>Ga0256832_1000120_pt1 | contig 46982 bp, 46 predicted proteins | sample 134614metaG_FD_190534 | JGI IMG/M metagenome (GOLD analysis project Ga0256832, IMG submission 190534) | Hydrothermal vent microbial communities from Lau Basin, Pacific Ocean - 134-614 | ecosystem: Environmental > Aquatic > Marine > Hydrothermal vents | place: Pacific Ocean: Lau Basin | collected...
GACGCTCTACACCGCCCGCTACGGCGCGACGACCTTCGTCCCCGTCGTGGCCTTCGGTCTCGCGGTGGCGCTCTTCCTGCGTGACGTGGAGGAGAGCGAGCGCCCCTGGTGGGCGGAGGCCATCGTCGCGGCGCTCTTCGTGGGCTTGCTCGTCCGGGACTTCGCGCTCTACCCGGAGAGCCCCGTGCGCGGCCTCCCCATCGAGAACCTCGCGGTCCCGGAGGTGTTCAACCCCCGCAAAGCATGGGCGGCGGTCCTCGGAGCGTTCCTTCTGGCGTTGCTGCTCGCCTTCGGCTCACGACCCGGCGAGCCGGCCCCGGACCCGCGGGCCCCCTGGCGGTGGCTGCGGGCGCAGTGGGCGCGTCGGGGCGCACACCGCTTCTGGTTGGGCCTGGCCGGCACCCTCGCCCTCGGCATGCTGGGGTTTGGGCTCGTCTCCTTCGCCGCCGCCGACGCTTTGCCCCTCCCCAGCATCGTCCCGCGCCTGGGCCGCTACCTCACCTTCGTCCCTCTGCTGGCCGCGGCCGGAGTCGTGGCGATCCCGTGGGTGTTCCACCTCTTCGGACGCCTCGGTTCCTGGCGCATGGCGGCGCTCCTCGCCGCAGGCGTGGCGGTGGGCGCGTACGCCTCCCAAGGCTTCCTCCCGGCGCTGAGCTCGCACTTCTCGCCGCGCGAGGTCTACGACACCTACAACGAGCTCGGCGAAGGCGAACCGCTCGCCGAGTATCGTGTGAACGGGCGCGCGGCGGCGTACTACGCGCACGGCGAGACCGTGGACATCGACACTCAGGCTGCGCTCCTCGACTGGTTCGATGCGCCCGAGCGCCGCTGGGCGGTCTTCCCCGCCGACGAGCTTCCGGCCCTCAACCGAGCCTGGCGCGCGCGCAAAGGCGAGCACCTCTTCGTGGCCGACGCCCGGAGCGCGCGGGTGGTCCTGGCCACCAACCAGCCCATCGGGGGCCGACCGAACCAAAACTTCATCGCCGAAGCCGTCCTCGACGAAGCACCGGAAGTCGACGTCGAGGTGCACGCCAGGTTCGACGACAAGATCGAGCTCATCGGGTACGACCTCGAACTGCCGCAGGAAGGTTATATCGGCGCAGGCCAGACGATGGTGGTGACCTGGTACTGGCGAGTGCTCCGCCGCGTCGGTGGCTCCTACAAGATCTTCCTGCACGTGGACGGCGCCGGAAACCGACTCAACGGTGACCACGAGCCCGTCGACGGTCGCTACCCGGTGCGACTGTGGGACGAAGGGGACATCGTCGTCGACCGCCAGGAGCTGACGGTCCCGGCGAACTACCGTCCTGGGGTCTACACTTTCTACATCGGGTTCTTTAGCGGCAACAGCCGGCTGAGCGTCGAGCCTGAGTCCCTCAACGACGGAGCCGACCGAGCGAACGCGGGACGCATCCGGGTACGCTGAGGCGGCCGCCCCCTCCAGCACGCTGCGGCGACGCCCCTCTTGTTGACGTGCGCGAATCGTGCTGGAGTCGACGTCCATGGGCGACGAGCGGCGCGAGCACGAGCGGTTCCCGACCGAGCTGTCGGTGGACGTGAAGACCGGCGAGAACTTCCTCTTCGCCTACATCACCAACATCAGCGAGATGGGCATCTTCGTCCGCTCCGACGACCCGCTACCGATCGGCACCGAGGTCAGCCTCTCGTTCACCGGCCCGGACGGCGCGAGAAACGTGAAGGTCGACGGCACCGTCGTGTGGATCAACCCCGTGCGCCCCACCGGCGACAACCCGAACCCTGGGATGGGCGTGCGCTTCGCGGGCCTGACGCCGGAGCTTCGAGAGCGGCTCGTGGAGATCGTCCGGGCGGTGGCGTATCTCCACGAGCAAAACGACGAGAGCTAACGGCCCGTTGAATCATCTCTCCGTGCGCCTCACGGCCGAGAGCACGCTCCTGCGGCGCCCCTGAGGAGTCCTCGGGCCTTGGTGCATCTCGCGGGCGCGACGCTGCGTCCACGCTCGCCGTCCGCACTGGGGCGGTCCTGGCCGGCGCACCGATGCCTCTGGGCGCCTGCGCGTGCCGCCTCCACGAAAAGCCTCGAGCCTTCCTTGGCTTCCCGGGACCACGGTCGCGGCGACGCTGGGGCGGTCCTGATCGGCGCCCGTCAGTGGAGGCGGCGCTCGACGGTCGCGGGGGTCTGTAGCTCGGCGAGCGGGACCGCCGCTGCCAGGGCCTCGTCGACGCTCTCTTCGACCTGGAGCAGCTCACTGACTTCCACGACGTTCACCCGGTCGCCGAGGTCCTCTTCCCACGTCAGGAGCATCTCGACCCAGACGAGCTCGCGAGTGGTCGGGCGGGGCCCTCCCGGCAAACGCGGGGGCAGGCCGTAGAGCGCTCGCTGCAGCCGCTCCTCGATGTCCCGGGGGGTCTCCAAGAACTGCACCCCGAGGCCGGCGCCGCGCCGCTCCGCCGCGCGCCGGCGCAGCTCGACCCGACAAACGCGACCGAAGAGGTAGACCCGCTCGCCTCCATCCGGGGGGCAGAGCTCGATCACCAGTTCGGTCCCCGGATCCACCGGCAGGGGCGTGTCGAGGTACATGCCTCGATGACTGAGATCTCGGACCGAATGCTCCACGGGCTCGTCCCAGAGGTCGGCGACGACGGAACACACGAGGTCGACCTGACGGCGGAGGGCCTGGCGGCGTTGGGCGAAGACTTCAACGGGCTCGAGCATGCGGGCTCCTTGGACGGGCCTCATCATCCCACATACACCTACACCCCCTCAAGAAACCGGCGCCCGCAACGATTGCGGAGCGCGTGCTCAGAGGGTGAGCTGCTCGTGCTCGCAGAGGACGAATCCTCCCCGGTAGGCGCCCGGCGTGGCCACGATCCGGTCGTCCTCGACGTCGAAGACCCACAACCCTTCGTGCCCCTTCATGGTGGTGCTTCCGGCGTCGAAGAGGGTCAAGGACGTCTCCGGCACGCGGACATGGTAGCGGTGGTGCACGTGCCCGAAGAGCATCGCGCCCCGCGGCCCGTCGCTCGCGCGTAGGAGGGCGTCGGCGTTCTCGAGGCCATGGGTCGCCTTGTCGGGCTCTCCGTTGGCGAGGCGCGGTGCGTAATGGGTCATCAGAAAGACGAAGCGCCCCTCCAGCCGGGGGTGAGCGAGCACGCGGGGCAGCGCGTCGAGCTGAGCCTGGGGCACGCGCCCCGTCGAACGGACGAGATCCGGCTTGGGGCGCGCGCTGTCGACGCAGACGACCGCCACCCGCTCCCCGAAGAAACGCACCATGGGCCAGCGCCCGTCCACCGCGACCTCCGGCAGGTCCGTCGAGAGCAGATCACCGAAGTGGCGCTCGAAGGAGGCGAGGGAGTCCGGCATGTAAACGTCATGGTTGCCGTACACGGTGACCCACGCCCCAGCGGCGTCGACGATCGGCTGCACACAGCGCCGCGCGTGCGCGAGCTCCCGATCGGTGCCGACGATCGTGTAGTCGCCGGTGCAGAGCACGACATCCACCTCCCAGCGCCGCACGGCCTCGGCGAGTTCGGCGAGCTTGCGTGGAGCGTCCACGTAGCGGTGGCGGCGCCGCAAGCGGTAGTTCACCAGACCCATGAGCCGCCGGCTCGCCAGCACGCGGGCCGAGACCGTGCCCCGGGGCGCCGGAACATGGACATCGCTGAAGTGGAGCAGACGCATCAAGGCCACGCCGCGAGCGCCTGCAGGCCGGCTCCCTCGGGAAAGCCGAAGCGGACGTTGGCGCCCTGCACCGCTTGGCCCGCTGCACCCTTCACCAGGTTGTCGATGACGCTCATGGCGATCACCCGTCCGGTCCGCCCATCGAGGTGGTAAGCGAGCTGAGCGCGGTTGCTGCCACGCACCCAGAGCGTGTCGGGGTGGGTACCGGCGTCGCGAACGACGACGCTCGGGGAGCCCTCGTAGAGCCGACGGGCGGCGTCCGTGCATCGCTCCGCGGTCACGCCGGGGCGCGCGGCCGCGTAGGCCGTCACGAGGATTCCGCGGGACATCGGCACGAGGTGGGGAGTGAAGGTCAGCGTGACGGAGCGACCGGCGACGGCGCCCAAGGCCTGCTCGATCTCCGGCGTGTGGCGATGGAGCCCGCCGGCCTTGTAGGCCCGAAGACCTTCAGCGACCTCCGCGAAGTGGGTCGCGGCGCCGGGTTTGCGGCCCGCACCCGACACCCCGCTCTTGGCGTCGACGACGAGGCCCTCGGGCTCGACGAGCCCCGCAGACAGAAGGGGCGCCAGCGCGAGGATGCTGGCGGTGGGGTAGCAGCCCGGAACGGCGACCAGCTCGGCCCGGCGCAGCGCCTCGCGGTGGAGCTCGACGAGGCCATAAACCGCAGAGCTCAGGAGCTCCGGAGCACCGTGAGCGCCGTACCATTGCGTGTACACCTCGAGCTCGCGCAAGCGGAAGTCCGCGCTGAGGTCGAAGACCACGACGCCGGCCTCCCGGAGCGCGGCGACGGTCGGCGCGCTCGCGCCGTGGGGCAGAGCACAGAACGCGACGTCAGCGCGCCTGGCGATCGACGCGGCGTCGAAGCCCTCGATCGAGCCCGCCACGACGCCCGCCAGGGACGGGAGCACGTCGGCGATCGTGCGGCCAGCCGTGGAGCTCCCCACGAGAGGTCCGAGCTCGATGTGGGGGTGCCCGTGGAGCAGGCGTACGAGCTCGGCGCCGGTGTATCCGGTCGCGCCCACGACCGCCGCGGTTGTCGCCATGGCGCGCAGCTTGGCGGCAGGCCTCATACCGTGCAACCGGCGCCGCGACCAGACGAGACACCCAGATGCCCGGCCACGACGCGGCGGCGACGCGCCAAGAAGAAAGGCCACCTCTCGGCGGCCTCGTGTCACGACGGCGCACCAAGAAGAAAGGCCGCCTCTCGGCGGCCTCGTGTCACGAGCATCGAACGCTCAGCGCTTCGAGTACTGGAACTTCTTGCGGGCACCGGGCTGGCCGGGCTTCTTGCGCTCCTTCTTGCGAGCGTCACGCGTGATGTAGCCGGCGCGCTTGAGCTCCCCCTTCAGCGTCTCGTCGGAGGCCACCAGCGCGCGCGCGATGCCGTGCCGGATCGCCTGCGCCTGCGCCGCGATCCCGCCGCCGGCGACGTTCACCTCGACGTCGTACTTGCCGGCCCTGCCGAGCACCTGGAAGGGCTGCTCGACGACCATGCGGAGGATCTCGCGCGGGAAGTAGTCGTCGAAGCTGCGCTTGTTGATGGTGACCTTGCCCTCGCCTTCCTTGAGGAAGACGCGAGCGACGGCCGTCTTGCGCTTGCCGGTGCCGTAGAAGCGACCGTTGATGACCTTGGGCTTCGCCATATCAGAGCTCGTAGGGCTGCGGCTTCTGGGCCGCGTGGGGGTGGGTGGGACCAGCGTAGACCTTCAGCTTTCGGAAGCACTTCCGCCCGAGGGAAGTCTTGGGGAGCATCCCCTTGACCGCCTTTTCGATGACGAAGGCCGGCTTACGCGCGAGGAGGTCGCCGTAGGCTTCCGAGTAGAGGCCGCCGGGGTAGCCCGAGTGGTGGTACCAGCGCTTGTCCGTGAGCTTCTTGCCGGTGAGCTTCACCTTCTCGGCATTGATGACGACGACGAAATCGCCGGCGTCCGCGTGAGGGGTGAAGTCCGGCCGGTGCTTGCCACGGAGGACACTGGCGACCTTGGAGGCCAAACGGCCCAGCGATTGGTCGGTCGCATCGACGACATACCAGTGACGCTCGACCTCGGATTCTTTGGCGCTGACGGTGCGCATGGAAAACAAACCTCGAAAGAGCCCGCGAGGGCGGGCGTTCAGGGGGCGGGTCTCTTAGCTTCCGCGCTGGAGGGTGTCAAGCGAAGTCCGGGCCCACGACCCGGCCGCGCCGCACGTCCAGGGGTGGGAACCGGCCAGGACGCCTCGAAGGGATCGCCGCAGGGGTCCAAGAATCTTCGAGACTTCCTCGCCCGCCGGCACCGCGCAGGGGCATCCTCGCGACCGCGATCCATCACGGTCGATCGTTCAGCGGGCTGCTAACCTCGCCGGGTGGAGGAGACCCAGGCGACCGGGACCAAGGCGCGGCCGTACGAGCCAAACGCGCTGCTGCGGTGGATCTACCGGCGCTTCTTCAGCCACATCGCCGTCGACGAGGCCTGGAGCGGGGTCGTCCGCGAGTCCGCCCGCCGGGGCGTCGTCGTCTACGTGATGCGCTCGATCTCCTTCCTGGACTTCCTCTGCCTCGACTTCCTGACGAAGCGCTTCGGGCTGCCCCTGGTGCGCTTCGTCAACGACCTGGGGCTGTGGATCCTCGAGCCCTTCGGCAAGGGCGACCGCCGCCTGCGACTCAAGCGGATGCGACCCGAAGACGAAGAGCTCGCCGAGGTCGTCGAGGAGGGGCACAGCGCCCTGCTCTTCCTGCGCAAGCCCCCACGTATCGGGAGCCGCGCTCGAAAGGGGCGCGACCTCGAGACCGACCTGATCCGGACCCTCGTAGAGACACAGCGGCGGATCGACCGACCGATCCTGCTCCAACCTCAGACCTTCGTCTGGAGCCAACGCCCACCGCAGCGCGAGCGAGGGCTGGTGGACCTCTTCTTTGGCCCCGTGGAATGGCCCGGCCGCCTCCGCGTGCTGATGCAGTTCCTGCTGAACTACCGCAACGCCCTGCTGCGCTCGGGCGAGCCCTTCGACCTGGGAGCGTTCGTCGCCGAACACCCGGAGCTGACGGACGCGGAGATCGCCGACAAGGTCCGCTACGCGCTGCTCCGGCGCATGGAGCGGGAACGCACGCTCGTGCTCGGCCCCACGAAGAAGACGCCGACGCGTATTCGCGAGGAGCTGCTGCGGAGCCCCCGCGTCCGCAAGCAGATCGAGGAAGAGGCCCGCCGGAGCAAGCGCAGCGTCTCCGCCGTCGAGAAGGAAGCGCAGCGAGAGCTCAAGAAGCTTCAGGCCATCCAGCAGCCGTGGATGCTCTCGCTCCTCAACCGGATACTCGACTGGGTCTTCAGTCGCATCTACGACGGCGTCGTGGTCGACGACGAGGGCCTCGAACGTGTGCGGGAGGCGGCGCGGGAGGGCACGCTCATCTACCTGCCGAGCCACAAGAGCCACGTCGACTACTTGGTGCTCAGCCATGTGCTCTTCCAGCGTGCCCTGAGTCCACCGCTGATCGCCGCCGGCGAAAACCTCAGCTTCTTCCCGCTGGGGCCCATCCTTCGCCGCGGAGGTGCGTTCTTCATTCGGCGCAGCTTCCGGGGGCGAAAGCTCTACAGCGCCCTCGTCGACGCTTACATCCGCCGGCTGATCGTCGAAGGCTTCCCCATCGAGTTCTTCCTCGAGGGAGGACGCTCACGGACCGGCAAGCTGCTGCCCCCGAAGTATGGGCTGCTGACGATGGTCGTCGACGCCGCCCTGAAGCTGCGGATGAAGAAGGTCTTCTTCGTGCCGATCTCCATCGGCTACGAACGGGTCATCGAGGAGCGATCCTACGTCCACGAGTTGGGCGGCGGAGAGAAGCAAAAAGAGGACATCGGCGGCCTCCTCAAGACGCCGCAGGTCCTCCGCTCGAAGTACGGCCGCCTCTACGTTCAGTTCGGCGAAATCTTGTCCATCGACGAGGCGATCCGGGACGCCGTCGGAGACGACGCCGTCGAGGACCGCGACCGGATCACGCCGCCGAAGCGGCGAGGCCTCGTCCAGCGCATCGCGCACCGGATGACCTATCAGATCGACCGTGCCACGGTCGTCACGCCCGCGGCGCTGGTGGCGACGGCGCTCCTCACGCACCAGCGCCGCGGGATCGCGAAGCGCGACCTACAGGATCGCGCCCGGATGCTCCTGAGCGCGCTGCAGCGCATGGGCGCTCGCCCGGCCAAATCGCTCCTCGACGGGAGCGGCGCCCTCCGCGTCGAGACCCTCGATGAAGCGATCGCGCTCTTCGAGGACGGCAAGCTCTTGCGGGCGGTCCAGGCCGAGGGCCGAGAGGTGATCTACAACGTCCCCGAACAGCGGCGACTGGCCCTCGAATACTACAAGAACAACATCCTCAATTTCTTCGTGCCACGGGCGCTGATCAGCGCAGCGATGCTGCCCTTCGGCGAGCAGCCGGCCCCCGTCAAAGAGCTACGTGCGCAGGTCCGGTGGCTCTCGCGCCTCTTCAAGTATGAGTTCATGTACCGCGCCGACGCCCCCTACGACGCGATCTTCGGCGACGCCCTGGCGGCGATGGTGAGCGACGACGAGATCGCGTGGAACGGCGACGAGGTGCGGCGCGGCGAGGCCGGCAAGCACCTCGAGGTCTACGCCTCGATGATCCGCTCCTACTTCGAGGCCTACCTCCTGGCCGTCCGCGCTACGAACCTCCTCGACGAGGCCCCCATGGACCGCAAGGACTGGGTGGGCCGGGCGCTCGCCCTCGGCCAACGGATGTACCTCGCCGGTGAGATCGAGCTGCGCGAGTCGATCTCCAAGCCCAAGATCGACAACGCGCTCTTGGCGCTCAAGGACCTGGGCTTCGTTCGCTTCCTGGCCAACGACCGAATCGCCAAGTTCGACGCCGGAGAGGTGTCCCGGCCAGAGGACGACCACACCCCAGCGACGCCACTGATGATGGCCCGCCGCCTCGAGGACTTTCTTCGCCCTGTCACTGCGAGGTAGAGCCCCTCAAGAGGACGGGCGCACCCTCCGCCAAGCGTAGAAGCCCACGAGCAGGGCGAGTAGGACGCTCAGGCCGAGATACGCCAGCCTGCGCTCTTCGGGCGGCGCGCCGGGCTCGACGGACGCGCGCACATCGCACTCCCATGGCCCTCCGCGAACGAACCCACATCGCTCGAAGACTTCGCCGTCGAGCCCCACGGCCTCCAGAGTGAGACGCTCGCCCTCGACGGCCATGCGCAGGTAGTGATGGCGCACCTGAAAGCTCTGCTGCCCGGGCCGATGTCGGTTGGTGTCGTAAAGGGGCGCGCCCCCTCCGCCGGTGATCACGTACTTGAGGCCCTCGGCTTCGCCCCGCTCGTACATGTGATCGTGGCCGGCCAACACCAGGTCGACGCCCGCGGCGCTCAGCTCCCGGGCGAGGCCGAGCGCCGCCATCCGCGGGTGGTCGCCGTGCCGTCCGCTCGACAAGGGCCCCTGGTGCGCGAAGACGATCAGGAAGCGCACCGAGGGGTCGTCCCGGGACGCGTCGAGTTGAGCTCGGAGCCAACGCAGCTGCGGTCCGTCGGCCTCGAGGTCGTCGTTGCTGTCGAGGGAGAGGAAGCGGACGGGCCCGTGCGTCCACGCGCGCCAGGCGACGCGCGAGCCCGGCGCGAAGTAACGCTGATAGCGGCGCTGTCCACCCGGACCGTAGAGCTCGTGGTTGCCCAGGGTCGGGTAGATCGGGGCCTTGGCCAGGAGCGGCGCGGCGAGGTCGAAGTAGCGCTGCCAGTCCGCCGGCCGACCGCCCACCTCCACGAAGTCACCGGTGTGGACCAGGAAGCGCACCTCCGGCTCGCCCGCCATGCGAGCGACGAGGGCGCGGTGGACCTCGTGCCCCGTTCGGTTGTCGCCGTAGACGAGAAACGCCAGGCGCCCCTCGACGGGCGTGTCGGCGGCGGGCGCCGTGTGGAGGCGCACAGGGCGGTCGAAGCCGGGCCCTGTGACGCGGCCCTCGTAGAGCGTGTCCGCCCGTAGCCCTCTCACCTCCACCTCGTGCAGCCAGCCACCGTCGGGGCCGGCGGCGGCTCGCGACGAGAAGACCTGCGCTTCGGTGGCGCCCTCACCGGGCGGCGTGGCGGCGATCCGAAGCGCGACCTCCCCTGCCTCGGGCAGCTCCACCAGCAGGCGCCCGCCGCCGGGGTCCACATCGACCCACCAGGGACCTTTCTGGGCCGACGCCGTGGCCGCAGCGAGGGTGAGAGCGAGGGGGAGCCAGCGCATGAGCCGCTGCTATACCAGAGTTCGAATGGCACCCTCGGCCCGAGATCGGCAGCTGGCCGACCGCCTCGAGGCGCTGCTGGCCACCCAGGACCGCGGGCGCACCCGCGAGACGGACCCGGTGGGGTTCGTGCATCGCTACGAGGACGACGCCGATCGCGAGGTCGTGGGGCTCGTCGCCTCCTCCCTCGCTTTCGGCAACGTGAGCTCCGTGCGCAGGAGCGTAGCCCGCGCCCTCGGGGCCCTCGGCCCGCACCCGGCCCGGACCATCGCTCGCGGGCGCCCCGAGTTGGAGCGGCGGCTCGACGGCTTCGTGCATCGGGTCTATCGGGGCCCGCACTTGGCCGCGATGCTCCGCGGTGCGGCGCGCCTTCGTCGCCGCCACGGAAGCCTCGGGGCAGCCTTTGGGCGGGCCGTCAAGGAGGAGGGTTCGCTGCGGGGTGGGCTGGCGCGCTTCGCGGACGCCTTGCGCGGCCAGGACGCTCCACGGGGGCTGCGGCATCTCGTCCCGAACCCACGGGCGGGGAGCGCGTGCAAGCGGCTTCTGCTCTACCTTCGCTGGATGGTACGGCCCGCCGATGGGGTGGACCTCGGCTTGTGGGACTTCTCTCCGGCGCGGCTGATCATCCCCGTCGACACCCACATCCATCGCATCGCGCGCAACCTCGGGCTCACGGCACGGACCGACGCGAGCTGGACCACCGCCGAAGAGATCACCGAGGCGCTCCGGCGGCTGGACCCCAACGACCCGGTACGCTTCGACTTCGCGCTCTGTCACCTGGGCGTGGCCCGGGACTGCCCCTCGCGACGTGACGAAGCCAAGTGCCGGCGGTGCGTGCTGCGCCCCGTCTGTCTGCGGTGGTAGGCTGCGCGCCATGGAGAGCGAGCCTCGAGACCTGAAGGGGCGGTGCGGCACCTGCGGCTGGTTTCGCACCCTTCGCACCGACGACGAGGGCGTTCGCTGGGGAGAGTGCCAGCTCGGTTGCTGGCCCTCGCCTCTCAAGGACACGAACACCTGCTCCAGCTACAAGGAGTTCGGAAAGAGCTTCGAAGGAGCGCTGCGGCGGAAGAAGGCCGCCGGGACGCCCCGCCGCTACCGAGACGACGAGGCGCCGGTGGTGCGGCGCCGCCCCATCCCCAAGGAGATCGGAATCGACATGGACCAGGAGGAGCTGCGCGAGGTGCTGCGCGAGGTGCTGCTCGACGAGTTGGGCATCCGAGACGTCCCGATGGGCGATCGATGGAACGGCGGCGAGTTGGAGCTCAAGCCCGGCAAAGAGGGCACCGCGTCCAAGACCATCCCCCTCGACGTCTTCTTCAAGAAGATCGTGCTCGTGCGCGAGCGCCTTCGGGTGCTCGAACAAAAGATCAACGCCAGCAAGAGCCTGAGCGAAGCTGAGAAGATCCAGCTCCAGCAGTACATCACGGCATGTTACGGCTCGCTGACGACCTTCAACGTCCTGTTCAAGGACAAGCGCGATCACTTCGTCGGCCAAAAGAAGTAAACGGCGTCGCGGATCGCAGGCGCGAAGACGCCTCTGTGGGAGGCCGCCGGGCGAACAGACCTCGGGGACTTGCCGTGCGCGATACGCCGCGGGGGAGCAGGCTCTCGGGCGTGAGGCGCGCGGAGAGGTGCTGGGGCGGGCTGCTGGCCTCGCGCTTCTGCTTACGCCCCTGCTCGCGCTCGCGGCCTGCGGTGGTGCCGCGACGCCCTCCCCACCGATCGGGCGAAGCGCGGCCGCGCCGCCCCCGCGGCCCATCGAGATGTCGCTTCGCCGCAGCAACGGGGAGTGGATCCACCTGGGCGACCTCCGAGGCGAGCCGGTGCTCCTCTTCCTCTTCGCGACCTTCGATGGCGTGAGCCAGGCCGCCCTCCGACCGACGGCGCGCTTCGCCCGCGCGCACCCGGAGGTGCACGTGATCGGCGTCGCCGTCCAACCCGACGCCAAGCTCCTGCTCGACCCTTACGAAGCGGCCCTGACGCCCGGCTTCCCACTCACCTACGACCCCGCGCGCGACGTCCACCACGGCACCAGCCCCCTGGGCCCAATCGACGCCGTGCCCACCTTCGTCATGCTCGACGCCTTCGGGATCGAGGCGGGCCGCCACGTCGGCTTTCCCAACTCGCACACCCTCGACCGGCTCTTGGTGGAGGCGCAGGCGCGAGGGAGCCCCGAGCCGCCGCAGGAGCTGCCGCTCCTGGCCGACTAGAGCGCATCTCAGCAGCGATCGTCGATCGATCCGTAGACTGGGCGGGTGGCGCATCCGCGAGCCGAAGGAATGCCGAGCCTTGTCGAGGTGAGAGGATGGCGGCAGAGGGGGCGTGCACAGACGCACAGCGGCGATGAGGGGTCTCGAGATGCGCTCTAGCCCCTCGTGGGCGCCGCCTCAGCTCAGCCCTTGCTCGGCCCAGAGCCCCCCGAGGGTGTCGCCCAAACGCTCGCGGACAAGCCCCCGGGTGGCGGCCGCCGAGGTCGACTCGAGGACCTCCACGGCGAGCTGCATCAACGCCTCGATCTCCACCCGACGCACGAGCTCTTGAGCGAAGGGCAGGCTCACCGTCGGCAACGAGATGCGCCGGAAACCGAGACCGAGGACCACCGGCAAGGCGACGGGATCGGCCGCCATATCCCCGCACATCGTCACCGGCGTGTCCGCCGCCGCGCCGCACTGCACGACGTGCGCGAGGAGCCGAACCACGGCCGGATGCAGCGGATCGGCCAGAGCGGCGACGTCCGCGTTGCCCCGATCGACGGCGAGGGTGTACTGGACGAGGTCGTTCGTCCCGACGGAAACGAAGTCGGCCTCCTGCGCCAACTCGCGGGCGAGGAGCGCCGCCGAGGGGATCTCGATCATGGCCCCCACTTCGGGCGTGCCGCGGGCGACCCCCTCGGCGTCGAGCTCCGAAGCGCAGGCCTCCACGAGCCCGCGGAGCACCCGAAAGGTGGACGGCCCCTCCACCATGGGGAACATCAAGCCGACGGTGCCGACGCTCGCCGCACGCAAGATCGCCCGCACCTGCCGTCGCAAGAGCTCGGGGCGCGCGCTCATCAAGCGGATGGCGCGCATCCCCAGGGCCGGGTTCGGTCCGGGCTGGACGCGGACCGACCGCGGCAGCTTGTCGCCGCCGAGGTCGAAGGTGCGGAAGGTGACCGGCCGGCCGCCGCAGATCTCGACGACGTCCGCGTAGACGCGGACCTGCTCATCCTCGGAGGGGACTTCGTCGCGGTCGAGGAAGACGAACTCGCTGCGGTAGAGCCCCACGCCGCGGGCCCCATGCGCCCGGGCGGCGACAGCTTCGGCGGGCAGCTCGATGTTGGCGAGGATCTCCACCGCCACGCCATCCTTCGAGGCGACAGGCTCGTCGGCCTTCTTCTTGAGCTCGCTGGCGAAACGACGAAACCGCTCACCCCGCTTCTCGGCGTACGCTCGCTCCTCGTCCCGCGGATCGAGCACGACGCGTCCACGGAGACCATCGACGATGACCGTGACCTCGGACCCCTCGATCCGGTCGAGGAGCGCCCCCGTGCCGACGACCGCCGGCACCTGGAGAGCCCGCGCCAGGAGCGCCGTATGGCTGGTGCTGCTGCCGAGCTCCGTCACGAGCCCGAGCACCCGCCCGTCGCCCAGGAGCCGCACCGCGTCCGCCGGGCTGAGGTCGGTCGCGACGAGGATCACTTCCCGATCCGGCAACGCGAGCCGATCCTGGCGGCCCCGCAGATGCCGCAGGATGTGCTGGCCCACGTGGACGATGTCCTGCGCACGCTCTCGGAAGTAGCGCGCGCTGGCGGCCTCGAGGGGCGCCTTCAGTTCGGTGACCGCCTGCTCCAGAGCCCACTCGGCGTTCACGCCCTCTCGCTCAATTCGCCGGATCGCCCCGTTCGCAAGCAGCTCGTCGCGGTGCATCAAGAGCTGCGCTTCGAGCACCAGGCGAGTTTCCTCGGCGCCCCCGAAGGCGGTCTTCGCTTCCTCGATCTCCTGGCGAGATGCCTCGATCGCAGCGCGAAGGCGCGCGACCTCCTCGGTCCGGTCCGCAACCTCTTGGCGGGCGGCGCGCCCGAGACGTGGAACGACATGGGAGGTGCCCACGGCGATGCCCAGGGACGCGGCGATGCCCCGGACCTCGACCCTCACCGCTCCTCTCCGAAACGGTCGGTGACGAGCTGCCCGAGAACCCGCACGGCCTCGTCCGCGTCGTGACCACGGGCCCGCAGCGTGACGCGCGCTCCCTTCTCGCCGCACAAGAGCAGGACCCCCATGATGCTCTTGGCGTCGGCTCTCTGACCGTCCTTCTCGATCTCGATCTCGGCGTCGAAGCGGGTGGCCGCCCGCACGAGCTTCGCGGCCGCACGTGCATGCAGGCCGAGCTCGTTGACGATCTCGAAGGTCCCCTCCGCGACCGCGCCCTCCGCTAGGTCCGGTTCGTCGCCGGGAGCGCTCACCGGACCGATCCCTTTCGCTCGACGTCGCGGTGCACCACCCGCGCCTCCTTCAGGTCGCGAAGCCGCCGCGCAAGCTCCTCGGAGAGAGCCACGCTCCGGTGCCGCCCCCCCGTGCACCCCAGGGCAATCGTCAAGTACGCCTTCCCCTCGCGCTCATACCGGGGCAGCGTGTGTCGGAGCAGCCTTTCGATGTCGCCGAGCAGTTCCTGCGCCTCTGGGGTCTGCAGCACGTAGTCGGCGACGGACGAGTCCAGGCCGCTGCGGGCCTTGAGCTCCGGCACGAAATAAGGGTTGGGTAGGAAACGGAGGTCGAAGACGAGGTCCGCGTCCACGGGCAAGCCGTACTTGAAACCGAAGCTCACGACGCGCACCACCATCGGGCGCTCGGAGCCGGTCTGCGCGAGCCAGTCGAGGAGCGCCCGGCGGAGGGCGTGCACCGAGAGCTCCGAAGTGTCCAGGACATGCGACGCTTGCGCGCGCAGCGGGCTCAACCGCTGCCGCTCGCGGTGGATGGCGTCGAGGAGATCGCCTCCGGGGGCCAGCGGGTGCGGGCGGCGGGTCTCGGAGTAGCGGCGCACCAAGACCTCATCGGCGCAGTCGACGAAGAGCAGCTCCAGACGATGGCCGGCGTCGCGCAGGCGCGAAAAGAAGACGTCGGCCCCTTCGAGGAACGCCCCGGTCCGAACGTCGATGCCCAGGCCCAGCCGCTCGATGGCGCTGCCGGTGGTGAGCGCCACGAGCTCACCGGCAAGGGCCGGCGGAAGGTTGTCGACGCAGTAATACCCGAGGTCCTCCAGCACGTGGAGAGCCGTGGAGCGACCCGCCCCACTCATACCCGTGACCACGACGACCTGAAGCGTCACGGCCCGAGCATACTCCACAGCGCGCACTGCGGTCGCGGGCCACCTACTCCCCCAGACCGAGGCGCTCGGAAAGGTGGGCGACGAAGTCGCGGGCACTGTGCTTGCCCGCGCGCTTGAGGAGCTGGTTGCGCGCGGCGACCTCGAGGATGACCGCCATGTTGCGCCCGGGCTGGACCGGGATCCGCAACATCGGGAGGCGCACGCCGAGCAGGTCGAAGTGGAGGTCGTCGAGGCCAAGCCGGTCGAAGGGCTGCTCGGGGTCCCAAGGACACAGCTCGACGACGAGGTCCACGTTCTTCTCGTCGCGCACCGCCGTCGCCCCGAAGAGCTCGCGGACATTCACGATACCGATGCCCCGGAGCTCGAGGTGATGACGGAGCAGAGGCGGCGGCTTCCCCACGACGGTCCCGCTGGGTGTGCGGGTGAGCGCGACCTGGTCGTCGGCCACCAGGCGGTGGCCGCGCTCCACCAAGAAGAGCGCGCACTCGCTCTTGCCGATGCCGCTCGGCCCGAGCAACAAGGTGCCCATCCCGTGCACGTCGATGAGCACGCCATGGCGCGTCTCACTCGGCGCCAGGAGGCGATCGAGGGCCTGGTGAACGAGCGCGATGGTGCGGCTGGACCGAAGCTCCACCACCGCCATCGGGGTCGCGCTCGCCTGGGCTGCGTCGAGCAACTCGGTGGGCGGTGCGGCGCCGCGGGTCACCAGCACGAGCGAAAGTCGCAGAGCGAAGAGCTGCGCGCAGCGCTCGGCGCGAAGCTTCGGATCGAGGGACTCCAGGTAGCTGAGCTCCGTCTCACCGAGGACCTGCACGCGGCTGGCGACGAGGCCGCGGGTGTGCCCTGCCAAACAGAGCCCGTTCTTCTGGACGCGCGGGTGCGTCAAGACGCGGCCGAGGGACGGGGCCCCCGCGACCAGCCGCGTGACCTCGACCAACTCGGGCTCAGCCAAGAGCACGCCTGCGGTCACGCTCGCACCGGGGGGGGCGGAAGGGGCATCCTGCATCGGCTCGATGGTAGCGTGTCGGCGTGCACCCGGTGGGACTGCTCGTCGTGCTTCTGATCGCGTGCGGTGGCCTCGACGCCGCCTCCACCGACGAGGTCCGCGCAACGAACGCGCCCCCACCGCCAGCCGACACGCGCCCCGCAGCGCAACCCGAGCGGGCGGAAGTCTCGCCGGAAGCTTCGGAGCCGAGCACGCGCGCGCTCCGGCTCACCGAGCCCTCCCACGAGGCTCCCGACAATGCACCGCACGCGATCCTCTGGACGCCCCCCTCACCGAGGGCGGTTTTCGTCTTCCTCCACGGGTGGCGCGGCTGCGCGCCGGTGCTCGCCCACTCGGGCTCGGTCGCCTGCCGGGAGGGGGACGAGGAACAGGAAGGTTGGGGGCTGATCGCACGCTTCCGGGACGCCGGCCAAGACGCCCTCTTCGTCGTGCCGCAGCTCGCCTGGCGGGCCCGAACGGGCCATCCGGGACGCTTCGCGCAGGAGGGCTACGCGGCTCGCTGGCTCGACGCGCTCGACGTGCCCGCAGACCTTCCCGTGGTCCTCCTCGCCCACAGCGCCGGCTTCGAAACGGCCCTGGCCATCGCGCGCCACGGAGGCCTGGGCGACCGCCTGAGGGCCATCGTGCTCTTCGACGCGCTCTACGCCGGCACCGAGCGGTTGCTGGCCTGGGTTCGACAAGACCCGCGTCGGCGGCTCGTCAGCTACGCCACCCGATCCGGCCGCCCAGCCCGACAGCAGCGGCGCCTCGACCGCCTCGCCCGGCGCGCTGGGCTGGCCGTGGCCCATTCGCTCGACGCGGTCGCCGAAGCGACGGTCGTGACCCAGAGGACCTACGCGGCCCACGCCGACGTACCGCGTCGTCACCTCCCGGAAGTCGTCGCCGCCCTGAGCGACTTGGTCGGCACGCGGGCGCGGGAGACGCGCCACGCCGACCCCCCTGCGGCGGATACGGTGCCCTCGGCGCGCTGAACAAGGGCTCGGGGGAACGCCCACGGAGCCGAAGCGAGATGGGCCGCGCAGGGCCGTGCACCCGGGCGCGAGGCCCCCGGAGCAGGCTTGGACGGGCCGCTACGGGACGAGGCAGGCGCGGACCTCGTCGAAGTCCTGGGCCCCGCGGAGGCAGCGGCGGACCTCCTCGCGACGCAACACTCGCGACACCTCCGCGAGCAGCTTGAGGTGCTGGCTGGGACGGTCCTCCGGCGCGAGGATGGCGACGAACACCTGCACCGGCTCCCCATCGACGGCGTCAAACGCCACGCCCCGCGGGTGAACGCCGAGGGCCGCGCGGATCGTCCCCAGACCTTGGAGGCGGCCGTGAGGAACCGCAACGCCGCTGCCGACGCCGGTGCTCGCCAGCTGCTCCCGAGCCCACAAGACCTCGACGATGGCGCTCGGATCCTCCCCGTCGCGGCCCAGGAGCTCGGCGAGCTCGCGAAGCACGCCTACCTTGTCCTGGGCCTTCAACGCGAGGTTCACCCGCCGCGGATCCAGGAGCTCGGCGAGGGTCGGCATGGCGAGCCCTTAGCCCAAGTGCGCCCCCGCCTGCAAGCCCCGCGCAGTTCCTCAGACCCGTGCCCGCTCAGTGCGAGTGCGGCAGCGTCCCGGTCCTCGCCGGCATCGTCGCCCCCACTCAGTGCGAGTGGCGTTTGCGGTGCGTCTCCACGGCCTTGCTGTCGCGCACCTGACGGTCGATCTTGTCCATGCACAGATCGATCGAGGCGTACATATCCTCGGACTCCTCGGTCCCGGCGTAGCGATGACCGTCCGCGTGGACCGCGATGGACACGATGTGCAAGTGACGCTCCTTCGACACAGTCACATCCGCAGTGAGGGGCGAGCGCAGGTACTTTTGTAGGCGGGCGATCTTTTCCGACGCGTAGGCTTTGACACCGTCCGAGGGATCGACGTTACGAAAGCTGAAACTGATGCGCATCGGACCTCCCGTCTGCCCTGGGCGGCAGCTGTGTTGTCAGAAATACTTTTTGCGTTTGGACGAGCTCAGGATACCAAGCATCTCGCGATACTTGGCCACGGTGCGGCGCGCGATCTTGATCCCGTGGGTGTCGCGCAAGATCTCGACGATGGCCTGATCGCTGTAGGGGTTCCGTTCATCCTCGCCGTCGATGATCTTCTTGATCGCCTGCTTGACGCTCTCGGAGGCGATGTCCGCGCGCCCTTCACGCTTGATGGCGCTGTTGAAGAAGAACTTGAGCTCGAAGAGCCCCCGGGGCGTATGCACGTACTTGTTGCTGGTCACGCGCGAGATCGTGCTCTCGTGCATGTCGACGGCCTCGGCGATATCGCGGAGGATCATCGGCTTGAGGTGCTCGATCCCCTTGTCGAAGAAGTCCCGTTGCTTCTCGACGATGCACTCGGTGACCTTGACGATCGTCTTGCGCCGCTGGTCGATGCTCCGAATGAGCCATTGCGCGCTCCGGAGCTTGTTCTGGATGTACTCCTTCGCCTTCGGGTTGTCGGCCATCGCAGCACGATAAAAGCCGCTGATCTTCAGTTTCGGCATCCCGTCGTCGTTCGGCACGACGTAGTACTCGTCACCGACTTTGTGCACGTAGACATCGGGCGTGATGTAGCGAGGCTCCTCGCTGACGTAGTTGCGCCCCGGCCGCGGCTCGAGCTCGGCGATGACCTGCGCCACGTCGTAGATCTCCTCGACGGGGACATCGAGAGCCCTGGCGATCGCGCCGTAGTTGCGCTTCTCGAGGTTGGGGATGTGCTCCTCGATGACCTTCACGACGAGCTCGTCCATGCCGAAGTGCTCGGCCTGGACGAGCAGGCACTCCCGGAGCGAACGACTGCAGACGCCCAGCGGATCGAAGCGCTGCATCATCTTGAGCACTTCTTCGGCGTCCTCCGGATCCAGGCCCACCTCTTCGGCGAGCCGCGGCACGACCTGCTCCTCGGGGACCCCCTCGATGCGCAGATAGCCATGGTCGTCGAGGTTGCCGATGACGAGCGCCCCGAAGCGTTGCTCGTCCTCGACGAAGTCGCCCATCCGCAACTGCCACAGCAGGTGCTCGCTCAGGTCCTCGGCGCGGGAGAGGGTCTGGTCCACCCCTGGGAGCTCGTCGTCGCCTCCGCCGCCGCGGAAGGAGGGCATCGGAGCCTGCAAAGAGTGGTTCTCGAGGTACTGCTCCCAGTCGATCTCGTCCTTCTTGGCCTTGTTCGGATCCTCCGTCGCGGCCTTGTCGTCGGACGCGATCTGCTGGTCGATGGTCGACTCGGCGACCTCGCGGTTGTCCCGCCCGTCGAGGGAATCCTCGAGCACGGGGTTCTCCAGGAGCTCCTCTTGCACCAGCTCCGCCAGCTCCATCCTGGACATCTGCAGCAGCTTGATCGCCTGCTGCAACTGAGGGGTCATGACCAGCTGCTGCGAGAGCCGGAGCTGTTGCTTGATTTCCATGACGCGGAGACCTCGGACGAAGCCTCAGTCTACACGCCCTGGCGACGCAAGCGAAGCCATGCTTTCCACGCCGGCGACCTCGGCGAGGATCTGGCGCAGGGCGCGCATCGGAGCGAAGACGACGAGCGCCGTGCGCTCCTCGTCGGCATCGAGGCGCGCGAGAGCCTCGTCCTGCGCATGGACGAGCCCCCGATGAAGCTGTCCCAGCGCCTCTTGGAGAGGCCCTCGAAGCTCCTGTCGCGGGTCGACCCGCGCGCGGGTGAGAGCCGGACCGAGCGCCTCCTTGGTGAGGTCCGACCGCGGCAAGACCACGCGGAAGAAGTGCTGCAAAGCGCCCGCCAGCACGCCCCGCTGGTAACCCCAAAAGGCCGCCAACGCGGGACGGATGACCGCGCGGGCGCGCTCGTCGAGACCGTCGAGGAGCTCGCGGCCGCGGGCCCCCTCGGAGTCGGCCGCCAAGACCCCTCTGGCGCGCGCCACCAGGCGGCGCTCGCATGCGTCGACCGCCGCGCGGAGCCGCCGCTCGAGCATCTGAACGAGGAACGCCCGGTCCTCCGGGTGCACGCCGTGAGCGGCAAAGCGGTGCGCCCGGGGCTGCACGAAGGCGAGGACCTCGTCGGTGGCCGCGTCGAAGGCGGCCTCGAGGTCTGCGTCGAGAGCACGCAACGCCTCGTCCACAGCCAGCAGTAGGTCCGACGCGCGCGAGAGGAGCGCCTCGCGCGTCGCCGCGATGGCCTGCCGACGAACGGCGCGTTGGCGCCGAAGCTCACGTTCGGTCGCGAGCGCCTTGTCGAGCTCCTCGGCAAGGCGCCCGGCGCAGGCCGCGTGCTTGAGCTGGCGCGCCCGACGAAACACCTCCTCATCGAGGGTCGCCAGCAGCGCGGGGAATCCGCTTCGCGCGTAGGCCTCCTCGTCGCCGGCAACCCGAGCCCGGAGCGCGGCCTTCGCAGAGATCGCGATGGGTCGCACACCAAAGCCCTTCTGCACGACATCGCAGACCCGCTGAACCTCACCCTCCTGGAGGCGATCGATCTTGTTCAGCACCGGGACGACCAGCCTCCCCCATGCGCGGAGCTGGCTGTGCATCCGGGTCTCGGAGTGCTTGCCCGCTTGGGCCGCGTCGAAGACCCAGAGCACAGCGTCGGCGCGGCGAGCGGCCTCCCTCGCGAGGCGCTCGTGCTCGGTGTCCAGCGCGTTCGTACCTGGGGCGTCGAGGATCCAGACGCGCTCCAGAGTCTCGCTGGGCAGAACGATCTCCACGCGGTCGACTCCTTCGGCGCCCGCGGCGTCGCTGCCGAGGGCCTCGACCTCGGCAAGCATCGGACGGAGCGCCTCATAGGTCCCCTCTCGGGTGCGGCCGTCCTTGTAGACGACGCGCACCAGCCGCTCGGCTCCGCCACGCAGCACGTTGAGCGTGGCTGTCGTGGGCACCACCCCCGTCGGCGCGACCTCGGCACCGATGAAGGCGTTGATCCAGGTGGACTTGCCCGCGTTGAACTCGCCGAGCACGCCCAGCAGCAGCGGCCGGTCGAGCTCGTCGCGGAGCGCCCGGGCGCGCCGGGCGACCTCCGCCAGAGCGTGGCGCTCACCGAAATCGGCGACGGCGTCGATCGCCCTGGCGAGGTCGAGCTCCCCGCTCGCCGACCAGAGCGCGCGCAGCGCCTCCCGACGCAGCGCCTCGGCTTCCCCCCGATCGACGGCGCGGCCTGCGGCGGCGAAGGCATCGAGAGCCGCGAGCGCTCCGGGGGCGTCCCCATCGTCCAGCAGCGCCCGCGCGCGCGCCAAATAGGCCCGCGGCTCGTCGCCCTCCGCGGCCCTGCCCTCCACCCAAGCGCGCACCGCCTGGGCCACCGGGTCGCCGGGGGCGGCGCGCTCGAGGGCTCCAACGTAGGCGAGGGCGCGATCCCGCGGCGCGACCCGGGCGGCCGCCCGCAGAAGCTCGACCTCGTCGCCGGCGGCCGCCGCGTACGCTTCTGCCGCGTCCGCATACGCCCCGGATGCCTCGAGCACCTCGGCCAGCACCTGCAGTGCGGGCGAGCCGACTCCCCGGGACACCGCCACGCGCGCCAAGCGCTCGGCCTCGGCGAGGGCTCCACGCGCGAGGGCCTCCCGCGCGAGCGCCACCTGCGCGCTGGGTTCCCCGCTCGCCGCAGCAACCTCGAGGAACACGCGAGCGTCCCGGGGCGCACCGACCTCCGACAGGGCGCGCCCTACCCGCGAGGCTTCTTCGGCGCGGAGCTCCGAAGGGACCAGCTGGCCGGCCGCAGCGCGGGCTCCACCGGGGTCCCCGGCAGCGGCAAGGGCCTCCACGAGCGCGACCTCGAGATCGTGCCGGCCAGGCTCGGCGGACAGGGCCTTGCGGAGCTCCCGCGCCGCGCGGTCCGGGCGCCCCCGACGCCACTCGGCCCACGCCGCGAGGGCGCACGCCTCGGCCAGGGGGGGACCCCCAGCGTCGGCTCGGGCGCGCGCCGCGTCCGCCGCCGCGGCCGCCGCGAGATCCACGCGCCCCTGCCCGAGCGCAACCCGCGCCGTCCAAAGCGCGAGATCTCCATCTTCAGGGGCGAGCTGTCGCGCCTCCTCGAGGGCCGCGAGGGTGCCCTCTTCATCGCCGAGGCCCTGACGGGCCCGAGCCAAACCCACCGCCGCGCGCACGAGCTGAGGCCGCTCCGCCAGCACCTCCAGCAGCAAGCGCTCGGCCTCCTCGAAACGGCCTCCCCCAAGGGCGGCCTCGGCTTCGTCGAGGGCGTCGCGGACCTCGTCGGGGAGAAAGAGGACGTCGTCGAGGAAACGCCCGACGCGGTCGAGGAAGCCCATGACGCCTCGGTGGTGTACCATGAACGCCGATGGGCGCGGAGCCGGCACGCATCGTGGTCGCCGAAGACGACGCATCGACTCGGCGGCAGCTCGGCTCCCTGCTCTCCCGGCGGGGCTATGCGGTACAGCTCGTGGCGTCGGCCACCGCTGCCCTCGAACACGTGCGCCGCGGCGACGTGGACCTGTGCCTCTTCGACGTCATCATGCCGGGTCTCGGAGGTCTGAAAGCCTGCCGGATGGTCAAGTCGATGACCGCGGAGGAGAGCTTCGTCCCCGTCATCTTGTTGACTGCCAAATCGGACCCCGACAGCCGGGTCGAAGGCTTGCGCATCGGCGCCGACGACTACGTGAGCAAGCCCTTCGACGAGCGCGAGCTCGTGGCCCGGGTGGAGAGCATGCTGCGCATCAAGCGCATGCACGACTCCGTGCAGGAGGCCAAGAACCGCCTGGCGGAGCTGGCGATCACCGACGAACTGACGGGCCTGTTCAACTTCCGCTATCTCCACACCCGACTCCACGAAGAATTCAAGCGGGCCGAGCGGTATCGGGACCCCCTCGCCTGCGCGATGATCGACCTCGACGATTTCAAGTCGATCAACGACACCCACGGCCACGACGCCGGAGACGCCGTACTCGCGGAGGTGGCTCGTCGAGTCCGCGAAGTCGTTCGAGAGATCGACGTGGTCACGCGCTACGGCGGCGACGAGCTGCTCCTCATGCTCCCCAACACACACTTCAGCGGTGCGATCACCGTCGCCCATCGGCTGTGGGACGCAATCCGGGACGAGCCCTTCACGCTGCCTTCGAGCGGAAGGCTCCGCTGCAGCGTCAGCATCGGAGTCGCGCTCTACCCGAGCCGAGACATCGGCTCCAAGCAGGAGCTCCTCCGAGCCGCCGACCAGGCGCTCTACCAGGCCAAGCGGGACGGCCGCGACCGCATCTGCGTGTTCCAACACCAGAGCTACATCTACCGGCCGGACCCTCCCTCGTAGCGGCCCCTCGACGACGATGCCGCATCCGAGCTAGGGTCCCCGCGGCATGGCGCTCATCGAGCTACAGGGCGTGGAGAAGCGCTACGGGGAGCTGCAAGCCCTCAAGGACGTGAGCCTGGAGCTGGGCGAGGGGCGCATCGGACTGCTCGGCCCCAACGGGGCGGGCAAGAGCACCCTGCTGAAGATCCTCCTGGGGTTGGTCGAGCACGACCGAGGGATCGTGCGCGTCCTGGACCGGGAGGTCGCCCGCGACCCCTTCGAGGTCCGCGCTCTCATCGGCTACATGCCGGAAGGCGACGCGGTGATGCCCGAGCTGACGGCGCTCCAGTACGCGACCTTCGCGGGCGAGCTGTGCGGCCTGCCCCGCGCCGAGGCCAAAGCCCGCGCGCACCAGGTGCTGCACTACGTCGGGCTGGGGGAGGCGCGCTACCGCCGGCTCGGCTCCTACTCGACCGGCATGAAGCAGCGCGTACGCCTGGCCCAAGCCCTGGTCGGCGACCCGAAACTGCTGCTTCTCGACGAGCCCACCAGCGGCCTCGACCCCCGCGGACGCGACGAAATGCTCCAGCTCATCGTCGACATCCCGCGGCGCACGGGCGCGAGCGTGATCCTCTCGACGCACATCCTGCCGGACGTCGAGAAGGTCTGCGACCAGGTCGTGGTCGTCGCCGAAGGCGAGATCCTGTACGCCGGCGCCCTCGCCCCCCTCGTACGCGCCGACTCGGGCATCTACGAGGTGCGGGGGAAGGGCGACCCGGCCAAGCTCCGCGAGGCCCTCGAGCGTGCCCACTGCGTGGTCGAGATCAACGGCGCCAACCTGGAGGTCCGCGTCCCCGAGGGCCAGGATCAACGCTACATCCTGCGCGCCGCGCGGGACGCGGGGGTCCAGGTTCGGCACGTCGCACCGCTGATCAAGACCCTCGAGCGCGCCTTCCTGCAGACCCTCGAACGAGCCGGCAAGGTCTGAAGGGCCCCGACGAGTACCGAGGCCACGTCTCCTACGGAAGCGACTTCGTGAACACCATGCGGCCGCGGCCAGGGCCCGCATAGTCGGGCTCTTCGCGAGCTTCGAAGCCGAGGGCACGATGGAATGCCACGCTTCCGTCGTTGCCGACCGCCGCGATGGCCTTCATCCGGCGCACTCCCGCAGCACGGCAGCGCTCCTCGAAGCGCTGGTAGAGCGCCTTGCCGACGCCCATGCGCCGGTGCTCGGGCTCGATGCCCACGAGGTGCACGTAGCCCAGGTCGACGGTGATGAAGCCGAGCAAGAAGCCCACGACCTCGCTGTCGTGCTCCGCGATGAGCGCGTGCTCGCCGAACTCGTAGAAGAACATGGGGTCGGCGCGCTGCCCCGAAGGCCCTCCCCACCAGCGGTCGAGCTCCCGCACGAGGAAGTCGTAGTCGGCCTTGCGAATGCCGCGGATGTGGACTCCCTGCGTCATCGCGGACGGCGGTAGCACGAAACCCGACTTGGACGAAAGCCCCGTGGTATGCCCCTTCCGTGAAAGCTGGGACCCACAAGGAGCAGGACGGAGGGCAGACCCGCGCCCCGCTCTTCTGCCCGTTCTGCGGCGAATGCTTCGAAGACGAGACGCGCTGCCCCAGCCACGACCTGCCCCTGGTCCCCTTCGACGCCCTCGGCCGCATGCGCACCCCGCCGGTGCCCGACGAACACGAAGCGGTGGCCCCGCACGACCTGCGCTTCGGGCGCGGCTGGATCGCTGCAGGCGCGCTCCTGGTGTTGGTCGGCTTCCTGCTGCCCTTCGCCACTTCGTCGCAGGGCGCGCGGGTCGCCACGGCCACGGGCCTCCAGGTCGCCTCCCGAGCGGCGCTCAACCTCTGGTTTCTGCCGCTCGTCGCCTTCAGCTGGATCGCCATCCTCGCCCGGCGCCGCACCCCCGCCCAGATGCGTGGCGCGCGCCTCGCCGTCCCCCTGCTCTGCCTGGGAGCCGCCGGCAGCCTCGGTTACAGCTTGTGGCGCATCCACGAGGGCGCCGAACGCATCGCGCGCACCTATGGCCTGAGCGTCGACATCGAGCTGGGCGCGGGCGTGTTCGTCATGGCCGCCGGCGTCGTCCTCGCCTTCGTGGGCGGTTTGCGACTCGGAGCGCTCCCCAAACCCTCGCCCCCTCGCTACCGCACCGACTGAGATGCGGGCCCAGCAAACCGGACCGCGGCGCTTTGCGCCGGCCCCGACGCGGGGTATCCTCACGCGTCCCCGAAACCCCCGCGTTTTCGAGGTTCAACCGTTTCTCGGAGCCACTCCATGACTTATTCCGGGGCCACCCAAGCCCGCGAAGCGCGAGAGGCACTCGGCCAAGCGCTCGAGGTTCTCCAGCAAGACCCGAACATCCCGCCGGACGTGCTGGCGGTGGCGCAGAACATCGCCCAGGCGGTCGGCGCACTCTTCGAAGCCGAGAAGGCCTCGACCGAGCCCGACGGGAAGTCGTCGGTCAAGAGCGCGCTGGGCTCCCTCAGCCAAACCCTCGCGCTGCTGCAGGACGTTCGCAGCCAGCATCAGGGCATCACGGTCGCGACGGAGACGATCGCGAAGGCGATGAACCAGCTCTACCCTCTGACGACGCAGCCGAGCAAGGCGCCGCCCCCGTCGCCAAACGCGATGGCCGCCGCTCAGGCCACCATCGAGAGCGGTCCCCCGCGCGGGATGACCCAGCCCCAGTCGGCGGCCCCAGCGTCCCCGGCGGTCCCTCCCGGCAAGAGCTCCATGGCGCCCCCGAAGGCACCGGCCGGGGACGGCCCCCGCGAGCCCCTCGAGGCCAACATCGGCGCCACCACGGAGTCGAACTTCTACGTGGGCTTCAGCGGCGAGATCGCCGACGGAGGCGTGTTCTTGGCGACGTACGAGGTGCTCCCGCCAGGCACCAAGGTCGATCTGCTGGTGACCCTTCCGGGCAACTTCGAGTTCCGCTGCAAGGGGTGGGTTCGCTTCGTCCGGGACCCCTTCGACCTCAGCCAGGACGGCTCGGAGCCCGGCATGGGCATCCAGTTCGAGTCGCTCGACGCCCAGGCCCGCGAGCTCGTGCTCCGCTTCGTCCGCAAGCGACCGCCGATGTTCTACGACGACTGAACGGTAGCCCACGGACGGGGGTGATTCTCCGCGCGCCGCGCCGCTGGACGGCTGCTATGGTTGGAGGGTGATCCTTCGAAAGGCGGCCCTACGTCCCGTGCCCCCCTACGCGCTCGTGGACAGCCACGTCCTCGAACACCTCGAAGCCTCCCTCGACACGGCAGACGACTCGCTTCAGGACCTGCTCGACCGCAGCTTCACCGAGCTCGATCGACGGCAGGGCGCCCTCGCCGAGTGGCTCGCCGACATCCTCGCTCGGACCCGCGACGAGCTCGTCCAGTCCCTCGGCTACTTCCTGGCCGTCACGGTCTACATGGCTTTTCGCGAGGCCTTCCCCACCCGACTCACCGAGGTCGATCCGAACGGCCTGGGGATCGCGCGCGCGACGCTCTCGGCGGATGAAGAGCTGCGCGCCGCCGACCCCGCCGAGGTCCTCAACAGCGACGACGTCATCGCGCTCACGCAGCCGGCGCTCGTGCAGTACATCCAGCACCACGTCGACGAGGCCCTCGACCAGGGCGAGGGCGAGGTGGACCTCGACGAGCTCGAGCGGGTCTATCGGGCCATCCTCGTGGAAATCATCGCCCTCAGCCACGCCGTCGCCTCGCCGAGCGGCCAGCTCGGCCCTTCCCCGGAGACGCTCGCCTGAGATGCGGCGGCATGTCCGCCGTCCTCCGCGCTGCATCCATGGGCGGCCGCGATCGCCCGGGATGCGGCGGCACGTCCCTCGCGTTGGCCGCTTCGCTGCGCGGCGGATCCGCGGCGCCGGACGACCGACGGTCGCTACTGGCGACCCATGGGGATCCCCGAAACGTAGTCCTCACGGTCCGCCCCCCTGCGGACCGCGACGGATCGCGATGGATCGCGGTCGCGCCCCTGCAGGATGGGCCGGGAAGCTCTCGAAGGTTTTGAGGCGCCATGCGCGATGGGTAACGCATGCGGAGAGCCATCGGGCTACCGTTCCGGCAGCGGCAGCGCCGGTAAGTCGAGCGCCCTGGAACGGACGAAGCCGCGCCGCACGCCGCTCAGGGTCTCGAGCATCGCCCGGTCGATCCACGGCACTGAAGCCGCCGCCGACAGGCCGAGATCCCGCACCCAGCCCAGAGCCACCCCATCGCTCTGGAAGAAGGGGGTCAGCCAGCGGTTGATGCGCTGGTAGAACCCCAAGTGAGCCCGGCGCGCGGCCTGGTAGCGCTCCAAGCCCTCGGCGAGATCGGTCCCTTCCTCCAAGGCCTCGGCGAGGGCCATCGCGTCGAGGAGCGCGAGGTTGCTCCCCTGACCGAGCTGCGGGCTCATGGCATGGGCGGCGTCGCCGATGACAACCACGGGGACGCCGCGATCGAGCGCATACCACCGGCGCATCCGCACGTCGCGGTACGATGCGAAGAGCAGCTGCTCGGGCTCCTCGATCTGCGCGACGAGGGGCTCGGCGCGCGGCTCCATCCGACAGACCCAGTCGCGGAACAAGTGGAGGCCGACGAAGCGCAAACGGCGCTTGAGGACAGGGACGCGCGAGCCACGCACACTCCAGAACAGGCTCGTCAGGTTGACGTCCCTGGCGGGCGCCTGACCGGTCGGGAGCAGCCCGAACATACGGCGGGTGCCGTCGACGAGCTGCAGCAGCTCGCGCTGGAAGAGCGCGGCCGGATCGGCGGCGACGAACCAGAGCGCACCCCACGGGTAGGGCACGTCGCGAGCCTCGGGGAAGAGCGCCGCGCGGAGCTCCGAACGCGCGCCGTCGGCGACGACGACGAGCTCGTGCGGCCCATGCAACCGGCCGCGGTCGTCCACGAGGCGCCGGCCGTCGAGGGCCACGACGCGGCAGCCGAGCACGACCTCGACGCCCGCAGGCTGCAGCGCGTCGAAGAGAGCCTGGAAGAGCACCCCCCGGTGGAGCCCGAGCCCGTAGAGGTCGCCGCGCAACCGGGCGTAGGCGAGCTCGAAGAGCGGACGGCCATCCCCGGTGCGGCACCGCAAGGCATCGATGACGGCCCCTCGAGCGAGCACCCTGGCGAGCGGTGCTTTCGACGCACCGTCCCCGCCGTCGCCCACTCCGGCGAGGGCACGCTCCAGGCGCGCGAGGACGAGCATCCCCGAGGGCTGCAGCAGGATCCCCGCGCCGACGGGCGCCGGGTCCGCGACGGCCTCGTAGACGGTGACGCGGTGCCCCAGGCGCGTGAGGAAAAGCGCCGCCGCCGAGCCAGCATAGCCCGCCCCTACGACCGCGACGTCCGCCGGCCCCACCTACCCCTCGTTCTCACCCAGCACGGCGTCCTCACCGAGCGCGGCCTCGACCTCGGCCATGGCCTCCTCCAGCGCGCGGGCCTCGAGGTCCTCGACTCGAGCCCGCACCGCCGGCCCTTCCAACGCGCGGAGCTCGCGGAACTCGTACTGGACGCGGCCATCCGGGGTGATCTCGGCACTCACTCGGGACCCGTCCGCGAGCGCCGTAAGAGTGGCGTCGGCGTCGTCCGAGCTCATCCCTAGCTCGCGGACGAGGTCGGTCACGGTGAGGACCCCGCCCTTCGCGGCGGCCAGCTCGAACACGCGCCGCTGGCGCCCATCGGCTTCGGCCTGGTCGGCGCCACGGCGAGCCCGCGAAGCGCCACGGAGGGCGAGGGCGCCGACCCCGACGCCGAGTCCACCGAGGACGGCCGCCGTCAGCAAGCCGGCGCCGCCCGCACCGAGGAGCGCCACCGCGCCCGCAGCCGCGAGCACGCCCCCGGCCACCGAGACGATGCCCAGCAGCCGCAGCCCCACCGAAGCGCCGCGGGCCAGGGCCGCGCGATCCCCGCCCGCGGCACCCTCGAAAACCGTGGTGCCCGGCTTCTTCTCGCGCGGCCGGCCGCAGGCGACGCAGACGTAACCGCCGTCACCGGGCCGGATCGCCGCCAATCCGTGGCAATGGGGGCAGCGGTTGTCCTCGCCCCACACAGCGCCGCACGCCACGCAGCGATCCACCCCCGGCACCAACGCCGTGTCGCAGACAGAGCAAGTCGTGGGCGCGGACTCAGTCACGTCTTCGCACGCAGCGATCTCAGCTCAGCTCTCGCCGAGGAGCTGGTTCATGGAGGCCTCGTCGGCGGGCGTGAACGGGTAGCGATCGAATTCTTCGCTCGTCACCCAGCGGTAGTCCTGCACGGCGCAGCACTCCAGCTCTTCGCTTCCGAGCTCGCACTGATAGAGGTAGAGGTCAACGGTGTAGCGCTCGTAGGGATGGGAGACGAAAGAGATCAGCTCGCCGACCTCGACGCTCGCCCCCAGCCGCTCCTGCATCTCCCGGCGGAGCGCCTCCCCATCGGTCTCGCGCTCTTCCACCCGACCGCCCGGGAATTCCCATAGATGCGGCAGCACCGCGTTGGCGCGCCGTTGCGTGATCAGGTAGCGCCCGTCTCGCTCGACGACGGCGGCCACGACTCGGATGGTCTTCCGCGGCTCCTCGGACACAGTGAGAGGGTATACAACGTCGAGCGGCTCCGGTGCCAGCGATGCGCATCCTCTACTTCGGTATTCCTCTCGGGGCGCTCGCCCTCGCCCGCGCGGGCTTCCCACCGGCGGCGGCGGTCGTGGGCCCTCTCGACCTGCCCGGCCGTCGCCGGCTGAGGCGCACCCTCCCACGCGCGCTTCTGCTCGGGCTGCCAAACCTCGACGTCCCCGAGGTCCAGGCCACCCTGCGATCCACCGAGCCCGATCTGGTGCTGAGCTTCTTCTGGCCTCGGCGCATCCCCGCCGAGGTCCTCGGCTGGGCACCCGCCCTCGGCACACACCCGAGCCTGCTGCCGCGCTGGCGTGGGCCCGACCCTTACTACTGGGCCATCGCCGCCGGGGACACCAAGACCGGCGTCACGCTCCACCGCCTCGGATCGGAGTACGACACGGGCCCGATCGTCGCGCAGACCTCCGTCGCCATCGAGCCCGACGACGACGCCTGGAGCCTCGCCAAGCGACTGGACCGCCCCGCCTTGGCGCTGTTGATCGACGCGGCGCGGCGCCGCGCGCAGGGCGACCCGCTGCTCGGAACACCCCAGGATCCGGCGGGCGTCACCTGGGCGCCGGTGCCCCGGGCCGAGGACTTGGCCATCGACTGGCGCCAGCCCGCCGAGACCATCGCGCGCCGGGTCCGGGCCGCGGCGCCGCGGCCGGGAGCCACCGCACAGCTCGGAGGCGCCGTCGTGCGGGTGCTGCGGGTCGCCCTCGCCCGCGAGACGCCCCCACCGGGGCTGATGCCCGCGGAGGCCTGGCGCGGCGCCGAGGGTTGGTGCGTGCGCTGCGGCGCCGGCGCTTTGCGACTGCTCGACGTGCGTGACGACGACGACCGCCCCCTCGACCCTTCGGCTCAGTTGGCGGGGTATTGACGGACGACGTCTCGCATCGGGCGCTCGATCGCGACGACGGGGCTGGTCACGAGGTCGCGGCCGTTCGCCGAAAAGAAGAGCGACTCGCCGACGCCGGGCTCCCCGTCGTTCGGGCGAACGGCACCGGAGTCGAAGAAACGTAGACCGCCGGAGACGCGGCTGCGGAGCGCGAGGTGTCCGCGGACCCAGGCCCCGGTGCGGCGGTCCCGGACGCCGACGCAGACGTTGCGGCGGACGTGATACTCCGTGTTGCGCGTGACATAGACCCGGTGGATGCGGCGGTCGGTACCAACGTAGGCCATCGTTCCTCCTCGGGCCCTGGGGCCCAGACCCGTTGAACCTACATGTCGGACTTAATCCCACCAAAAAACGCGCAGAGCACCGGGCCCTTCGTGGCGGCGCTGCGCCCCGACAACTTCACGGCGGCTCAGCGCACGCCGTGGGGCGGCCGCCGAATCGTCGAGGAGCTCAAGGCAGGCCTCGGCCTCGTGCAGGCCGGGCCCGTCGGCGAGTCTTGGGAGATCAGCGTCAGCGAACTGCCGAGCGTCACCCGGGAGGACGGCACACCCCTGCCGACCCTGCTGGCCGCAGACCCGGACCACTGGCTCGGGCCCACCGAAGCGCCCCTGGGCGCCACGCGGCTGCTCGTCAAGCTGCTCGACGCCGCCGAGCCCCTCTCGGTGCAGATCCACCCCGCGGACGACGACCCGGCCCTCGGACCCGACGAAGGGGGCAAGCCCGAGGCCTGGTACGTGCTCCACGCCGAGGACGGCGCGGGGATCTTCCTGGGGCTGCGGGTGGGGGTCACCGAGCGGGACGTCACGCGGTGTCTGGACGAAGGCGGGGACGTTTCGGCGCTGCTCCGCTTCGTCGAGGTCGAGCCCGGCGACTTCTTCGCCATCGACCCGGGGACACCCCACGCAGTCGGCGCCGGCCTGACGCTCCTCGAACCGCAACGGGTGATCCCTGGCCGCCGAGGAGTCACCTACCGCTACTGGGACTGGAACCGGCGCTACGATGCGGAGGGACGCCCCGCGCCCGATGGGGTCCTCCGACCGCTGCACCGTGAGCGGGCCCTGGCCGTGACCGACTGGGGCCGCGATTGGGAGCGCTGGCTCGGGCGCGCGCGGCGGCGGCTCGGTGTCCCGCAGAGGGACGTACCCGCGACCCTCGAACCTATCGTCGAGGGCACGCTCGGCGCGTCGCGGTGGACCGGCACCGGCTCGGCGAGCTTGCCGCCAGGCGGACGGCTCCGCGGCATCACCGTGGTCCAGGGCGAGCTCGAGCTCGATGGCGTGCACCTGCGGCAGGGCGAGAGCGCGGTGGTGGCGGCCGCAGCGCCCGCCCTGCCTGCTCGGCTGCGGCGCGCGCACGCCCTCATCAGCTGGATCCCCTGAGGGGCGCCCTTGACCGATGCGTCGCTCTGGACAAGGGTCCCGAGCGCATGGCCAGCCGCCCCCAGCCGCGCGTCTCCATCATCATCCCCGTCTACAACGAGGAGGCGATCCTTCAATCCGCCGTCGTCGATCTCATCGACCGGCTTCAAGAGTTCGACTGGCCCTACGAGCTGATCCTCGCCGAGAACGGGTCGAGCGATCGGACCGTCGAGATCGCCGAGCAGCTGAGCGAGCGCTTCGGCCAGGTGGTCGTCCGTAGCCTCGGCGAGCCGAATTACGGCAAGGCGCTCAAGGAAGGCATCCTGGCGGCGAACGGCGAGTTCGTTCTCTGCGACGAGATCGACCTCTGCGACACGGACTTCTACCGGCGCGCCCTGGCGCTGCTCGAAGCCAACGAGGCGGAGCTGGTGGTCGGCTCCAAGGTGATGGCGGGCGCGAGCGACGAGCGGCCCATCTTGCGGCACACCGCCACCATCATTCTCAACGGGATGCTCCGCGTGGCGGTGGGCTTCAAAGGCACCGACACGCACGGCCTCAAGGCCTTCCGGCGCGCTCCCCTCGTGGACATCGCCCGCCAATGCCTGGTCGACAAGGACCTCTTCGCCAGCGAGTTCGTCATCCGCGCCGAGCGCGCTGGGATCCGCATCAAGGAGATCCCCATCCGCGTCCTGGAGAAGCGCCCACCCTCGGTGCACCTCTTTCGGCGGGTCCCCAACGTCCTCAAGAACATGGCCAAACTCTTCGTCGCCATCCGCGTCAAGGGCTGACCGGTGGCGGGCGATCGGCTCGCGGCGATCTCGGTCGATCTCGACGAGGTCGACTGCTACACGGCCATCCACGGCCTGCCGCCCCTTGAAGGCGACGCCGCCCACGCCATCTATCGGCGGGCGCTGCCGCGACTGAAGGCGCTCTTCGAAGAGCTCGGCGTCCCTGCCACGTTCTTCGTCATCGGCCGCGACGCCACGACGGACAACGCTCCGACGTTGCGCGCCTTGCATGAGACCGGCCACGAGCTCGCCAACCACTCCCTCAACCACCGTTACGACCTCTCGCGCCGCGATCCGGACACGATGCGACGCGAGGTCGAAGGGGGCGCGGAACGCATCGCGCGAGCTGCCGGCGTGCGACCCGTCGGGTTCCGCGCCCCCGGATACACGATCAACGACACCCTCTTCGACGTCCTCGAGGACCTCGGCGTCGGCTACGACTCGAGCGTCTTCCCATGCCCCCCCTACTACGCTGCCAAGGCCGCGGCGATCGCCACGTACGGCGCGCGCGCCCGGCTGGGGCGAGGGCGAGAGAGCGCGAGCGTCCTCGACCACCCACGCGTCCTCACGGCGCCCGCCGACCCCTACCGGCGCGGCCGTCCCTTCTCGAACCCCGGGCGAGGGCTGCGCGAGTTACCCATCGGCGTCACCCGCGGGCTGCGTCTCCCCTACATCGGCACCTCCGTGGTGCTCGCCGGGGAACGCGGCGCCGACCTGCTGACGCGGCAAATCGTTGGGCGACCGCTGGTCAACCTCGAGCTCCACGGCATCGACCTGGCGGACGCGGAGCTCGACGGCCTCGTCTCGCTCCGTCCCTACCAGCCCGATCTGCGCAAGAGCGCCGCCTTCAAGGAGCGCAGCTTGCGGGCCGCCATCGGGCGCCTCCGCGCCTCGGGCTATCGCTTCGTGACCCTCGCGCAGGCCGCCGAGGCGCTTCTATGAAGACCGCCTTCGTGACCGGCGGCAGCGGGTACGTCGGACGGAACCTGCTGCGGCGCCTGGCGGAGGAAGGTGTCGTCACGCGAGCGCTCGCGCGCTCGGAGCAGGCCGCCGCGACGGTCGAAGCGCTCGGTGCGCAGCCGCTGCGAGGCTCTCTCTCGGAGGCCGACGCCCTACGGCGCGGCGCCGAAGGATGCGAGGTGGTCTTCCACTGCGCCGCCAAGGTCGACGAGTGGGGGCCGAGCACGGAGTACGACGAGATCAACGTCGAGGGCACGCGCCGCGTCGTCGAGGCCGCGGCCCTCGCTGGCGCGAAACGGTTGGTCCACGTCAGCACCGAGGCGGTCCTCGCCGGCGGCCCGCCGCTGATCGGAGTGGACGAACGCACGCCGCTGCCGCCCAAACCCGCCGGCGACTACGCGCGCACGAAGGGCCTCGCGGAGGCCATCGTCCGCGAAGCCCAGGTCCCGTCGGTCATCGTGCGACCGCGCTTCGTGTGGGGAGGGGACGACACGACCCTCATCCCAACCTTCGCTCGGGCCGCGCGCGAAGGCCGCTTCGCGTGGATCGGCGACGGGATGCACCTGACGAGCACTTGCCACGTGCGCAACCTGAGCGAAGCCCTATGGCTCGCCGGCACCCACCCGGACGCCCAGGGCGTCTACTTCGTCACCGATGGGGAGCCTGTCCCGCTCCGACCTTTCCTGACGGCGATGATGGCCACCGCAGGAGTCACCTTGCCCTCCCGCACGCTCCCGCACGCCCTCGCCGTCGTCGTCGCAGCGGTCGGCGAGCCCCTGTGGCGCGCTCTGCCCCTTCCCGGCAAACCGCCGCTGACGCGCCTCGCGCTGATCCTCGTCGGTCAGGAGGTGACCATCGACGATCGGCGCATCCGCGAGGAGCTCGGTTTTCGAAACGTCGTCGAACGCGAGGAAGGTCTGGCGCGCCTCGCCGCCATCCAAGCCGAGCTGAGCCGACACCTCGCGTAGCCATGCTATAGGGGCCCTCCGTGTCCGAGCCACGCATCGCCGAGCGCGACATCGAGGCGGCCAGCCGCGCCACTGCCGGCGCCTCACCTCAGATGTGCGCGCTCGCCCTCGACATCCTCTCGCGTCAGGGAGAGGCCCAACTCCTGTTCGCGGGCAAGGACTACGTGCGCACCCGAGCCAAGGAACACGCCGTCGCGGAGGACGCCCAGATCGCCGGCATGGACCTGCTCGCGGTGCTCGAGCGCGGACCTTCCACCGCCAAGGAGCACGCCGTCGTCGCCGCCCTCGCCGTCCGCGGGCTCAGGGCGCACCTCGACGACGAGGACCGACTGGCGCGCTTCGTGCGCCACGCCGACTGGCTGACCTTCGCGACACCCTACGCGATCTATGCTTTCGTCGAACCGATCCTCGGGGACGAGGCCCAGGCCGTCTGGCGGCAAGTCGCCCAGGCGCCCGTCCCACCCGGCCCGCGAGGGGCGGCGATCGCGGCCCTGCGGCGGGCGGTCCTCCCCGGAGCCTTCGCCCCGGACGACGAGACCGGCAGCTCCGACCTACGCCTGAGCGGTCGGCTGGGGACGATCCCTCCGGGTGGGCTCCGCGGTGCGCTGCGCCTGCTGAGTGGGTGGGCCCTCCTTCAATGGCTCGGGCGCCTCCTCGCCTGGACCGTCGGCGCACGGCGAGAAGGCGAGCTCGCCATCGACCGCGGCGCCCTCCGCTTCGCCGGCCGCACGACGCTCCTGGGGCGGGTCGTCCGCGAACGCGTCGAGCGCTTCTCCCCTGCAGCGCTCGCGTCCGCGGGGCGCACGACCCGCTACCCGGCGCTGCCCCTCCTGGCCGGTGCGCTGGCCTTCGCCTTGGGCGTCCTCGCCGGTGCGGTCTTCCTCTTCGAGGGGCTTTGGTCCGGCGAGACCGTGTTGCTGGTCGTGGGCGCCGGCCTCGTCCTGGCCGGGGCCGGGCTCGACCTCGCCCTCGCGGTGCTCACCCCCGCGAGCCGGCACCAGGTGAGCGTCGAGGTCGCCCTCCTTCCGCGACGCAGGATCCGTCTGGTGGGCGTCGACGAAGAACGGACCGTCGTCTTCCTGGAAGCCCTCGAGCGTTGGCTCCGCCCAGCCCGCTGAGCCGAACTCAGCGCGACGCCGCGAAGGCCCCGAGCTCCGCCAGAAGCGCCTCGAGCTGCCCGGGGGAGAGCGCCCCGTCGACGGAGACCGTGTCGCCCTCGGACGCCAGCTCCAACGCCTGCAGCGCCGCCCCGAGCGTACCGTCGGACGCCTCCTCGACCGCCGCGGCGCGGCGCTCGCGCAGCCAGCTCTCGACCTGCGCGGCGCGCCCCCTCTGTGTGTACCGAAGCCGGAGCCGTAGACCCAGACCCTCGCCGAGACGCGCGCCAAAGGCCAGCGTGCGGAGGTCCCGCAGCGGTGCCCGAAGGAGCGCCCCGAAGCCCACGCCCCGGTCAAAGAGGCGCCGCCACGAGCTCGGCACGCGCGCCACGAAGGCCAAGTCCGTCCCCGCGCGCACGGACTCCCAGGCGGCCACGAGCTCCCCATCGGCGAGCAGCGAGGGCTCCCCACGCACCGTCCGAACGACCTGTGCGACGGCCTCCTCGAGGCCAAAGATCGCGCCGTCGCCCACAAAGGCGATCCGCGACTCGCCCCGGCGCCCGGCCACCGCGGGCACGCCCTCGACCTCCGTACGCCGAAGCCCGCCTCCCTGCGACTCCACGACCTCGCGCATGCAGGCCCCGAGCGAATCGTGATCGAAGGCGCCGCGAGCAGCGAAGACCACGTGATCGAGGGAGCGCGTCTCGGCACCGAGCACGAACACCATCATCTCGTCGAGCGCCGCCGCCGGGTCGAAGCCGCACTGCTCGCGCAGACGCCGCAAGCCGCGATCGCCGCCGCGATCCGTCACCAGCGTTCGCCAGAGAGGCGAAGCGAGCAGCGCCGCTGGGTCGACGCGCGCGACCGCGACGGAACCCGCCGGCGCGTTGGCCAGCACCTGCGGACGGAGCCGCGGAGGGCGCGCGCGCCAGTACGCGACCGCGGCCAATACGGAGAGGAGCACGACGATCGGAACCCACGGGACGCGCTGCCGTTTCACGGGAGCACACCCTAGCAGCGCGTGCTATCGCCCGACATGCCCTGGCGAACGATGACGCTGCGAGGCAAGCCCGTGCTGGCGCGCTGCGACGCCTCGGGCGCGCTGACGGTCGACGGAGGACGCGTCGAGATTCGGTACGGGAGGACCAGCCCGAAAGCCTACCGGGCGGCGCCACGGAACCTCCAACCGGCGGCCGACGCGACCGTCTTCCCCGACGACCATTGCGTGCAAGCCACGGCGCCGAACCCCAGGGGACCGAGGCGAAAGAAGGCGCCCTCACCCAAGGAGTCCGCCGCCCCGCCGACGACCGCGAGGGAAGGCGAGGCGCTCGGCTACTGCGACGGAGCATGCAGCGGCAACCCAGGGCCCGCAGGCATCGGCGCAGTCCTGCTTTGGGACGACGAGCGCCTCGTGCTCAGCGAGTACCTGGGACGCGCCACCAACAACATCGCCGAGCTCACGGCCATCGAGCGCCTCGTGGACAAGGCTCCACGAGGCCGGCCACTGCACATCTACACCGACTCGACCTACAGCATCGGCGTCCTCACCCGCGGGTGGCGCGCCAAGAAGAACCAGGAGCTCGTCGCCCGGGTCAAAGCCGCCCTTGCCGAGCACGGCGATGTCGCGCTCCACCACGTCCGCGGACACGCCGGCGCCGAGCTCAACGAGCTCGCCGATCAGCTCGCCGTGCAGGCCGTCGAGTCCCGCAAGAGCACGGGCTGGCTCCGCGCTTGAGGCCCGTCTCAAGATCCCTCGGCGTCGCTGTGCGGCCTGCGCGCCTCTGCCGCCACCTCTCCCCTCAAGAATGCTCCCCTCGCCTCGCGGATGCGCCAGCGGTCCCGCGTCCACGGATCGATCGACCTTCGCTGTTGCGATGGGCTGTAGCCGTCCGCCCCAGCACCAACCGTGGCGAATCGCGGTCGGGTGCAAGCCCCCGCATGAAGCAGCCGGCCGTGAACATCCCGGAGGCGCACGGAGAGGCGCTTCGACGGAGGGTTCGCGGTGCACGACGAGCCTCGGCGCCGCACAGCCAGCGTGTGCTTCGTGGTAAACCCGCCCCATGGAGCAGCCTGCCGCCGCGCCGCGCCGCGCCATCCCGCCATGGCTCTTGGCGGTGGCGGCCGTCGCCGTCGTGGGGTGGCTGCTCTTCGCGCTCCGCGCGGTCCTGACACCGATCTTCTTCGCCTTCCTGATCGCGTACATGCTCGACCCGATCGTCGATCGGCTCGAAACGCTCAGGCTGCCTCGGGCCGCGGCGATCACCGTGCTGCTGGCGCTCGTGCTCGGGAGCCTCGGGGTGCTCCTGCTGCTCGTCCTGCCCAGCGTGCTCAGTGACATCGCCGACGTCTTCCGGGAGCTTCCACTGGCGGCGCAACGCCTGCGGCGGCAGTGGGAGCCGATCCTCGCGAGCTACGGGGTACCCGTACCTCACTCGCTCTCGGAGGCCCTGGAGCAGCTCTCGTCCGACACCCAAGACCTCGCGCGCCAGGCAGTCGCGCCCGCCGCCGCTGCCATCCGTGGAATCGTCGGAGGCACAGCCAACGCGGTCGCCGCGGTCGTCGGACTGTTGGTCGTGCCGGTCTTCTCGTTCTACCTGCTCTACGACTTCGATCGCATGATCGCCGCCCTCGGCGACCTCGTGCCCCTCCGGTACCGGCGGACGGTCTTCCAGCTCGCCGCCGAAGTCGACGAGGTCGTCGGCCAGTGGGTCCGAGGTCAGGTCGTCGTGATGCTCTGCCTGACCGCGCTCTACGCCGTGGGCTACTCGATCTTGGGCGTGCGACTGGCGATCCCCATCGCGCTCGTCGCCGGCCTCCTCTCCTTCATCCCCTACCTCGGCGGCGGCCTCGCCCTCGGGCTGGCGCTCGCGATGTGCGCCTTCGACTTCCAGGGATGGAAGCAAGTCGGCGGAGTCGTCGGCGTCTACGCGGCCGTCCAGGTCCTCGAAGGCTTCGTGATCACGCCGAAGGTCGTCGGCGAGAAGGTGGGCCTCAGCGCGGTCTGGGTCCTCTTCGCGCTCATGGTCGCCGGCGAAGTCTTCGGTTTCCTCGGCGTGCTCCTCGCGGTCCCCGGGGCCGCCGTCTGCAAGATCTTCATCGTCCGCGCGATCGAGGCCTACCGGCGCAGCGAGCTCTATCTTCGCCCGGCCGCCGAACCCCAGGCAGAGGACACCACCAACGAAGAGTCGCCGCCGAAGAACCATCCCCTCCGCGCGGGCGACGGGACCGCCGAGCCCGCCGATCCTGGGCACGCCCCGGCCGCAGACCGCACCGGGGAACGCGGCGCCGAAGCCGAGGAGGCCGAGGAAGGGCCGAGGGCAGCGGATCTGCCGGCCACGGAAAGCACGGACGAGGCCGCCGACGGCCCCTCCAACGCAACGGACGACGCGACCGACACCGATGCGACCGACACCGACGCGACCGACACCGACGCGACCGACACCGACGCGACCGACACCGACGCGACCGACACCGAGCCGGACGACACCGACGCGACCGACACGGATCGGACAGCTTCCCACTGACGCGCCCGCTCCGAAGCTGGGCCGAACCACGGGACCCCTCGATCGGCGCCCCCGCGCTCAACAGAGTTTGGTAGCGTTGCGCCCAGCCATGCTGAAGATCGACTTCTACGTTCAGCACCTGATGCGTCACAACGCCACGGGCGTCGAGCTCGTCTCGGGCAAGCCCGTCAAGTTCCTCTTCCCGACCGGCGATCGGCAGTCCAACAAGCCCATCGAGCACGCTCAGGTCGTCCAGCTCGTGCAAGAGGCCGCCTCACCGGCCGCCCTCGAAGCGCTGCGTGCGTCGGGTGCCGCGGAGTTCCTGCACAAGTCGTCGGCTGGCCTCGACGTACGGGTCCAGCTCTTCGCCGCGGCGCCCGGTACGTGGAAAGTGCGCCTGCTTCCGTCCGCGGACGAGACCCCACCGCGCGCCAGCCTCCCCGACGCCGCGCCCGCCGCTTCCGGCCAGGCGGCGAAGCCGGCCGCCAGGGGCGCCCCCCCTCAGGTCGAGTCGGTCCCCGGCGAGCCCGCGATCAACCGCTACCTTCGCCAGCTCGTGGCCATGGGCGGCTCGGACCTGCACTTGAGCTCGGATGTCCCGCCGATGCTTCGGGTCGACGGAACCATGAAGAAGATGGATCCGACGGCCCCGCCGCTCACCCCCGACGAGCTTCTCCGGATGCTCATGGAGATCACCCCGGCGCCCAACAAGGAAGAGTACGAGCGCACGAACGACACCGATTTCGCGCACACCATCGAAGGCGTGGCGCGGTTTCGAGCCAACGTCTTCACCGATCGCAAGGGGCCCGGCGCCGTCTTTCGCCAGATCCCGTTCGACATCCTCAGCGTCGAGCAGATCGGCATTCCCGAAAAGGTCCTCGACCTCTGCTGGCTCTCCAAGGGCCTCGTCCTGGTCACCGGCCCGACAGGCAGCGGCAAGTCGACGACCCTGGCGACACTCATCGACTACATCAACGACAACCGCGAAGAGCACATCATCACGATCGAAGACCCGATCGAGTTCGTGCACGACAACAAGAAATGCCTGGTCAACCAGCGCGAGATCGGGACCCACACCGACTCCTTCAAGAAGGCCCTGCGTGCGGCGCTCCGCGAGGATCCGGACATCGTGCTCGTCGGTGAGATGCGCGACCTCGAGACCATCGCCATCGCCATCGAAACCGCAGAGACGGGCCACCTCGTGTTCGGGACACTCCACACGACGACGGCCCCGAGCACCGTCGACCGCATCATCGACCAGTTCCCTCCGGACCAACAGGAGCAGATCCGCGTCATGCTCTCGGAGTCGCTCCGCGGGGTCATCTCCCAGGTTCTCTGCAAGAAGAAAGGCGGCGGTCGCGTCGCCGGCTACGAGGTCCTCATCTCCAACTCCGCCGTCTCCAACCTCATCCGCGAGGGGAAGACCTACCAGCTCAAGAGCGTCATGCAGACCGGCAAGCGGCTGGGCATGCAGACGATGAACGACTGCCTCCTCGAGCACGTGAAGGCCGGACGCGTCGCCCCCGAAGAGGCCTACATCAAATCGAACGACAAAGCCCTGCTCAAGCAGGCCTTCAAGCAGAACAACATCCCGCTCAACCTCGGCGGCGAGGAGTGAGCGTGCCGCGCCTGCACGGGCCGCGCCCATGTGGATCGTAGGCGTCGACGAGAATGGACTCGGTCCGCGCCTCGGCCCCCTCGTAGCCACCGCCCTCACCGTCGAGGTCGATCGCTACGACGCGAGCGCGCTGGACGCCGCCGGGGCGGCGCTGAAGCTCGGCGATAGCAAGCGAACCAGCGGCTTTGGACGCATGGCCCGCGCCGAAGCCCTGACCTTGGCGCTCGCCGAAGCCACCGGAGCGAAGGTCCCAGGCGACGCCGACGCCCTATTCGAGATCGTGGGCCTCGACCGCGTCGAGACGCTCCGCGCCCGCTGCCCCGACGACAGGACCGCGCAGCAGTGCTGGACGCCGCTGGCGCTCCCCGCCTTTGGCGGCGAGTTGGCCCACGGCCGCGCGCTCCTGAGCGCTCTGCGCGAGGAAGGGGTCCACGTGCGGCGTGTGCGCTCCGCGCTCGCCTGCGCCGGCTCCCTCAACGCCGCGCTCGCCGCTGGCTCGTCGAAGCTGCGGGTCGACCTCGCCCTCTTCGAGCGGCTGATCTTGGACGCCCGCGAGGCAAGCCCCGAAGACGTCACCGCACTCTGCGGCATGGTCGGAGGGATCCGCCGCTACGGCGACTACTTCACCCGACTCCCCTCCGCCGAGGTGCTCGCTGAGGTCAAAGGCGCGAGCCGCTATCGCGTGCCCGGCATCGGCCACGTGAGCTTCGAAGTGAAGGCCGACGATCGACACCTCCCCGTCGGTTTGGCGTCGATGGTCGGCAAGTACATCCGCGAGCTGAGCATGGCGCGTCTGGTCGCCTTCTACCGAGCCCAGGCACCCGAACTGCCCCGCGCGAGCGGGTACCACGACAAGGTCACCGGCCGCTTCGTCGAAGGCAGCCGCGCGCTACGGCGGCGCCTTGCCATCGCGCCGGCCTGCTTCGAGCGGCGCGGGTGATGGGTCGCCCCCAGGCCTCTCCCTGCACGGCGATACGCGACGCTCGGTCCTGACGGTCCACCTCCCTATCGACCGTGATGGATCGCGGTCGCCAGGGCGCATGATGCACGCGTAGCGAGGAGGTCTCGAAGGTTTTCGCGGCCGGATGCGCAGGACACCTGCTTCCGGGCGTGAATGCACGGAAAGGTACGGAGGCACGGGCTGCGGAGGCGGGCTGCCGAGCAACCGACCGAGCTTCCTGTCGACAAGGCGGACGAACCACACGACAGGAGGCCCCGAATGCCTGGAACCGATCCCATCGTTGCTGCGAACCCCGCCCCTCGAACCAACCACATCCCATCCTCCCCGCCCACCGGCAGCTCTCCCCAGCCGCCGAGCGCGGCGGAGGTTCGCGACGAGGCGACCGCAGCTCTGACGGCGCTCCAGCACCGCCGCTCCCGGGCCCCGATGTCGCCCGAGAGCGCGATGACGCGCATCGCCACCGTGTTCGAGGCTGGCCAAGAAGAGGGGCACGCCCTGCGGAGCGTGCGCAAAGCCCTGGACGACAACCCCCGCCTGCTCCGGACCCTCGCAGCCATCCCCGAAGACAGGCTCCTGAGCACCCTCCGCGACAAGGTCGGCGTTTGGGACGGGGGCGCCCTGGCCGAAGAGATCAAGGACCACATCCGGGCCAGGCTCATCGACTCGGTGCGCCAGGACGCGTTCCGTCGCGTCGACCAGCAGATCGGCACCCTACAGCGCGCGCGCGCGGAGCTCACGGCGCGGCTGCCCGAGATGGACGCGGGGGAACAGGCGCAGGCGCAGGCCGCGCTCGCCATCCTCGATCGGGGGATCGAGGGCTACCGCGGGCTCAAGGCACGCCTCTACGGCAATCGCTGGTCGCTCGGCGACTTCCAACGCGCCGGGGAGCGCGCCATGCTCTCCAACGGCTTCGCGGCGCGCGGGGTGGCCTGGGAGCTGCTCACCGAGAGCGACCGCACCGCGGACTACGCCCACGCCGGCGAGGCAGGGATTCACCTGCTGGTCGACGGCATCGAGCTCGGCCACCTCGCCCACACCTTCGGAGCAGCGTCGGTCGGCGCCGTCCTGGGCGTCGCCGCGCTCGGCATCGCGGCGGGCATGTACATCCACCACGCCGCCGCCGAGATTCACGCCCACGACGTCGCGCTGGGTCGTAGGCTAGGGCTCTGACATGTTCGATCTGTCACCGCTGTGGAGCATTCGGCTCGTCGCCCTCCTGCTGTGGCTTCTCTTCGTCGTCCTCTTCGTCTCGAAGGAGCTACGTCGCCGGCGCAAGCGACGGCGACAACAGCAGCGAACGTCGAAGTGCCCGGCCCTGGTCGGCAGGGTCGAGCGCATCCTCGATGGAGCGCTCGTGGCGGCCGACGCCTGCAGGACCGGAGGCTTCCCGGAACCGGCCCCGTTCATCGCGCGCTTCGTGTTGTCCACGCCCCAAGGCCGGATCCTCGTCGAACCGAGCCCGAGCTTCCTCGTCGACCTCGACGAGGTGGACGTAGGCGATTGGATCGAGATCCAGGGCCCCCTCGAGGCGACCGACGCCGACGCTTACCGCGGCGGCAGCCCCGGCCAGGTGTTTCGTGGCACCGACGAGTGCCCCCTCGAGATCCGCCGCGCCGCCTCCCCTCCGGAAGCCCGCCGTCCGCCGCGCGCCGCGGTCGCATTGGAGCCGACCCGCGACGTTCCACTCCAGACCGCGCAGGAAATGAGCGACGAACACGGCTCCTCCGCGACCAGGCGCTCCGCAGAGCGTTGAGGCGCCAACCCTGCGCCGCGACGGCCGCCCCCACCCTTCGCCTTTCGCTCGCCCCCCGCTCGCCCCATAATTCGCGTCATGACGGACCCCGTAGAACCCATGGAGCCCGAGACGAGCGGCGGCATCCCGGCCTGGGCGAAGATCGGTGTGGTCCTCGGCCTGCTCGTCGGGGGCGTGGTGGCGCTGCTGCTGACGAGCGACGCCGGCGACGCCTTCGTCTACAGCAAGCCCGTCCACGAAGTGGTCCGCGCCCCCGAGACCTTTGCCGGGCGTGAGCTGCGGGTCGAAGGCGATCTCCGCCAGGGCTCGGTGCGCTTTCGCGAAGATCCCTGCGAGTGGCGTTTCGTCCTCGAAAAGGAAGGCGAGGAGATGACCGTCTCCTTCCCGCAGTGCGTCGTGCCCGACACCTTCCGTGACGACTTCGGCATCACCGTGACCGTCCAGGGGCAGTTGCAGCAGGATGGCACCTTCTTGGCCAACCAGGTCGTGCCCCGCTGCCCCTCGAAGTACGAGATGAAGGAGCGGCTGGAGGCGGGCGAGTCCATGCCTCACGGCCCCCCCGGCGCCCCACCGCCCGCGCCCGAACCGACCTGAGCTCCGGCGGCGTTGCTCGCGGCCCCGACAGGCGGTAGACCGACGGTCGTGAGCGTGGTCCTCCTCGACGCCGACGCGGTGGCGCGTACCGTCCGACGGATGGCCACGGAGATCGTCGAGGCGACCGAAGGGGCACAGCGAGCGGCCATCGTCGGCATCCGCCGCGGCGGCGTCGGCTTGGCAGCCCGACTCGCCCGACTCATCGCCGAGAGCGAAGGTCGCCCGCTCCCCATCGGCACCGTCGACATCGGTCTCTACCGCGACGACGCGGCGACCACGCTCCCAGACCCCAAGATCGGCCCGAGCCATGTGCCCTTCGACCCCGAGGGCAAGGACGTCGTCCTCGTCGACGACGTGCTGCAGACGGGACGCACAGTCCGAGCCGCCCTCGACTGCCTCCTCGACTATGGGCGACCGCGGCGGGTCTGGCTGGCCGTTCTCCTCGACCGGGGAGGCCGAGAGCTGCCGATCGCCGCCGACTTCGTGGGCCGGCAGGTGGAGGTGGGGGGAGACGCCCGCGTCCGGGTCGTCGTGAGCTCCGACGGAAGCGGCCCCGACGAGGCGGCGGTCGAATGAGACGGCTGCGCCATGTCCTGGACATCGCCTCCCTGGAGCGCGACGACATCCTTCGGATCCTCGACACCGCCGAAGCCTTCTTCGAGGTCTCGCGGCGCCCGGTGCGGAAGGTGCCGACCCTGCGAGGGAAGACCGTCGTCAACCTCTTCTACGAGCCTTCCACGCGAACGCGCACGAGCTTCGAGATCGCGGGCAAGCGCCTCAGCGCCGACACGGTCAACATGAGCGTGGCGAGCTCCAGCGTCACGAAGGGCGAGTCGCTCTACGACACCGCCAAGACCCTCGAAGCCATGCATCCGGATGTCGTCGTGGTGCGCCACGGCGCCTCCGGTGCGCCTCACTACCTGGCCTCGGAGCTCGCCTGCGGAGTCATCAACGCCGGCGACGGCATGCACGCGCACCCGAGCCAGGCGCTGCTCGACGCCTTCACCATCCGCCGCCACAAAGGGCGCCTGAGCGGCCTGAGGATCGCCATCTGCGGCGACATCGCTCACTCCCGGGTCGCCCGGAGCAACTGCGTGCTCCTCCGCGCGTTCGGCAACGAGGTTCGGGTCGTTGGACCGCGAACGCTCATCCCACCCCGTTTCGGGGAGGCCTTCGACGTCCGCGTGTTCCACGCCTTGGAGCCGGCTCTCGAAGGCGCGGACGTCATCATGTGCCTGCGCATCCAGCGCGAGCGTCTGGGCGAACCCCTGCTTCCGAGCAACCGGGAGTACAGCCGCACCTTCGGCGTGGGCCCGCAGCACCTCAGCATCGCCGCAGAGGACGCCATCGTCATGCACCCCGGACCGATGAACCGCGGCGTCGAGATCGACCCGCGGGTGGCCGATGGCCCGCAGAGCGTGGTGCTCGATCAAGTCGAAGCCGGCGTCGCGGTGCGCATGGCCCTGCTCTATCTCCTGGCCGGCGACGGCGGCAGCTCACCCGAACAGGAGCCTCGATGAGCCGGGTGCGGACCGGGCTGGAAGAGCTCGACGAGCGGCTGGTGCGCGGGCGCCGCGTGGGGCTGCTGGCGCACCCAGCGAGCGTGACCTCCTCCCTGACGCATGCCCTCGACGTCCTGGTCCAGCTCGGAGCCGAGCTGCGGGTTCTCTTCGGGCCCGAGCACGGCTGGAGCGGCACCGCTCAGGACATGGTCGGCGTCAAAGGCTCCGACCAAGGCGGGCTCCGACTCGTCTCCCTCTACGGTGCCACGGCCGCGGACCTGCAACCCAAACCGGACGACCTCGCGGACCTCGACCTGGTCGTGGTGGATCTGCAGGACGTCGGTGCCCGGTACTACACCTATGTCTGGACAGCGGCGTTCATGCTGCGCGCCGCCGCCAAGCAGGGCGTGCAGACGGTCGTGCTCGACCGCCCCAACCCGCTGGGCGGCGAGGTCACCGAGGGGCGACCCCAGCGGCCCGGCTACCGCTCGTTCGTGGGCCTCTACGACGTCCCCGTCCGCCACGGTCTGACGATCGGCGAGATGCTCGAGCTCGTACGACGCCGCGAAGACCTGGACGAAGAGGCGCTGCACGTCGTCCCCATGGTCGGCTGGCGGCGATCCATGTTCTTCGACGAAACCGGTCTCCCCTGGGTACTCCCCTCGCCGAACATGCCGACGCTGCAGACGGCGATCGTCTACCCAGGAGGCTGCGTCCTCGAGGGGACGACCCTCTCGGAAGGGCGGGGGCACACGCGACCGTTCGAGGTCTGGGGTGCGCCCTGGGTGCGCGGGGAGGCGCTGGCCACCGTCGAGGTCGAAGGCGCGCAGCTTCGCCCGCTCACCTTCGAGCCGACGTTCCACAAACACGCCGGGGTGCCCTGCGGCGGCGTCCAGGTCCACGTGACCGATCGGCGCGCCTTCCGAAGCTATGCCGCGTACCTTCGCTGGATCGCCGCGGCCCTCGCCGAGCGCCCCTCGAGCGCGCAGCCCTGGCGCACGGAAGCCT
>Ga0256832_1000121_pt1 | contig 46460 bp, 48 predicted proteins | sample 134614metaG_FD_190534 | JGI IMG/M metagenome (GOLD analysis project Ga0256832, IMG submission 190534) | Hydrothermal vent microbial communities from Lau Basin, Pacific Ocean - 134-614 | ecosystem: Environmental > Aquatic > Marine > Hydrothermal vents | place: Pacific Ocean: Lau Basin | collected...
TGCCCACCAGAGAACGCAGCAGCCGTGGTCCCAGCAGACGGGCGCGCAGCGCCGCGATCTGCGCGGGGATGGGCGGCTCCTCGTGCGACTCCTCGGCGGGCACGTTCACGGTCCCGGCCAGTACACCCATGCGGTGGCGAACGCCCTCGATCCGCTGCTCCAGCCGGTCCACCTCTGCCAGACGGGCCCTCAGGTCGGCGACCCTCGCCTGTAGCGGCGCGTCGCTGCACAGGCTCACCTCCGTCTCGATGGCCTGACAAGCGGTGGCGATCTTGCCCGCTGCCTGTTCCAGCGCTTCGAGTTCGGTGCGCCATTGCATCAAGGGCGTCTGCGTGTCGAGCTGGGTGAGTTCGCCGATCTCTTGACGCAGGTCTGCTCCCAGCTCTCGGAGCTCCTCCGAGAGCTCGCGCAGGGTCTCGAGCATCCCACGCCTTTCCTGCATTGCGCTGCGCAGTGCCTGTGCCTCGGACTCCAGCCGGCCCATCGCCTGTTCGTCCGCCTCGAGCGCCGCGATGCGGGTGCGCAGGCTCTCCAAGTGGCGCTCGGTCGCCTCGATCTCCGCCCGATGCGTTTGGATCTCCCGCTCGAGCTCGGCGGCTACGGCCTCGAGCTCGCGGGTGCCGGCGATCTCACGAATGGTGTCACTCTGGCTATGGGGTGCCGAGATCTCCATCTGGGCGAGATACAGGGCATCGAGGTACTGCTGGTAGTCGAACCCGCAGATGCCGGCCACGGCGTCGCGTACCGTGTTCGGCCCGGTAGCGAAGGGCGTTTTCTCCTCGGCACGATACAACTCCGCGCCATGCACGCCACTTTGATCCAATGTGCGGCTGACGCGGTAGTGGACACCGTCGCCCGCTTCGAATCCCATCTCGATGCGGCAGCTCTCCTCGCCCCAGTGGATCAGCTTCGGCAGGTCCGCTTCCCCGTGGGAGAACGTGCGTCCGAACAGGGCGAAACACACCGCTTCCACCACGGCCGTCTTGCCCGACTCGTTGGGTCCGGTGATGGCGATGAGGCCTTTGCTCGGGAGTTTGTTGAGCTCCAGCCGAGCGTACTTGAGGACGTTGGTAGCGCGAAGATAGGTGATGATCATGAAATACTCCGTACCGTTCTGGCGGAGGCGGGTCGGCGCGGTGGTGATGCGTTGAACGGACCGTTCGGGCTGCCGCTCGGCCATCCCCCGGCCAATGTCGGTGGGACGACACCGAAAAAGGGGAGGTCGCCCACGTGCACCACCTCGATACCCCGGCAAGAGAGGGACGTCTGCCGGAGCCGGGACACGACCGGCAGTGCGACGAACTCCCCCAGGGGGTGTCCGCCAAAGCCGGGCACGCACCCCGCGCTGGGTGGTGTGCAGGTCACGTTGGGTTTCCGTCGCCGGTTTCAGCCGTGTGCGGGTTTGTGGGCCGTGAGTTTCTCCAGCACCAGATCGACCGCCTGCCGGTACAAAACCTCATCGAAGGCCTGATCCGACGCGCGGAGCCTGGCAAGTTCGGCCTCGGCGTATTCCCGGAACTCGTCGACGGCATTGCGCCGCATGAAGTGTTTCTTGCCGCGCAGCCAGGACAGGATGGCCATCGCGCGCCCTCCCCTCGGGTGATCCTCCTCTTTTCGGTGCGGGAATTCTATACCGATTGCGCCTCTTGTGTGCAGCACCGGCGTCTGGGCCCCGGCATCGAGGGTGCAGGAAGACCGTATACGGGGTTTTACGTACCGTTTGTCGCCTCCACGGGCCCGTTTGCGAGATTTGTCAATGTTTTGAACTTAAGGGTTTGCTAATGTTCAGATGTACAAAGTATGCAACGCTTGTGTTGTGAAATAGCAACAGAGGAGTAGGGAAAAATGATGGATGCATTGACGATTTCGGCCCTGGTGGTCTCGGCCGCCGTGATCTTCGTGGTGGCCAGACTGTGCGCCAAGTCCGGCTGCGGCCGTAAATGCTGACGGATCGGTACGAATGGTTATGAAAAAACAACCTGCCGGGCACCGCCCGGCAGGCCGATGATGATCAGCTCACCCAGCCCGGCGCCGGGAATGCCGCCGAGTGATGGGTGATCCACTCGCGGGCCGCCTCTTCCAGCGTGATGCTGCGCCCCCGGGCGGCTGTGCGCAGGCGATAGGCCTCGATATGGCACGCCTGCTCGAGCATGCGTCCCTCGAAGGCGGCCTGTGGATCGAGGAAGGCCATTTCCAGTTGTATTTCGGGGCCTTGACGTGTCCATGCAACGATCACGCCGCGCAGTGCGATCCGTTCGCCGTTGAGGAGCGTGGAAAGCTCGACGAGGGTCCCCGGGGCGATGGCCTGCTGCGCCGAGAATCGCACGCCGCCCAGGCCTGGGTCCTGGAGACGCGTCGGGCACCGTGTCAGAGCGTGTACCCGCAGGGGGAGCTCGGAGGGATGGTCGATCAGAGGAGGCGGCCGCCTTCCGGGGCGCAAGGGCAGCCTCACGCCCTGTTCAACATGGTTCTGCTGCCCCAGTCCCTTCATCCTGGCGCCCTCCTCTATTGCTACGTTGCGCCTGGCTTCTGCGGGCTTCTCCCTACGGATTAGCCCTTATGTCATTTATACTCTGGACAGCGTCGAAAATCCATGCCTGTGTAGCAAAAATTCAACCGCCTGTTGTTAAAAATTCACAATTTGTCCTGTTCCCGGGCCTGACAAGGCCCGCCGGACCAGCATCCCGGAAGGCTCTCGCTGCTCGATGAGTCGTTCCCACAGACCATCCGGCGCCATCACCTCCTCTACGGTGGCCGGCAGGAGGAGCCAGTCGCCGTTGAGCAGTTCCGCGTCCAGCTGAGCGGGGCCCCAGCCGGCATAACCCAGAAAGACGTGCAGCCGGGCCGGGTCGTAGCCGCGTTCCATCAGGCCCCGTAGTGTTTCCCGGTCTGCACCGTAACGCAGCCCCTCCAGCACGGGCACGGTGCGCGGGAGCGGCTCGTCGGTCTGGACCAGGAAGCTTGCCAGATACGGGGCCACCGGCCCTCCGAACCAGAGTGGGTAGCGCTGTGCAGATGGTCCCAGCTCGGTCAGCAGTTCCCCCACGGACCAGTCCGAACGGCGGTTGACGATCAGACCAGCGGAACCGTCCGGCCCATGTTCGACCAGGAGGATCACCGACCGAGCGAAGCGGGGATCGGGCATCTGGGGACGTGCCACCAGGAAGACCCCGGCCCGCGGCTCTCCAGCCACGCCGGCGACACCGTCCCCGGGCTTGCCGAGCCCGGCGTGTCCGCCCACCAAGGCGGCGAGCGCCGCCGCCAGTAGGGCGGGCGCCGCGAGCAGACGCACCCATGATCGCACGCCGGTCTCTGCCTGCGAATGGCGCACCGCCTGTGCGTTCACCGCCGGCGACTTGGCGAACTGCATTGCATTGTTTCCGGAGGTCTCTGTACAGTGCTCGGCAGAGCCTGTACCGGATGCTATGGAGATTGATGCCTTGTGTAAAGAGAGCGGTTCCGCGACCCGTGGGCGAGTCTGGATCGATCTACTGCGCCATGGCGAGCCCACCGGGGGAGAGCGGTACCGCGGGGACGGGGTGGACGATCCGCTCAGCCCACGCGGCTGGGAGCAGATGTGGGCGGCGGTGGGTGCGGCCGCCGGCTGGGTCCGGGTCGTGAGCTCGCCGTTGCAGCGCTGCCGCGCCTTCGCCGAGGCGCTGGGCGAGCGGCTGCAGATCCCGGTGAGCGTGGAGCCCGAGCTCAGGGAGGTGGGTTTTGGTGTCTGGGAGGGGCTCACCAAACCCGAGGTGGCGTCGCGTTGGCCGGGCGCCCTGGAGGCGTTCCACGCGGACCCGGTTACACACCGGCCCCGCGGGGCCGAACCACTGGAGGCCTTTTGTGGGCGTGTCTCCCGGGCGCTGGATCGCCTGTGGCAGGCGGCCGGGGCCGGCCCGGTACTGGTGGTGGCCCACGCCGGTGTCCTGCGAGCGGCGGCGGTTCAGGCGCTGCGCATGCCCCTGGGTTCCATGTACCGGCTGCGGATCGGCTACGCAGGCTGTGTTCGCCTGTCACGAGACCTGCGCGGCGTCTGCCTCGAGCACTGGAACCTGCCCCGTCTGATGGAGGACCCGTGAGCCGGAAGTCCTGCGGGTCCTGGGGGACGACAAAGCCGGCCGGAGCGTCGTCTTCCCGCCGGTGGCGAGTGTGGCTCCAGGTGTGGTTGGTGCTCCTGGTCATGGGCATCCGTCCAGCCGGCGCAGTCGTGCCGGTGGTGGTGAGCATCCTTCCCCAGAAGGCGTTCGTGGAGGCCATCGGAGGGACGCGGGTCGCGGTGTCCGTCATGGTAGGTCCCGGCTACAGCCCCGCCACTTACGCACCGCGTCCCGCCCAGCTGGCGGCCCTGAGCCGTGCCCGGATCTATTTCGCCATCGGGGTGCCCTTCGAGGAGGCCTGGATGGACCGCATACGCGCCGCCGCCCCGGGGCTGGAGATCGTCCAGACCCAGGCGGGGATCAAGTTGCGCCCCATGGATCTGCCGCCGGATCGGCACTCGGACAGAGCGCGCGGCCGGCCGGATCCACACGTGTGGCTCAGTCCCGTGCTGGTGAAGCACCAGGCGCGGCTCATCGCGCAGGGGCTGGAGCGGGCGGACGCGGAGGGGGCTGCGGCGTATCGAGCCGGCCTGCGCGAGTTCCTGCGGCGGCTGGACCGGCTGGATGCCGATCTGCGCCGGCGCCTCGCGGCCGTGCGTGGCCGGGCGTTTCTGGTCTTTCATCCTTCCTGGGGCTACTTCGCGGATGCCTACGGGTTGCGCCAGGTGCCCGTGGAGATCGAGGGCAAGCCCCCCCGCGCGCAGACCCTGGTGCGGCTCGTGGACTGGGCGCGTAAACACGATGTCCATGTACTGGTGGTGAGCCCGCGACTGCGTCGCAGTACAGTGGCCATGCTGGCCCGTGAGTTCCAGGCGCGTGTGGTGGTGGCCGATCCGGTTGCCGAGGACTGGGAGCATGAACTGCGCCGCTTCGCCGACCGGCTGGCCGAGGCCTTGGCGGATGTAGGACCGGAGTAGGGGCATGGAAGCGGTTCCAGCCATTGAGGTCCGGGGGGTATGGTTCGCATATGGGGGCGTCACCGTACTCGAGGACGTCCATCTGACTGTCCGGCAGGGGGAGTTCTGGGGACTGGTGGGCCCCAACGGCGGTGGCAAGTCCACCCTGCTCAAACTGATTCTGGGGCTGCTGCGGCCCGCGCGGGGGCGAATCCGGGTGCTTGGCATGCCGCCCGAACGCGCCAGGCTGCAAGTGGGTTACGTCCCGCAGTTCGCCGGGTTCCGGCGGGACTTCCCGATCCTGGTCCGTGCGGTCGTGGCCATGGGCCGATTGGGACGGGGCCCGTTGATCGGACCCTGGCGTGGTCGAGATCGCGCGGCGGTGGAGGCAGCCATGCGCGAGGCGGAAGTGGAGGGGCTTGCGGAGCGTCCCATCGGGAGTCTGTCCGGCGGACAGCTGCAACGCGTTCTGGTGGCGCGGGCCCTGGCCACCGAGCCGCGGATCCTGCTCCTGGACGAGCCGACGGCCAACATCGACCAGCGAGGGGAGCGGGACATCTTCGACGTGCTACGCAGGCTCGCCGAACGCATGACGATCCTCGTGGTCTCTCATGACATCGCCTTCATCTCGCAGTACGTCCAGCGAGTGGCATGCCTCAACCGCACCCTGCTCTGCCATGCCACCGACGCGCTCACGCCTGAGTCGCTCGAGCGGCTCTATGGGGCGCCAGTGCGGGCCATCGCACACCGGCACTGAGCAGGCAGTACGGAATGGCATTACCCATGGAGTTTTTCACTGCGGTCGCCGTACACCCTTTCTTGCAGTATGCACTCGCGGGGAGCCTGCTCGCCGCACTGGGCTGCGGAGTGATCGGTCCCTTCGTGGTGGTGCGCAGGATGAGTTATCTCGCCGGCGGCGTGGCGCACTCGGTGCTCGGGGGGATGGGGGTCGCCTATTTCCTCGGCCGGGATCCCCTCTGGGGTGCCTTGATCGCTGCCGTGGTGGCAGCCCTGATCATCGGTGGTGCCCGGCGCTACGTCCATCACGACCGAGACACGCTGATCAGTGCGGTATGGGCCGTGGGTATGGCCGTCGGCGTGCTGTTCATGGCCCGGGCCCCGGGCTATGGAACGGATCTGCTGGGCTATCTCTTTGGGGACATTCTCCTCATCGATCCGCACAAGCTGGTGTTCCTTGGGGTGCTGGACGCGCTGGCCGTGTGTGTCCTGCTGGCCGGGTATCGCGCGTTTCTGGCGGTGGCGTTCGATGAGGAGTTTGCCCGGGTTCGGGGGCTGCCCACCGGATGGCTGGAGATCGGCCTCCTGACCCTGGTGGCGTTGATGGTGGTGGTGTTGGTACAGGTGGTGGGCCTGATCCTGCTCATCGCACTGCTGACGCTGCCTGCGGCCATGGCCGGTCAACACGTACGCACCATCGGGGCCATGATTCCGGTGTCCATGGCGCTGGGGGCGTTGTTGTCGGTGGGCGGACTGGCCACCGCTTACGTGTACGACATGCCGGCCGGAGCGACCATCATTCTGTGGGTGGCTGTGGCCTATCTGGTATCCAGCGCCCTGAGCTGGCGTCGCCTTCAGGGGGCGTGAACGAAACGCCGGAAGTCTTCGGCAATGGCTTGAACCGCCACCTCGCGGAACCGGGCACCGTGTTCGACCCGAGCCAGCGCAGGGTTGGAACCGATGCGCCCGTCCGGAAACCGGCGGCGAAAGTCCCGTGCGTCGAAGATGGGGCCGGTCGGTGCCACGGGCGGGTCGAGCGGTGCCGTCTTCACCGCCTCGGGATGGGTGTGGAAGGAGAGGGCCACTTCCGATGCGGTGGCGTGGTGGCCTTCGGCCGCGCCATAGAGCTCCCGAGCGAGCGCCGCCACCTGCGGCAGACGCCACCAGTTGGCGAGACGGCAGCGGGGGGCGTTCTCCGGATCACCGGCGTAGACGGCGCTGAAAGCGGACTCCACCACCGGGATGTTGCCCCCGTGCCCATTGATGAAATAACAATGGGTGAAGCCGTGGCGCGACAACGACTCGATCACGTCGCGCACCACGGCGAGCAGCGTTTCCGGACGCAGGCTGAGTGTGCCGGGAAAGGCCATGTGGTGCTGTGCCATACCGATGTGCAGGGTGGGTGTCACGAGCACCCCGAGCCGTTCACCGACACCCCGGGCGAGCGTCTGCGCGCAGATCGCGTCGGTGCCGATGAGGCCCGTGGGCCCGTGCTGCTCCGTAGAGCCGATGGGGATCAGGACGCTGGTGTCGCGTTGGAGGTAGGCCTCGATCTCGGGCCAGGTGCTCAATTCGAGCAGCATGGAGGCCTCCATGGATGGGCGGGGGGCGTGGGGTATAGTTTACCTTGCGTTGGCCACGGGCCTTGCGGACGACGGATCATGAAGGCGAGTGAGCACCGTGTCGTGGTGCTGGGGGCGAGCCCCAAGCCCACGCGGTATTCCAACCAGGCGGTGCGCCTGCTCAAGGCACTGGGTTATCCGGTGGTGCCGGTCAATCCGGCGTTCGACATCATCGAGGGGCTGCCGGCCGTGGCACGGCTCGACGCGGTGAAGGGGGCCGTGCACACCCTCACCCTCTATGTGAGCGCTGCGAGGCTTCCGGCAATGGCCGCGGAGATCATCCGTTTGCGGCCGGGTCGTGTGATCTTCAATCCTGGCACCGAGTCTCCCCTCCTGCAGCGGCAGCTCGATGACGCCGGTATCGACTGGATCGAGGCCTGCACGCTGGTCATGCTCCGGACGGGGGTGTTCCTGGAGGACCAGGCCCCCGGACATGGCCCCGGTGGCCCCTAGTCCACCGCCACCGGGAGGAAGAAGAACACGAAGCGGCTGTGGTCCACGTCGACCTTGAGCCGGGCTCCGCGATGCAGGGCATAGTCCACGTAGCCGGGGACACCGGCGTCCTGATGGCACTCGCTCACGTGTTGCGGCGCCTCGAAGTCGCGGTCCCGATCGTACCAGGACAGCAGCATCCAGTCCTCACCCCAGCGCCGGCGTGCCTCGGACTCGGCCAGGCGCAGGGCCTCGCGATAGTCGGCCGGCGGCGGCCGTGGACGCAGTTCGACCACCTCGAGGTCCGTCTCGGGGGGCCTTGCGGGCAGGGGACAGGTCTCTTCGGGCGGCTCGCTCACGCCTTTTCCACGAAACGGCGGATCTTCGCTTCGGCCTGGGCCCCGAGCAGGACGGCCTCGATGCGTGCCCGACGCAGCCGAACCAGGGTGGGTGTATCCACCACACGCAGGGCGCGCGCGACCTCGGGGCGTTGCTGCACGTCCACCATCAGGATGGGGTGTCCGGATGCGCGCAGGCGCTCGATGAGCGGTGTGAGGGCCCGACAATGCGCGCAGTGTGGACTGTGGAAATAGATCACCAAGGTCTCGTGTTGAAGGGCCTCCGGCAGCACCCGGTCGAGGTCGGGGACCGGGTGCCTGCGCATCCACCACGTCTGCAGGCGCGTGACGAGCGCCGAAAGGAGCAGGGCGGCGGCAAACGCCGCTGCCATCCAGCCGAACGCCGCTGCCGGGGCGTTCACCACGGCATGGGGACACCGTCGTAGCGGAAGAACTGCCCGGACCAGGCCGGTGTGAAGCGCTCCACCAAGCGCCGCATGCCAGCCACACTCTCCTCGGGCGTGATGGGCGCCTGATCGCCCCCCATGCGCGTGCGTACCCAGCCCGGATGCAGGATCAGCACGCCGGTCGATCTGGCCGCCAGCTCATGGGCAAGGCCGCGCATCGCGGCGTTGAGGGCGGCCTTGCTGGAACGATAGGCGTAATCGCGGGGTTGGGTGATGTCGGTGATGGAGCCCATGTGGCTGGAGATGGCGACCACGAGCCGCCGCTCCGAGGCCGCCACCTGTTCCACCAGCGCCTCGGTGACACGCACCGGGCCCAGAGTATTGACCCGGAAGGTCTCTTCCCACGCCCCGTAGTCGATGGCACCCAGCGCATCGCGACCCCAGCGCTCGAAATAGACGCCGGCATTGTTCACCAGCACGTCGATGGGCGTCCCGGCCAAGGCGGCGGCCACCGCCGCGATGTGCTCGGGGCGGGTGACGTCCAGTCGATGGACGTGTACGGACGGATGTGCCGAGGCCAGCTCCCGCAGCGCCGCGGCCCTCTCGGGATACCGGCAGGTGGCGTGCACCGTCCATCCCGCTGCGGCGTACTGGCGAACCCACTCCAAGCCGAGTCCGCGGTTGCTGCCGGTGATCAGTGCACTGGGCATACTGCAGCGTACCCCGTTTCAGCCCATGGTGCGAGCCAGCAGCGGACGCAGTTCAGCCAGGGGGCGCGCATTGAGCACGTCGGCGGCCTCCAGCCAGCCGCGCCGTGCCTGGGCGATGCCGTGCACGCGCAGGTCCAGGTCCGCGGGACTGTGGGCATCGGTGTCGATGGCGACCAGCACCCCTGCCTCGCGGGCCTTCATGCAGGCCAGATCGTCCAGATCCAGCCGCAGCGGCTGGCTGTTCAGTTCCAGGTAACAGCCCCGCTGCGCCGCATGGGCGATGACCCGGTCCAGGTCGACGTCGTACGGGGGGCGCTGCTGGATGAGGCGTCCGGTGGGATGCGCGAGCAGGGTGAAGTATCGGTGGTCCATGGCGCGCAGGATGCGGTCGGTCTGCTTGGCACGGGGCAAGTCGAACTTCCCGTGCACCGCGCCCACCACGAGGTCCAGCTCCGCGAGCACGTCGTCGGGGAGATCCAGGGAACCGTCTTCCAGGATGTCGCATTCGATCCCCTTGAGCAGGGTGAAACCATCGAGCCGCTCGTTGAGTCGGTCGATGGCCTCGATCTGGCGACGCAGTGCCTCCGGCCCCAGCCCACCGACCATGGTCAGGCGCTGGGAGTGATCGGTGATGGCGAGATACTCCAGGCCCCGGGCCTGGGCCGCACGGGCCATCTCCTCGAGGCTCGCTCGTCCATCCGTGGCGTTGGTGTGGCAGTGGAGCTCGCCGCGGATGTCGGAAGGCTCCACCAGCTTCGGGAGCCGGCCCTGGGCTGCGGCATCGATCTCGCCGCGGGCCTCGCGCAGCTCCGGCGGGATCCAGGGCAGACCCACGGAGGCGTAGACCGATTCTTCCGTGCGTCCGGCCACGCGGCGCTCGTCACGGAACACGCCGTACTCGTTGATCTTGAGCCCCTGGTCCTGGGCCAGCCGGCGCAGTTGGATGGAGTGGGCCTTGGACCCGGTGAAGTACTGCAGGGCCGAGCCGAAACTCTCTTCCCGGACCCGGCGCAGGTCCACTTGCAGTCCACAGCGCAGCACCACGGTGGCTCGCGTGGGGCCCTGCGAGACCACTTCGGCCACTTCTTCGTAGCGGGTGAAACGCCGCATGACGTCCGAGTGGTCCGGGGCCACTGTAAGGATGTCGAGATCGCCCACCGTATCCCGCCCACGCCGGTAGGAGCCGGCGATCACCACCTCGCGCACCCCGCGGCCGCCGCGTAGCCACGCGGCCAGCGGCTCCCCGTACTCGGCCGCCACGGCGCGCAGGAAACGGCGCTTTTTCTTGCGGTGCTCTTCGATGGCCGTGAGGACCTTCTGTTCGGTCTTGGGCCCGAAACCGGGCAGGTCCCGCAGGCGACCGTCGCGAGCGGCGGCCTCGAGGCCGTCCAGATCGGTGATCCCCAGTTCGTGCCAGAGGGTGCGGATCCGCACAGGTCCCAGGCCCGGAATGCGCAGCAGTTCCTCCAGGCTCGGCGGGATCTCGCGGCGCAGCTTCTCCATCGCTTGGGTGGTGCCGGTGCGCACGAGCTCGGCGATCTTGGTGGCGAGGGCCTCGCCGATGTCGGGGTAGCGAGTGAGGTCCTCACCCTCGGCCAGCAGTTCGGCCGCGCTGCGCGGCAGCGCCCGGACCGCGCGGGCCCCGTTGCGGTAGGCACGCACACGGAAGGGGTTGTCTCCCCTGATCTCGAGCAGATCGGCGATTTCCTCGAAGTGTGCCGCGATGTCCTCGTTGTGTATGGGCATCAGCCGGTGGTGGGTTTGAAGACCATGAAATACAGGTTGGCCAGCGGCAGTGCCACGGCGACCGCTCCGAAGACATACCAGATGCGCGCGAGTCCCCAGTAACGTTCCGGGATGGCTCCGCCCAGCTGGAACCGGCGTGCCATCTGCGCCTGCATCACCTGGACCGGGATCAGTACGAGGCCCCACAGGAGCACCGAGGCCAGGAACAGGTACCAGCCCATGCGGATCCAGTACACCTCGGTGACCCCTCCCTGACTCTGGCCCATGGTCCAGCCGGTGGCCACCAGCAGCCCGGCACCCACGGAGGTGAACGCGAAGTCGGTGACCGTCACCATACGCTGGGCGTAGGCGATGATCCCGGCCGCGCGCGAGCGGTCGGCCATCAGCTTCCACAACGCCGTGACCATGATGTTGCCCACGAAGAGCATGGCGCCCAGGATGTGAAGGGACTTGAGCAGTAGGTAGTGGTCCGCCATCGTTTCAAGGGCCGTTGGAACTCGAGTTCCCATTGTCGCCCAATTCACCGGAGGCGCGAAGCGCCCGGATCAAGCGGCCCGCCGTCTCCCGCAGCGAGTGCTCCAGGGCTGGACGGCCGGGCAGGCCGCTGCGGCGGGCCACTTCCGTCCAGTCCAGCCGCTGGTGGACCTTGGCGACCCAGATGCCCAATGGCTGGGGTTCCAGTGCCACCCCGCGCCCCAGACCCAGGAGGCCGAGCCGCCACAGGGTGGCCAGGTTCACCTCGTAGCCCCGGCGCCCGAAGGCAAAAGACGCCGCATCCGCCAGGTCCGCCGCGTCGAGCCGCACCGGAGGTCGTTCCGCAGGATCGCGGCAGAGGAGCAAGGCCACCAGCTCGGGCTCCAGATCGCGTAGCGGATCGCCGAGCTGGTGGGGGAAGAGGTCCAGGAACCGAGTGCGGGCCTCCTCTGCCAGCCGCCGTCCCGCTTCGGTGTACGGCTTGAGCAGTACCGCCGAATGCTCGCCGCTGGCCGCATCCCGGTGGATTCCCATGCGCACCGGGCGCAGGCCCAGCCGGGTCCAGAAGCGCAACAGCTCGGCGGTGGCCCCGAAAGCGGTGCCGAGGTAGTCGCAGGGTCCTTTGCGCACCTGCCCCTCGATGTGCCGCACCAGGGCGGAACCGATTCCGCGTCCCTGGAGATCGGGGTGTACGGCGATACGCAGGATCCGTTCGCATTGCAAAGTGGGGGCCCAGGGGATTCCCGCATGGGCGGCCAGGGTCTCGGGCAGGAGGTGCCCGTGTGGTCGTCGGTCCCGGGTGTAGATCTCGTGCGCCGTGTCGGCGTCGAAACCGCCTTCTCGGGCCGTCAAGGCACAGGCGGCCACGTGTCCCGTGTGCAGCGCGGCCCAGACGCGGATGTTGATGCCGTCGAGCAGATGCCGCAAGTCCGTGGGCCGCGTCCGATAATGGGCGTGGACCAGCAGTCCAAACAGCTCGCGTAGCCGGGGTTCGTCCTCGGCCAGCCGATCGCGGTCCAGCTGCTCGAACCGCAGTGCATCGGGTGCTGCACCGGCCAAGGCCATGGTCGGCGCCGGTGCAGCGTCCAACAACAGGGCCTGGAAGACGAAGTCTTCCAACGGGTCGCCGGGTGCCCAGCGGATGGGGTGTTCCAGGCGCACCTCGCGCCAGCCCCGCGTGCGCACGTCCAGGACGCGTCGGAAGCGCAGGGTGAAGCCGCGCCCGCTGCCCTCGTAGCCGTGCTCCGTGGTGGCGAAGACGATCCTCGGGTGGCGCTGCAGGAGTCGCGTCAACAAGGGGGTGGGGATGGCGGCGGCCTCGTCCACCAGCACCAGGCGCGGGCGCTCTCTGGATCGCTCCAGGAGGTCTGGCGGCACGAAGCGGAAGCGATGGGCACCGAAGTGCAGCGCAGTGCGGTGATGTCCCGGCTGGCCCAGCAGTCGGCTCCCGAGATGGAAGGCGGGTTCCACGGCACCAACCTGGGGGGCGGTGATGACGATCTCCCCATAGTCTGCCTTGAGTAGTTCCGCAGCGGCGATCCCCAGGGCCCCGGTCTTGCCCCGGCCGCGGTGGGCGGTGATCACCACCGGGCGCCGCCGGTGGCCCAGCGCCACCTTGCGTATCGCTTGCACGGCCCGTGCCTGGTCGGGGGTGCGGCAGGGCCCGCCCCCTCCTCGGGGTGCCGTCGGGGCCACGGCGAGTTCCGCGACCGCCTCGCTCAGGACGGCTTGGAGATCGCTGTCAGGTGTGACGACGCGAATCCCGTCGTGGGTTCGTACCAGGCGGGCGAAGCGGCGCAGGAAGCGCCCGGTGACGGCATCCGCTCCATAGGGATGGACGGCGATCCGCGCGTGGTCGGGGTCGGCGTAGTCCGGCCACTCGGCGAGCGGGGGACAGAGCAGCAGGAACAACCCGCCGCCCGCCAAGGTCCCGGTCGCGGCCCCCAGGGCGTCAGCGTCCAGACCCGCCCAGGCATCGAAGACCAGTGCCTGGGTCTCCTGCCCGAGCCATCCCCGGGCGGCAGCTGCGCGAACGAGCGTACCTGCCGGAAGCTGCTGGTCGGTGATCCACAGGGTGCGCGCGGCGTCCTCCTGCAGGAGGGATCTTGCGAGGGCGAGGCCCCAGGGGCGTGGGCCGGCCAGGGCGAACGCCGGCCGCCGTGCGGAACGCGCGGCTTCGACACGGAGTCTCTGGAGGCATGTGTAGAGGCGAGGGTTCGGTGGCATGTGCGGACTGCGATCGCTCGTCGGGCGCTTCGGCTGGTCCTGGCTCCGGTGTTCGGTGGAGTGAGAAACCCTTCTCGCCGGAGACAGGGCGGGCACGATATCCTATCTCGGCTTCCTTCCTGCCGAGCTTCTCTATGGCTTCTGACGCTCCGGCGCGGGTCACGTTCGTTGCGCTGCGCCACCGCCACCACGCGGCCCGTTCCGGGTACGGGTTGCTCCCGGAGTACATCGAGGGGACGGTGATCGACGCCCGCGGCACTCGAGGAATGCTGCACCGGGCCGCACGTAAGATGCTGAGACCGGTCGCCCAGCGTTCGGGGAACCGCTGGTTCCACGCCGCACAGGCGTGGGCCGAGGTGCGCGCCGCGCGCCGCTGGCTCCGGGTCTCGGGGGAGGTGTTCCACGTCCTGTACGGAGAGAACTCCTACCGGTATCTGGGGCACGTGAAGCGGGTGCACACCCGCAACCGCCTGCTCGCCAGCTACCATACGCCCGAAACCCGGTTCCGTGAGGTGGTCTCGGATCCCAGGCATTTGCAGCGCCTGGACGGCGTCATCGTGTTCACGCAGTCGGAGGCAGATTTCTTTGCGGGCCATCTGCCGCGAGACCGGATCTTCGTGGTGCCGCACGGGGTGGACGTGGAGCACTTCCGCCCCGCCCCGCGGAACCGAAGCGCAGATGCACCCCTGCGCTGCCTGTTCGTGGGCCAGCATCTGCGGGACTTCGAGGTGCTGGTCGGGGCCATGCGGTTGGCACGTGATGCATTGGGGGCTGGGGTGACGTTCGACCTCGTCCTGCCCCGCCACGCCTGGTCCAGGCTGGATCCCGTGGGTGAGGGGGTACGCCTCCAGTCCGGCGTTTCCGACGAGGCACTGCTCAGGCTCTATCAGCGCTCAGACCTGTTCCTGTTTCCGCTGCTGGATGCCACGGGCAACTGCGCGTTGAAGGAGGCCATGGCCTGCGGCCTGCCCGTCGTCGTGACGGACTTGCCGGCCACCCGGGAATACGTGGATGCAGCTGCCGGGGTGTTCGTACCGCGTTCGGATGTGGAGGCGTTTGCGCAGGCGATCATCGGACTGGCCCGGGACCGTGAACGCTTGGGCCGCATGCGCCTCGACGCCAGACGCTGTGCCGAACGGTTTTCTATGGAGCGGGTCGCAGCACAGACCCGGGCTGTCTACGAGCGCGTTTTGGCATTGCCTCCGTGGCGACCGTGACATCGGCCCTCGAACCCGACCATGCGCATTCTGAGTGTATCTCCAGTCCCGACGCACCCCACCACGGCTGGTAATCGTGCACGCGTGCGTGCGGTGGCCGAGATGCTGGAACAGCTCGGCCATGAAGTGCATCTGCTCTGGTGTGGGACACAGGGAGAGGCGCTGCCCGTGATGCATGAGGTATGGGGTGAGCGGCTCGTCTGCGGTCCGTCGTTGAAGCGAGGGAGCCGATGGGGTCGAATGCGTCGCCGCTGGCTGGGGCGGTTGCGGACGGACTGGGCGTACACGTACGGCATCGACGAGTGGTGCCCCCGTGGCCTGGAGGATCAGGTGCGCTCCCTCGCACGCCGACTGGGAGTCGGGGCCGTGCTGGTCAACTACGTGTTTCTTTCGCGGGCACTGGTCGGCCTGCCCTCCGACATGTTCAAGCTCATCGATACGCACAATGTGTTCGCCCTGCGCCACCGCGCGTTCCTCCGTCATGGTGAGCGGCCCAGCTGGTATTCCACCACGCGTAGGGGGGAGCGGCACGGCTTGGACCGTGCTGACGTGATACTGGCGATCGAGAGCGAAGGTGCGGACCATTTCCGGGGCCTGACGCGCACACCGGTGGTGACCGTGGGGCATCGGATTTCACCAGTGTGCCCTCCGGGACCAGAGGCGCGAACGGGGGACTTGCTCTTCGTTGGTTCGGACAATCCGCAGAATCGACATGGCCTGCAGTTTTTCCTCGACGAGGTCTGGTCACGGATCCGTGGGGCCGTGCCTGGAGTGCGGTTCAGAATCGTCGGGGCCATCGCTTCTGCCGTGGACGCCCGGGAAGGGGTCGTGTCCGTGGGCCGGGTGCCCGACTTGGGAGAGGTGTACCGCCAGGCGGCGGTGGTGGTCAATCCGGTACGCTTCAACACGGGCTTGAGCATCAAGAACCTGGAGGCGCTGGGATACGCCAGGCCTCTGGTGACCGCCGCGGTGGGTGCGCGCGGGCTGGAACGGGCGGCGGGGCGGGCCTTCCGGGTGGCCGAGGATGCACGCTCGTTCGCAGACGAGGTGGTGGCCCTGCTACAGGATCCGGACCGCAGGAGTGGACTCGCTGCTGAAGCGCACGCGTTCGCATGCTCCTGGAACGCCGAGGTGCTTCAGCAGTTGCATGCGGCGCTGGCCATGGCGTTGCCCGCATAGCAGGATGCGAGCACCGTGAATGCTTGCACCGACACCGCTCGATCCCTAGGGTGCCGGGCGGGGCGCGGTGAACGAGACATGGCATCCAGACGGGACATGAACGAGTTGTACGGATCCGAGCGGCGCATCGGCATCGTCAGCCTGGGCTGTGCCAAGGCCCTGGTGGATTCCGAGCGGATCTTGTCGTGGTTGCGTGCCGAGGGCTACACGATCGTCGGGCGTTACGACGAGGCCGATTTGGTGATCGTGAACACCTGTGGCTTCATCGACGCAGCTCGGGCCGAGTCGCTGGAGGCCATCGGGGAGGCATTGGAAGTCAACGGCCGGGTGATCGTGACGGGCTGTCTGGGTGCCGAGCGGGAACTGATCCTGGAGCATTATCCACAGGTGCTGACGGTGACCGGTGCCCATGCCTACGCGCAGGTGGTGGAGGCCGTAAGGACACACCTGCCGCGCGGGCACGATCCGCACATCGACCTGCTGCCCGAAGCCGCGGTGCGTCTCACGCCGCCCCACTATGCCTACCTGAAGATCGCCGAGGGCTGCAATCAGCGTTGTAGTTTCTGCATCATTCCGCGTCTGCGCGGGCCGTTGAGCAGCCGGCCGGTAGGGGAGGTGATGGCCGAGGCCGAGCGCCTGGTGGCCGAGGGGGTGCAGGAGCTCCTGGTGATCTCCCAGGACACCGCCGCCTACGGCGTGGATCTGCGGTATCGCACCGGTTTCTGGTCCGGGAGGCCCCTCAAGGCCCGGATCACCGATCTCGCCCGTGCGCTCGGCAGCCTCGGGGTGTGGGTCCGGCTGCACTACGTCTACCCGTATCCCCACGTGGACGCACTGGTGGAGCTCATGGCCGAGGGCAGGCTGCTGCCCTATCTCGATGTTCCCTTTCAGCATGCGAGCCCACGCATCCTGCGGGCCATGCGCAGGCCGGCGTCGGTGGAAGACATGCTCGGGCGCATCCGGACCTGGCGGGAAGTCTGTCCCGAGCTGGCGCTGCGCAGCACCTTCATCGTGGGCTTCCCCGGGGAGACCGAGGCGGACTTTGCCCAGTTGCTCGACTTCGTCGAGGCGGCCGGGATCGATCGTGTGGGGGCCTTCAAGTACTCGCCGGTGGCGGGCGCAGCGGCCAATGCGCTCCCCGATCCAGTGCCGGAAGAGGTGAAGGAGGACCGTTACGAGCGCCTCATGCAGGTGGCCGCGCGCGTCAGCGCCGCGCGGCTCCAGCGCCACATCGGCGCCCAGGTGGACGTCCTGATCGACGGCATGGAGGACGGCGTGCCGTATGGACGCACCCCCTGGGATGCCCCGGATGTGGACGGGCGGGTCCTGTTGTCGGGAGCCGAGGGACTCGGACCCGGTACGCGGGTCCGAGCACGCATCATCGCCGCCGATACCTACGACCTGAGGGGGGAGGTCCTGGGTTGAGCGGCAAGGAGGGAGCCCCCTGTTTTCGTCCGCGTCCAGGCCTCAGCGCTTGGGCTTTTTCTTACGGGTTTTGTGCGGCCGGGTGTTGCCGTAGCTGCCTGCACGGATCTTGCCGCGCCGGGTACGCATGTCGCCTGCGCCCATGAGGTCCTCCCGTAGAGTCCGTAATGGAGCCGGACCGATGATCGGAAACGACCAACGGTGAATCGAAGTGGCGCAAAAGCATAGTGCCATGGCCGAAGAGGGCGCAAGCGGTGGCACGGCACCGGTCCGTTCGGCCGGGGTGGTGGTGATTCGCTGGACGAGCGACGGCTGCCGGTACCTGTTGCTGCGTGCCTATCGCTATTGGGATTTTCCCAAGGGTGAGCTGGAGCCAGGGGAAGATCCCCTGGAAGCGGCCCGGCGGGAGGTGCAGGAGGAGACGGGGATCGACGATCTCGATTTTCGATGGGGTGCAGTCCATCAGGACACGCCACCCTATGGAAGGGGCAAGATCGCCCGCTACTATCTGGCCGTCACCGGCCGGGAGCAGGTGACCCTGGGCGTGAACCCGGAACTGGGCCGGCCCGAGCATCACGAGTACCGCTGGCTGGACTATGCGAGCGCACGTCGGCTGCTGGTGCCGCGTGTGCAGCACATCCTGGACTGGGCCCACCATGAAAGCGGCTGTGACCGGGCCGCCGGAACGGCCGTTCGCAGCGACACGGAGGTGCGCTGAGATGCGGCTCGCCATCGTCTGCGACGGCTACTGGGATCAGCTCCAGGGTGGCGCGGAGTATCAGCTCTGGGTGATCGGCGAAGCCCTGGCCGCGCGTGGCGTCGAGGTGCACTACGTGTTCCGTGACCGCGGCACGCCCTTGGCCCCCACGCCCATGCAGCTGCATTCCCTGCGGATCTCCCCGCTGGTGGCTCGGCTCTTCTATCCCTATCAACCTTTGCTGGCGGGCGCGCTGCAGCGCGCGCTGGATGCCATCGGTCCGGATCTGATCCTCAACCGTGTGGGCAACGCGCTCACGGGTCTCTGTGCGCGATACGGCCTTCGGCGCCGGGTGCCGGTGGTCTGGCACGTGGCCCATCTCGCTGACCTGCTCCCATTCGAGCCGCCGCGCAACCGGACCTTGCCCATGGCCTGGTGGAACCGGCGGCTGCTGGAGTATGGCATCCGGCATGCAACGGCGGTGGTGGCCCAGGCCCGGTACCAGGCCGATGAGCTGGAGCGCCGATGGAGCCGCACGGCGGATCTGGTCTTTCCGAACGTACATCCGGTGCCTCCTGCCCCGCAGAAGGCGGCCTCACCGGTGCGGGTGCTCTGGGTGGCCAATGTCAAGCCCATGAAGCAGCCGTTCGCATTCCTGGATCTGGCCGAGGCCTTCTCGGACCGCGAGGAGGTGGTCTTCACCCTGATCGGCCGCCCCGAGAATCCGCGCTATCAGGAGCGGTTCGAGGCGCGGCTGCGGACCCTGCCCCGGGTGCGCTATCTGGGCGAGCAGCCCATCGAACGGGTCAACGAGGAAATGGCCAGGGCGCACGTGTTCGTCAATACGAGTCGGCTGGAAGGTTTCCCCAACAGCTTCATCCAGGCCTGGCTGCGCGAGGTGCCGGTGGTCTCCCTCTCCGTAGATCCGGATGACGTGCTGGTGCGCCAGCGCATCGGGATGCATTCACGCACCCCTGGGCGTCTGGTCGAAGATACGGCGCGCCTGGTCGAAGACGCCGCACTGCGCGAGGAGATGGGGCGGCGGGCCCGGGCGTATGCCATCGAGGCCCACGGGCTGGAGCGGCACATCGGCGCCCTCCAACGCCTGTTCGAGGATCTGGTGCGATGAACCTGCTCTATCTGTCCGACACCCACTTCATCACGCCCTCGGCCGAAGCCGTCTTCATCATGAAGATGGCCGACGCCTACACGCGAAATGGCCATCGGGTGCAGGTCTATGCCCATGTGCGCGATGCGGCCGCCACCGACATTCACCGTTACTATGGGACTTCCGGGGCGTTCGGGATCCGTTCCTATGGCTACTCCCGCGTGCCCGGGGTGAAACGGACGCTGCGGGTGCTGCACGCACGTCGGGCGGCCACGAGGGTCCGTCCCGACTTGGCCTACGGCCGCTGCCTGTACGCACTGCTGGCCGTAGCGCGCACCCGCGTGCCGCTGGTCTACGAGGCACATACGCCACCGGCGAGCCGGGCCAAGGCACGGCTTTGCCGGCGGCTGTTCGCGCAGCCCGGGTTTCGGCGGCTGGTGGTGATCACCGAGGCGTTGCGAGATCATTATTTGGACGCCTTCCGGGATGGGCTGCGGGCGGACCAGGTGGTGGTCGCCCACGACGGGGCCGATCCGGTGGATGAGCTCCCACCCCCACCTGGTGGGAAGCGCTTGCAGTTCGGCTACATCGGGAGCCTGCTGCCCGGCAAGGGCTGGGAGACGGTGCTGGATCTGGCGCGGGCATTGCCGGAGCACGATTTCCACCTGGTCGGGGGCACTCCGGAGGAGGTGGCGGCCTTGCGGGCACGCGGGGTTTCACCCAACGTCCATCTGCACGGCCACGTGCCGCACAGTCGCGTGGCGGAGAAGCTGGCCGGTTTCGACGTCGCGCTGTTGCCGCCCTTGGAGCGGGTGGTGGTCTCTGGGGGTGAGGACATCGGCCGCTGGATGTCCCCCATGAAGCTCTTCGAGTATATGGCTGCGGGCCGGCCGGTGGTCGCATCGGGCCTGCCGGTGATCCGTGAGGTGGTGCACCATGGCCGCAACGGATGGATCGCCGCGCCGGGAGATGTGGAGGACTGGGCGAGGGCGCTGCGCACCCTGGCGGCGGAGCCGGGCCTGCGGGCACGCCTGGCCGAGCAGGCGCGCAGGGACTTCCTCGCCCATTACACCTGGCAACAGCGGGCCCGGCGCGTATTGGAGGGCCTGGATTCGCAGGGCGGGTCCACCTGATGGGCTGGTGTCACTCCCGGTCGAGTTCCCCGATGGCGCGGACGATGGCCTCGTGTATCCGCTCCTGCCGCCGGGGATCCGCGATGGGGCGGCCATCGGTGTCCGACACGTAGAACAGGTCCTCGACCCGCTCACCCAGGGTGGCGATGCGCGCGCTGTGCACCATGACCCCCGTTTCGGCAAAGGCGCGCCCCACCTTGGACAGCAGACCTGGATAGTCTAGGCAGCTCAGCTCGATCCGCGTATGCCCGCTGCGCGGATCCTGTTCGAAGTGCACGCTGGGCGCACTGCGGAAATGGCGCAGTCGCCGGGGTGTCCGCCGGGCCACCTCCTTGGGCGGACTCTCCAGCCGGGAGAGGGCCTCGGTGAGGGCCAGCGTGATATGGGCCATGCGGTCCGGATCCCCGCAGCGTTCGTCGTCCTGGTCCAGCACCGCATACGTGTCCAGGGTGTATCCGTCGGCCGTGGTGATGATCCGGGCGTCCACGATGTTCAACCCCTCGTTGCTGAGCACCGTGGTGACGCGGGAGAACAGATGCGGATGGTCACGGGTGTAGATGAAGATGTCCGTGCAACCGCGCGTCGGCGAGCGTCGTGCCAGCACCACCGGGGTGTCCTGCTCGTGGCCCAGGAGGGCCGCGGTGTGCCAGGCGATCTCCTCGGCGGAGTGCCGCAGGAAATACTCCCGTCCGAATCGTTGCCACAGCTGCTCCACCGCCTGAACGTCGATCCCTTCGGAGGCGAGCCGTTCCAGCGCCCCGGCGCGGGCCTCCTCGATCACCTCTCGTTCCAGCAGCGGATTGTCCAGACCGCGGCGCAGGACGCGCAGGGTATTGTGATAGAGGGTGCTCAGCAGGGAGGCGCGCCATGGATTCCACAGCTCCGGGTTGGTCCCCTGGATGTCGGCCACGGTCAGGAGATAGAGGTAGTTGAGGCGGTTGATGTTGCCCACCTGTTCGGCGAACCGGTTGACGACCTCAGGGTCGTTGATGTCCTTGCGTTGCGCGGTCATGGACATGAGCAGGTGATGGCGCACCAGCCAGGCCACCTTACGCGAGTCGAAGGCGCTCAGGCCGTGGTCGAGGCAGAAACGTTCGGCCTCTCGGGCGCCGATCTCGGAGTGATCACCGCCCCGCCCCTTGCCGATATCGTGGAACAGCGCTGCCAAGTAGAGGATCTCCGGCTTGGGCAGCCGTTCGAAAATGGCATGGCACAGGGGGTTCTCCTGGGCGTGTGCGGGCAGGGCGAACCGGCGGACGTTGCGCAGGACCATGAGGATGTGTTCGTCCACCGTGTAGACGTGGAACAGGTCGTACTGCATGCGACCGACGATGTGCGCGAAGGCGGGCAGGTAGGCCGCCAGGATTCCATAGCGGTTCATGCGTCGCAGCTCGTGCGAGACGCCCGCGGGCTGGCGCAGGATCTCCATGAACAGCGAGCGGTTGCGGAGGTCCTTGCGATAGGCATCGTCGATTCGATGCCGGTGCTGCCGGATCAGGCGCACCGTGCCGGCGCGCACGCCCTGGATCTCGGGGTGCTCCTGCAGGACCAGGAACAGCTCCAGCAGTGCGGACGGATAGCGCCGGAAGACATCGGCTCCGGTGGTCTCCAGAAAACCCTTGTAGACCTGGAAGCGGCGGTTGATGGGGATGGGGGCCGCCCCCTCGTCGCTGGCCAGCAGCTCTTCCTCTTCGTGTTGCAGCAGCATCTCCGAGAGGCGCTCGATGTCGGTGACGGTCCGGAAGTGGCGCTGCATGAACTGCTCCACCGCCAGATCGTGTTCGCTGTCGTGGTACCCGAACTGACGTGCGAGTTCGGGCTGGTATTCGAACAGCAAGCGTTCCTCGGCGCGGCCGGTGAGCAGGTGCAGGGCGAAGCGTACACGCCATAGCCAGGCGCGGCCCTCCATGAGGTCGGCGTATTCGTCCTCGGTCAGAAAGTTTCGGGGCACCAGCTCATGCAGACGGCGCACGCCGAGATGACGTTGCGCCACCCAGGCTACGGTCTGGATGTCGCGCAGGCCCCCCGGCCCCTCCTTGACGTTGGGTTCGAGCTTGTAGGCACTGTCGCCGAACTTGTGATGGCGGCGACGCTGTTCGGCCATCTTGGCCTCGAAGAACGCCGCGGCCGGCCAGATGTGTTCGGGCCCGATGGCCTCGGTCAGCCGGGTGAAGGCGCGTGTTTCGCCCGCAAGGAGCCTCGATTCCAGGAGGTTGGTCATCACGGTGACGTCGGCCTGGGCCTCCGCCACGCATTCCTGCAGGGTGCGCACGCTGTGTCCCACGGGCAGGCCCAAGTCCCACAGCAGCCCGACGAAGCGCTGGAGGCGATCCAAGAGCGGGTCGGGCAGGTGCTCCGCACGCAGGATCAGGAGGTCCACGTCGGAGCGGGGATGCAGTTCACCGCGTCCATAGCCTCCCACGGCGATCAGCGACAGATGGCCGGCTTGTGAGAGGCCCAGGGCGTTCCAGGCCGACTCAAGCACGAAATCCACCATCAGTGCCCGTCCGGTGACCAGGGTCTCGATGTCCTGACCGATTCGGAAGGCCTCGGCCAGAGCGTGGTCCGCGGTCTGGATGAGTTCACGGCAGGCGCCGGCATCGGGCCCCCCGCCGCCGCGGCAGTGGCCGGCCAGTGCCTGCCAGTCCACGGCAGAACGCAGGGGCTCGGGGAGCTGGGGCTGGCGCACGGGGAGGGGACGGCTCTCGGGGGCGTTCACGGCAGGGCCCGGTACCCTGCAGCCTGTTCCTCGGCGCGCAGCGTGAGGACTTCGAAACCCGTATCGGTGACGGCCACGGTGTGTTCCCATTGGGCGGAAAGGCTGTGGTCCTTGGTGACCACGGTCCAGCCGTCGCGCAGGAGTTTGACGTCGCGACGACCGGCATTGATCATTGGCTCCACGGTGAACACCATGCCCGGTTCGAGGACCACGCCTTCTCCCGGCTTGCCGTAGTGCAGAACCTGCGGATCCTCGTGAAACTCGCGGCCGATACCATGACCGCAGTATTCGCGTACCACCGAGAAGCGGTTGGATTCCACGAACCGCTGGATCGCATGACCGATGTCACCCAGTGTGGCCCCGGGGCGCACCTGCTGGATACCACGCCACATGGCCTCGTAGGCCGCTTCCACCAGACGTTGGGCCTGCACGGACGGACGGCCCACGTAGAACATCTTGCTGGTGTCTCCGTGCCAGCCGTCCTTGATGACCGTGATGTCGATGTTGACGATGTCGCCGGGTTTGAGTTTCTTGGCTCCTGGGATGCCATGGCACACCTGATGGTTGACCGACGTGCACACCGACTTGGGAAATCCCCGGTAATTGAGGGGGGCAGGGACGGCCTTCTGCACGTTGACGATATAGTCGTGACAGATGCGGTCCAGCTCCCCGGTGGTGACCCCCGGACGGACGTGGGTCCCGATCATCTCCAGGACCTCGGCGGCGAGGCGGCCGGCGATGCGCATCTTTTCGATCTCTTCGGGTGTCTTGATGTGGATGGCCATGGGAGGTGTGCCCTGGGTATTCGGAACCTTTTGATTCTACAGACAAATTGTCCGTAACAGCGGATTATGGTATAAAGCGCGCCCGTTTGTGGCAAATGCCCTTACTTCGACAGCGTGCCCATACAGGCGTTCGTGCGGCCCTGCCAGTCGGATGTGCGGGCGCTGCGGTGGGGACGGCGCGCGACTCGGTGAGGCAACGTCCTCGTGGCGCCAGGACCGCCGCACCGAATGCGGCACAGGGTACGAACCGCCGGAAAGGCAATCCACACACGCACCGGCACGACGCAGCCGGGTGCCCGCCTCGCAGGCGGGTTGCTGCGCGGGGTGCGTGGAGGCATAACCCAAATCAGGAGACGACAGATCGTGGCCAACATCACCATGCGCCAGATGCTCGAGGCTGGCGTGCATTTTGGACATCAGACCCGCTACTGGAACCCGAAGATGGCACCCTACATCTTCGGCGCCCGGAACAAGATCCATATCATCAATCTGGAAAAGACCCTGCCGTTGTTCGAAGAGGCCCTGAACTTCCTGGGCAGCGTGGCCGCCAAGGGTGGCAAGGTACTGTTCGTCGGTACCAAACGGGCCGCGCGGGACACCATCCGCGAACAGGCCTTGCGCTGTGGCATGCCGTACGTGAACTACCGCTGGCTGGGCGGGATGTTGACCAATTTTCAGACCGTGTCGGGCTCCATCAGGCGGCTCAAGGAGCTGGAGCAGATGCGGACCGAGGGCAGCTATGAGCACCTGAGCAAGAAGGAATGGTTGCGCCTCGAGCGTGAACTCGCCAAGCTGGAGCGCAGCCTCGGTGGTATCAAGGACATGGAGCGCCTGCCGGACGCCCTGTTCGTCATCGACGTGGGCTATGAGCGCATTGCCGTAAACGAGGCGCGCAAGCTCCACATCCCCATCGTGGGCATCGTCGACACCAACAACTCACCCGAGGGGATCGACTACGTGGTGCCCGGCAACGACGATGCCATTCGGGCCATTCAGCTGTATTGCACGGCCGCAGCCGATGCGATCATCGAGGGGGCTGCACAGGCGAAGCTGCAGGCCGCCTCCGAGGGCGAGTTCGTGGAGGTGGAGGAGGCCGAGGCGGCGGCCGTCACCGGTGCCGACCCGAGCCCGGAGCCGGCGGACACCGGGTCGCAGGGCGAGCCTTCCGGGCAACCGGGGGACGAGGCCTGAGCATTGCGGCGGCCGCAGGAGGCCGTCGTATGTACGAATTTCTGGTTTTTCAGCAGGAGCAACCATGACGATTACCGCATCCATGGTGAAGGAGCTGCGCGAGCGTACGGGCGCAGGCATGATGGAATGTAAGAAGGCCCTGGTGGAGACCGGTGGCGACATGGAGGCCGCGATCGAACTCATGCGCAAGACCGGGGCGGCGAAGGCCGACAAGAAGGCCTCGCGGACCGCGGCCGAGGGCGTCATCGCGGTGGCGCGTTCGGAGGACGGGCGGACGCTGGCCATGGTGGAGGTCAACTGCGAGACGGATTTCGTCGCCAAGGACGAGAACTTCCGTGCCTTTGCCGAGCGTGTCGCGCAGACCGTACTCCGGTCGGCTCCGGCCGACGTGGCCACGCTCCTGGCGCTGCCGCTGTCGGACGGCGGACGGACCGTCGAGGAGGCCCGGCTGGATCTGGTCAACAAGATCGGCGAGAACGTCCAGGTGCGCAGGTTCGAGCGCATCGAGGCCCAGGGCGATCATCTCGGCGTCTACCTGCACGGGACCCGCATCGGCGTGGTGGTGGATCTGGAGGGTGGTGACGAGACCCTGGCCCGGGATCTCGCCATGCACATCGCCGCCAGCCGGCCCATGTGCGTCTCCGAAGAGGAGGTGCCCGAGGAAGTGCTGGAGAAAGAGAAAGAGATCCTCACCGCCCAGGCCCAGGACAGCGGCAAGCCGCCCGAAATCGTCGAGAAGATGGTTCAGGGGCGGCTCAAGAAGTTTCTCTCCGAGGTCACCCTCCTCGGGCAGCCCTTCGTGAAGGATCCAGACAAGAGTGTGGGCAAGCTGCTCAAGGAGGCCGGCGCCCGGGTCAGGCGCTTTCTCCGTTTCGAGGTGGGCGAAGGGATCGAGAAGAAACAGGAGAACTTCGCCGACGAGGTGATGGCCCAGGTCAAGGGTGGCTGAATCGGGCGCGAGGAGGAAGAGGTGACCGCGGCCAGTCCCCCATACGGACGCATCCTGCTCAAGTTGAGTGGTGAAGCGCTGGGGCAGGCGGGATCGCCGCTCGACCCTGCCGGTGTGTCGCGTCTGGCCCGTGAGCTGGGTGCGGCGCTGCAGGCGGGGGTGCAAGTGGCGCTGGTGGTGGGCGGTGGCAACATCTTCCGTGGCGCCCGCTCCGTGGACGGACTGGTGGACCGGGTCACCGGCGATCAGATGGGGATGCTGGCCACGGTGATCAACGCGCTGGCCCTGCAGGCGGCACTGGCGCGCGAGGGCTTCCCGGCCAGGGTCATGACCGCGTTTGCGGTGGGTGCCTTCTGTGAGGTGTTCGACCGGGGGCGGGCGCTGAGGCATCTGGAAGAGGGACGCTTGGTTGTATTCGCTGCGGGCACGGGGAATCCATTTTTCACCACGGACTCCGCCGCCGCCCTGCGCGCTGCCGAGATCGGCGCCAAGCTCATGCTCAAGGCCACCAAGGTCGATGGTGTATACGATGCCGATCCGGTCACGCATCCGCAGGCGCGGCGTTTCGAGCGGCTGAGTTTCGACGAGGCCATTGCCCGCGGGCTGGGGGTGATGGACACCACGGCGCTGGTGCTGTGCCGCGACAACGGGATCCCGGTGCGGGTGTTCAACCTGTTTCAGCCCGGTGCGCTCTTGGCCGCGGCCCGCGGTGAGCCGGTGGGCACGCTGGTGGATTCCGGTTCGTGAACGGGTGGCGGCCTCGGAAGCCGCCACGCGAGGGGGGCGATGATGATTGATGAGATCCTGCAGGATGCGGACGAGCGGATGAAGAAGAGCGTGGAGGCCCTGCGGCTCGAACTGGCGAAGATCCGCACCGGGCGGGCCCATCCCAGTCTGCTCGACCACGTGTACGTGGACTACTACGGCTCGAAGGTGCCGATCAATCAGGTGGCCAAGGTTCACGCGGAGGACGCCCGCACCCTGAGCATCACGCCCTGGGACAAGAATATGGTCAAGCCCGTGGAGAAGGCCATCATGGAATCCGACCTGGGCCTGAATCCCGCCACTGCAGGAACCGTCATCCGGGTGCCCATGCCCCCATTGACCGAGGAGCGGCGTCGAGACCTGGTGAAGGTCGTGCGCCACGAAGCCGAAGGGGGAAGGGTAGCGGTGCGCAACATTCGCCGGGACGCCATCCACCACCTCAAGGAACTGGTCAAGGAGAAAGAGATTTCCGAAGACGAGGTCCGGCGCGCCGAAGAACGCGTGCAGAAGCTTACCGACCGGCACATCCAGGAGATCGATCGGATGCTCGATCGAAAAGAAAAGGAGCTGATGGAGATCTGAGGGGCGGTTCGGCGGCCCCATCGGTAACCCCCCATGGGTACACGACCCACCGGTTCCTGCACACCCCCCCACCACGTCGCGATCATCATGGATGGCAACGGACGCTGGGCGCGTGCCCGCAACCTGCCTCGCCCCGAAGGCCATCGTCAGGGTGCCCTCGTCACGCGGCGCATCGTCGAGCATTGCGCGCGTCGCGGCGTGCGTGTGCTCACGCTGTTCGCCTTCAGCAGTGAGAATTGGCGCCGGCCCCCTGCCGAGGTCCGAAGCCTCATGGAGCTGTTTCTCGTTACGCTGCGTCGCGAGTCCAAGAGGCTGGCGAGCAACGGGGTCCGCATCCGCTTCATCGGGGATCGCAGCGCCTTTCACGAGCGCCTTCAGCGGGAGATCGTCTCGGCGGAGCGGCTCACTGCCGAAGGGGAGCGCATGCAGCTCAACATCGCTGCCAACTACGGTGGGCGTTGGGATATCGCACAGGCGGCGCGCCGCCTGTGCGCGGCGGTGCAGGAGGGCCGGTTGGAGCCGCACCAGGTGGACGAAGAGGCGGTCGCCGCACAGCTGACCACGGCCGGGACTGCGGATCCAGACCTGTTCATCCGTACCGGTGGCGAGCATCGCATCAGCAATTTTCTGCTCTGGCAGCTGGCCTACACCGAACTCTATTTCACTGACACCCTGTGGCCCGACTTCCAGACCAGCGATCTGGAAGCCGCCTTCGCCGACTATGCTTCGCGCCAGCGCAGGTTTGGACGCACCGAAGAGCAGTTGCGTACCGGAGACCTGCGTGCTTAGGGCGCGTGTCTTCAGCGCCGTGGTGGGGATCGGTGCGGTCCTGCTGGCGGTGTTCGCGCTCGACTCACGGGGGTTTGCCGTGGCCGCAGCCTTGGTGATGGTGGCAGGGGCCTGGGAATGGGCGGCCTTGCTCGGATGGCGGGGGACCGCCCGTGTGGGGTACCTCGCTTGGATCTTGGCCGGAATCGGTGGGGCGGGCTGGCTGTTGACGCAGGGCCGCGGTCTTCCCCTGTTCGTGGCGGCCGCACTGTGGTGGGTTGCTGCCTTGGTGCTGCTCGCGCGCTGGGATCCCCAGCGGCCGGTGGGGCGCTGGACGCTCGCCTTGGCCGGGTTTCTGGGGCTGGTGCCGGCGTGGGCCGCTCTGGTGTGGCTGCACCTGCTGGGTCCCATGTGGCTGATGTATCTCTTCGGGCTGGTCTGGGTCGCCGATTCGGCCGCTTATTTCATCGGCCGCAGTTTCGGGCGACGGCGTCTGGCCCCCGCCCTCAGTCCTGGCAAGACCCTGGAAGGCCTCTGGGGTGCATTGGCCGTGGTGGCCGCCTATGCGGGTCTGGTTGCGTGGTGGCTGCGGTTCGGCGCCGTGGATGGGGTGTATTTCGTGCTGCTTGGGCTGTTGGCGGCCATGGTCTCCGTGGAGGGGGACTTGGTCGAGAGTATGCTCAAGCGCCGTTCCGGCGCGAAGGACAGCGGTCGTCTGATTCCAGGCCACGGTGGTGCGTTGGACCGGATCGACAGCCTGCTGGCTGCGGCCCCGGTCTTCGTGCTGGGGCTGCAAGGGCTGTCGCGACCTTTGCCCTGAGGGCACGGTGATGGGTGAGCGGGCCGGCGTCACGATCCTGGGTTCCACCGGCAGTATCGGCGGCAGCACGCTGGACGTCCTGGCACGCCATTCGGATCGGTTCGAAGTGGTGGCGCTGACGGCCAACCGCGACGTGGACCGGATGCTCGCCCAGTGTCTGGAACATCGTCCGCGCCTGGCGGTGATGCGCGAGGAACGGGCCGCCGAACGGCTCGCCGAGGGTCTGGCAGGCGCAGGCCTGAAGACGGAGGTCCTGCACGGCACCGAGGGCCTGTGCCACGCGGCGACCCTGCCCGAGATCGCCCATGTGATGGCGGCCATCGTGGGCGCGGCAGGGCTGGCGCCTACCCTGGCCGCCGCGCGCGCCGGCAAGCGGGTGCTGCTGGCCAACAAGGAGGCCCTGGTGATGTCCGGGGCCCTGTTCATGGAGGAGGTGCGACGGCACGGCGCCGAGCTTCTCCCCATCGACAGCGAACACAATGCCATCTTCCAGTGCATGCCGCCCGGATTCGCCCGCGGCCTGGATGCGGTGGGGGTGGAGGAGATCCTGCTCACCGGCTCTGGTGGCCCGTTTCGTCAGACCCCCCTGGAGCAGCTGCGTGACGTCACCCCCGAACAGGCCGTGGCGCACCCGAACTGGAACATGGGAGCCAAGATCTCCGTGGACTCGGCCACCATGATGAACAAGGGCCTGGAGATCATCGAGGCCTGCTGGCTGTTCGGCACCGGACCGGAGCGCATCCAGGTGGTGGTGCACCCCCAGAGCGTGGTGCACTCCCTGGTACGTTACGTGGATGGTTCCGTGCTCGCGCAGATGGGCAACCCGGACATGCGGACCCCCATCGCCCACGCCCTGGCCTGGCCTGAGCGCATGGCCGCCGGGGTCGAGCCGCTGGATCTCATGGCGGTGGCCCGACTCGACTTCGAGGCCCCGGACGAGCGGCGTTTCCCGTGTCTGCGCCTGGCCCGGGAGGCTATGCAGGCCGGCGGTACCGCCACGGCCATCCTCAACGCAGCCAACGAGGTGGCGGTGGCGCGCTTTCTCGAGGGCAGGCTCCGGTTCACGGACATCGCCCGGGTGATCGAGACGGTGATGGAGGAGCGCCCCTTTGGGGCCGCCGACCGGCTGGAGGCCGTCCTGGAAGCCGACCGCCTGGCCCGGGAGGCCGCCGAACGGGTGGCCCGGCGTCTGGAGGTGCGTTGAGATGTCGGCCCTGTTCAATCTCGCCGCCTTCGTCGTGACCATCGGGATCCTGGTGACCTTTCACGAGTTCGGGCACTTCTGGGTGGCGCGCAGGCTGGGAATCCGGGTACTGCGGTTCTCTGTCGGGTTCGGGCGGGCCTTATGGAAGAAAGTGGCAGGCGCCGACCGCGTCGAATATGTGGTTGCGGCCATTCCGCTGGGCGGGTATGTGAAGATGCTCGACGAGCGGGAGGGCCCTGTTCCGGAGGCCGAGCGCCCCCGGGCTTTCAATCGCCAGCCGGTGTGGAAACGTATGGCGGTGGTCTCGGCAGGGCCTGCGGCCAATCTGCTCCTCGCGGTCATCGTCTACTGGTGCATGTACATGGTGGGCGTGCAGGGACTGCGCCCGGTGGTCGGTGAAGTCCTGCCCGGCACGCCGGCCGCCGCCTCCGGCCTGACCTCCGGCGACGAGATCCTGAGCATCGCGGGGCGTCCCACTCCCACCTGGCAGGACGTGACGTTGACTCTGCTCGACGAGGCGCTGGGCAAGGGCGAGGTGGTCGTGAACGTACGCACGCCCTCCGGGGCCGAGCAGGCCCTGGTGCTGGACCTGCACGACAGTGCCCTGCTGGCCGATGAGGACCTCATGAAACGCATCGGCATCGAACCTTGGCGGCCGCAGCTGCAGCCGGTGATCGGCAAACTGGTCGAAGGTGGGCCGGCGGAGCGTTCCGGGCTCAGGCCGGGCGATCGCATCGTGGCGGTGGAGGGCCGGCCGGTGGAGACCTGGTCCGAGTGGGTCGAGTGGGTGCGAGCGCACCCGGGGCAGCGGCTGCGGGTGACCGTTGAGCGTGAAGGGCGACGAGTGCCGGTGGAGCTGGAGATCGGGGTGGCGGAAGAGGAGGGGCGCAAGATCGGCCGGATCGGTGCGTACCCGCGGATCGACGAGACACAGCTCGCCCAAATGCGAGTCACGGTCCGCTACGGCCCGGTGGAGAGCCTGTACCGGGGCGCAGTGAAGACCTGGGACGTCACCGTCCTCACCCTCAAGGTGCTGTGGAAGCTGGTTACCGGCCAGGCCTCGTTGAAGAACATCAGCGGTCCGGTGACCATCGCCGAGTATGCAGGGGTCTCCGCCGCAGTGGGCCTTTCGGCATTCCTCGGGGCGCTGGGCCTGCTCAGCGTGAGCATCGGGATCTTGAATCTGTTGCCCATTCCCGTGCTCGATGGCGGGCACCTGCTGTTCTATCTGGTGGAGGCGGTGAAGGGTAGTCCGGTCTCGGACCGCGCCCAGGAGTTTGCACAGCGTGTCGGGTTCGCGTTGCTCGGGGCCCTCATGATCCTTGCACTGTACAACGACCTCGTGCGGGTGCTGCGCTGATGGATGGGGCACATCGTGGCTGGATGGCCAGCCTCCTGTGGTTGCTCGTGCTCGCCATGCTGCTGGGATGGGGCAGTGTCCGTGCCGAGTCCTTCACGGTGCGCGACATCCAGGTCGAGGGTGTGGAGCGTATCGAGCCCGGCACCGTGTTCACCTATCTCCCGGTGAAGGTGGGCGAGTCTTTCGATACGCGCCGGGCGCCGGAGGTCATCCGGGCACTGTATCGAACGGGGTTCTTCAGCGATGTGGCCCTGTATCGGCGCGGCGACACGCTGGTGGTGCGAGTCAAGGAGCGGCCGGCCATCGCGGAGATCACCTTCGACGGCAACAAGGACATCAAGGACGAGGACCTGAAGAAGGCCCTGGAGACCGTGGGGATCGCCAAGGGGCGGGTCTACAATCCTTCCGTCCTGGAGCGCCTCGAACAGGAACTGCGCCAGCAGTACTTCGCACGCGGCAAGTACAACGTGCGTATCGACGTGCAGACCAAGACACTGCCGCGCAATCGGGTCTCCATCCACATTCAGATTGCCGAGGGCAAACCGGCGCGGATCCGGCGCATCAGCATCGTGGGCAACCGGGCGTTCGACGACGACGCACTGAAGGGTCGCTTCAAGTCGGGCAAGAAACCCTGGTGGAACCCCTTCAGCACCCGCAACCGTTACGCCAAGGCCAAGCTCGCCGGAGACCTGGAGATCCTGCGCAGTTACTACCTCGATCGCGGCTATCTGCGCTTCGAGATCGCCTCGACCGAGGTCTCCATCACACCAGACAACCGGGACATCTACATCACCATCGACGTCCTGGAAGGGCAGCGCTACTCGGTCTCGGACGTACGCTTGGCGGGCGAGTTCCCGGTACCGGAGGAAGAGCTCTCGCGGCTGGTCGCCATCCATCCGGGTGAGATCTTTTCCCGCCGCAAGGTGGTCAAGAGCATCGACAACATCCAGCGGCGGCTGGGCGACGAGGGCTATGCCTTCGCCAAGATCAATCCGATTCCGGAGGTGGACGACGCCACGCGGCAAGTGGCGCTCACGCTGTTCATCGATCCGGGGCACCGGGTCTACGTGCGCAGGATCCGTTTCGTGGGCAATCAGGCCACGCGTGACGTGGTCTTCCGGCGCGAGCTGCGCCAGATGGAGGGTGGCTGGTATTCGCTGAGCAAGATCGAGCTCTCCCGCCAGCGTCTGCAACGTCTGAGCTTCGTGGAGTCCGCCCAATTCGAGACCAGGCGGGTGCCGGGCAGCGACGATCTGGTGGACCTGGAGGTGAAGATCAAGGAGCGCAAGTCTGGCAGTTTCTCGATCGGGATCGGTTATTCCCAGGCCCAGGGGGTGCTGTTCAACCTGAGCCTGAGCGAGGACAACTTCCTGGGTACCGGAAAGCGGGTCTCCGCACGCTTCGACAACAGTCGGGTCAGCCAGGTCTACAGCCTGTCGTACGTCAATCCGTACTTCACCGTGGACGGGATCAGTGCAGGCTTCAACATCTCGTACACCTCCATCGACGCCGAGCAGGCCAATGTATCCAACTATGCCACCGACCGCTTCGACGTGGGCTTCAACACCGGCATCCCCCTGACCGAGTGGGACACCCTGCGCGCCGCCATCGACACCGAATGGATCCGCGTGAAGACACGCGCGGACACGCCCCAGGAGATCCTGGACTTCCTGGACCGCAATGGTGACCGGTATTTGAACTTTCCCCTGGTGCTGAGCCTCATCCACGACAGCCGCGACCGTGCCATCTTCGCCACCCGAGGCAATCGGCAGCGACTCAGTCTGGAGGTCACCATACCGGGCAGCGATCTGGAGTACTACAAGGTCGGTTACCGTTATCGCCAGTACATTCCCTTGCGCAACTGGCTGACCGGTGTGGTGCGCACCAACGTGGCCTATGGCAACACCTATGGCGACGACGGCGACCTGCCCTTTTTCGAGAAGTACTACGCCGGCGGCGTGCGCAGTGTCCGCGGCTACCGCACCAACACCTTGGGACCCCGGGACTCGCGCGGTGATCCATTCGGCGGTGACTTCCGGACCGTGGGCTCGGTGGAACTGGTCTTTCCCGTGCCGTTCATAGAAAAGAGCGAGAACATGCGCTTGAGCGTGTTTATGGATGCAGGTAATGTATTCGCCCGGCCCGGCGATTGGGCCCTGGGAGAGATTCGGGCCTCGGCGGGCGTGGCGTTCGCTTGGGTCTCGCCCATCGGGGCCCTGAAGTTTTCTTACGCGCTGCCGATCAACGACCAGCCAGGCGACAAGCTCGAGGCCTTCCAGTTCAATGTCGGTACCGCCTTTTGATGGGAGAGTCATCTTGATCAGGATCGTCACCGTCGTATTGCTCATCGTCCTCTCCCTGGGACCGGGGCTCGCCTCGGCGGCTTCGTCCGTCAAGATCGGTTTCGTCAACAGCAAGGTCATCCTGGAGAAGGCGCCCCAGGCGGTCGCGGCCAACAAGCGGCTGGAGAAAGAGTTCTCCTCACGCAAGGCCTCCCTGGAGGCCAAGGCCAAGGAGATCCAGGCGCTCGAGCGGAAACTGGCCAAGGACGGTGTGGCCATGAGCGAGTCGCGGCGCGCCGACCTGGAACACAAGATCCTGAAGAAGAAGCGTGATCTCGAGCGAGCGCAGGACGCGTTTCGAGAAGACTACACATTGCGCCTCAACGAAGAGTTGGCCAAGCTGCAGCGCGAGGTCACGCGGGTCATCAAGGAGATCGCTGAGCAGGAACACTACGATCTCATCCTCGCCGAGAACCACGTCGTCTATGCGGCAAAGCGCATCGACATCACCGACAAGATCCTCAAGCGGCTGAGCAAGTCCAGGAAATGACCGCTGCCGCAGGACCGGTCGCCCCGAGGGGCTCCTGTTCCCCATGTTCGCCGTGCAGCAGGAGCCGCCCATGAGCAGCGCCTCAATCCCTGTTTTCGACGTCCACGGCATCATGCGGCGGCTTCCCCAGCGCTTCCCGTTTCTGATGCTCGATCGCGTGGTGGCCTGCGAGCCCGGCAAGTCGCTCACCGCCATCAAGAATGTGACCATCAACGAGCCCTTCTTTCAGGGGCATTTCCCAGGGCTGCCGCTGATGCCCGGCGTCCTGATCCTCGAAGCGCTCGCCCAAGCCACGGGCGTGCTGGCCTTTTGCACCGTAGAGGCCATGCCCGATGATCGGAAATTCTTGTTCGTGGGGATCGACAAGGCGCGCTTCAAGCGCCAAGTGGTTCCCGGAGACCAGCTCCAGCTGCACGTGGAGTACGTCCGGGACCGGCGTGGCATCTGGGTCTTCAACGGTGAGGCACGCGTGGAAGAGGAGGTGGCGGCCACGGCAGTGCTCATGTGCGCGGACAGAGAAATCTAATTGATCCATCCGACTGCGCTCATCGATCCCGCCGCCGAGCTGGCCGAAGATGTGGAGGTGGGTCCCTACTGCATCGTGGGCGCACGCGTGCGGATCGGCCCGCGGACCCGGCTCGGGCCGCACGTGGTCATCCAGGGGCCGACGCGAATCGGTGCGGACAACCGGATCTTTCAGTTCGCCTCCCTCGGCGAGATCCCTCAAGACAAGAAATACCGCGGGGAAGACAGCGAGCTGATCATCGGCGACGGCAATACGATCCGCGAGTACGTGACCATCAATCGGGGAACGTCATTGGATCGTGGGCGGACCAGCGTGGGCGACCGCAACTGGATCATGGCCTATGTCCACATCGCCCACGACTGTGTGGTTGGCTCCGATACCATTTTTTCCAACGGAGCCACCCTGGCCGGTCACGTCGTCATCGAAGACCACGCCACCCTGGGCGGGTTCACCCTCGTGCACCAATTTTGCCGGATCGGCGCCTATGCCTTCTGTGGCATGGGCACCGCCATCAACCGGGACGTCCCGCCCTATGTGATGGTGGCCGGCAACCCCGCCAAGCCCTATGGGCTGAACAAGGAGGGGCTGCGGCGCAAGGGTTTTCGGGAAGAGACGATCCGCGCCCTGCAGCGGGCCTACAAGCTGCTCGTCAGGCGTGGCCCCCTCGCGGACTATGAGCGTGTACAGCTGGCGGAAGACCGGCGTGCCCATCCAGAGGTGGAGCGTTTCGCTCGTTTCGTCGAGGGCAGCGCTCGGGGCATTCTGCGCGAACCCAATTGACCCACCGCCAGCTCGTGGTGCGGGTTGGCGGCGCTCGCTTTCCGGTACGTTGGCAAATCCCGACCGCCGGCGATCGGGAGGCTGCCCCGTCGGTCCTACACCGCCCAAAAGGACGTTTGGTCCGTGACCGCCGGCAGGCGGTTCCAGCCGGGTCAGGCGGCTGCCTTCTCGAACCGCCGGATCAGGGGATAGAGCTTCTCGGTCTCACTCTGGATGCGGTGCAGAATCGTCTCGAAGAGCTCCCGGGTGTCGCGCAGGAAGGCCTCGTGGTCGGCGATGCGAAGCCCGCGGTGCTTCTTGTCGCACCACTTGCGGGTGTAAGTGCTGATGATGCGCTTGATCTCCTGTTCCCCGGACATGAAATTGCGGGCCGTCTCGGAGGCCTGCTCGTCCTTGGCACGCAGGAGGGTTCCGTAGAGATGGTCCACCTTGGACAGATGTGCGTGCACCTTGTCCAGATAGGTGTAGAAGAGCTCGCAACCGGTCTCCGTGTCGCACATGGCCCGATCCTGGAATAGATAGAGCAAAACATTGGCCAGTTCGGTGAGTTTGTGATTCTCTTCGTGCAGTTCTTCGATCGATACCATGACGACCTGTACCTCGCGCGCGTGGCAGGATTGGATTTCAGACTGGGTCCAGGTCAAGTTATGGCCCGGGACGGGTCAGGTCAACCAATCCACACGGCGGGACGCCGCCGCTGGTTGATCCCTGTCAATGGAACACCGGCAGTCGCGATCAATCCTCGCCGATTACGGTGCACACCACGCGCCGCTGGCCCCGCGGACCGTCGAACTCGCAGAAGAAGATGTTCTGCCAGGTGGAAAGCCCCAGGCCGCCGTCGATCAGGGGGATCGTCTCGGAAGGGCCCACCAGTCCGGACTTCAGGTGTGCGTCGCCGTTCCCGTCTTGGCGGTCGTGGAGCCAGACGCCCTGTGGAATGAGTTTCTGGAGGAGGTGGACCACGTCGGTCTGCACGCTCTCGTCCCAGTTCTCCTGGATCATGATCGCAGCGGTTGCGCCCTGTGCGTACACGGTCACGAGCCCGTTTCGGATGCCGCTGCGCGAGACGATCGTGCGGACACGCTCCGTGATGTCGATCAGCTCCTCCCGGCGTGCGGTGGCGAGCCGCAGGATTTCCCGGTGGAGCCTGCAGCCGGACATATCAGTGGTTGGGGGGTGTGACGGCTTCGGTCTGGCCGCCGGCGGACGTTATACCTGGTCCGACCCCTGACGACCCCTGCCTTTCGAGCCACCAAAGGGCCCCGTAGGTCGCCGCAAACACGAGGACGAACACGGCCGCGGCGGCGAGCAGCGAGCGCCCACGTGCGGAATGCTGCGCATCCAGGCTGGTTTCTGATGGCTCGACTTCCTCCAGCTCCCTGTCCAGGAGCTGGAACTTCGGTTCGGCCGTGGATTCCTTTCCCTCTACAGGGGCTTCTTCGGTTGCAGGGGGCTCGGAGAGGGTGGGCTCGCGGCGTTCGGTGTCCAGCGCGGTGGACAGTTCCTGCTCGGGTCGCGGCAGGTCGTCGAGCCCGGGCATCTCGGGTGCGGTCGTCACGAGGCTGGCCACGGCGGCATCGCCACCCGGGGCGGACGAGTCCGATGCAGGCTCCTGTACCACCGGGGCCAACGCAGCAGCGGCAGCGCCATGGGCGCGGTGCTGCCGGACGGCACGGTGCCAACGCGCATAACGCGAGGTTCCCCTGGCGTAGGCGGGGCCTTTGCTCCTGCGGCGCTTGTCCGGTCGGTCGGATCCGCCGGATTCGGGTGTGGGCTGGGCGAGGCTCTCGAACATCTCCGCCGGCAGCTCGGCCACCACCTCTTCCACATCGTCGGCCGTGAGCAGGTGTTTCTCGTCCACGGCGCCCGCCAGCAGCAGCCGACTGCAAAGGAGGTTGATCTTTCGCGGAATCCCCCCGCTGTACCGATGGAGCAGGGACAAGGCCTCGTCGGTGATCTGGGGATCGCCGCTCCAGCCGGCCACTTCCAGGCGATGGATCACGTATTCGGCCGTCTCCGTCTCCTCCAGGGGGTCGAAGTGGCAGGAGGCGACGATGCGCTGGCGGAGCTGCTCCATGGCCGGGCCCCGGATCAGGTTGCGCAGTTGTGGCTGACCGAGTAGGAAGATCTGGAACCGGTGATCGGGGTCGAGCTGGATGTTGGTCAGCAGTCTGAGCTCCTCCAGCGCTTGCTCGCTCAGGTGCTGCGCCTCGTCGATGATCAGCAGCACGTGCTTGCCCGCCTGGAATTGCCGCAGGAGGAACTGGTGGATGTTATGGAGCACTGTGGCCCGATCCATGCCCTCGGCCTGGATACCGAAGGTATAGGCGACCATGCGCAGGAGTGCCTCCAGCTCCAGATGGGTGGTCAGCAGACGCGCCACGTAGATGTCGTGCTGGTCGGCGTACTCCTCCAGCAGGTCGTTGATCACCGTCGACTTGCCGGTCCCGGGGACGCCCGTGACGATCACCAGGCCTTCACCGCGCAGGAGGCCATACTCCAGGTGCGCCCGTGCCTTGACGTACGACTTGTGCGGGAAAGAAAACCGGTGGTCGGGACTGATGACGAACGGGTCGGCTGTCAGCTTGTAGAACGACTCGTACATGGCCCTCCCTGCATGCAGATGGTGCTCGCCGCAGTGCACCGGTGATCGAAGCGGGTCACAGTATCAAGTGTATCTCGTGGGCGAGCCCGATACCGTGCACGCGCCCACAGACCGGCCTCCAGGCCCTGCTGTGGCCCATCGTGGGGCCGTGGAGACCAGGGGACGACCGGTCTCCACGGCCTAGCCCGGGGTTCACGACTTGGGGAGGGTGAGCGCGAGGAACAACGCCCCATCGTTGCGGCGAATGAGCACGGGAATCGGTTTCCCTTTGGGCAGTGTCTCGAGCAGCTCGCGCAGCCCCTTGACGCTCTTGACTGGGCGATGGTTCACCGACTCGATGATGTCGCCCTTGCGCAGTCCGGCCTCTGCGGCGGGCCCACCGGTCACCTCGACCACCCGCACGCCATGGTCTTTCAGGCCCAGCTCCTCACGCTCCTCGGGCGTGAGGTCGGCCACCGTCATGCCGAGCGTGCCCAGGGTGCCCCGGGCCTGCGCGGTCTTGAGCTTTTCCTCCTTCAGTTCGCGGATGGTGACCTCCACCGTGCGCGGCTTGCCATCGCGCAGGATCTTGATCTTCACCCGCTTGCCCACGGGGGTGTTGCCCACGATGGGCGGCAGCTGCCCGGAGGACTCCACCTTGTGCCCGTCGAACTCCAGGATGATGTCGCCGGGCTGGAGGCGCGCCTCGGAGGCCGGGCTGTCCGGCATCACCTGCGCGATGAGTGCCCCCGTGGGCCGGTCCAGACCGAAGGATTCCGCCAGCTCCTTGGTGACCGGCTGGATCAGGACCCCGAGCCAGCCGCGGCTCACATAGCCCTTGGTCTGCAACTGTTTGGCCACGTTCATCGCCACGTTGATGGGGATGGCGAAGGACAGGCCCATGTAGCCGCCGGAACGACTGAAGATCTGGGAGTTGATCCCCACCACCTCTCCGTCCCCGTTGATCAGCGGACCGCCCGAGCTGCCGGGGTTGACGGCCACGTCCGTCTGGATGAAGGGGACATAGCTCTCGCTGGGGAGGTTGCGTCCCAACGCACTGACGATGCCTTGAGTGGCGGAGTATTCAAAGCCGAAAGGTGCACCGATGGCCAGCACCCATTCGCCCACCTGGAGCTTGTCCGAGTCACCGATGTGGGCGGTGGGCAGGTCCTTGGCGTCGATCTTGATCAGGGCCACGTCGGTGCGTTCGTCCACACCGATCACCTTGGCCTCCAGCTCGCGCCGGTCGCTGAGGCGCACCAGGATATTATCGGCGTCCTTGACCACGTGGGCGGCGGTCAGGATATAGCCGTCCTCGGAGATGATGAAGCCGGAACCCAGACCCTGCGTCTTGTGCTCCTGCTTGGGCGCCCCGTGGGGCATCTCGAAGAACCGCCGGAAGAACTCGCGGAACGGGCTGTCCTCGGGGAGATCCGGGAACATCTCGGGAGAGATCACCGCCCCGGCGCCTTCCTCGGTCTGCACCGTGCGGATGGCCACGACGGCGGAGTGATTCTCCTTGAACAGCTTGGTGAAGTCGGGGATCGTCGCCGCCTGCGCGGCCGCTGCCAACAGAAACAGGCCGGCCAGCAGCCACCGGCTCGCCGCGGAAGAGGATCGTGTCAGCACGAATGGTGTCTCCTTCTCTTAGGGTGGATTCGTCGGTGTGAATGCGTGCCGGTCTCCATGTCGGGTGTGCGGGACCGGGGCGGTTGTATAGACCCCCTGGTGCCTGGGGTAGTTCAAAACCCCTTGAAACGCATGCCGGGCTTGAAGCCGAACAGGGCCTCCAGATCGAACTCGACGATGAGTTGGTCCACGGCTGCCTGGCCGTGCTCTCTGTACACCTCGGCGAGGATCAACTTGGCCCCGTTGCGCGTGTAGCCACCTGCAACCTGGACTTGTTTGGCGAGCAGTTCGCGTGCCTTGTCGAGGGTCATGATCCGTCCTCTGCGCAGACGCAGAACGGGGCGGTTGCCCGCCCCGTCCCGTGACTTCAGAGTTCGAAGTCCGTACCCAGAATCTTGGGTACCGGTGCGTTCTTCAGCGTGACGTAGCGCGGGAATCCGTTGTCACCGTAGGGGGGGTAGTCCTCACCCCGGATGAGCGGATAGAGGTACTCCCGGCAGGCGTCGGTGATGCCGAAGCCGTCGTCGGTGATGAAGTCTTTGGGCATGAACTTCTCTACGTTGGCCACTTCGGACAGGGGCGCTTGTCCCACCTCCCAGCGGTAGGGATCGCTGGAGGTGCGCACGATGGTGGGCATGATGGCGTTGGCGCCTTCCAGAGCGAACTCCACTGCCGCCTTGCCCATGGCGTAGGCCTGCTCCACGTCGGTCTTCGAGGCCAGGTGGCGCGCCGCGCGCTGCAGATAGTCGGCCACCGCCCAGTGGAACTTGTAGCCCAAGGCGTCCTTGATCATATTGGCGACCACGGGTGCCGCACCCCCGAGCTGCGCATGCCCGAAGGCGTCCCGCGTGCCTTGCTCGGCCAGGAATTTGCCGTCGGGCCACTTGGCCCCCTCGGAGACCACCACGGTGCAGTAGTCGTATTTCTCCACGTTCTGGCGGACCCTGGCGAGGAAGCGCTCCTTGTCGAACTCCACCTCCGGGAACAGCACCACCACCGGGATGCCCTGATCAGCCACCAGACCACCAGCAGCGGCGATCCAGCCCGCATGGCGGCCCATCACCTCGATGACGAAGATCTTGGTGGATGTCTTGGCCATGGAGCGTACGTCGAAGGACGCCTCCAGGGTGGACACGGCGATGTACTTGGCCACCGATCCGAATCCGGGGCAGTTGTCGGTGATGGGTAGATCGTTGTCCACGGTCTTGGGCACGTGGATCGCCTGGATCGGGAAGCCCATCCGCTCCGAGAGCTGCGAGACCTTGTGGCAGGTGTCGGCCGAATCGCCGCCGCCGTTGTAGAAGAAGTAACCGATGTTGTGGGCCTTGAAGACCTCCATCAGGCGCTCGTACTGGCGGCGGTTCTCTTCCAGGCTCTTGAGCTTGTAGCGGCAGGAGCCGAAGGCCCCAGAGGGGGTGTGACGCAACGCGGCGATGGCCTCGTCGGATTCCTGGCTGGTGTCGATGAGGTCTTCGAGCAGGGCGCCGATGATCCCGTTGCGTCCTGCGTAGACCTTGCCGATCTTGTCGGGATGCCTGCGGGCCGTCTCGATCACACCGCAGGCCGAGGCGTTGATCACGGCGGTGACCCCGCCGGACTGGGCATAAAAGGCGTTTTTCGGTTCGCTCATGGATCTCCCCTCGATTCAAGGTCTGTATGTACGTCTTGCAGAAACTCGGCCGGGCACAAAGCGGGTGTTCACTTGCCGCCGCCCCCCTCGATCCCGGCCTCGCGCGTCAATACCGCGTCGGCCTGCGCGCGCAACAGGGTCACTGCACACTCGGCGGGATCGTCGAATTCGTGGCGTTGAGGGGCGTACTGATCCAGGTCGCTGGAGTGGAAGAACTGGCAACGATAGCGCCGCTCCCCGGTCTTGGCGATGACGAAATTCCAGCCGTCCATGTGCCAGAACAGCGCCGGACAGCTGGTCAGTCCCTCCCGTTCAGGGTCCAGTTTGATTTCCACGTCTGCCGGCACCAGCTCCACCTTACCCCGTCCCCAGCGCTCGTCGCACGCGCTTTGGATGGCCCATTTCTCGGTGGCGGTGAAGTCCGGGATCGAGCTCATGGATTCGCGCTCCAAACAAACATCCAAGAATACCGTAAAGGTCCCGGTGCCGGTATAAAGCGCTTGTATTCCGGCATCAGCACAGGGAAGTGGGCGGCCGCCTGCGCCTGTGGCAGAATCCCGCAGATTTTTGGCGGTCATCGCAATCTCCAAGGAGTCATCGGCTATGAGAATCATCCTGTTGGGCGGCCCGGGGGCCGGCAAAGGCACGCAGGCACAGTTCATCTCCGAGAAATTCGGCATTCCCCAGATCTCCACCGGCGACATGTTGCGCGCGCACGTCAAGGCGGGAACCGAGCTGGGCAAGCAGGCCAAGAAGATCATGGACGAGGGCGGCCTGGTCCCCGATGACATCATCATGGGCATGGTCAAGGAACGCATCGCCCAGGACGATTGCAAGAACGGGTTTCTGCTCGACGGCTTCCCCCGGACCATCGCCCAGGCCGAGGCCCTGCGCGACGAGGGCGTCAAGATCGACGCCGTGGTCGAGATCGACGTGCCCGACGAAGAGATCATCAAGCGCCTGAGCGGGCGGCGCGTGCACCCCGGCTCCGGGCGCACGTATCACATTCTCTACAACCCACCCAAGGTGGAAGGCAAGGACGACGTCACGGGTGAGCCGCTGATCCAGCGTGACGACGACAAAGAAGAAACCGTGCGCAAGCGTCTGGAGGTCTACCACCAGCAGACCGAGCCGCTCATCGAGTTCTATCGCAAGTGGGCCGAGAGCGGGGATCCCAACGCGCCGAAGTACATCCGCATCGAGGGCATCGGCACGGTGGAGGAGATCCGGGACAAGATCTTCAGGGCGCTGGAGCAGGTGGCCTCCTGAGCCGCCCGAGACCGGCACGTCTTCTGGAGGCCCCGGTGTACACTGGGGCCTTCTTGTTTCTAGAGGGCGCGAGGGGCATCGCCCGCTGCGATGGCGCACAGCTCGGTCTTCTATGCGATCCTCCTCCTGCTCGGCCTCTCGGTCCTGGCCGTCTCCGCCGCCCGGCGGATCCACCTGCCCCCGATCCTCGCTTATCTCCTGGTCGGGGCCCTGGCCGGGCCGCATGGCGTGGGTCTGGCGCCACCCCCGCAGGACCTGCATCTGCTCGCCGAGGTGGGGGTGGTCTTCCTGCTTTTCTCCATTGGCCTGGAGTTCTCTCTCACCCAGTTCCTGGCCATGCGCGGAACGCTGCTCGGGCTGGGCGGTGCGCAGGTGATCCTATCCACCGGACTGCTTGGACTGGTCGTCCATGCCCTGGGCATGTCGTGGTCACTGTCTTGGGTCATCGGCGGCATGCTGGCGATGTCGTCCACTGCCATCGTCATCAAGCAGCTCACCGAGCAGTTGGAGCTGCACTCCCGGCACGGCCATCTGGCCGTGGCCATCCTCCTGTTCCAGGACTTGGCGGTGGTGCCCCTGTTGGTGGTGATCCCCATCCTCGGTGCGGAGAGTGGTGGGGAACTGGCCCAGCCGTTGATCGTCGCCCTGCTCAAGGGCGTGCTCGCCATGGGGCTGCTCCTGGTGGTGGGGCGCAGGGTCCTGCGGCCGGCCTTTCATCTGGTGGCCGCCCAGGGCTCCATCGAGCTGTTCACCCTGACGGCCCTGTTCGTGGCCCTGGCGGCGGCTGCGCTCACGCAGGTGCTGGGACTCTCCCTGGCCCTGGGCGCCTTTCTCGCCGGCATGGTGCTCGCGGAAACGGAGTTCCGCCATCAGGTGGACTCGGAGATCCGGCCTTTCAAGGACGTGCTGCTGGGCATCTTCTTCATCTACGTGGGACTGCACCTGGATCTGCCCGCCCTGTGGCACGATCCATGGCCAACCCTCGTGCTCCTGCTCGCCCTGGTGCTGGGCAAGGCCGCAGTGGTTCTTGTGCTGGTACGGTTGCACGGATACAACACCGGCGTCGCGCTGCGCACGGGCTTGGTGCTGGCCCAGGGAGGCGAGTTCGGTTTCGCGGCGCTGGCCCTGGCGCTCAGCCACGGAGTCATCTCCCCGGAGCAGGCGCAACCCGTGTTGGCGGCCATCGTGTCGAGCATGTTCCTGGCGCCGGTGCTCATCCGCCACAACGGTCGTCTGGCCAAGCGCTTCTGTGGTACCGGATACCTGCGCCTGCGGGAGGAGGAGGCCGAGGCCATCCGGCAACAGGCCGCGCGCATGGCGGGGCACGTGATTCTGTGCGGATTCGGGCGCATCGGTCAGCACTTGGCGCGTTTCCTCACGGAGGAGGGTTTCCAGTACGTGGCCATGGACCTCGATCCTGCGCTGGTGCGTGAGGCCTGGGACGCCGGTGAGCCCGTGTTCTACGGCGACTGTACGCACCGGGAAGTGCTGGAGGCCGCCGGGCTCGACCGCGCCCGTGTGCTTGTGGTGACGGCCGACGAGCCCCTGGCCGCCGAGCGCGTCCTGCGTCTGGTCCGTGCGCTGCGCCCGGCGTTACCGGTACTGGTCCGCACGCGGGACGATGCGCACCTGGACCGGCTGGAGGCGGCCGGTGCCACCGAGGTGGTACCGGAGACCCTGGAGGCCAGCATGATGATGGCCGACCACGTGTTGAAGCGGCTCGGTGTGCCGGAGGAGGAGATCCTGCGCTTGATCCACAAGGCGCGCACCGACCACTATGCAGTCCTGCGCGGCCGTTTCCATGGCGAGGAGCCCGAGTCCATAGAAGAGGAGGACGCTTATCACCTGCACACCGTGCGCTTGCAGCAGGGTGCCTGGGCCGTGGGCCGACCCATCCGCGCCCTCGGCCTGAGCGACTGTGGTGCCCGTGTGGCGGCATTGCGCCGGGGCACGGTGCGTGGTGACTGGCCTTCGGACGATCTGGTGCTCTCGGAAGGCGACGCCGTGGTGCTCATGGGGGCGCCCAAGGCCTTGGAATGCGCCGAGGCCCGTCTCCTGGGAGGCCCTCGCGGTCAGCAGCAATAACCGGTGAAATCTTGGATCCCGTTGCTCCTGCTGCTGGCAGTCGCCGCCTTCTGGTTCGACACCATGCGGGCCCGCGAGGCGGCGCTGCGGCGGGTGGGTGCACTGTGCCGTGACATGGGCTTGCAGCTGCTCGACGAGACCGTGCACTTCGTCTCGATTTGGCCTTGCCGCGGGCGGGACGGGTGGCTGCGCCTATGCCGGCGCTACCGCTTCGAGTTCAGCGTGCATGCCGTGGATCGTCACCAGGGCGACGTGGTGATCGAGGGCCATCGGGTGGTCTCCATACGTCTGGAGCATCCCGAGGGGCCGGTGCTGATCGGACGGGACTCCATGCAATGACGGGGTCCAGGCACAGTCTGATCCCAGGACGGTATGTGAAATATTTCACATTTTTGCCCAACGTCGGGCCGGGTATAATCCGCCTGCGTGGTCCCGGATGTCTCGGGGCCGGTCTCAAAGACATGCCAGATTGGGGGGTTCGATATGATACAGATTCACGGGATCCGGCCGCTTACGCTCGCGTCGTGCATGGCGGCCCTGGCGCTGCTGGCGGGGTGCGCCTCCACCAAGCAGCTCGAAGAGCTCGCCCAGCGCGTGGAGGCGGTGGAGGCCGACACGGCAGCCGCCAAGCAAACCGCCGACGAGGCGTTGAGCGAGGCGCGCGCAGCCAAGGGTCTGGCCGAGGATGCGGCCCAGTGCTGCGTGGACACCAATGCCAAGATCGACCGGCTGTTCTATCGCAGCCAGATGAAATGAACATGGCGGGGATGGTGAGACGGCCCCCACCATCCCCGCTTTCGATCAGAAAAGCCCCGGGTCGCGGGCTGCGGGCCCGCGGCTTCGGTTCGCCTCGATCAGTTCATCGCCGGTTCGGCTCACCACCACCGGGATCCCGCTGGGGTTGGCGGCGAGGCGCCGCACCAGGCTCCAGTCCACCTCCACGTCCGGGTGCCCTTGAAGCGCCCGGCTCACCACGCGTACCGCCTCGGTGAGGTCCAACGGGCCGTCCTTCTTGTCCAGGGGCGGATGCGCCTCCAGATAGAGCTCGCCGTTTCGCCAGCCCCCCTTGAAGGGCTGGTCCACGAGCCGTACCGGCAGGTTGACCGGGACGCGCCGGAACAGGTCCTCGATGTCCTCCGGGAACAGGCGGATGCAGCCATGCGTCACCTGCATGCCGATGCCGTCCGGCTTGTTGGTGCCATGGATGAGGTAACCAGGCAGGCCGAGGCGCAGGGCATACCGGCCGAGCGGATTGTCGGGGCCAGGTGGCACCACAGGGGGTAGCGGGTCGCCGCGGGCGGCGTGTTCCTCCCGAATGGACTTGGGTGGGCGCCAGCTGGGATTTCTGATCTTGCGGACGATGCGCGTGAGGCCCAGCGGGGTATGCCAGTTACGGCGTCCGACACTGATCGGGTAGGTGATCACGCGGGCCGGCTCCCCCTTGCGGGGTTTGGGATAGTAGTACAGGCGCATCTCCGGGATATTGACGACGATGCCCTGGCGGGGTGCGTCGGGCAAGACGTAGCGGGTCGGCAGGATG
>Ga0256832_1000122_pt1 | contig 46389 bp, 25 predicted proteins | sample 134614metaG_FD_190534 | JGI IMG/M metagenome (GOLD analysis project Ga0256832, IMG submission 190534) | Hydrothermal vent microbial communities from Lau Basin, Pacific Ocean - 134-614 | ecosystem: Environmental > Aquatic > Marine > Hydrothermal vents | place: Pacific Ocean: Lau Basin | collected...
ATCAACTCTTTCAACTTCTTCAACTTCTTCAACCTTCTCAACCAAAAAAACCAACAGAATATCGAATGTAGAATGCCGAATATCGAATATCGAAGGGCAATCCCAAACAAAAACCCAAATCTTATCAACTAGCGAAGCGAATCAACTAGCGAAGCCTGCGAGCGAATCAACTTCTTCAACTTTCTCAACTACCGGAATAACAAATGTAAAATACAGAATGTCGAATGATGAAGTAAAATCCCAAACAAGAACCCAAATCGTCTCAACCTGCGAAGCTCTCAACCACGAAGTCCGTATCCACGATAGTAATCGGGACAGTCTCAACCTAGTGAGCCGAAGGCGAACGTCTCAACTCTCTCAACTCAACTCCGCACAATATGCGCACCAATGGCATTCAACCGACCATCAATATCCTGATACCCTCGATCGATTTGATGGATATTTTTAATAACGCTGGTTCCGTTGGCAGACATGGCAGCCATCAACAAAGAGATACCCGCCCTGATATCCGGAGAAACCATATTAATCCCCCGAAGTGGATACTTGCGATTAATACCAATCACCGTCGCCCGATGCGGGTCACAAAGAATAATCTTAGCCCCCATATCAATCAACTTATCCACGAAGAATAACCGACTCTCAAACATCTTTTGGTGAATGAGCACGCTCCCATTAGCTTGTGTGGCCATCACCAGCAAAATACTGATTAAGTCAGGAGTCAACCCCGGCCAAGGCGCATCATAAACCGTTAAGACAGAGCCATCTACAAAATTTTGAATCTTGTAGTGCTTTTGGGCAGGAACCAAAATATCATTTCCTTTAATCCGGAGTTTGACCCCAAATTTGCGAAAGACAGTAGGGATAATTCCCAATTCCTTGACATCCGCATTTTTGATGGTAATTTCAGACTGTGTAATCACGGCCATCCCGATAAAACTACCCACTTCAATCATGTCAGCCAACAAACGATGCTCTGTTCCCCCTAATTCCTTGACACCGGTGATGGTGAGCAAGTTAGAGCCAATGCCTTCGATTTGAGCCCCCATTCGCACCAACATTTTGGTCAGCTGCTGGATATAAGGCTCACAAGCCGCATTATAAATCGTAGTCACTCCTTTGGCAGTGACTGCTCCCAGAATAATGTTGGCGGTTCCGGTAACGGAAATCTCTTCCATCCAGACATAAGCCCCTTTTAATCCTTTGGGTGCAGCCAATACAAAGGCATTTTCTTTGTTATTGTAGCTGTATTTGGCACCGAGTTTTTCAAAAGCCAATAAATGGGTATCTATTCTTCGGCGTCCAATCTTATCCCCACCCGGCCGGGGAACGTAAGCCTTCCCAAATCTGGCCAATAAAGGCCCCAAGAACATAACAGAACCGCGTATCCGACCGGCCTCCTGTCGATATTCAGGTGAATTAATATAGTCTAACTTAAGCTTATCGGCTTTAAAAGAGTATTTACCTTCTCCTAATTTTCTGACTTTGACCCCTAAACCTTTCAGCAAACGAATCAATTTTTGGACATCCAAAATATCCGGAAGATTGGAAATAATAATCTTCTCCTTGGTCAGGAGCACAGCGCTCAATACTTGTAATGCTTCATTTTTGGCGCCTTGCGGCTGAATATCTCCTTTCAGACGGTGACCGCCTTCTACGGTAAAAGTATCGTTCTTAATCATTATAGGTTAAAGGTTAAGGGTCAAGGGTTTACAAAAGTCTCAGTTGGAATCTTCGAAGAATAACGACCCAAACCAAAACCAATTAAACTCAGAATTCTTATTTGTAAAGACAAAAAGAATCAATAACCACAGGGTTTTATGAGTATCAAAGCTTGGATTCTCTAATATCTCTTACGCCGGTTTCGGTTGTTGCTGTTGTTGCGATTCCGATTAGTGGAATTTTTATTATTAGACTTAGATCGGTTGCCATATCCGGAACGGGCGCTTTTGCGATTTGTCTTTTTGACTCCGGTAGCTTGCGGTACCACAGAAACGAAACGCATGTCCTCATCAATAATAAACTCCCCATTAGACAACTTGGCTAAGTCATTGATAATCATCTCATCGCTGACAAAGTGCTCTGAGTTCCATGTTCGGTAAGCCGTCTTCATATAGTTCCCTATAATTTTGACAAACTCGATTTTTTTTTCTTCATCCTCCATGGCCAAGGCTTTTTTGACCAATTGCTGGACATTAAGCCCATAATGACGATAACGAGCGGAGCCGGTTGGATAGGACAATTGAGAAGGCTTCGGATGCTGATCTACCCGAATAATTTCTACTCCTTCCGGAGGAGTCACATTGAGTTTGTAATCTGCAATATGAAAGATATGATTCCAAAAGCGATCTTTTTGCTCTTCGAAATTGCGTGCATTCGGAAGTATCTGGCTCATCAAGACGATGATTCCTTCTACAACAGACTGTCTTTTCTCCTGGTCTTCAATAGTCAAGGCATATTTTACCAAATTTTGGACATGTCTGCCATATTCAGGATACAAGATGGTCTCCTCTGTAGATTTGTAATTCATTAGGTCAATATTTAGAATGAAGGCCGGATGATAATTATATACCAACCAAACTGGCATAAACTCACCCCGCCATATTTTACACACCCTTAAAAAAATGATAGGCGCTAGCCCCTTATTTTTTGGGGTATTCTTGTCAAATTAATTTCAGTAACTGTTCTGCCTGAAGCTTTGAGCCACCAAAACCTTGGGCAGTTACTAATTTTTTTTGTGAAAACTAAACCAAAGCATACTTATTTTCTCCGAGTTAGAACGCACAATGCTATTCTACGGTTACGGACTTAGCCAAATTTCTAGGTTGATCCACATCGCATCCCCGTAAAACGGCTACGTAATAAGAGAGCAATTGTAGCGGGATAACCGATAATAAAGGAGAGAATACGTCAGCCGTTGCCGGAATATGAATAGCATAATCAGCAATTTCTGTAATCGTTTTTTCTCCTTCCGTAACAATAGCAATCACTTTCCCGCCCCTAGCTTTCACTTCTTGGACATTACTGACGATTTTTTCGTAAGCATCCTGGTTGGTAGCGATTAAAATGATTGGCATATTTTCATCAATGAGCGCAATAGGCCCATGTTTCATTTCTGCAGCCGGATAACCTTCTGCATGAATATATGATATTTCTTTCAATTTTAGTGCGCCTTCCAAAGCCACGGGGAAGTTTTTGCCCCGTCCTAGATACAACGCATTATTGGCTTCTTTTAGTTCTTCCGCAATATATCGAATTTGCTGGTCAGATTCTAGTACCTTTTTGATTTTTTCCGGAATCTGCTCAAACTCAATCAACAATTCGCGAAAGCGGCTCTCCGAGATAGTTCCTTTTCGGTGAGCCAACTGCAAAGCCAAAATGGTCAAGATACTTACCTGCCCTGTAAAGGCTTTCGTCGAAGCCACTCCTATTTCAGGCCCGGCATGAATATAAGAACCGGCATCAGCTAATCTAGCAATAGAAGAGCCGACAACATTGACAATTCCGTATGTAAATGCGCCCATTTCCTTCGCACTTTTCAGGGCTGCCATGGTATCAGCGGTTTCTCCGGATTGTGAGATAGCCATCACAATATCCCCGTTATTGATGACCGGATTCCGGTAACGGAATTCAGATGCATACTCTACTTCAACCGGTATTCGCGCTAGTCGTTCGATCAAATATTCACCGATTAAAGCACTATGCCAAGAAGTCCCGCAGCCCACCATTGTGATTCGGTTAGCGGAAATAATACGATTAATATGATCTTCCATCCCCCCTAGCTTGGCCCAACCTTCCGCAGCATTCACCCGGCCCAGCATACTATCTCTTACGGTGACCGGCTGCTCATGAATTTCTTTCATCATGAAGTAATCATAGCCACCTTTTTCTATTCTTTCCAGCTCCATTTCAATCTCCTGAATACTCAAAGGCATCTCTTGATTTTCCATAGAAAGCAATTGCAAATCATTCTTGGTAATGACCGCTAATTCATCATCTTTCAAATACACCACCTTTTTGGTATATTCGATGATGGGTGTAGCATCTGAAGCAATAATAAATTCATTATTGCCCACACCGATGACTAAGGGGCTGGATTTTCGAGCAGCTACCAGTACATCCGGCTGCCGGATATCCATCACCACGATGGCATAAGCACCAACGACTTTCGTCAAAGCCACTCGAACGGCTTCGATAAGGGATAAACGATCCCTCTTTTGGACTTCTTCAATCAAATGAATCAATACTTCGGTATCGGTATCACTTTCAAATTCATGTCCAAGCTTTTGCAAAGCCAGCTTCAAAGGCGCATAATTCTCAATAATCCCATTATGAACCAAGGACAAGCGTCTGTTGCCGGATACATGCGGATGTGCGTTGGTGTCATTGGGTTTTCCATGTGTCGCCCATCGGGTATGTCCTATCCCCAAAGTACTGGCAATCCGGATATCCCCTAAAAGCTTTTCCAGGTCGGCGACCTTGCCTTTTTTCTTAAAGACATCCAGACTACCATTATTATTTTGTAATACAAGACCTGCGCTATCATATCCCCTATACTCTAACCTCTTAAGTCCTTTGATGATTACGGGCAAAGCATCGTTTACCCCATTGTATGCTACGATTCCACACATCTGATTTTAAATTTTGGGTTTTATCGGGTTATTCTATAAGCGATACACCGAATAAATGGTATCTGTGCATGTAACTTGGTCAATTATTTTACTTCGGTATAGTTCAGTCGCAGTTTGGGTTGCCATTCTTTAGCCCCGGAAAAGCCTTGCAGCACTGTTCGGCCTAAGCCGGTCAATTCATATTTATCGTCTGTTTCAAGAAAAGAAGCCGGCCTTAAAACCACTTTATTGGATAGACTTCCTTGTATGACATCCTGCAACATAGAAGAGATATTCATTTCAAAGATAGTCCTAGTCTCCCCATTTCGGGTAACCACCTTTGGCTTCCCGCCAAAGACACCATACCCTCCGGTACTGGTCAAAACGGTTCCTACATCATTGATATAATTGCCCAAAGTATCCTTTAAAACTAACTGTTTGTTCAGCCTAAACATAGAAGTATCGTCAAAGTTAAGGTCTTTCACTGAAAATTCCAAAATGGCCTTATTGACAATGATATTGCCTAGGTCTGACACATCAGGCAGTTCAATTTCCACATTTAGTCCACCGGTCGATTGAATAAAGAATTCGGAGTCATTTGCAACACCAATATGAGACTCCACATAAGAACCGGCATAGTCCTTCGTTTGATAATCCGTTGCGGCATACCCCCTTAAAGAGTGAATAGGCAGCACCAAAGAATCCTCTGTAGGTGTTTGGTAGTAGATATCAATCTCAGACATTACATGTCTCAAGTCAACGGCCATCATCCCTAGAGAAGGGCTTGTAGCCTGTATGCTGATGCCTTTGAACTTTTGGGCAAACGCCTCTGCATCTACATAAACCAAGGAATCATAGGCTAATATCTCTTCCCCAAAACTATTGTCCAATGGAATCCGCAAGTAAACTAGGTTAGAATCTTTGATGGTTTCACTAACATAAAGGACTCGCTTGTTCAAATTGGGCACAAAATCAATCAATTCACCCAGTGGAGTCGCTTCTACCGGAAAATCCTGATTAGAATAATAGTTGGTATCCAAAGCCATCGGATTCATCAAGCGGGAGACATTCAAAGACTGCATCGCCGTAGCATCCCCATAAAAATAAGCAGAATCTAAAACTAAGGTCAAAACCACTGAATCCACCGTGGCCTCGTTAAACTTTTTGGTGTAACTACCGGCATAAGGGCCATATTGGGAGAATATCTTTGCTGTATTGCGCCCAAAGACGGGGTCATCGAGCATCCCCAAATAGTACCTTCTTAGCGTTTTGGAAACCGAAGCATAAAAATAAGTCAAAAGAGTATCGGTCGATTTGACGGTTTTCACCGTCAAAGGCATCGTGTCGGTTGACCAAAAGTCAGCTTCATTTTCATTGACCAAATCACCACCGATAGTCGTTGGCTTTGTACATTGTACCACCAAAATAGATAAAAGAACCATCATCATAAAAAGGATACGGTTGCTTTTTCCTGTATTGTATTTTTCCATTTAATTGGGTCTATTTCTATACCTAACAACTTCAAGCCATCCGGTATATACATTCGAGATAAGGAAGTAAGATACACAAGCCAAAACGGGCAAACCGCCCCCGTTGTGTACATCGGCAGGAAAACGCCGAATGTGCATAGATATTTTTCAACACCACAGAAATAACATACTTCCCTTATTCTTGCTCAAAACACATCAAACTTAACGGACATCGACAACTGAATCAGTCCAAATCAAAGCACTTTGATTACACAAAGAACTCCTGAGAAAAGCACATCAAATCTCAGGAGTTCTTTGTATCCGCAAAGATATAAAAACTATACTACTTTTTCTTCAACTAAGCTTTCATAAAATTCAACTATTTCGTCATAATTGCCTTCTACGTCGGTAAATTCCAAAAATGGTTTATCTAACTTAGCCAAATCGGCTTCTATCTCAGCCGGAAATTCAACACCTGACTTAATCACTCCATCCGCATACTGCAATCCCCCCTTTAATAGGGAAAACTTATCTCCCGCCATAAATGGGGCTAAATCAGCTTCTTTTAAGCCATCAATAGCCACTTTGGCCTTATAATCATCTGCAAAACTATCTTCATAGACGGGGCTATCATAAGCAGAGAATACAATCTTTGATTCTCTAAATAGTGGCTCATCCTTATAAACCGTCTTCAAATAAAATGGAACCAAAGCAGACATCCATCCATGACAATGAATAATATCCGGTACCCATCCAAATTTTTTGACAATTTCTAAGGCGCCTTTCGCAAAAAACACGCCCCGTTCGCCATTATCTGCAAACGGTTTACCTTCGGCATCTTCGTACAAGAACTTACGCTTAAAGTAGTCTTCATTATCCAAAAAATAAACTTGTAAGCGTGAACTCGGCAAAGAAGCTACTTTGATGATTAAGGGGTGGTCGCTTTCATCTATTATGATATTGATACCGGACAATCTCACAACTTCGTGCAAGCGGTGTCTCCGCTCGTTAACCGTGCCATAACGCGGCATTAAAAGTCTGAGTTCGGCATTTTTATCGTAAAGGTGTAACGGTAATTTATTTGAAATTGTAGAAATAGCGTCTCCTGTTGTATATGGCTCCATCTCCTGCGAAATAAACAAAATTCTTTTCTTCTCCATCGCTGATACCTGTGTTTTAGTTAAGAAAAATCCATGCAAAGGTACGGTTTTTTTTGCACAAATGCTTTTTTTTCCCGTAATTGCTCCTTCGTTTGGGGTCTCACAACACACAAAGAACCATTAATGTTTATATATAAAAAAAACAAGGACATGCGCTTATTGCTACATCAGCTTGCGCAAAATGGTCAGAAAATAGGCTTTGTCCCTACCATGGGCGCACTCCACGAAGGCCATCTTTCTTTGATTGCTTCCGCAAAAAAAGAATGTGACTTTGTGGTGACTTCTATCTTTGTCAACCCCACTCAATTTAATGAGCAATCTGATTTGGACAAATATCCCAGAACACTGGAAAACGACATCCAACTTTTGGCGCAAGCCGGTAATGACTTGCTTTATACACCAACCGTCGAAGACATCTATCCGGATGATTTTGACCACGGAAAGGTCTATCAATTTAATGGTATTGATAACTTATTGGAAGGCGCCTTTCGTCCCGGTCATTTTAATGGGGTCGCCATGGTGGTACACCGACTTTTAGACATCGTACAACCCGATGCCATTTTTATGGGACAAAAAGACTTCCAACAGGTCGCCATCATCAGACAACTCATCAAAACCGAAAACCTATCCACTCGTTTGGTGATGTGTCCCATTATCCGCTCCTCCGAAGGTTTAGCGCTTAGCTCCAGAAATGCCCGCCTCTCTCCGGAATGGAAAAAAAAGGCTCTCGTCCTTTCCCAAAGCTTACATTTTGCGAAAGCAGCCATCCAATCCAAGCAATCTATCAAAGAAATCGAAGCCGAAGCCATCAAAAGAATTAAAAATCAAGGCCTAAAACCGGAGTATTTCTCCATCATCAATGGACTCACCCTACAAGATGCAACCCGAAAATCCGGTTTCTTAGTCGCTGTTACTGCGGCTTGGGCAGGAGATGTCCGCCTGATTGACAATATGATACTCCGAGACAAGTCTGACTCCTATGCTAAGTAAACCCCGGCGAGCAGCAAAACTGACACAACATCATAAACCATCAAGCTTCTCCAGATTTTCAAAATCTACGATAAGACAACACTCGGAAATTTAACCCAACTTGCCAATCACATCAGATTTTGAAAATCTATGACAACACAAGTTTGCCCCAACCAAACAGACCCAACCACCCAAACCACAACAAAAAATACAAACCCGGCAAAAATAAACCAACAAACTTATTTGGCCTATCTATAAAACCCCTTAGCTTTGTGCCTGCTTTCAAAAAGAAAATCAAACAAAATAGAACTACAGGGCTTCCCCCCACGTTAGTACTAAAGAAAACACACGTCGCATGATCCAATATTTCACTAGCCAAGGCCGGGAGCTCACCAAGGTTAAAGAGCCAACAGCGGGATGCTGGATCAATATCAGCCCGCCTATTGGCCAAGAAGAACTGGATTTAATCACCAAGGAGCATCAGCTGCCTCCTGATTTTTTGACAGACGCCTTAGACTCCGATGAAAGAGCACGTTATGAACGAGAAGATGATGCCAAGCTCATTCTGTTTTCTGTAGCCATCGAAAACAAAACCGACAGAGAAGATGAACCTATGTTTGTAACCGAACCTTTGGGCATCATTCTGACCGAAGACGACTACATCATTACAATCTCTAATAATACCAACCCCATCCTAGCTCTCTTCATCCATGGTAAAGTAAAAATCGACATCACAGATCGCAAGCTCTTTGTCCTAAAAATCCTTGAACATAATGTCTATCGTTTCTTGACCAGCTTGCGCAAATTGAATGGACGGCGGAATCTAATAGAAAAAGAACTCTACAATTCCAGCCGCAACCGGGAGCTCAAACTCCTACTCTCCATCGAAAAAAGCTTAGTCTATTTTGTCGATGCCCTGAATGCCAACGAGCTTTTGAAACGAAAACTCAACCGCACCGACCAACTAGAGATTCGCGGGCAAGAAGAAAAAGAAGACTTGTTTGAAGACATCATCATTGATGCTTCGCAGGCACTGGCCATGGCAAATCTTTACACAGACATCCTGAATGGCACCATGGAGACTTATTCTTCCATTATATCCAATAACCTGAACCTAATCATCCACCGCCTGACCATCATCACTTTTATTTTAATGGTTCCCACCTTGATTGCCAGTTTCTATGGCATGAATGTACCCAATGGACTTGAGCACAATCATTATGCCTTCGGGGGTATCATTCTCCTATCTATCCTTATCTCTGTCTTCCTTGCCATTTTCTTTAAACGCAACAAAATGATGTAACAAGCCTACACTCCGGCAGGCCGGTTCTTTTCGTACCAATCCCAAAAACCAACCCTTCTCCAAAAAAATCACGTATCTTGTCCCCTAAATAAAACGTAACCACCCTATGAAAATAATTATTTTAGGCACGGCCTATCCTTTTCGGGGCGGCTTGGCTTCGTTTAATGAGCGGCTGGCTTATGAACTCCAAGACATGGGGCACGAGGTGATGATTTATACCTTTACCAAGCAATATCCGGATTTTTTATTCCCGGGCAAAACTCAACTTAGCGAAAGCGAAGCCCCACAAAAATTAGAGATTGCTCAAAAAATCCATTCTTACAATCCTTTGAACTGGGGAAAAGTGGGTAAGGAATTAAGGAAAATCGCTCCGGATTTGTTGATTGCCAAGTTTTGGATTCCTTTTATTGGGCCGTCTTTGGGCACCATTATCAAGAGAGCAAAGAAAAATGGCCATACCAAAGCCATTTCCATTATCGACAATATTATCCCGCACGAATCCCGAATCGGAGACCGGCAACTAGCCAATTATTTTACCAAACAAATTGACCACTTCGTTGTGATGTCTAAGTCCGTAGGTGAAGAGATGAAGGAGTTCACAACCCAACCGGTTATCTATTCTCCCCACCCCGTGTACGATAATTATGGTGAGCCCGTCTCAAGAGAAGAAGCCTTGCAAAAATTAAACCTGAATCCGGAGAAAAAGTACATTCTATTTTTTGGCTTCATCCGGGATTACAAGGGATTGGATTTGTTATTGGAAGCCATGGCTCAAGACATTTTGCGCCAGCAGAACATCCAACTCATCGTCGCCGGAGAGTACTACTCCAACGAAGAAAAATACACCCAACTCATCGAAAAACTCCAAATCAAAGACCAATTAGTACTTTTCAATAGTTTTATTCCTAATGAAGAAGTCAAATATTATTTTAGTGCCGCCGACTTAGTCGTTCAGCCATATAAATCGGCGACACAAAGTGGGATTTCTCAAATTGCAGTGCATTTTGAAGTACCCATGGTTGTCACAGATGTGGGCGGGCTCAAAGAAATTGTCAAAGACCAAATCAATGGTTACATCGTCCAAAAAGACCCGGCTTCCATTGCCCAAGCCATCACCCAATTTTATGCAGATAATAAACAACAAGAATTCAAGGAAAAAATCGTTTTGGAAAAAGAGCAGTATTCTTGGAAATATTTTGCGAAAGCGGTCCTAGACCTGAAGCGATAAATTTTTTCTACAAACCGGTAAATCACCCAAACAAGTTAGCATGATAGTAAGAGCAAAAGCACCATTAAGACTAGGATTAGCCGGCGGGGGCACGGACGTCAGTCCTTTTGTGGACACCTATGGCGGCAGTATTCTGAATGCCACTATCAATCTATATGCACATGCCACCATCGAGCCCAGAGCCGACGGAAAAATCGTCTTAAATGCCATCGACTTAGGTGAAAATGGAACTTTCGATGCCTCCAAGCAACTGGAAATTGACGGGCATTTGTCCCTACTCAAAGGAGTGTATAACCGAATCGTCAGAGACTTCATCCAACGACCATTATCGTTTACGTTGACGACTTTTGTAGATGCCCCCAAGGGCTCCGGTCTAGGCTCTTCTTCGACGATTACAGTGGCCATTTTGGGGGCTTTTATTGAGTGGCTAAAGCTACCACTAGGCGAATATGACATTGCCCACTTAGCCTATTCCATTGAGCGTCAAGACCTTGCAATGGCCGGTGGCCGGCAAGACCAATATGCTGCGACTTTTGGGGGCGTCAACTTCATGGAGTTTTACGCAGATGATAAAGTGATTGTCAACCCCTTGCGTATCCGCGAAAAATACTTGCATGAATTAAATTTCAACCTATTGCTTTACTACACAGGTACTAGCCGCCTTTCGGCAAAAATAATAGAAAAACAAGCCAAAAACTTTGCCGCAAAATCCACTCGCTCCATCGAAGCGGCTCTAAAACTCAAGGAACAATCCATCCTCATGAAAGAAGCCATCTTGACCGGAGATTTGGATAAATTCGGCCAAATCCTAGACCTAGGCTGGCAATCCAAAAAAGAAACCGCACCCGGCATCTCCAATGAAGTCATTGATGAAATATATGCTCAGGCAAGAGCCGCCGGTGCTACCGGCGGGAAAATATCCGGTGCCGGTGGTGGAGGCTTTATGATTTTTTACGCACCCGGCACCGCACGATATCCGGTGATGGATTTATTAAATTCATTTGGTGGTGTAGTTCGCCCTTATAGCTTTACGACTCAAGGTTTGATTAGTTGGCGCATTGATTAGATTCGTCAAAGGCGACCACATGTGTCTGCTCCGAAAAGTCGAGAGCGGTGATTTGTTCTTGAGTCCACAAAATTTTATTTGGTTTTCTCCTTTCACCTTTTACCCTTAACCTTTTACCTTGGGTTCAATTTGTGCTTCGCACGTTCAATTTGCCCTTCGGGCGTTCATTGCCTTCGGCGTTCAAGGGGAATGCTCTCTTGGCTGCCTTCCCGATATACCGTTACACCGTTATACCACTATACCGTTCATTGCCTTCGGCGTTCAATTTGTGCTTCGCACGTTCAATTTGCCCTTCGGGCGTTCAATGTCCTTCGGACGTTCAAGGGGAAAGAGCTCCTGGCCGCCTTCCCGTTAGACCGCTACACCGTTATACCGTTATATCGTCCCAAAGACCAAAGACAAAAACGCCACACATCAGGCAACAAATCCCCCAACAATGAGTTACTATATCGAATAAATGTAACTGTTTAGGTGCTCCTATTTTAGGGCAAAAAATAGGCATTTTTGTGGATGTTGAAGCTACAATTTTTGAAGCGTAGCTGGGCTACGTGAAAATATTTTAGCAAAAACAGGCGCAAAAAGGGCATTTTTTAACCAAAATAGTGGGCACATAAACAGTTACGAATAAATAAACCATGCAAGAAAGAATAAAACAAATCCTGCAAGCCTCTATTTCGGTCAAGCAATCCATACTTCAGGATAAAGATTTGCAAGCCAACATACAAAAAGCAGTCAACATTTCCATTCAAGCCTTTCAAAAGGACAAAAAACTCCTTTTCTGTGGCAACGGAGGCAGTGCGGCAGATGCCCAACACCTAGCGGCTGAATTTTCCGGAAGGTTTTATATAGACCGGAAACCTCTTTTTGCGGAAGCGCTCCATGTCAATACTTCCTATTTGACGGCGGTAGCCAATGACTATAGCTTTGAGGAGATTTATTCTCGGATGGTTATTTCCAAAGGACGGGTTGGAGATGTGTTATTTGGATTATCCACTTCCGGAAATTCCCAAAATATCATTCGTGCCTTCGAGCAGGCTAGAGCGCAAGGAGTCATCACCATTGGAATGACCGGCGCATCGGGCGGAAAAATGAAAGCATTGAGTGACCTCTTAATCAACATTCCATCAACCGATACGCCGAGAATTCAAGAGTCCCACATTACCGTAGGTCATATTATTTGTGAATTAACCGAAGCAGCTTTATTTTGAGTCAAACAGCCATTCTCCTCGCAGGCGGCAAAGGAACCCGCCTACAATCTGTCGTTTCAGACATCCCCAAACCGATGGCAGCCATAGGCCCCAAGCCCTTCTTGGCCTTTCTGCTGGATGCACTCAAATTCCAGGGGATTACCCGGGTTATTTTAGGTGTTGGCTACAAATCAGAAGTAATTATTGATTATTTCGGTAGCGAGTATGAGGGGATGGCACTTTTTTACAGCATTGAAGATACGCCTTTGGGTACGGGGGGCGCCATTGCTCAAGCCATGCGATTAGTAGAAGAAGAATCTGCTTTTGTACTCAACGGAGATAGCTTTATTGATGTAAATTTAGAGGATATGCGGGTAAAAGGCGCTGATTTCCCGTTTGTCATGGCCATCAAAAAGATGTATGAATTTGAACGCTACGGCACCGTCACCATTGTGAAAGACCAAGTGGTTTCTTTCAATGAAAAACAACCCGTCAAGGAAGGTTGGATCAATACAGGTGTTTATCTCATCAGAAAAGAATTATTGACCACCGGTTTCCCTGACAAGTTTTCTTTTGAGACCGATTTCATGGAGGCTTATGTATCTAAGATTTCATTTGGCGTCGTTCAAACTAGTGGCTTTTTTATAGACATCGGTATTCCGGAAGATTATGCGCTTGCGCAAAAAATATTACCGAACAAGATATTCCAAGCTATTTCTCGGCATTTTGATACTTCATGGACTATTTTTTTGGATCGGGACGGGGTCATCAATCAAAGGCGGGTGGGAGATTATGTCAAGTCTATCGACGAATTGGTCTTTTTACCGGGTGCGCTCCAAGCCATTAAACATTTCTCCAAAATATTTGGCCGGGTCATCATCGTAACCAATCAACAAGGTATTGCCAAAGGGCTCATGTCGTCGGAAGATGTTCAACAAGTACATGATTTTTTGCGCAAGCAGGTCGAAGAAATCGGAGGAAAGATAGATGGGATTTACTTCTGTCCGGATTGGGCCTACAAATCCCCGAATTGTAGAAAGCCCCATCCGAACCTAGCTCTACAAGCGCAAAAGGACTTTCCGAATATTGATTTTCGCAAGTCTTTGATGGTTGGCGACATGGCTTCTGATATTGAATTTGGGCAAGGTCTTGGCATGATGACGGTTTGGATTCGAGAAAGTCCCGAGCTCCCGTTTATCCGGCCTGTACCTTCTTTTTGGTCGCCAAGCCTGTCGGAGTTAATGGGAGGAGAGTGAAGGTTAAAAAAGGTTGGGAGAGTTGGGAAAGCGCTTCACAGAAAAAAAGCCAAATCTGTTGGGATTCGGCTTTTTTATTAATTGAAGGGATAATATTTTAGTCCAAAGTTTGTTGGATTTCATTTACAATATAAGCTTCAATCTCATCTCCAACTTTAATGTCGTTAAAGTTTTTGATGGACAATCCGCATTCCATACCGTTCTTGACTTCTTTAACATCATCTTTAAAGCGTTTTAAGGATGCCAGCTCACCCACTACGCCTTGCTTATTAGGATAGATAACGACCCCATTGCGAATCACACGAACTTTGGCGTTTCTAGTCACTTTCCCGGACTGTACGTAACAGCCGGCAATCTTGCCAATACGGGAAATGGAATATACTTCCCGGACTTCGGCATAACCAATGACTTCTTCTTCCTCTTTAGGCTCTAACAAGCCTTCCATTGCTGCTTTCACATCATCAATGGCTTCATAAATGACGCTGTAGGTCTTAATTTCAACCTTTTCAGTTTCTGCCAATTCTCTAGCGGCAGCCGAAGGTCTAACTTGGAAACCGATAATAATCGCATCCGAAGCAGAAGCCAATAAGACATCCGATTCAAAGATTTGCCCCACTGCTTTGTGGATAACATTGACTTGAATGGTTTCTACACCTAGTTTTATCAAGGCATCCGATAAGGCTTCAACCGAACCATCCACATCCCCTTTGACAATCAAATTCAACTCTTTAAAGGAGCCTAAAGCCAACCGTCGGCCAATCTCTTCTAAGCTAATCCGACGTTGGGCGCGATTAGACTGTTCCCGTTTAATTTGGGCTACTTTAGAAGCGATTTGTCTGGCTTCAGAAGCACTCTCCACTTTTTTAAACACTTCACCGGCAGCAGGGGCACCATCCAATCCTAAGACCATGACGGGCGTCGATGGGCCGGCGGATTTAATTCGTTTACCTAGGTCATTCACGATTGCTTTGACCCTTCCGGAATACTCCCCCGCCACAATAGGCTGTCCTATTTCTAGTGTACCTTTTTGCACCAACATTTTAGCGACAAAGCCTTTTCCTTTTTCTAGAGAAGCTTCGATGATAGAGCCACGTGCAGGTCTATTCGGATTGGCTTTCAATTCCATCACTTCAGCTTGAAGCAATATCTTCTCCAGCAATTTATCCACGTTGAGCCCTGTTTTGGCTGAAATATCTTCTGACATATACTCTCCGCCCCACTCTTCTACGAGCAAGTTCATCGCAGCCAAGTCCTTCTTTATTAATTCCGGATTAGCCCCGTCTTTATCGATTTTGTTAATGGCAAAAATCATGGGTACTCCGGCAGCTTGTGCGTGACTGATGGCTTCTTTAGTCTGTGGCATGACTCGGTCATCTGCCGAAATAATAATCACAGCAATATCTGTTACTTTAGCGCCCCGTGCTCTCATCGCTGTAAAAGCTTCGTGACCGGGCGTATCCAAGAAAGTCACCTTAGATCCCCCGACACTCACTTCATAAGCGCCAATATGCTGGGTAATACCCCCGGCTTCACCGGCTGCTACTTTTTCAGAACGAATATAATCCAACAGAGACGTCTTCCCATGGTCAACGTGTCCCATGATGGTCACGATAGGTGCCCTAGGCAATAAATCTGCTTCATCATCTTCCCAATCATCTACACTCAGGTCTAATTGTTCTTCAGCAGTAATAAATTCAACTTCTCGATCAAATTCAGAGGCGACCAACTCGATGATTTCGGCATCCATCCGTTGATTAATGGAAACCACAACCCCAAGACTAAAACAAGCGGAAATAATATCCACCGGCGTCACATCTAACAAGCTAGCAAATTCAGAAACAGAAATAAATTCTGTCACCAAAATTTTGCCTAGGTTCATCGTTTCCATTTCTTGCATTTCTGCAATTTCGGATTTTTTATCTCGAATGTCCCTTCTTCGTTTTTGTCTTTTCTTGGATGCACCGGAATGCAATTTGGCCATCGTAGCCTTCAACTGCTTATCTATTTCCTGTTGAGAAACTTCTTTTACTTCATTTTTCCGGTTGGATGTATTTTTTCTTTTTTGGTTGCCTCGGCGATTATCGTTTCTGGATTTTCCCCCTCCACCACCTGAAGTTTGTCCTTGTTTAGGTCTAATCACCTTTTTGACGGTACGCTTTCGTGGAGATTTCTTATCGCTAGACTTTTTGGTCGTCAGTTTAGAGGTATCAATTTTGCCTAAGATTTTCAACCCCTTTAAGGTGGGCGTGGTATGCTTCAAGAAGTCTTCTCCCGGCTTCTTTTTGGGTTCTTCTTTGGGAGTCGCTTCGGGAGTCGCTTCTTTAGGAGTCGCTTCTTTGTCTCCGGGCTTATGAGATGCCGGTTCTTCTTTTGGCTCAACGGTGGTCTTCACTTCCGGCTTATCGACTTTTTCGGTCTTCGGCTCAACAGTCGGCTTCTTTTCCTCTTCTTGAACAGGCTTCGGTGCCGGCTTTGGAGTCACCTTCTTAGGCTTATCCAAGTCAATCTTACCTAGAACCTTGGGTCCACGCAGAACAGGTTTCTCTATAACTTCTTCAACCGGCTTTGGCTTGGGCTCCGGCTTAGGTTCCGGTTTGGGTGGTGCAGGCACTTCTTTCGGAGGCTCCACAATAGGCTTCTTCTCCACGACGGACTCCTTCCGTACTGGTACTTCAGTCGGTTTTTGAGTGGGTCTTGTTCCAATTACAAGACTATCGGCCTCTTGCTTTTCAGCAATGGAGCCCTGAAATTTTTGTACCAAAGCCGCATACATTTCGTCAGAAATTTTAGCGTTTGGTTTGTTGGTAATTTCAAAGCCATTATCCGTGAGATAATTCACGATAGTAGTCGTAGCGACATTAAGCTCAGAAGCTGTTTTTACCAAGTTGCGTTTTGCCATACAGTAATTTAAATTCTTTCCTTGCGGAAAATCCCCGCAAAGGTACAAAAACCTTTGTTATTAAGCCATTGTTTTGCACAAAGTATGTGACAAAACGGTCTTTTCTTTACTAAAAGCCAAACAATGAGAGGAAAAATCACTCCTTTGCAGTCGCAAAAGAGCATTTACCTATTGTTGTTCACCTTCAAACTCTTTTTTGAATATATCTTGCACCATCACGATGGTCTCTTCTTCCAAGTCAGTCCTTCTCACTAGTTCTTCGACAGACAAGGCCAGTACATTCCGTGCCGTATCACAGCCTATACCTTTCAACTCATCAATGACCCAAGGTTCAATTTCATCTGTAAATTCATCCAAATCAATATCTTCTACTTCTTCATAGACTTCATCTGCCCGATAGACATTGATCTCATAGTCGGTCAGTTTGGATGCCAAACGAATATTTGTCCCACCTTTACCGATAGCCAAAGAGACTTGATCTTGATCCAAATAGACATCGGCTACCTTTTTTTCTACGTTCAAATCAATGGAAGTGACTTTTGCCGGAGTCAACGCCCGTTGAATAAACAGTTTTTCATTTAGGGTATAGGGGACAACATCAATATTTTCATTCCGTAATTCTCTAACTACGCCATGAATTCTTGACCCTTTCATTCCCACACAAGCGCCTACAGGATCTACCCGGTCATCATGAGATTCGACGGCGACCTTGGCTCTTTCACCCGGTAGTCTGACGATTTTCTTGATTTCTATCACTCCATCTTCAATTTCCGGTACTTCTTGCTCCATTAGTTTTTCTAAGAAAACAGGTGCCGTTCTAGAGATAAAAATCTGTGGGTTATTGTTTTTTAATTCAACGTGAGTAATCACCGCCTTTAACAATCCCCCCGGATCAAAGCGCTCACCCCGAATCACATCTGTTCTTGGCAAAATCAACTCATCGCCCGTAGCATCATCAAAAACCAAAATATCTTTTCTCAAGATTTGGTTGACTTCACAAGTAACAATTTCTCCAATCCGGTCGATATACCGCTTATAGATTTCATCTTTCTGAAGATCCATAATTTTGGTCATCAAAGTTTGGCGAGCAGCCTGAATAGCTCTCCGTCCAAACTCCGCCAAATACAAGCGCTCATAGCATTCGTCGCCGATTTCATAATCGCTGTCAATTTCTAATGCATCGGAGATAGAGATTTGACTTTTTTCGTCCCCAACTTCTCCGTCATTGACGACTTCTCTAATTCTCCAAAGCTCCAAATCTCCGGTAGAGGCATTCACAATGACATTAAAGTTTTCATCAGAACCGAATTTTTTCTTAATTAGGGTTCTGAAAACATCTTCCAATACTCTGACGAGTGTAGGCCGATCAATATTTTTTACATTCTTAAACTCCGAAAAGGTATCTACAAGGTTTAGCATTATTTTGTCACTTTTTCTTGTTAAACGAAATTTGCACTAAGGTTTTGTGAATTTTAGCAAAAGGGATTTTATTTTCCACTTTTTCACGAATCTTCTTTTTGCCTTCTTTGCGGACGATTTTTTGCAGGATAGTGATACCTGTTTCGTCTGCAGCGACCAATATTCCTTTTTCTTCGCCGCTCTCCAAGACTTTCACTTTCACTTCCCGCCCGATATTATTTTTATACTGGCGTAAAAGTTTGAGTGGTCTATCGATGCCCGGCGAGGATACTTCCAAAGTATATTTGGTGTCTTTCCAGACAGATTCATCCAAATAGGCTTCTAAATGGCGGCTTATTTGTTGACATTTACTAAGAGACAATCCCGAATCACAGTCCAAAAAGACGTTTAACTTTTTTCCCGGAAGGGATTCAATCTCTACGATAAAGCAGTCTTCAAAACCTTCATCTCCGAATTTTTCTTCGATTACTTGGGTCGCTTGCGCTATTATGTCCATTCGTATTTTGGTATAAAAAAGAGGGAACCTTTCGGCTCCCTCTTATCTCTTTTACTAACTTGCGGCAAAGTTAAGGGTAAATTACTTAACTATCAAGCCCAAAGGCTAGACATTATAGTTTATCACCTGATTTTGGGGGTGATAATACATGTACGCCCAAAGAACGATAAAAACAATCAAATATAATATCACTCCGAGCACAAATAAGCCTTTTTTGGTTGGGTGGTCAATATGGTCACTCATGTTGAAATATTTTCAGTGGTGTAATTTTATTATTGTGGTGCAAAGAAAGAGAAAAAAACGTTATCTACAAAATATTACCGGACTAATCTACTTTGGAAGGCGATTTTTACCAAACTAGCGGTGCTGTTGACGCCTAATTTGCGCATCAGATTCTTTTTGTGCACACTTACTGTCTGGTCACTAATAAATAGTTGTTCGGCTATTTCTTTATTAGACATCGCTTCTCCTATCAGCCCTAGAATCTCCACTTCTCTCTTTGTCAAATTATTCTTTTGTACAAACCGGTCATCTGCTTCAAAAGATGATTTTTTACTTTGGCCATTCCCGATACTCACATTGGGCAGTTCTACGCCATCGCCAAAGAAAATCTCTCCGGACAAGACTTCTCGAATACCTTCAATCAAATCTGCTTTGTCTGCATTTTTGAGCATATATCCGTCCACACCATTCCGAAAGGCCTCCTTCACATACCTTGGGTCATTATAACTAGTAAGTACCATAATCTTTGTGGTAGGAAAGTCTTTTTTCACTCTGGCTATCAGCTCCAATCCATTCTCATCAACTAAATTCAAATCCAACAAGAGCAAATCCGGATGAACCTTAAATAGCAATGGAAATAAATCCTTGCCATTGTAGGCAATAGAAACCGACTCGACTTCGTCTATCGCATTCAATACCGATTTCATCCCTTCTAAAAATAGCAGGTGATCATCAACCAGCACAACACTAAACTTATCCATTTTCATAATTGGTTCTTCGTGAAACGACTCTATTTTATTCGTCGTAATAAATGAAAGCTTGGTAGGCTCTTTAACTTCTGGTGTAAGATTTATTAGTTCTAGCCACTTCAATCCAGCAAATTTAACGGATTATACGTAAAAATACCATTTTTAGGTTAGAAAAAAAAGAGTTATTTTTAGTTTTTGGGTAGTTTTCGTATTCTAATAGTGGTGAATTCATCCGAAAAAGGATAAATAAAATAAAAAGGCAACTATTCAGCAGGAAACAATTCGGCTAAAAACGGCCTATTTCCCGCTTTTTTTTGACTTTTTTTTCATCTCAAAACCATCCATGCCAAACAGTTACAGCAAAAAAAATGTACTTTTGCCCATGTTTTTAGATAAAGTGGGTTTATTGTTTTTTAGAGTAGTCATCCGGATATTTCGGGTTTTACCTTTTGGCGTAAGCCGGCAAATATCTAATTTTATTGCTTTTTTATTTAATTATGTTATTCGCTATCGCAAAAAAGTCATCGTTTCCAACCTTAAAATTGTCTTTCCGAACCTGTCCAAAACAGAACTCCAAAAACTCACCAAACAGGTATATCTTGCCCTTGCGGACAATCTGACGGACACCCTAAAAAGTTTTTCTCTGCCTTTGGAAGAAGTCAAAAAACGCATGACCATCACCAATCCGGAGTTTTTAGAACCGTACCGGCAGCGGGGCGAAAATATTATCTTGCTTGGGGCTCACTATTATTCGTGGGAATTGGCGGTACAAAGTACGCCTTTATTTACGGAGTATCCCATTTATGGCGTTTACAAGCCACTGTCCAATCCGCTAGTTGGCCACCAACTCAATGTATTCCGCAATCGGTTTGGGAGTGTGCCCATCGCTATGAACCAAACACTGCGGGTCATTATCAAAAACAGAAAGACCCCATCGGTTTATGTATTCATTGCCGACCAAAGCCCTTCCAATGTAAAGAGCGCCCATTGGATTTCCTTTTTCGGCAAAAATACCGGTTTTCTGCAAGGAGCCGACAAAGTCGCTAGGACTACAGGCTATCCGGTATTGTATTACACCATTCGGCGTCGGAAAAGGGGATTCTACACCCTAACGTTTGAAGAGCTTTGCCCCAATCCTAAAGAGAAGAAAGAAGGAGAGATTACCCTGCTTTTTGCCGAAAGGCTTGCGCAAAATATCAAAGAAGACCCGGCCGGATGGCTTTGGTCTCACAAACGATGGAAACGCCAAATGCCTAAAAATGCGAAGATATTGCCAAGTGACTAGCCTTACCGCCTAAATGATAATTGGTATATCCGTAATCTATCCTAAATCGCTTAATCTTAATCCCTATTCCGCCTGTAAAACCGGAGATACCCCGCACGTTTTTTACCATTAATTCCTTGTGTATCAAATGATTGTATCCAATCCGCAAACGGACTTGCTCAAATTTGCCCAACAAAAACTCTCCGCTAAAAACCAGATGCCGAAAGAAGTTATCGACTTGGCTCACTAATTTACTTTGAGTTTTGGGAGCTTCACCAATGATGATAATATCACTTTTGGCATTTGGGTCGTCGTAGGTAAGGTCCCATTGCTCCAAATGATTAAACGTTGCCGTAAGGCGCAAAGGCAGGTGTGCCAATCGCTTGGACAAACCCATGGATAGATTGACCGGCAACTTACCTGCCGGCTCTTCATTAAAAGTGGACAACTCTGTCCCAAAATGCTTCAATACCAAGCCATAACTGAGATTTTTGGCAGTATCTAAATAAAAGACACCAACATCCGCCGACAGCCCGGAAGCGGTATAGGCATCCAGATGAGCATTGAGCAGACTCACATTCATCCCCATCCGCCACCGTTCACTCAAAGGACGAGAGGCCCCCACTTGAAGTGCCCATTCTCCGGCAGAGATATTGCCTGACTGTGTACCAAAAATATCCGTCTTGGGAATCGTTCCGTAATTTAAAAACCGAACCCCGCCATGAAACGTCATTCCCAACTTAGCCGCATCATATCCCACGGCAAAAACACCATGCTTGACTCCCCCGGGAAGAAAATTATGTTGAAAGGAGATTTGCTTATGCATCTTTGGATTGGCGACGGCAGGATTTTCGTAGGTCAACAGGACGTCTTCTCCACCGACAGTAATCAGACTTAGCCCCAAGCCGGAGACTCTTGCGGACGGAGACAAGGACAAAGATTTGAAGCTATGCTGCCCGCCGATTTGGGCTGTGCCGATGCTTACGCAAAAAAACAAAAGAAAATAGGTAAATATTTTTTTCATTGGCTTGGTTTCTTCAGTCGCCGGATGTTTATCCACCAAATAAGCTGCTTGATGAGGTGCTTGGGTCTGTGTAAAACTATCCTAGGGCAAATATATTGAGAATCTAGGGACTTTTAACAATCGTGGGTTTGAAGAATTAGTCTTCTCCGAAAAGTCCGCTCCACTCAGAATCAAAGAAAGGAACACGCCCCACCCTCCTAGACTTTCACCTCCTTCTGCAAAAGCCCCAATCTACGTTGCCATTTGGCCGGAAGGCGATTCCCTAATTTGAGCAACCACCTAGGCGGCTTGCCCGAGTGTTTGACATACAGTACCATCAGCAAGATAAAAATAGCACCGACCATCAAAGCCATTTTTGAATAATACGCTTGAGTTGCCTGAATCTTGCTCAAGACATAGTAGGGGTTCATGGCACCGGGCGTCCCATTGCCCGGTAGAATCTCCCAGTTTTCCATCTTGGAGTTGTCCAGATTTGGCGCAAGCAAGGCCAATGTTTCAAACTCATCGGTAGGTTCTATCTTGTAAGAAAATACATCGATGACGGCATTTTCCGTAGAATACAAACTAACTGTTTCTTTGCGTTTATGAAGCCCAAAACCCAAATTTCCGACCACGGGAACAGTCACTTCCGGATGCGCCTTTCGGAAAGCAATAGAATCTTCACAAACAATCATCAAGCCCTTGGCCGGTAAATTCATCTCCGGCAAAGCGAATTCATTTTTTTTATCCCGGAGCAAAATGCCCTTTAGCTTCAAAGGCTCATCCGAAGTATTCAACAATTCGACCCAGTCTCCACTCTCAAAATTATTAGCGCTTATTTCATTAATTATCAGCACATTATTCAGCGGATGGATAAAGGGCTCAAATTTAGCCATTACATTAGTCGGTAAATCTCCGGGCAACATAGTCACCCAATTACTCGATTCATCCAACCCTTCCCAGCCTACAAACTTGTACCCATCCTTGGCTACTGCTCTCAAACTGATTGGCACATTCACAAAGTAATCTCCTCTAAATGAGTCTTTGATTCGAAGATTATCATTCAAGACCACGACTCCCCCTTCACCTGATTGAACTTGAATGGGCACGTTCCCCTTCAAATCAAATTTATACTTCAGATGTTTTCGCACATATTCCGGGCGTTTTTCTGCAAAGCGCTTCATAATGGCCAAGTCTCTTTTCCACTGCGACCGCCCGATATGCCATCTTTTTTGGTGTCTAGGCATTTCGGGTTGGATGGCTGCGGCCATTTGCCCCAGCAAATGTTTTACACTATCCGGTTGTAGCGTGGTATTGAGACGGTCTGCAAAGCGGTTGATAAACTTCCGTTCGAATCCCTTATTGGTCAGTAAGCGCCGAAGTATAAAAGTACTCCAGTCCGGATGGGGCCATTTGTCTCCATTGGGTTCTGTAAATGCTTTTAGGGAATTTTTGCGATAATCTTTTCGACCGTTCAACCCAAAGCCCCAATCGGTATCATAAAGAATCCAACGCCACTTAGCAGCGTCTGTCTGTTCTCTCCAAAACTTAATATTGCCACCGGCATCCGTATTATTAAAATAAATCTCTGCGATTTCATAATCCAAAAAATTATCCACATCCATCATCTGCTCGACTTGTCTAAAATAAATGTCTTTCGACAAATCATACTTCTCTAAAAAGCGGAGTAATTTTCTATAGGCTCTAGTCCCCCCTTTTTTGACGGTCATCCGATGCTCCAGCAGGTCAATTTTATTTTTATCCACATCAAAGTGCTGGGCGATAAAGGTTCGATTGACTTTTTCCCGAATGTTATACAATCCCCAGTATTTACCGTTGATATAGAGAATAGAAGGCCGGTAGTCTTGCTTGGTAATATTCCAGTCTTCGACCAAGGTCGTCATAAAAGCATCGCGTAATTGAGAACGTCCCCAGTCACTTCCCGAATTCCGCAAAACCAAGTATTTATATTTAGACAAACCTTTTTTACCAAAGACTTTATGTTTGATCCATTTATGCCCATATTTCTTTCTGGCCACCAGCGCAAAAGATTTTTGCGGAAACGTCCGAGAAATCCCCCCAAAAATGCGCAACCCAACCAAGCCGTTAAAGGCTTCTCGTCCATCCGTCTCAAAAAACTCGAAATGCACCGGAATCTCTCGAGTACTCCAGTAATTGGAGCCATCCCCAAAATTATTACGGTGCTTGGACTTCGGCCCTTCCACATACAATCCATAATCGGGGTCAAATAAAATATCCGGCGGCAAGGACAAAGACAATACCGGTAAAGTGGAGGCCGGCTCATCCAAAAAATAGGTAAAAGCACGATAACGCTTAGTCTTGTCCGGAAAAACAGCCAAAACACGCACCACCGTAGTCTTAAAAACCGTAAACGGCCTGGAATAAGCCTTCTGACGTGCAGACGGAATCCGACCGTTTGTCGTATAATACACCTTTACAGAATCCGGTACATCTATACTTACTTCAACCTTATCATGGTAAAAACCGCCTTGCGGCGAAACAGAAAAATAGTGCCTAGCCGAAGGAGGAAGCTGTGCGCCCCCTGCCATCGCCCCAAAGAGCAAAAGGAATGCTAAAAGCAAATTTTTCATTTAAATGGCGATTTGACTGATGCAAATGTAACCATAAAAACTGAATTTTGCCATAAAGGTTTCTCCAAGCCGTTGTAATTCAGGCTTCTACACCCCAAACTGACGCAAATGATGATCCAAATGCTTGGCAAACATCACATTCCATTCTTCAGAAGTCAACCGCCCGAAAGAATGAGACTCCCGGTTATCAAAGTATTCTGCTCCCAAATCATAGACTTTTTGGATATTCGTCAGAAGTGTGGCTTTTTCTTTTTCAAAATCTCGCTCATCTGAGACCAAAAACTGGGGGGCGGTACGCCCATTTTTCTTAAATGGCTTGGGCCCCACTACGGCCTGCTTCACAAATTTTTTCAGCATCCATTTTTTTAGGCCGGTGGGTTTGGTGTACTTTTCGGTCAGTGCCATATCGTAAGCTACGTTTAGGTGAGCCAACATTTGAGCCGGCGTCATGGTACCCCATTGACGTTCCGAGATGGGAGACAGCTGATTGATTCGTCCTTGGAAGGTGGACAGACCTGTAGTTGAAAAAACATTTTCCATTCGATTTTTTTTGCAAGATACGAATAATTTATGTAACTGTTTAGGTGCCCCAATTTTTAGGTAGAAAACAGGCATTTTTGTGAATGTTGTCGTAGGGACGCACGGCCGTGCGTCCCTACGTGAGAAAATTTTAGCAAAAACAGGCGCAAAAAGGGCATTTTCTAACAAAAATTAGTGGGTGGCTAAATAGTTACTAATTTATTAAAGTTTCAATACATCGGTTTATTGGCATTCCGGTTTAGCCGCTAGGTGATTAGTAAAACTTTGTGGACAGCAATTTCTTATTTGTAAAATCGAATGACGCAGCAGCCTGACCACACGTAAAAAACACTAAGACTACACTAAGAAGCCTTAGTATAATCTTAGTGCAAAACTAAGTGTCATAAGTGGTAAGGCGCATATAAAAAAGAGTATTTTTACGCAGCCTCCAAATCCCAACGGGATTCGCTATGCCGAGCATTTAGAAACCAGATGGGGATTTGCTATAGTCAGATTATTCATTCAATTTCACCATTTTTTTAACCAAGGTCACATCATCTGTTTCAAGGCGATAAAAGTAAACACCACGCTCCGGAAATTGCCGTCCATGAAACAGCTCATAATGCGTCCCCGGCGGATAATATTTTTCTCGTTTTTCAACGACTCTACCATCCTGCGCAAATAGCGTCAATTTTACATTTTGTGCCTGACTCAATTTGAATCCAATGCTTGTCACATCTACGAATGGATTGGGTTGATTCTGAAAAAGGACAACGGATTGAGTCTTGTCTGACTCCAAAAACTCCAACTCCAACCCCAACTCCGCTTGAGTCATTACAAACCCCTTACTTTTCGTTATTTCATCACTTAATCTTATTATTTGACTCAATAGCCCGGATTGCTTCGCCTTAAAATGCAGCTCAAATAGGGGCTGATTACTCGCCACCTGACCGATATCGGCGGTAGCCAAAAGGCCTTCATCTATTTGTGCAAGATTAAAGTTTTCTTCTACTTTCTGCGGGTCACCAACGACGTCTAACACTTCTAACATCTCCGGATCAAACGCTAAGGTAAATTGATAACTGGTCACAGGCGTTTTTGATGACAACGCCACCGGCACGACATAGTCTTCGCCGGCCACCAACTGAATATCTTCCATCTGAATAAAAGCTTTTTCATCTAAGCGGTTTTGAAGAGCAGTTGGGGACGCCATCTTCGATAGGGTGTTTACGGTATTATTCAAATCGCCATACTTTAGCCCAATAAAATCAACTTGCTCCGGAGCCGACAACAAACTAATTAAGTGCCCATCATAATGAATAGAGAACGGATTATTCATATCCGGAAAAGCCACTCCGGCATCCGCAAAATCCCAAATAGGTACATCTGAAAAACCGGATATTTTCTCCAGCACTAAGGCCTTTATCGTCGCTACTTCCGGGATATTAATCATGTTGTTATTTCGGACATTGGCCGCCAAAACTTTGTAGGCATTGGGCAAGTTTTGCCAGCCCATCACATGGTTCAATAGGATTTGTGCGTCATCCATTTCTACTCCATTTTGGTAAGTATCATTGAGCTTGGTCAATTTTAGTAAGTAGCTAGACCCTTTCGGTAAATTAAAAGAATAATGCCCATTGGCATCCGTCTTAGTGGCAAAAACATCTAAATCAGGGTTGCCGGGCGTTGCTTCCACAAGCACTTTCTCTATCCCAACCCCATTATCTAATCTCACAAAGCCTTCCACGGTTGTAGTATTACAGACATTATTTGCATCATCCAAAGTAATGGTCGTATTACAACTAGACGCATTTCCGGCGGCATCTCTTGCCCAAACTTGCATAGGTGTCACCCCAATATTATCACAATCCAATTGTAAGCTTGGGTCGGCTCCAAACACGGGCTGTCCATTCTGCGTCATGGCATACTCCATTCCGGTTATCGAACAATTATCAGACAAGCTAGCTATCAAATCTGTAGCCTTAACAGTATATCCCGGACTACCGGACTGCAATTCCAAGCTGGATGTTAGCGGTTTGCACGTAAGTGTAGGCGCTTCACAATCTTCCACCGTAAAATAACTCTCACAAGTGCTCGTATGTCCACAACCGTCAGTCAGACTCCAAACGATATGATGCTGCCCTTTCGGAATTTGCACCAAATTAATATTTGCTTGAACTGAATTTGCCCCAATCATTTTTGTAATAGCCGGTGCATTAGCGTCTTGCGACGAAACTGTCATATCATAAGCACCATCATCATCCATATCTAATTCATAATAATAAGCAAAGCCAATAGCCGCATTAGAGACAAAGTCATCTTTCGCAAAAACAGACAAACTAACATCTTGTGCACAGGATTGACCTTTTGTGCAAACATTAACATCGTTACAACTGGCTGTTGGGGCAGCTTCATCAAAAATATCAATTTCTTGGGTATAAGTAAAAACGCCATGATTTTGAGTATTCGCTTCAACTGTCGGCCCCTCCAAAGTCCCGGAAGGATTAGAAACTATCACCGGGGGATACGACAGATCAAAATCACACCCATTATAGATTTTAAAAGTTCTATAAATCTTGCCAAAGCACTGCCCCAGCGGTATAAATTTTTCATCGTGGACACTCCAAGATACGACTCCACAGTTACCTGAATAAACAGGTAGAATGGTATCTGTCACATTATCTGTCCGGTCATCCGGAAATTTAACAGTATAAACGCCGGAGTTCTCCACAATTATGGTTTGACTACAAGTCGAAGAATTCCCGCTCTCATCCCATATCGACCAAGATTTTACAATTTGTCCGGACTGGCAAGCATTATTAAATTGACTCCAGTCCACCGTTTCAATGATACTATCAACCGTCCCACAATTATCGACCGCCACCACTTCACCATATTCGGTCAAAGAAAAATCAAACTGATGACAATCAACTTGTACATCTGCCGGCGCAAAACAATTCGGTGGATTTAGGTCTTCTACCTCAACAACCACCTGACACTCGTTCGTATTATTATAACAATCGACCACACGCATCACAACATCCACGTCCTGCCCAATATCCTCGCAACAAAAAGAAATCGTCGGGCCAAATGACAAATCATCTTCACTGCCCGGACAGCTGGTATTCAATCTTTTAACTTCAAAATGATCAATACAACAATTATCATAAGAGCCGTCATCAAAGACCGAGGCCGGAGCTATAGATTGAGCTCCATTTAATCCGACTTTGGTAATCTGGTCACAAATAGCCGTAGGAACAATATCATCTTCAACAATCAGGTCTATCGAGAGAGTAGTTTGATTGCCACATTCATCACTAACCTGAACAAGCAATCCATCCGGATAAGTTCCAATAGCAATCCCGGGAGACGGAATAAACCCACCTATACTATTAGCATTAACCAACTCGCCAACCGGAGTCAGGATTTTCATCGTAGAAAGATCCACTCCGGAGCTTCCACCAACTACACTTGGATACAATATAAAACCCGTCGAACGACAAACACCTTGCCCCTGCCCGGAGACATTTGCACTGACATGGTATTCGACGGAGCTACCGTTCATAACATAGCCATTAGATTGGCTCAAATCTAATGTAATACTTGAATTTCCTTCAACAGAAATCACTTGCACATCGGAAAAAGAGTTTAAGGTACATTCATCTAGGATAGTCCATGTCCTCAATATTTTAAATTCTTCTCCACAGCCCGCCAGCCATTGATCAGTATAACCTACCGAATATTCACAAGTTGCACTTCCTAAACCACTAGGATAACCCGAGCCTGTGCTATTTAAAACCGCTTCACTTACCCCGGGATCCACATCAACATCATCTTGTCCATCATTTTCGTCAAGGTCAAAAATACCCGAACTTAAGGCTTCGGCATTCAAAATGCTAGTATTAAAATTATACTGTTCAACAGTCCATACAATGTCTTTCGGAAAAACAACCGGTGCTCGTTCAATAGTAATCAACTGAGTACAAGGTTCAGAAGCATTACCGTATCCATCATAAGCTTGCCAAGTGCGCGCTAAAACCAGCTGATTATCATCACAAATATTGTCATCTTGATAGCTTTCGCCAATAAGTTGAATGGATGTAGTTGACGTACAATTATCCACTGCTGTTGGAGGGGCTACGTCAGTCAATTCGGCTTCACAAGAAACGGTCACTGCGGCGTTATCACAATCAATTGCCGGACCCAACAAATCAATAAAATCCACACCACTAGCCGTGCAGTAATTATTATTTGTTGTGTTGGTTACTCTGACCTGCCAGAGCCCTTCCAACATACTCACATCAGCAATATTGGTACCCATGGCTTGCCCAAAAGAATTAAAAATCTCAACGGAATAAATAGAATAATCGTCATAATTCCCTTGTAAAACATCTTGAGGAGAAAGGACTGCTTGACAATTTTCATTAAAGGCAATCTGATGATTTTGCACACAATTCATTTGTGCGTAAGCACCCAACGACCCAAAGAACATCAACAACAAAAAAACTGATGCCTTCATCTGTTTAGTAAATAAAAATTTTCTCATAATAATCTGATAGTTAGCAATTAGTTAGGCTCTTATCCAGTCCGAACTAATTTAATATTAAAAATATTGCAACTACCAAAATACAAATGACATGCCAACACACCAGTTAGCAAACTTAACAATACCCCCACGTCAACAAACAATAATCTTACGTAAAAACAGACATAAAACAAGCTTATTCTTACTTACAAACTCATTGACCACTAACCATTTACACCCTCTAAACTAAAAATCAAACAGGTATAAAACCGGCATCTTGTCACACCGAAATATAGAGACTTACGGACATAAAAAAGCCCCCCTTCAGTTACCTGAAGAGAGGCCATCCCAAAAACCGATTTCATTATAAATCTTGAAAACGGGTTTTAGTATCAGGAGTGATTATTCCATGATAATCATCTTTCTGATTGCAGAGTTAGAAGCAGTTTCTAACTTGTAGTAAAGAACTCCAACAGCATTCAAATCGCTCTTCGCAATAGATACAGTGCTCATACCTTTAGCATAATCACCTTTAACTGTCTTCAATGTTCTACCACTAGCATCATAAACTGTCAATGTAGCAGAAGTAGCTTCAGGCAAGTAGAACTTAATGTCAGTGCTATTGCTGAATGGGTTAGGCTCGTTTTGGAACAATGTGAATTGGTCCACAACTTTTCCATCAAACGCTAACTTAACCTCTTGCTTCAATTCATCAGTATCAAATGCCATTGCACCAGTAATATGACCATCAATGCTCAATACTTCACTCAAACGAACATCTTCTGTAGCACGCAATGTAACAGTAAAGACATCTCCACTGTGTGCGTTACCATTCCAACTTGTAGTCAATGCATCATTGTGTAATGCGAAGTTGTTGTCAAAAGAAACATCTTTTCCTGTAACATCAACAAACTCAAGAGAACCGATATTCAAAGTGAACTGATATGCAGCGATATCACTTCTATTAGCGTGTAAAGTAACTTGTACTTCTTCACCGGCATTAATCATTCTGTCAGTAGTATTCAATACAAACTCACCATAAGTACGATCATCAACAGATGCGTAAGCATTAGGTGTAGCGTCACCAGTTACATCACCCATCTTCACTCCGATGAAGTCAGCATTAGTAACACCAGGTTGTGTCAAATTAGCTACGTCAATGATTTCAGGACAAGTACCTGCATTCGCATCACAAGAAGCTTCATAGAACTTCCAAGAAGGAACGTTAGGGAAAGAAGTAATCTTACCTAATGTCAAGCTACGAATGATAACCAAATCTTGTACATCCACAGTACCACTGTTATTCACGTCAGCAGCAAGCTTTTGATAAGGAGAAGTAAACTCATTACCTAAGATAGCTTGATAAATGCGCAACAAGTCAAGTACATTAACACCATTAGCATCATTACCATCCTTCGCAGGAGTAATTGTGTAATTGCCATTCAATGGAAGACCGGTGAAAGCATACTCACCGGATGCAGGTGTAGTAATAGCAGCAGCAGGTACACTTCCACTTGCATCAGCAACAGATACAGTAGCATTTTGGACACCGGCATCAGCAGATGTAGTCAAAGCACCGGAAATTGGAGCACCCGGAGTACAAACAAACGCGTTATCTTCAATAACAACATAAGTAGTCGTGAAGTCCCAGTTACCTGCGTTATCACCAACCCAAATCTCAACGTTATTAGTACCCAAGTCAGCACATGTGTAAGTTACACTTGTAGTAGAAGGTACACCGGTACCTTGTCCAACCTTACGGATACGAATCTTCAACTCATTATCAGGAGTACAGTTATCACCAACTGAAGGATCCCATCCACATACATTTGGAGCAGCCAAACCACAGTTAGCAGGATCTCCAGGCCAGATAGTAACCATACCATTTGCAACGTTCATCAAGTTAACAGCAATACCATTATCCACTAAGATAGTAGGCTTCTTACAGTCCTTAACAGTAAATAGATATTCACAAACTGAAGTATTACCACAGTTATCAGTCACTCTCCACTTGATCTTATGAGTTCCGTAAGGAGTACCGTTCATGTGAATACTTGCAGCAGCATTAGTTCCATCTTTAGAAACTGAAATATCAAAAGCACCAAGGTCATCATCATTCATAACATCCTCCATGGTTCCATCACCATCCATATCTCTGTAAAGAGTATAAGAGAAGGTTAGATTATCCTTAGAACAATCATCAGTAGCAGTAGCAGTCAAATCAACAATACCAGAACAGTTAGTTGAGTAATCACATACTTCAACAGGAGATGCAGGACACTCAATAGTTGGTGCATCATTATCAAACGCAGTGATAATCTGAGTATATGTGAAGTAACCGTGGTTGGTTGGATTTGCTTGGACTGTAGGCCCAGCAGCTGTATAAGATGGATTATTCACCGCTACAGGAGTATAGCTTAGGTCAAAATCACACCAGTCATAAATTGTCCAGTGACGTAAAATACCGTAACAAGCTCCAGGAGTCGGATTGTAAACCATGTTTTCATCAGTATAACTATATCCGGCCAATTCACAATCTTTGTCAATGAATGTTGGATACAAAGTATCGAACAATGCATTACAAGCAGAGCTCTCTTGGTCATTAGGGAACTTAACTTTGAAGTTCTCAACATAGTTTACAGTAATCTTCTGAGTACAAGTCTTAGTTTGTCCTGCACCGTCAGTTACTGTCCAAGTACGTCTAATTGGGTGATTAATACCAGTCGTATTAGTAGCATTACACTGATCTACGCTGCCGGAAATAACCGGACCGGTAATAGTATAAGAACAGTTATCAGCACCAGTCGCTGTACCATAAGGCCAGAATGTTGGGTCAAACTCATTACAGTCAACTACAACATCAGCAGGAGCAAAACACTGTGGTCCTTGCTTATCTTCAACTAATACATCAACCATACACTCACCATAGTTACCATATACGTCATAAGCACGTACCACAACAGTGTGTGTGTTATTAGTGCCTGTTGTGATATCATCACAGCAGAAAGTAACATATTCACCTTGGTCATATACATCGTCAAATGTAGTATTACCATTGATACCACAATTATCAGTCATTCTTCTGATTTCGAAGTGGTCAATTCCACAGTTATCATAAGAACCATCATCAGGTACACCGGCAGGAAGTTGTGCAAGACCATTACTAGTCAAAGAAACCTTAGTGATTTGATCACACAACATTACAGGAGGTATATCATCCTTAATGATTAAAGTGATTTTCACTTCTTTAATGTTTCCACAATTGTCAACAATCTTATAAGTCAAACCATCAGTGTAAACACCAACTGTCAAACCAGGAGCAGGAATAAATCCACCATTAGCAGTCAAATTAGTCACAGGACCAACTGGAGTAATGATAGACAAAGTACTCATGTCAACACCAGAACAATTGTCAGCAAAAGCAGGTGTAGGAATGTACTCAGTAGAAGTACAAGCTACAGGATGATTTGCGTAATTATTCGCACTCAAAGTCAAAGTGATGTCACCAGCTGCATTAGTTTCAAAAGCACCCAAGTTAGTAAAGTCCATAGTTGGAGCTTCAATATCATCAACCAAGATAATTTGGTCATGAGTCTGAACGGTATTCTGACATAGATTGATAACAGTCCAAGTTCTTAGAATCTTGAATGTACCAGGTCCACAGTGATTAAACTGTTGATCAGTGTGCTCTACATTGTACTTACAGTATGTACCCTGCCATCCGGTAGGAATACCAGAACCAGTGTTACTCAATACGTAATTGCCAGTAGCAGGATTCACATCAATATCATTTTGATTATCGGCTGTATCCCAATCAGATATAGCTCCATTAAGCTCAGTAGCCTCAATAATATTATTGTGTGCAGCATACTGGTCACAAGTCCAAGTAATATCACTTGGGAACTCAACTTGAGGCTGAGTAATGGTGATAGTTTGTGTACAAGGAGCAGACTGCATACCATTGTGATCTACTGCAATCCAAGTTCTTTCTAGAACCATCTTGCCATCATCACACATAGCATCATCAGTGTAAGTTTCAGAAATCATTTGCTCAGAAGGATTAGGATCACAGTTGTCTGTTCCTACCGGATTAGGCTGTGCATCCAAATCAATAGTACAATCTACATCAATAGTAGAAGACGTGTACATAACAGGGCTAGAAATGGTAATTTCATATCCACCGGTTGCATTAAATGTAGTGTTAGTAGCGACTAAAGTATAAGTACCTGCTGCCAAAGTAACAGTCATCTCAGAAGTCAATCCAGGACCACCATCATCATCACCATCTACATAGTTTCCACAATCCGTTGGATTAAAAGCACCGGAGAACAAAGCAAACAATGGATCATTAGCGAATCCACTCAATGCTGGGAAAGTCATATTGAAAGTGTAAGACCCAGGAGTCGTCACATCAAATGTGTAAGTGTCATAAGGTTGGTTAGTACCTAACCAAGTACCATTATTACCCGCACCGGCATCAATCCAACAAGCTTGACCTGAAGGAGAGAAAGTGTTATCCGTAGCAGGATCTAAAGAACCATTAAAACCTTTTACAGGTAGTGTCAAATCACAAGAAATCGTTGGTGCCATCTTATCAGCAAATGTGATGCCTTGTGCCCAACAACTATTACTTGGAGAAACACTTGTATCTGTAACCATCACTGTCCATGTAGAACCAGTCATACTACCATCAGCAACATTACCTAAAGGTGTTCCTGTGTTAGATAAAATGTTTACAACATAATTATCAAAACAAGAATAGTTATCACCTTGTAAGATATCAGCAGCAGTCAATGTAGCAGAACAATTCTCATCCAAAGTAATTTGGTGATTCTGTACACAATTCAATTGGTTGATAAAACCAGGATTAGGATTAACGATAACTGGGAAAGTACAACTTTCAGCTGTTGTTCCGTTTGGCGCTATCAAATCATAACCGGCAGTATAAGTACCTTCCGCTAACTCATCACCCAATGCAGGCGTACCTGGTTGTGCAACGATAGAGTAAGTATTTACTTGATCTGGAGCCTGTAATACCATATTCGTGATATCAACAGAACCGGCACCAAACAAGCCATCTTGAGTATAAATCATAAAGCTAAACAAATCACCGGCTTGTACTTGAACGGAAGCAGTACCAGTCTGTGCACCAACACCATCTTGTGTCAACTGTGTAATTCCACCTTGGATTGCTCCTAAAGTTAGGAAAGTATTAGACGCATCAAAGAAGTATCCAAATGGATCCCAAGTAGCACTAATATCGTCGGTAGTATAAGACCAATCAAAAGTAAGCGTACCATCAAATGGAATTACATACTCTGCATAAGTAGCAAATAATAATGCAGGGTCACAAGTTGCAGCCAAATCAATAGATGACATAGTCAATGTAGCTGGGTTTCCAGAAAAATCGACACAATTTGTATTCGCTGTTGTAGCATTAGCTTCTGCAAAAGGACCGGTAAAGTCAGCAGCAGATGGACCAGGAACTACAGTTGGAGGGCAAGAGCCGACCATATTCACTGTAAAATCAGCCAATACATTACACTCACCTGAACCCAATGTATAATTCACAGAAGGAGGACAAGACAAGTTACATGTAGGCCCGCCTGGAGCAGCAGGTGTGTTGGCATTCACCACTACATTATCAACAACAACACCCCAAGACCAAGAGCCTCCTGTATCATCGTGTACAAAACGAACTTGGAAATCTGCATTGGTATAAGCAGAAATATCCAAATCCAAATTCCCGTGCTCATCAGCAGTTGCTGTATAAAGCGCATTCCATGCCGCACCATCGTAGGCTTCCACTCTAAATTCAGAAGATAAGGAGTTAAAGTCATACTGAAGGGTCAAATTAATACCACCAGCACTCAAATCCATTACAGGAGTGGTAATGATTCCTTGACCATCAAATCCACTAGTAGCGTTGTCGTCATTAATTACGGCAGCTCCGGTTGTAAAGTCAGTCTCATCTCCATCCATAAAAAACCCGACATAAGTGCCAGGAGCCTGCATATCACAAGAGAAACTAAACAAAGCTGCAGCATCACATGCACCGATACCGTCATTACCGACGCCATCACTAGGATCAGTTTCTACCGTGGAAACAGTCCAACCGGCAGGTAGTGCAAAACCATCAAAGCTCTCATTAAGAACTTCAACTTGTCCAAAGAGCGCACTCGTGGACACGGCCAAAATGAAAAATAATAATATTCTTTTCATAGGATTAAAAATTTTTGCGTTAGAAAATCTTACAAGCTGTTAAGCAGAGTAAGTAAATCGGCCTTAGCTTGATCTGCATAAGCAGATGGTCTGGTGCCATTTTCTGTGAACAAATTGTACGTCTTTTCCACACCTTGAGTAATGCCGTACTTTTGTACGTAATCAGTCGCAATTGTGTAAAAGCGATACTTTACAGCAGCTTTGATTTCAGTCTGCGCAGTCGGAGCCGTTAAGCTATTGGCCGCTTGCTGACTCAAATCTTGCTTGAGCGTAGTAATTTCTTGCTCCATGGCTACTTCAATTGCTTTTTGTGATTGTGCAAACGTCGTGTTCGCAACAAGCAAAAAAGCAACAAAAGAGAAGCCCAAAACAAGCGTCTTCACTACACTAGATCTAAAGAAGTTTTTCTTCATGAGATAAAGTTTTTGTTGGTTAAAAAAAATGATTAAAAAATTTCTTATGACAGATAACAAGCCATAAAAAAAGCTTTTAGGCGTGCCACCGGGCATACCTAAAAGCTTTTCCGCAAAATCATTGCTAATTGAATTGTTCACGTTCAATGGTTTGTTATTTGTTGTTTCTTTGTTTTACTTAAAAAAGTAAAAGCTCAATGCGATTTAATAGCCTTCAATCCAAGAAAAAAGGCACTTACGACTATTCCAACTAACTCTGTATCAAGTACTTAGCACAACTTACATGTTCAGGGCTCGTGTACTAAGCAACATCAACTAAATTGGACTAGTTGTTTTTCATTCGGGATTAAGTCAAAATAACTGAATAAATAAATAGTCAGCCACTCTGTTAAGGCAAAGATAACGGGGATTTAGTCAATTCAAATACACCATTTAGGGTATTTTTGGTTTAATTTTCGCCATAATATATCCTATTTTTTTCTTCAAAATGACATCATAAAAGCTTCATTTTCCATGTCCACTTATTCAAAAAAAGCCCCTACCTTATCCAACAAAAAGGATGAATTCTTGATACCAAGAATTCATCCTTCTAAGAATTGCTCATTTCGACCATATACAGCTACTCAGCATAGCTTTTCTAGGCAAAAAAGCTCATTTTACCTACCCTAAAAATTTTCATTAGCCGTATCATCAGCATTCAAAGCATTATTCAGGTTGAATTTAAGGCTTATTTCATGACCGCCTCCGGAATAATCCTGTAATTTCCGGAACGAGTAGTTATAGGAGTACATCAAAGTACCAAATCCCCAACGGACACCTGCTAATAGCCCCCCCCGACTAGATTCTCCGGCACGATAAGAGATTCCGCCAAATGCTTTCTTTTCTAGTATGGAAGCTAACAGGTTAAAATCAACTTGAATGGGAACCGTCCTGTAATTTCTCAACATGACAGATGGCTCCAACACAATGCCATAGTCTGACATATCATGTTTAAAACCTAAATTCAAAGTATAATTCTGAAAAGCTTTCGCTGCTTCCTTCCCTGCTACAACGTTATTATCCAGCCGAGCCCGAATCATATTAGGCAAGGTAAATCCGAAGTACAATCCGGATTTACTCTCCGCATAGACCCCAAAAGAGACATCGAACAACTTCAAGCCATTTAAGGCATCCTGCAAGACCTCATCATTCGGTAGAGTCAAAGCATCCGAAGCGACAGAGCTTTCAATCTTTTCACTTTGAAACTCTCCGGACAAGCCTACGCCCACTTTAAACTCCTTAACCGGAACTAGGTAGGCATAATTGAGCTGAAATTTATTTATCCGCAAGGAAGCTACTTTTTCTGTAAAGACTTGCGCCCCTAAACCGGAACGGCTATTGAGTGGTCCGTTATAACTTACTGAGAAATCTTTTGGAGCCCCCGGAAACCCTGTCCAATTATTTTTAAAATTCAACAATAGCTGATGCTCTCCAAAGCCGGTATAACCGGGATTGACCAAAATGGGATAAGCATAATAATGGGAGAAGGTGGCACTTTCTTGAGCTTTTGACACTATAACCGAAAGTAATATGATTAAAAAAGTAAAAAACTGTTTCATCGTTTTTCTTTATTTTTAGTTTTCAGGAATGAAAATTATTTTTAGCCACCCACATAACGTGGGTGGCATAAACAATTATTTTTATCGAACAATGGTTACATGACCCTTCTTGGTAAACTCTTTACCATTTTCTGTATAGGTCAAAACCCAATAATATGCACCTTCCGGCAACGACTTACCGCCATTGTCTATACCAGTCCAAGTACCATCATAATTTTTCTGACTAAAGACGAGCTGTCCCCATCTTGAATAGACAGACAAATCATTTCTAGCTATAGGATCTAAGCACGTAATAATAAATTTATCATTACTGCCATCTAAGACTCCGGGAGTCAATATCTTCGGCGCATTAAAACAATCATCCGTTGGTGGTGCCGTAAACCGCACCCGCTTCATTGCTGTACAGTTATTGGCGTCAGTCACAACTAGCAAATACTCATCCACACACTTATCCTTTATCGTTGCAGACGTTGTGGGTGGCAACCCATTTCCACCATCATTCCATATATACTTATAATCCGGAGTCCCCCCACTCACCGTGGCCACAGCTGAGCCATCACACTTACCAAATGCAGATGGATTTGTAATGGCAAACGAGATAGACAATGAATCCGGTTGGCCAATTGTATCTGTAATTACTTTCGTTAAATTATTAAAATCTGTGATGGTCACTGTAAATACACCGGCACACATATCTGTAACTTTGACTCCGGCCTGACTCGTACTCCAAGCATAAGAATAAGGCGCTGTCCCCCCTTCCACACTTGTCACAGATGCTTCTCCATCACAAACACCATAACAGGAGGCGTCTTTAGTCGCAATGGTCGCATATAATTCTCCCGGACAGACAATAACAAAGTTCAGTGTAGCCACACAGCCTAAGTTATCTGTGACGGTCACGCTCGTAACACCACAAGGCAACTGCGTAGCATTTGCCGTTGTCTCTCCGTCACTCCACTCATAAGAATATGGCTCTGCCCCTCCGTTAGCTATCACTTTGGCTTTAGCATCGCTGGATGTGGGGGATGTGGGCGGAGCTGTCAAATTAACCGAAATAGTTAAGTGTGACAATTGCTCAACAACACCACTACACGATGTTGTTACACCATTCGCATCCGTTACGGTTACGTCATAAGTTCCCTGTGACAACTGCTCTATCAATGAATCCTGTGGCGGATTTCCGGGACCTGTCCAGAAATAACCGGCCATCGGGGCAACCCCACCGGAAAGAACCACAGCGGCACTACCATCGGAGCTTCCGGGACAAACCGTATTAGTCGTTACCACACTACAAGTAAAGACACCCGGAGCCGTCATAGTCACAGTACCTTCTTTGGTACAGCCCAAATCATCAGTCACCGTCACACTTACCACTCCGGCACGCAATGTATCCGGCTGCTGCCTTGCATCCCCGTTGCTCCAAGCATAATGATAGGGCGCTTGGCCTCCACTTGCAACCAAATTAACTGAACCATCACTACAAGTTGAACAAGAGACATTATATCCATTATAATCTGACAAATCTTCAAACGACAAGGAAATATCCGAAGATGCCGCCACCGTACCACTACACGCCGTGGTATTGCCATTAGCATCCGTAACCGTTACCAAATAAACACCTTCTGCCAAACCGGAAATATTTTGTGCTCCGGATGAGAAACTAGGTCCCGTCCATGAATAATTATAATCTGTAGCTCCGCCCGACACAGCCAAATCAATGGCTCCATCCGATGACCCCACACAAGGTGTATTTGTCACCGTTGTTGCGCAAGTCAATGCATCCGGTTCGGTCAAGTTTTCACTAACAATTACTTCACAACCCAAATTATCCGTTATAGTTACAGTGCTTTGTCCTCCGGGTAAAGATGTCGCAATTTGCGTAAGTTCATTATTTGACCATTTATACTGATATGGAACAGCTCCATTTTCCGGAACAGCTTGCGCCCGACCATCCGTTTTTCCAAAACCGCTCACATTATAACCATTATAATCTGACAAGACATTTATGGAACCAATCAAGAAAGACTCTTGACTGACCGTACCACTACAAGATGTAGTCGCTCCATTAGCATCCGTCACTGTCACAGAGTAAAAACCGGCTCCTATATCCGTCAAATTTTTGGTCGTAGCCACTGGTAGCCCATTTTTATACCACTGATAACTTATTGGCAAGGCACCGCCTGCCACCGTCAAGATTATCTTTCCATTTTCAGAATTTGGACAATCCGTATCTGTTACATCTGTAGAACAACCAAAGCTGGCCATATCTTGTCCGACCGCAATCGGAGTCGAAGTTTTAACACATCCCGCAGCATCCACCACAGTCAAAGTATAAGTACCTTGTGTCAGACCTGCAATATCTTCTGTATTGTACCCTCCTGTCCACTGATAGCTATAAAATGGTGCACTTGCATTGGGCGTCCCACCGCTCACGTCCATATCAATGCTTCCATTACTTCCCGGTGGAACGACTTCGTTGGTTACATTAATGATATTGAAGGTAATAGGAGACGGTTCTCCTACGGTTATAGTAAAACTAGTATCTACTCCAATATTATCTGTTACCGTCAAAGAGTAAGCCCCCGCTGCTAATCCGGAATACGTTACAGCATTGGTACCGTCAGTAGTTTGACTCGGATTAAGACCCGTTATCGTAAAATTCGGATTAGCTCCTGCAATCGACGTGATGGTTATAACCCCCGTACTCTCCCCATTACAAGTTGCATCTGAAACCGCAACCGAAGGAACCGGAACACTTGCGGAAGGTACTGTAAAAGTTTGGCTCACTGTACAGCCGTGTGCATCCGTCACGGTCACTGTATAATCTTCTGCTTGTAATCCATATATATCCTCTATGCCGTCATAAGCATTGTGATCCCAATCATATTGATAAGATGGAGTACCACCTTGCATATTAAAGGTAATAACTCCATTCACACCTGAACTAGGAGTAATATTTTGATCAATTATAGTCAAAACACCCGGCTCGCCAACATGCAAAACAAAAGTAGTATCTTCTGTATTGGCATCTGTCACGTGCATGGTATAATCTCCCGCTGCCAATCCATTATAAACCACAGCTGAAGTCCCGTCAGTTGTCTGATTATTTGCACCATTCATCGTTACAGTATAGGGAGCCGTACCACTCGCAATAGATGTAATTGTAATAGAGCCATTGCTCTGTCCGTTACAATCCACACTATCTACAACGACCGTGGGGTTTGGTGTTCCAAAAGCAGACACCGTATAAGGCCCACCAACTTGTGTACAACCATTAGCATCCGTCACAGTCACGGTATAACTATCCACTCCCACTCCGGACAAATCTTCTGTGGTTGCTCCATTTGACCAAGCAAAACTATAATACGGAGCACTACCATTTGGTGTACCACCGGACACACTAATATTAACGGCTCCGTTATTCATTCCGGATTGAGTGCTCACCGTCCCATCCAGTTGTATATTTATTGGAGTTGGCTCCGTCAATGTAAAGTTCAGAACAACATTTGCAGTAGTAGCATCTGATACCGTCACGGTATAATCTCCAGCCGCTAATCCTGTTGGCGCAGAACCGCCCGGACCGGCACTCCATTGATAAGAATATGGCGCAGAACCTCCTGACACTGACAAGGTTATTGAACCATTGCTAGCGCCATTACAAGTCACGTTTTCAGAAGTACCGGATACTGTTAGGCGGGCGATTCCTACCGCTAAGGAAGTCGTGCAACCGGCGCCATCATCCACGATAGCCAAATAGGTTCCTTCTGCTAAGTTGGAAATAGTTGCTCCGGAATAAGGACCGCCCGGACCTGTCCAGTTATAATTATAAGGTCCGGCACCACTGCCTGCAACCGTAGCCGTACCATTATTACCCGGAGGGAATGCCTCATTAACAAGATTAGTCACACTGACGGCAAATCCTGCATGCTCTTCTAAAACAAAACTATCTGTCACTGATTGATTACAAGAAGTAACCGTTACATTATAAGTCCCGGCATGTAATCCGGTCAAGCTGCTACCTGAATATGGCCCACCCGGCCCTGTCCACTCATAGGTATAACCACCTGTCCAACCGGTTGGAGCCAATGAAATCGCCCCATCATCTGTTGCATCACAACTCAAGTTCGTTACGGTTGCATTTAGCGCAAGCGGAGCCACAATATGAAGTGGCATATCATGCGCCACAGCCGGCACGTCTCCATTTGGCCCTCCTGCAGATGTAAAAGAGTCATCAAAGATAAAATCTACCACATCACCGGCAGAACTGCTCGTCTTAGCCGCAAAATATATCGTCACAATCTTGGTACTATCCGGAGCCCAAGTGTAAGGTGTTGCATTTGGTGCAGTCCATAACAAGGTCAAATTAGTTCCGGAAAAATTTACTAAGTTAAAAAAGTCGTGAGGGATATACTCTTGTGTCAAGGCAGACAAAAACTCCAATTTGTTCGTATCTACCGGGAAACGAGCCTGAAAACCGGTCATGTTCACCAAGTTATCTACCAAGAAATCAACAGCTATTGTATCCCCCGGCATCACCCCTTGAGTACAGTCTGATTGTGCTGCAAAAAGGTGAAAGGTATCTAAAGTCACTGCCGGAATAGACACACTTCCTGCACTTGTATCCACAGTCATGAAGGTGGAAGTCTCAAAATGGCTGGAGTCTTGAGCCGTAACACTTACCGGGCTATCTGTAAAAACCAACGGGCTATAATCTCCTACCGCTCCTACGACATCAAAACAGGCCTCCACCAAAGTGGTATAATCCGGTAAAGTAGCATATACACCTTGCGAGAATTCAAAATAAGCATATCCCAGATGACCACCTGTCGTATCGTTGGTATTAAATGCACCCAACATATTACCCGGATTATTTGGATTATCCGCACTAGTCATGCTAGATAACTTGATAATAGATGTATCCCAGCTTATGCTAAAACTGGCCACATCCATTAGATTAAAATTCCGGACAGTAATAGGTACGCAAACATTAGCACCAACAGTCGTCAGCGTATCCGGAATCATCAAATGTAAGACGGTATCCGTTGTAGGACCTCCACCGCCCGAAGTATTTATGGATAGGGCTCCGTTGTTAAATGTATTGGCTATAGCACCTGAGCTATTTTCAACAACCGTAGCAGTAGGCGTCTCTCCAAATGAAATTGCAGTAGAAGAACCTTCGGCTCCAATCCCTGTATAACAAGCACTGAATAAGACATCACCTGCAGATAAATCAGCCCCCGCTCCGGAATAGGTAAAACCTAACTGACCGGATGTAGTTTGAGACGTAACAAAATTAGCCGCCGCCAAACCCAAGGTAGTGTTCATATTGGTTACTGATTGATATTGTGCTATGATATTATCCCATCCCAAGCTAAAATTCAAAGTAGTTATATCTGTAAAACCGGAAACCACCTGCACATCTATACAAGTGTCTCCATTCATATCTACTGAAGCAGAACCGGCCTGTAAGACCAAAGGAGCAGCTGCTCCGGGTGTAACCCCATTTATCGTTGCGGTATCGGTCAACACTGTATAAGTCACAGAATTATCTTGCTCTCCCATAATCGCTTGAGTAAAATACACCTGTGAAGTCCCCACACTATCCACAGTAAAGGGAATCTCAAACAGCAATGGTCCAAAGGCATGATTAGCTGGTGGATTCGACAAGTCTATCCACACCAAAGAATAGGTGGAGTCTGTGATATTCTTTGAAAAACCGGCAAATTCCGGATCCATATTCTGCAATGGATCAACAAACGTCAATACATTCGGATCCCACTGAAATTTTAGCTGTACAGCAGAAATCGTGGACATGCCCGTCTGCTCAAGTTTCAAATTTACAGAGCTCCCCACGTCAACAGTCGTATCTAAGGGATTAAAATGAAGCGTCACCGTCTTCTGTGCTCTTGCGCTAATCGAAAATACCGATGCCAATAGCGTGATAAAAAGTAATTTTCTAAACATCTTTGTTAGGTTTGGGATGAACAAATTTATTGTAGTATCAATTTTCGCGTAAGCACTCCTTGAGCGCTCCTTGCGGAAAACAGATACACACCTTTTTCGGGAAAAATATCCCTATCGATTTTTATTGTTTGTGTTTTGAAGCCTTTCGGCAAAAAGCCTGTATGCAGCTCTTGACCATTCATATTATAAACCGACCAATCTAAATCAATGGGGTCGGTATAAGAGAAGCTAATGGTTATATCTTCTGATGTTGGATTAGGAGAAATGCTTAACGTAGAGACTTCTGGAATCGTGGAGACACTCACCGGAGTACTAACACTTCCCGGATTTAGGATTACAGCTACAGTATCTCCGGACTGCTTAAAAAAGCCTATTTGTAAAAAACTTGTAGAAATAAAATCAAAAGAACTATTGCCCGAGCCAATCACCTTGAACTTTAACTGCATCAAGACAGTATGGTCTGGAATCGACATGTTATCTGAATTAGGCTCCGCCCAGACAAATGGCAAAATACCTTTATCCAAATTATAAAAACCAAAATTAGCGGAAATATCGTTGTCATCTAGGGGGGGAAGCCATAAGCTGACCACTTCGACAAATTCAAGAATGGCAGTATCCCAACTCATCGCATATTGCATGGCTGCAATGCTATCTACTCCCTTTACAGCTTCAATATCTATGATTACTTCTTCACCTACATTTTGCACGATGTCTGAAGCTTTCAAGGTCAATTGACTCTTTCCTATATTAACTCCAATAAGGAGTATTAGCAAACTAAGTATAAGCCTTGCCATGCTTTTTCGGTTTTGGTCATCTAAAAACGAATATACGACCATCCTGTTACAACAGGGCGGACATTATATTCTCTTAACGTCAATTAGACAAAAATTTGCAAGACCTATCTTGGGAAATAGGGAGCGATATGTTCATGGGTCTCGGAATTTCGCCTATTATCTAAACGATGGAACAAAGATAAACCTATTGCACCCAAACTAAATACCCTATTTTAGGTATTTTCCACCCACCCGCATCCTTCCTTCTTCCAAAAAACGCTGCTTGCAAACAAGCATATTATCACAACTAATTGATTCCTAGTAAATTAAATATTACTAATTTTTTAAGACATATTTTTAACAATAATATTCTCCTTAAGACTAAATCACCAATTTATACATAAAATACATCCAAAATATGTCAAAAACAGGGGCTATTTCCATCTAATCTCTCTTTTTTCCATAAGTATTTGTACCTTTGCACACTTCATTTTTGATGCCAAATTTGTGTTCTCTCTAATAACATTAAACTTCCTCGGCTGACTTACTTTTTTTTGGCGAAAGCAGCTAATTAGAGTCATTTTAGCCGACAAGAACCAACTAAGCACCAAAATTGTCTTTACTACACGGAGTCCGTTTGTCGAAAGACAATTACCTAACCTTATTTTTTTGCCGCCAAAAGCAATACGCAAATGTACAAAGTACCCAAGGGTTTAAATCTACCACAGATAGACAAAGAAATTCTCCAATTCTGGAAAGAAAACGATGTTTTTGAAAAAAGCATCGAGCAAAGAGACCCCAACAACACCTTTGTCTTTTTTGAAGGCCCTCCTTCGGCCAATGGGATGCCCGGCATTCACCACGTGATGGGTCGCACGGTCAAAGATACTTTTTGCCGCTTCCAAACGCTCAAAGGAAAACGCGTTTCCCGCAAGGGCGGATGGGATACACACGGCCTTCCCGTCGAGCTGAAAGTCGAAAAAGAACTCGGCATCACCAAAGAAGATATCGGCAAGAAAATTTCTGTGGACGAATACAACCGCCGCTGTAAGGAAACCGTCCTGAAATTTAAAGACGTGTGGGATGACCTGACGGTAAAAATGGGGTACTGGGTAGATTTGGATAATCCATACATCACTTTTAAGAGCGATTACATCGAATCGGTGTGGTTTCTTCTCAAAAAATTGTACGATAAACAACTGTTATACAAGGGATTAAGCATCCAACCTTACTCACCTGCAGCCGGCACCGGTCTAAGCACCCACGAACTCAACCAACCCGGTTGCTACAAAGATGTTTCGGATACCACGCTTGTGGCGCAGTTCAAAGTCATTAAAAACGATGTCTCCAAACCGGTTTTTGATGCCATTGATGACGATAATCTTTACTTTCTTGCTTGGACGACGACACCTTGGACACTGCCTTCCAATACCGGATTGGCGGTCGGCCCCAAAATAGACTACGTG
>Ga0256832_1000123_pt1 | contig 46248 bp, 38 predicted proteins | sample 134614metaG_FD_190534 | JGI IMG/M metagenome (GOLD analysis project Ga0256832, IMG submission 190534) | Hydrothermal vent microbial communities from Lau Basin, Pacific Ocean - 134-614 | ecosystem: Environmental > Aquatic > Marine > Hydrothermal vents | place: Pacific Ocean: Lau Basin | collected...
TAGCCGTATGGAAATGATCCTCCATCACATGGTTTCTGATGTTTTTTCGTTGCTTTGCTCATATCTTCAATCTTTGCTTGCCTTGTTCACTCGACGAAAAAACATGTCTGCTATTCCAATATGAGCGAATATCTTTTTGAAAAACCGCATGCTCTTCTTGTTGCGGGATCAGGCGAGGGACTTTCAAGCGCATCTGGTTATAGGACCTGGGAGACCAATCATTGAGATAAGATGCATAATGACCAATCGTGCTATCAACTGCATCCAACGCTAAGATCAAGCTCGTCAGTGCCACGGCCCTCTCCACCTCATCCAGGTCCAGGGTATCGATTTCCTCGCGGATGGCATCGAGTTTCATGGTATTGTGCAGCTGCCAGGGTTTTTTCAACCCATCCGCATGTCTGGATGATCTGTCATCGGCGCGTCCGCCATAATGTTCGGAAAACCAGCCAAATTTGGGTGGCAGCGCATTCAAATGATCGATAAGCTCCTGATAATACGAAGCTGGGCGCTTGTTGAGCAAATAACAGACGCCAAAGACCTTCGACCAGACGGCGATGTCATTGGCGATGATACGATATCCCAACTGAGACAATGCCTGGGATACTCGGGTCGTGCCCGAAAAACCATCCAGGATAACGTGGGCGTCAGTGCTACGCACAAGTTCGACAATATACGGCAACAATTTCAACTTGGAGCCCGCGTATTTGATCCCCTCAGTGGGCGGCGCGATCACGAAGTCATCGAAGAGAGATTGCTGTACTGCAATGTTGCTCAACGTCACCGTGATGAGATCCGGGCGTTTACTAATGAGCAACTTGAAGCGTTCGATGAAGTCGCGATAAGCAGCGTGCATGCGGTCAACCGTTGTCATCCTCTCGATTGAATTCGAAGAACCGCTCCGCGAGCTGAATCATCTGGTCGGGCGAGGCCAGGAGATGCCAGTCGATGACGTCGCAGAGCTGGGTGTCGATGAGGCCGTCCACCGGGCGCAGCCAGCTGGTGATGTAGCCGTTGATGGCGGGGTAATCCTCAGCGAGCAGGAGCATGTTCAGATCGGCGTCGAAGCCGTGGTAGGTGCGGAGCAGCCACACAGGCTTGACCTGAGGATGGATGGGCAGACTCCAGATGGCGTCGAAGGCGGCCCGGTCGAAGCCCGGAGCCAGCTTGATGCGCACGTTGGCCGCGTAGATCTGGCCGCGAGCCGCCATAGGGATTTCCAGCAAGCGGTTGATGTCCGCCCGCCCGCCGAAGGAAAGCACGGCCCGGGTGCCGATGACCCCGCGGGCCTCCCGCAGCACGTCGATGAGGAAATCATCCAGCTTGGTGAGATTGTGCACCATGCAAACGACGCGCAGGTCTGCTCGGGAGCGCAGCCAGTTCACCCATAGCGGCGTGATGGATGCGTCCTGGAAGGCGTGAAGCCGGGCGAGGACCTGCTCGCGGGCGAGTTCATCCTCCCCACTGCGGATGTCTGCATCAATGATAGCGATGGTTTCGGTCGGAGTCATGAGAGGGAATGCATGAACCTTGGATTTGGAAAAGATGGGCTTGCCAACCCGACGTTGGGCTAGGCGGCAACCAGCGTGACCCGTGATGCGTAATTCGTAAACTCCTCACGCTTTGCGCATCACATGAGTTCTTGGCGCGACGGACAGGTGCGTCAGTCAGGTTCCTGTGCATTATAACATGCCTTGGGGCTGGATGCTGGTTGACAGCACACGGACTGCGCCCGCGGCCCGCAGCGCCCGCGTCACCCGGACCGCGTCCTCATCTCCAACCAATGCGATCATGTTTCCCCCGCGGCCGGCGCCGCTCAGTTTCGCGCCCGCCGCGCCTGCCTCCAGCGCCGCCTGGATCAGGCGATCCAGCTCGGGGGAGGAAACGCCCATCCGGGACAGCAGGGCCTGGTTGGCGTCCATCAGGGGTCCCAACGCGGGGATGTCGCCCGCTTCGATGGCCGCGCGGGCCTGGCGGGCGATGTCACCCACCCCGTCGAACAGGGCCTCGAACCGGGCGGTGTCCTGCTCCCACGCCCGACGCACGTCCCCCACCGCGATCTTGGTGGGGCTGGGCACGCCGGTATCCGCGATGAGGAGATGGATGGGACGGGCGACCGCGAAGGGTACGGGCGGCTGGCCGCGCACGAACCAGACAGGACGCTCGTATACGACCACGGTGTTGTCGATGCCGCTGGGCGTGCCGTGATGGAGTTTTTCCACCTCGTAGACCAGGGCGGAGAGCTCGGCAAGGGGCATGGCTGCGCCGAACGCAGTCAGCATGGCCCGACCGATGGCGGCGGAGATGGCCGCGCCGCTGCCCAACCCCGCGGCGATGGGGATGTCGGAGGTGACGACGATGCGCCAGGGGGGGAGCGGACGCTGGAGCGCGTCGCAGACCAGCCGCACCATGCGGGCGAAGGGGTCATCCGCGGGCGCGTGCGCGACGTCCACCCGCTGGTGCAGGTCCACAGCCTCGACGGTGCAGGTGCGGGCGGGAAAGATGTCGGCCCGAGCGCGCACCTGCGTCACGGGCGCGGCGATGGCGGGGCGGCCATAGACCACCGCGTGCTCGCCGAAGAGGATGATCTTGCCGGGGGCGTCGCCGCGGGCGAGGGGAAGTTGGTTCATGGTGTCATTGTAACGCAGAATAGTGGGTGCGTCCCAGATCCTTAGCGCAACGCGCCAAGGATCTCATGACACGAATGGGACAAAACACAAATAGATGAAATTTATTCGTGCTTCTTTTTATTCGTGTCTTTTTTGTTGTGGCTTTTCCATGCCATCCATACGCATGAGGTTTTCACGGCCCGGACGGGTATTGCATGGAGGGGTGCGTCCCAAATTATTGGCAGACATTTGCCGAGTAAACTCGGGCTCTTTAGGCGCTTCGCGCCGGTGGTCGCCCTTCGGCGACCATTTGTTGGCATAATTCTGGACGGCGTAGGCCGTCCACTGGCCGCAGGCCTGAAGAGTTCGACTTCAGTCGGCTGGATGACGCCAAATTCCTGGGACGCACCCTGCACGGAGCAGGGGATTGACAATCGTCTGGGCAAGCTCTATAATGAGATTGAAAAATCGTAACTGCTAACGTACTTGACTTTAGGCCGCCAAAAGCCACGAAGGCTCGAAGTTTTTCGAAGACACGAAGGAAAAATCAAGAAAAATACGTCGTGCCTTGGCTTTTCTTCGTGTCTTCGTGGCAAAAAGTGGTGGCGATACCTTAGCAGTTACAAAAAATCAACATGACCTCGGGGGAGCTGGGGCGAGCCCGGCTGAGAGGGCGGCCATCATCCGCCGCCGACCCCTGAACCTGATCCGGGTAATGCCGGCGTAGGAAGAATGACCACAGATGACAGCCTCTCGTGACCGTCTGCCTACTCCGGCAGGCGGTTTTTTCTTCCCATGCGCATCATTCTCTTCGCCAACGGCGAGCTTCCCGATCCCGATCACGCCCGTGCACTCATCCGGCCTGATGACTTCATTCTCTGTGCGGATGGCGGCGCGCGCCACGCCATGGATTTGGGCCTTACGCCCGATTATGTCGTGGGGGATTTCGACAGCCTGGACAGCGCCGACCTGGTGCGGCTGCGTCGAGACGGCGCGGAACTGGACGCGTATCCCCGCGACAAGGATTACACCGACCTGGAGCTGGCGCTGCGGGTGGCGCAGCGCTTGCGGCCGGAGGAGGTCATTCTGCTGGGGGCGCTGGGCGGGCGGCTGGACCAGACCCTGGCCAATATCTTCCTGCTGGCTCATCCCGACTATGCCGACCTGCGCGTGACCCTGGTCAGCGGCCCGGAGCGGGCGTGGGTGATGCGGGATGAGATCGTCGTGCGGGGGCGGCCGGGCGACCTCCTCTCCGTCATCCCCCTCACGCCCGACGTCACGGGCCTGACCTACCATCATGGCCTGCGCTGGCGCCTGACCGACGCCGTCATGCCCTTTGGCAGCAGCCGCGGGGTGAGTAATGAGCTGGTGGCGGAGGAGGCGCGGTTGAGCCTGAAGACGGGCGTCGCGCTGGTCATCCATCGGGAAAGTAATCGGTGATCAGTCATCAGTCTCAGCACTTCCAACCAAGGAGGTTGCCATGAAACGTATCCCAATCCTCATCCTGATCCCAATCCTCATCCTCACCCTGGCCGCGTGTGCGCCCGAATTGCCCAAGGCGGGCATGCCCACGCCCATCGAGGGGGGCGGCCAGCCCATCCCGCCCAAGGAAACCCCCGCCGAAGCGCCCACAAAAGCGCATGAGGCCACGGAAGTGACCCTGGTCACTCACGACAGTTTCGACGCCAGCGAGGAGGTGTTGCAGCGGTTCACCGAGGAGACCGGCATCAAGATCGATATTCTCAAGGCCGGGGATGCGGGCGAGATGCTGAACACGCTGTTGCTGTCGAAAGACGCGCCTTTGGGGGATGTCGTGTTCGGCATCGACAATACGTTCTTGAGCCGGGCGCTGGCGGGCGATCTCTTCGTCCCCTATCAAGCCCCGGCCCTGGCCGATATCCCCGATAAATTCAAGCTGGACCCCGAGAACCACTTGCTGCCCATGGATTACGGCTACGTCACCTTGAACTACGATATCAAGTGGTTCGAGGAGCATGATGTCGCCCCGCCCAAGGATATCGAGGACCTGATCAAGCCGGAGTACAAGGGCCTGACCGTGGTGGAAAACCCGGCCAGCTCTTCGCCCGGCCTGGCGTTCATGCTCATCACCGTGTGGCGCTACGGCGACAAGGGCGAGTACACCTTCCTCGATTACTGGCGCGATCTGAAGAAGAACGACGTGCTGGTGACCGACGGCTGGAGCGACGCGTACTTCGGGCAGTTCACCGCGGGGTCGGGGGGCGAAGGGGATCGCCCCATCGTGGTGAGTTACGCTACCAGTCCCGCGGCCGAGGTCTTCTTCAACAACCTGCCCGAGCCGCCCACGGCCAGCGTGAACACGCCGGGCAACAGCTTCGAGCAGGTGGAGTTCGTGGGCATTCTGGCCAAGAGCAAGAAGCAGGAGGCCGCGCGCAAGCTGGTGGACTTCCTGCTCAGCCCAACTTTCCAGGAGGATATCCCCACCCACATGTGGGTGTATCCGGCCAACAGCAAGGCGGACGTGGGCGATCTCTTCCGCAAATGGGCCGAGGTCCCGCAGGAGCCTGCGCAGCTTGCGCCCGACGAGATCGCGGCCCATCGTGAGCAGTGGATCGAGGCCTGGACCGACGTGATGCTGCGGGAATGAGCAACCCTCGATGTCCCATCTGCGGGCGGGCGACGACCCGGCTGCTGGTCTCCCCGCCCGATTTCCGCATGGGCGACGCCCGCCGGTATCCCGTATGGGCCTGCCCCAGCTGCGGCGCGGGGGTGACGGCCATCGCCATGGGGAGTGAAGCGGCGGGCGAGGATGCGTATGCGGGGCCTTATGAGCCGCATCGGGCGGTCAGTCGTGCGGCCCGGGGCTGGCGCGGGCGGCTGGCCGCGACCGTGCGGGCGGGGTTCGGCTATCCCCAACCGGAGGCGCTGCCCCTGCCTGCATTCCTGGCCCGAGCATTGGCCCGAATACGGGCGTGGACGTGGGCGCCGCCGCCTCCGCCGCCGGGGCGGTTGCTGGACGTGGGCTGCGGCAGCGGCGCGTATGGGGCGAGTCTCATCCGGATGGGCTGGGAGGTGGATGGGATCGAGCCGGATGCGCGGGCGGCGGCGCTGGTCCGGAGTCAAGGCGTGCGGGTGCAGCAGGCGCGGGCGGAGGAGGCCATCCTGCCCGAACGCGCTTACGATGTCATTACCCTGTGGCACGCGCTGGAGCACATGGATGCGCCCGTGGCTGCGCTGCGGCGGCTGCGGGCCGCGCTGAAACCGGAGGGCCTGCTCATCGTGGAGGTTCCCAATCGGGCGGGATGGGGCGCGCGGCTGTTGGGCGAATTCTGGTATCATTGGGATGTCCCCCGGCATCGGGTGCATTTCACGCCCGAAAGCCTGCGGCTGGCCCTGACGGAGACCGGGTTCCAGGTGACGCGCCTGGAGCACATTCCCAATCCGTATGGGCTGGCGGGCGGGCTGGCCTACCGGTTCGGGCGACCGGGCCTGGCCCGGAATCCCCTCATCCTGGCTCTGGGATGGGGCTTCGGTCTTGCCGCGGCCCTGTTTCACCGCGGGGAGGTTATCCAGGCGGTGGCCACAGTCCCCAAAATCGATCTCACGCAAAGTCGCCAAGGCGCAAAGGGGAAAGGTCGCAAAAATCCTTAGCGGCTTTTGCGCCTTTGCGTGAGATTTTCATCCGTATCGGCGAGCCGTTGCTCGTGGCGCTTACTTTGAGTATTTACGAATTCATGTCTCTGACCCGCACGCAACGGTGGCTGCTGGCCGCCATCCCCCTGATTTTCCTCGGGCTGTTTTTCGTCTATCCCATCCTGAGCATTTTCAAGATCAGCCTGTTTCCCGAGGGGCGGTTCGACGCGGCCAGCCTGCGGGCGCTGTGGGAGAAGCCTTATTACCTGCGGGTGATCTGGTTCACCATCTGGCAGGCGGCGTTGAGCACCCTGGGCGCGCTGGCATTGGGCCTGCCCGCGGCCTATCTCTTCGCCAAATTTCGGTTTCCGGGCAAGAAGCTGCTGCGGGCGCTGGTGACGCTCCCGTTCGTCATGCCCACGGTGGTGGTGGCGGTGGCGTTTATCGCACTCATCGGGCCGCGGGGACTGGTCAATCAAGGGTTGATGGCGCTCTTCGGGTTGGAAAAGCCCCCCATCCAATTGCTACACACCCTCGGGATCATCCTGCTGGCGCATGTGTTCTACAACACGTCGGTGGTCATCCGCATGGTGGGCGGGTTTTGGGCGAATCTGGACCCGCGGCTGGAGGCGGCGGCCGCGGTGTTGGGCGCGGGACCTTGGCAGCGGGCCCGTCATATCACCCTGCCCCTGCTGTTTCCCGCTATCCTGGCCGCGGGCCTGCTGGCTTATCTCTTTAATTTCACGTCGTTCGGGGTGATTCTGATTTTGGGCGGGCCGAAGTACGCCACCATCGAGGTGGAGATCTATCGCACGGCCGTGCGGCTGTTCAATCTGCCCGTGGCCGCGGCCCTGTCCATTCTGCAAATGGGTTTCACGCTGGCGATGATGGCGGTCTACACGCGCTTGCAGCGGCGCATGACCGCCCCCATCGAGTTTCAGTCAGTGCGACGCACGCAACGCTCGCTGAAAACGACCGGAGAAAAGCTGCTGGCGATGGGCATTTTCACCACGCTGGCGGTGTTCCTGTTGTCGCCGTTGCTGGCGTTGGTGATACAATCTTTCCAGACGGATGAGGGCCTGGGACTGGCCTTCTATCGGGCGCTGTTCGTCAATCGCACCGGTTCTATTTTCTTTGTGACGCCCATCGAAGCGGCCCGCAATTCCCTGGCCTTCGCCCTGGTCACTATCCTGTTCTCCATCATCATTGCCCTGCCCGCGGCGTATCTCCTCAGCGAGCCCGATCGGAGGCGCTTCTCCCTCTCCCGTCTGCTGGACCCGCTGTTCATGCTGCCGTTGGGGACCAGCGCGGTCACCCTGGGCTTTGGGTATATCGTGGCGCTCAACCGCCCGCCGCTGAACCTGCGCGCGAGTCTGATCATCGTGCCCATCGCCCATACGCTCATCGCTTTCCCTTTCGTGCTGCGCTCCATTCTGCCCGTGCTACGAGGGATGAATCCGCATTTGCGGGAGGCGGCGCAGGTGTTGGGGGCGAACACAGTGCGGGTGTTGCGGCATATCGACCTGCCCATCCTGCGACGGTCGCTGCTGGTGGGCGTCGTGTTCGCCTTCACCATCAGCATGGGGGAGTTCAGCGCCAGCCTGTTGGTGACGCGGCCGCAGTTTCCTACGCTGCCAGTGGCGATCTATCGGCTGCTGGGGCAGCCGGGCCGGTTCAATTTCGGCCAGGCCGTGGCCATGAGTGTGATTCTGATGGCGGTGACCGCGGTTGGCTATGTGATCATCGAGAATTTACGCTACGGTGATATCGAGGAGTTTTGACATGACGCATTTCAATTTGGATTTTCTGCAACCCGACCCCCATCGGCGGAGACGCCTTCTGCCGATTTTGGACGCGGCGCTGGATGCGGTGGAGCCCGCCAAGGCGGTGCATCGGGCCGTGCGCTGGGAGCGAGACGCGTTCTGGGTGGATGGGAAAAAGTACGAGCTGGATGCGTTTGAGCGGATCGTCGTGTTGGCGTTTGGGAAGGCGGCCACGCCCATGGCGCAGGCCGTGCGCCACGGCCTGCGCCATCGCCTCGACCACGGTCTGGTCATCACCAAATACGGGCATGGCCCCGACGATCCCAGGTCTCTTGCGCCCCTGACCGTGGTCGAGGCGGCGCATCCGGAGCCGGATGCGCAGGGCGTGGCCGCCGCCCGCCGCGCGGTCGAGATCGCCGCCTCACTCGACGAAAACGATCTCCTCATCACCCTCATCTCCGGCGGCGGCTCCGCCCTCCTCACCCTGCCCGCCCAAGGCCTCACCCTGGCCGACTTGCAGCGCACCACCGACTTGCTCCTGGCCAGCGGCGCTGCGATCCACGAGATCAACGCCGTGCGCAAGCATCTCTCCCAGGTCAAAGGAGGCCAACTCGCCCGCCTGGCTCACCCCGCCCCCGTCCTCAGCCTCATCCTCTCCGATGTCATCGGCAATCCCCTCGACGTCATCGCATCCGGCCCCACCGCGCCCGACCCCACCACCTGGGCCGACGCCTGGCGGGTGATCGAAAAATATGGCCTGGAAGCCCTCATCCCGCCCGCGGTGCGGGAACGCTTGCAGGCGGGCCTTGCCGGTCAGTTACCCGACACCCCCAAACCTGGCGACCCCATCTTCCAACGCACACACAATGTTATCATCGGCGACAACGCCAACGCCGCCGAAGCGGCCCGCCAGGCCGCGGAAGCCCAGGGCTTCCACGCCGCCATCCTCAGCACCTTCGTCCAGGGCGAAGCGCGGGAGGTGGCCCAGGTGCTTGTCGCCCTGGGCCGGGAGATCGTCGCCCATGCCCGGCCGTTGACCCCGCCCGCCTGCCTCATTCTGGGCGGCGAGACCACCGTCACCCTGCGCGGGCGCGGCCAAGGCGGTCGCAACCAGGAACTCGCCCTGGCCGCGGGCCTCGCCCTGGCTCACACGCCCGAGGCCGACCCCATCATCATCCTCTCCCTGGGCACCGACGGCACCGATGGCCCCACCGACGCCGCGGGCGGCATCGCGGACGCGGCCACCGTGGCCCGCGGCGCCGCCCTGGGCCTGGACGCGCAGGCCCACCTTGCCGATAACAACAGCCACCCCTACCTCCAGGCCCTCCACGACCTGCTCGTCACCGGCCCCACCCGCACCAACGTCAATGACCTCATGTTTGTATTCGTGCTGCCGCCGCAATAAACGGGGAAGTTATCCACAGAAGCCTGAAGTTATCCACAGAAAAAGCGCACTTTTCCACAGCCGGGCGCGCCAAATCCTCCCGCCATCCTTCCAGGACGACAGGAATATGCCAATTCCCTTCGGACCTGTCTATTGTTTGAGACGCGCCCTGACTCGCTCCAGTCTTTCCCGAATGACAGGGTCTGACTGCAAGTTCTTTTCCACTTTGGTCACGCCATGCATAACGGTGGTGTGATCGCGGCCGCCCAAAAACTCACCGATTTGGGGGAAGGAAAGCTGGGCGACATCGCGCATCAGATACATGGCGACTTGTCGGGGGACGGAAATGCGGCGCGTGCGTCGCGGGCCTTTCAGCTCGCTTACGGTGATATTGAATTCCTTGGCCACGGCTTCCAGAATGGCTTCCGGGCTGTGGTCCATGGGGACTTGCTGCGGTTCCAGGATCTTTTGGGCCAGGGCGATGGTGAGAGGCTGTTGATGCAGTTGAGCATAAGCGGTCACCCGATTCAGCGCGCCCTGGAGCTCGCGTACATTATTGGGGAAATGTTCGGCGATATAACGAATGACATCCTCTGGCACGACCATGCCCTTCTCGTAGGCCTTGGCGTGGAGGATAGCGATGCGATGCTCGAGGTCGGGAGGAGCCAGGTCCACAGTAAGGCCGCCGCCGAAGCGTGAGAGAAGGCGGTCCTCCAGCTTGGTCAGCAAATGAAGAGGCCGGTCACTGGCGATGACCACCTGCTTGTTAGCCGCGGTCAAACTGTTGAACGTATGGAAAAACTCGTTCTGTGTGCTCTCCTTGCCCTGAAGAAACTGGATATCATCGATGAGGAGCACGTCGACATTGCGATAGGTCTGCCGGAACGCCACATTCGTATGGGTTCGGATCGACTCGATCATTTCATTGGTGAAGGTCTCCGAGGTCACATAGCGGACGATGTAGCCCTCCTCGGCGGTGGCGTTGCCAATGGCATGAAGCAAATGGGTTTTGCCCAGCCCCACGCCGCCATAGATGAACAAAGGGTTGTAGGAAGCGCCCGGATTTTGGGCGACGGCCTGACACGCTGCATAGGCGAAACGATTTCCATCGCCCACGATAAAATTGGCAAATGTGCGGTTTCGTTGCAGATTGGCGTCATCGAAAGATGATGGCGAGTGAAATCGTCCTGCTTGCAACGTGTCGTTGGCGATAGTAAGCAGAGGAGAATCTGGCGCGGATGGCGCAGGCATGGAGACTTTCTCCGGTCGTACAATGAAGTTGACATCCACCGTTCTACCACTCAACCGCGCCAGCCGCCGTTTGATCGTGCTCTTCAAACGCTGGTTCAACCACTCCTGCGAAAACGAATTCTTGACAGCAATGATGTAAACGCCATCTTCATAGGCCACAAAACGGGTATCTTTCAGCCAATTTTCGAAAACGGGGCGCTGCAACGCCAGCTCGAGCTCACCGAGCGTGGCCTTCCACACCCATTCGGGATCTATTGGGCGTTCCATAAAGGCGCTTGTCCTTAATTGCGGTGGAATACGGATGAAATGCGTTGTTGGGGGACAGAGTGGCGATCACAGGGCGCGCGCTCACACCTCGTTTTCCGCGGCGCGTCGAAGCGAATACGATTATCGTTGACTTCTGATTTCGTTATTCACTTGGGGGATATTTTCCTTGCAGACAAAAACCCATTGTGGTGGGCCTGGGAGGAAAGGGGGGAACCAAGCTTCGCCAGCGCTTGCAATCCTCTAGGCGACGAAGAACCAATCCCAGTCTGCTGAAATCTATGCTAACAAAAAGCCCATGAGGTTGCAAATCCCTCCGCCGGATCATCGCCGCTTAAATTACGGGCTTATCGTAAAGCACAGAGGATTGCGTGTCCCATTTCATCATCTACATTCCCTACAATTAGTGTTTGATTCCATCCAAGACACAAGATATCGACAGGAAAGATGTGTTGTTTAGATCATTTGTGCGAACAAACTATTTAACATTTAATTTTCGACCAGCATCGATGGACTCCATAACCTTGTCGAAGGGTAACTGTACAGATATCCTGCAAAAACGCCTTGCCACGAAAGCTCGAAGGGACGAAGACAATGCAGGTTTGCAAGTTTGCAGGTCGCAAGTGGCAAGTCCCTCTGGCTGCGAGTTTTTTCACCTGCTACTTGCCACCTGCCACGTTTACCCTTCATGCCTTCGTGTCGTCGTGGTTTTTGCCTCACTATAAGGGAGTGCGTGTATAGTTACGTCGAAGGCTCACCAGCCGAGATACAACCGCGTGCCCAACACCTCGGGCAACCCCGCCTCCAGGATGGCCTCCTCCACCGATGCGATATCATATTCCAGGCGATGCCAGGTCCACTGCCAGGCGTCTGTATCCAGCATGGCGAAAGACGCCCGCGGGTCATGATCGCGCGGCTGCCCCACACTGCCCGGATTCAACAGCCACTTATCCTCCAGATCCAGCGTCAGGAGCGCACCCGGAGCCTCTCCTTCCAGGATGGCGCGAATGCGGCTGTTTTTCCGTTGCAGCCGCCAGGCAATGGCCAGATGGCTGTGACCAATGAGACACACCTGCGTGTCGAAGGCGTCGTAATTCTCGGCCGCGGTTTCGGAATCCGTCACATACTCCCAGATAGGTGCGCGGGGACTGCCATGCGCCAGGGTGACGTTGGGGAGATCGAGGCGGGAGGGAAGTGACGCCAGCCAGTCGAGGCTCTCCGGGCTCAGATGACTTCTGTGCCACAGGATCGCCTCGCGCGCCACGGGATTGAAGTGCTCCAACTCGATAGCGCCCACAACGGCCAGATCATGATTTCCAGCCAGGCATATGGTTGCCCGCGCCCGCACCAGCTCCACACACGCTTCTGGCTCGGGACCATAGCCCACCACGTCGCCCAGACAGACGATGCTGTCAGGCTGCAAGGCGTCGATGGCGTCCAGCACCCGGCGCAGGGCGACCAGATTCCCATGGATATCCGAAATAACAGCCATTCGCATGATCCTAATTGTACACAGAAGCGCCCGCCTTTGCCACCCTGAAAAGCGCGCGAACGCATCTTTGGTTGGCTAATTTACAAAACCATGCCTTATAATTGGGTTTGTGACTCGAACACCGTCTCGCCCACGCATCGGCCTGATGGCCACACTGCTCTCCACCGCGCCCAACTATCGCGGTGCAGGCATTCATCAATACAGCAAGGCGCTGCTAACCCATCTTCCCCAGCAGGCCCCTGAGTTCGAGTATCACGCCTTCCTGATGGACCGAGCCTATGCGCCAGCCGGGGTCTCGCTGCATCGGGCCGCAAAGCCCTCCGAGAGCCCCATGCGGCGCATCCTATGGGAGCAACTCCAGGCGCCTCGTCTCGTCCGTCGGTTGGGGATCGACCTGTTGCATGGATTCGCCTACGCGCTTCCCATCGCCGTGACTATCCCTACCGTCGTCACCGTACACGACCTCACCTTCATCCGCTTTCCTCGGGCGTTTCCCCGCAGCAAACAGCAATATCTCGCCCGCATGACCGCACTTAGCTGCCACCGCGCCCGCGTCGTCATCGCCGACTCTCGGGCCACCGCCCGGGATTTACAATCCCTGCTTCAGGTTCCCGCCGAAAAGATCGAGGTCATCTATCCCGGCGTGGATGAACGTTATCGCCCGCTCCCGCCGGAGGAGGTGGACGCCTATCGCCAGAAAAAGGGCTGGCCCGCTCGCTTCCTTCTCATGGTGGGCACCCTGGAGCCCCGGAAAAATCATCTGGGGCTGATCGAAGCCTACGCCATTTACCGCAAACGGGCCCGGCAGCCCCTGCCCCTGCTCATCGGCGGCGGCAAAGGGTGGCATTATCAGCAGATCTTCGCCAGGGTGCAGACCCTGGGGCTGGAAGATCATGTGCGCTTTCTGGGATTCGTCCCCTGGGAAGATCTGCCCTGGCTCTACAACGCGGCCACCCTCTTCCTTTACCCCTCCCGCTATGAAGGCTTTGGCCTGCCCGTGGCCGAAGCCATGCGTTGCGGCCTCCCTGTCATCACTTCGACGGCCAGCAGCCTGCCCGAGGTGGCGGGTGACGCCGCCATGACCATCGATCCAGCCGATCCCGAAGCCCTGGCCCGCGCCATCCTGCTCGTCACCGAAACCGAGCCGGAACGGCTGTCCTCCATGCGGGAGCGGGGCTTGATTCAGGCCCGCTCCTTTGGCTGGGAGCGAACCGCCCTCCAGACCGCCCGCGTCTATGCCCGCGTACGGAACCGCCATGCTTAAGTTCATCCATCGCTACCAGAAATATCTGCTGGCAGGCGTCGACGCGCTTCTGGTCATCCTCGCTTTTTACCTGGCGTGGTATCTGCGCTATGAGCGGCAGTGGTATCACACCGTCGACCCGGCGTCGTACACGGACTTCAGCTTCTACTTCCAGATCGGTGTCATCGCCGCAGGCTTTACCCTGCTCATCTTCTATCTGCAAGGCGTGTACGCCATGCCGCGCGGGGCCTCCTTCTTCGCCGAATTCTCGCGGCTGTTCACCTCCAGCGCCGTGGTCACCATCGTGCTGATGGTGGGGAACTACATGTTCCAGCCGTTATACCATTCCCGCCTGGTATATGGCATGGCGGGAGGCTTCATCCTGCTGTTAACGACCCTGTCGCATCTTGGGAATCGCTATCTCACCACCTGGCTGCGAAAGAAGGGATTTGGGACCCGCCGCATCTTGCTGGTGGGCGCGGGCGAGATCAGCCGCACCATCATGCGCACGCTGCTGGCCGAGCCCGCCCTGGGCTACGAAGTGCTCGGTTTCCTCGATGATAACCCCCAGAAAGGCCAGCGCGATCTCGGCCCCTTCCAGGGCCTGGGCCCCATCGACAACCTGCCCCAGGCGCTGGTGGAAAATCAGGTGGATGAGGTCATCGTCACCCTGCCCTGGCAGTACCACCGCCGCATCACCAGCATCCTCAACCAGTGCAACCGCATGAACGTCCGCGCGCGAGTCGTGCCCGATGTGTTACAATTGAGCCTCGATCGGGTCGATATCGAAGTGCTCAACGGCATCCCCCTGATCAGCGTCAAACAACCGGGCTTCACCCGCGCCCAATTCGCGGTGAAACGGGCCATGGACCTCACCCTGGGCGCCCTGGGCCTGATTCTGGCCCTGCCCATCATGGGCGTCCTGGCCCTGGCCATTAAACTCGACTCCCCGGGCCCGGTCTTATTCATCCAGACCCGCGTGGGCCGGAATGGCAAACACTTCAAAGCCTACAAATTCCGCTCCATGATCCCCGAGGCCGAAAGCCTCAAGCCGCAACTGGAGGCGCTGAACGAGGCCGACGGCCCCATCTTCAAGATCAAAGATGATCCCCGCCTCACCCGCGTGGGACGGTTTCTGCGCCGCACCAGTCTGGATGAACTCCCTCAGATATTCAACGTCTTCAAAGGGGAGATGAGCCTGGTTGGCCCCCGGCCCGCGCTGCCCGAAGAAGTGGAACGTTATGAGCCCTGGCATCGTAAGCGATTACAGGCTCTGCCCGGCATGACCGGCCTCTGGCAGGTGTCCGGACGCTCCAACCTCAGTTTCGATGAGATGGTCATGCTGGATATCTACTACGTCGAGAACTGGTCGCCCGGCCTCGACATCGCCATCCTCCTTCGCACCATTCCCAAAGTCATCATCGGCGAAGGCGCTTACTGACCCCTGATTACGAACCATGCCCATTCTGCCCCGACTCCCCGCCCGCCCGCCCGACGTTCGCGAACGCATGAGCAGCGCCCTCGCGGACGCCTGCACCGATTTCCTGCAGCGCCTGGTCAGCACGCCCAGCCCCTCCGGTCAGGAAGCGGATGTGGCGCGGCTGGTGGCGGACGAGATGACCGCGTTGGGGTTTCGCGATGTGCATATCGACAGCGTGGGCAATGTGGTGGGAAAACTCGGGCCTGATGCCGGGCCCGTGTTGCTCATGGACAGCCATCTGGACACGGCCTCGGTGAGCGACCCCGCGGCCTGGGAGGTCGATCCCTTTGGCGGGGAGATACTCGAAGGCCGATTGTACGGGTTGGGAAGCGTGGACGCCAAAGGTTCGCTGGCCGCCATGATCTACGGATTGGGCATGTTGGCCAAACGGGCTCACACCCTGCCCGGACAGATCCTGGTCGTGGCCGTGGTGCAGGAGGAGCCCGCCGAAGGGCTGGCCTTGCAGGCGTCTCTGAATGAACTTGGCGTCCTCCCCGATTGGGCGGTCATCGCCAAACCCTCCGAGATGCGTCTGGTGCGAGGACATCGCGGGCGTATGGAGATTCACCTTTCCACCTATGGCCGCACCGCCCATTCCGCCATGCCCGAACAAGGCGACAACGCCCTCTACGCCGCGGCGCGCCTGGTCTTCGGCATCGAGCTGCTGGGCATGGGCCTGATGTCCGATCCCGTATTGGGCCAGGGCACCATCGCCATCACCCAATTCATCACTCACAGCAGCGCCCGCAACGCCATCCCCGACCGCTGCGATCTCACCATCGACCGCCGCGTCACCCTGGGCGAAACCACCTCCCGCGTCCTGGCCGAACTGGAAACCCTCATCCAGCGGGAAGGGGTGCGCGCAGACGCGCGCATCGCCCACTATCAGCAAAACACCTACACCGGCTACAAACTCGCGGCCGACGCCTACTATCCCGCCTGGTTGCTGGCCGACGATCATCCCCTGGTGTTGCAGGCCGTCGCCTCGGTGGAACGCAGCCTGGGCCGCAAACCCGAGGTGGGGATCTGGCGATTTTCCAGCGACGGCGTGTATACTATGGGGCTTGCGGGCATTCCCACCATCGGCTTCGGGCCCGGCCGCAGCCTCCTCAGCCACGCGCCCAACGAATCCATCCGCCTCGCCGATCTCCACCGCAGCATCCCCGTCTACGCCGATCTCGCCCGCGACCTCCTCTATGGACTGCTTTGAAAATAGGATTAGGGAACGCAGATGACGCAGATTGAAACGGATGAACGCAGATAAAAAGAAAAAATCGTAACTGCTGACGTACTTGACTTTAGGCCGCCAAAAGCCACGAAGGCTCGAAGTTTTTCGAAGACACGAAGGAAAAATAAAGAAAAATACGTCGTGCCTTCGCTTTTCTTCGTGTCTTCGTGGCAAAAAGTGGTGGCGATACCTTAGTAGTTACAAAAAATCTGTAAAAATCATCTGCGGAAATCTGCGATGCGAAGCATCCATGTCATCTGCGTTCTCATTTTCATCCGTATCGGCGAGCTATCGCTCGTGGTGCCTGCTATGAAAATAGAATGATCGCTGGTTGCGGCAGGTTCGCCAAGCCAAGGTTGGGCGAGCCTGCCACGGGCGTAAAACGTCAAACGTGAAACGTCATGTCCTCACGCATCACGTTTCACTCGTCACGCCATCAGCTTCCCGCGCCGCCCTGCCCGCGAGGCGTTTTCATTCGTATCCGCGAGTCATTGCTCGGGCACACTGAACACTGAAACACTTTCCACATGTCCCTCCTTCAGACCCTCATCCCTGCGCTCTATCAGAGCGCAGTCTTTTTGTTGATTTTCTACGGCCTGTTCGTGTTGGTTTCGGTGACGCTGTTCCTGCGTTATCGTCGCCGCCACGACTGGCCCGCGCACGCCGCGCCTCCCGAAAACTGGCCCACCGTCACCATCCAGACCCCCATCTTCAACGAGCGCCGGGTGGCCGAGCGGGTCATCGAAGCCGTCGCGCGCCTCGATTACCCCCGCGACAAACTCCATATCCAGGTGCTGGATGATTCCACCGACAGCACCTCCGCCCGCGTGGCCCGGCTGGTAGCCCGCCTGCGCCGGGAGCGCGGCCTTCACATCGAACATATCCATCGCCGCAACCGAACGGGTTACAAGGCCGGCGCCCTGGCCGCGGGCCTGAAGGATGATGGGAGCGAGTACGTCGCCATTTTCGACGCGGACTTCGCGCCCGAGCCCGGCTGGCTGAAGCAGGCGGTGACCGCCCTGGCCGCGCACCCCGAACTGGCGTTCGTCCAGACCCGGTGGGGGCATCTCAACCGCGACCAGAACCTGGTCACCGCGGCCCAGGCCCTGGCCCTGGACGGGCATTTCGTGGTGGAACAACAGGCCCGCTCCGCGTCCGGCTTCATGCAGAACTTCAACGGCAGCGGCGGTCTCTGGCGACGCGCCGCCATCGAAGACGCGGGCGGCTGGCGGGCCGACACCGTCACCGAGGACCTGGACCTGGCCTATCGGGCGCAGTTGAAGGGATGGCGGGGGAGTTACGTCAACGCCATCGTCGCCCCGGCCGAACTGCCTCCCGCACTGACCGGCTTCAAACGCCAGCAGCGGCGATGGGCCAAAGGCTCCATCCAGACCCTGCGCAAACTGGCCTTGCCCGTGCTGCGCAGCGACAAGGATTGGGCCAGAAAGCTGTACGCCCTGGCCCACATGGGCGGCTACGGCTTCCATCTGCCCCTGCTGGCCCTGCTCCTCCTCACCCTGCCCCTGGCCCTGCTGCCCGATCCCCGTCTCCCCCTGCCCGGCATCGGCGTCTTCTCCATGCTCTTCTCCGCCGCGCCCTTCGCCATGTTCGCCCTGGCCCAATGGTCGCTGGACGGCTGGTCGGGCCTGAAGCGGCTGTGGGCGCTGCCCGTGCTGGCCGTGCTGTTCATGGGCCTCTCGCCCGCCATCTCCCTCTCCGTGTTGGCGGGGTTGCACAAATCGGGCGGCGTCTTCGAACGCACCCCCAAACAGGGGCGCGGCCCCCGCCAGGCCGCGCTGCCTCGCCGCATGTCCCTGCGCGACTTCCTGCCCGAGGCCCTGGCCTTCGCCTACGCCCTGGTCACCATCGGCGTCATCGGCCTGGCGGGCAGTTGGGCCCTGCTGCCCCTGCCCCTGCTCTTCCTGGCGGGAACGGGCCTGGCGCTGGCGCTGGAACTGAGCGAATATCGGTCGGTGCAGCGCCTGCATCGCCGCCGTCGCACCTCTTTGATCGGTGTTCCGTAGGCTGCTTTTTCTTCTTCCCTGGCTTTTTCTGTGGAGTGGTTGCGGACAGGTGATCACCAAACCGACGCCCACGCCCTTCACGCCCGCGCCCACGGCCACGCCCGCGCGGCCCACCGCCACGTCCACCCCTGCGCCCACGGCCACGTCCACGCCCATCCCCGCCACCCCCGTCCCCACCGCCACGCCCACGCCCGAGCCCACCCCCATCATCCACACCCTGCAGGCGGGCGACACCCTCATCGGCCTGGCCCGGCAATACGGCGTCACCGTCCAGTCCATCCAGGAAGCCAACGGCATCACCGACCCGCGCGGCCTGCTCGTAGGCCAGCAGATCATCATTCCCACCGACCCCGAGGCCCGGCTGGACACGGGCGAACCCACGTCCGCACCCACCCCGCCCCCCATCCGCATCAGCCCCCTCGCATTCAGCGAGCAGGTGGATGGTCTGTGGGCGTTCGGGCAGATGACCCTGGCCGGGGAAACGCCGCTGGAGGGGGTGATTGTCCAGGTCGATCTCATGGATGAGGAGGGCGCCGCGGTGGCCAGCGCGCAAGCGCCCCTCCTGCAAGGGATGCTCGCGCCCGGCGAGGAGGCGGGATTCGTCGTGCGTTTTCTACCCCGGCCCCCCGCCTTCGACAGCTACCAGAGCCGGGTCATCAGCGCCAAACCCGCCCACGCGGCTTACTACCACCGCGATCTGGCTGTGCGCAACGTGTTGATCCAGGACGCGGGCGAGACGGTCTACACCCTCTCCGGCGAGGTGGCAAACACAGGGACGGATCCCGCATACGAGGTGAGGGTGATCATCACCCTGCTGGATGATCAGGGCCAGGTAGTCGGGTTGCGCGAAGTCCCCACCGTTCCTCCTGATATTCAACCAGGTGAAAGCGCCTTTTTCTCCGCTGAACTGCTTCCCATCCACATGCCTGTGGCCGATTACCGCCTGCTGGCGGAAGGCCATCGCAAGTTGACGCCCGATGAGTAACCCATCGTCACCGGCTATCAAGACCCCTTTCGGCTGGACATTCGCGCAACACGTCCTGCGTGTGCTGCTGCGTCTGTTGGTGAAGCTGGACGTGCAGGGGCTGGAGCACATGCCCGATCACGGCCCGGCCATCATCACGCCCAACCACATTGGCTGGCTGGACGTGGTGCTCATGCCCGCGTTCAGCAAGGTTCCGCCGGTCACCTTCGCTGCCGAGAAATGGGGACGCGCGCCCCTGGTGAATCACCTGTTTCGTCACTTCGGCCAGGCTATCTTCGTGGAGCGCGGCGCGCCCGACAAGCGGGCGTTGAAAGCGGCCATGGAGGTGCTGAAACAAGGGGGCGTGTTGGGCCTGGCTCCTGAGGGCACCCGCTCCCACGACGGCATCCTGCGCAAGGGGCATGATGGCGCGGCCTGGCTTGCCAGCCGCACCGACGCCACCATCATCCCCATCGCCATGTGGGGGCATGAGAACGTCATTCGGGGACATTGGCTGCGCCTGCGGCGGCCGGAAGTGCATTTTCATGTGGGCGAGCCTTACAAGCTGCCGCCCGAAGCCCGCAAGGCCCGCAGCCGGGAGATGAAAGTCTACACCGAGATGATCATGCGCCGCATCGCGGCCATGCTGCCGCCCGAACGGAGAGGCTACTATGCCTGAGGGCGCTTCCTTCGAGCGCATGTGCCCTTATTTGCGAGGCCGCCAGGGGCTTGATCCCAGCCCCCAGCCCGGCGCAGACAATCTCTGTCTGCTGGCTTCCTCCATCCATCTGCCCCTCTCCCACCAGCGCGAGTATTGTCTCAGCGGGCGCTTCGCAAGCTGTTCCCGCTATCAACGCCAGTGGGGACGCCCCATCCCCCGCTACGTGCGGGGAGCCCAACCCATCCGCGTCCGGCCCGCCACGCCCACCCCGCCCCTCAAAACCCTGCCCTGGCGGCAGCCCTGGTTCGCCGCCGCGGTCCGGTGGCTGATCTTCATCGCTCTGTTTCTGCTGTTCATGTTTCTCTGGCGGGCGCGCATGAGCGAGACCCCGCCTTTCGTCCTCGAACGAGAGCGCATCCCCACGCCCGTCATCGAGGCCACGCCCACCATCCCCCCGCCCTACCTGCCTCCCACCGTCGGCCCGCCGGGATGACAGGATTACTGATGACTGGTGACTGATGACTGATCACTGATAAAGCGGGTCAATCGCACCCACGCGGGGATATCCAGCTCCTGCGCCCGGGCCTTGGGGCTCAGCCCGGCCGCCTGCAGCGCCTCCGCCATCTGCGCCGGGGACAGACCCAGGCCCGCGGCCAGGCTGTTGCGCAGGGTCTTGCGCTTCTGCCCGAATCCGGCCCGCACGACCCGGAAGAACGCCTCCCGCAGCGCATCGGGCACCAGGGGCTGCGCCCGCACGTCCAGCCGCAGCACCGCGGAGTGCACCTTGGGCGGGGGCGTGAACGCGCCGGGCGGCAGCTTGCGCACGATGGTGGGTTCGGCGTAGACCTGGACGGAAACCGCGAGCAGGCTCATCTGCGGAGGCCGGGCGACAATGCGGCGGGCTACGTCCAGTTGCAGGGTGAAGACCAGGCGCTCGGGCCGGGGTTCGGCTTCGAGATAGTGGCGCAGCAGGGGCGAGGTGATGTAGTAGGGGATGTTGCCCAGCACGAAGTAGGGAGCCAGCCCGCCCGTGCGCTCCAGCAGCTCGCGCGGGCTCAGCTTGAGCGCGTCGCCGTGGATGACATGCACCTGCTCCCAATCTGCGTACAGCGCCCCCAGCATCTCCGCCAACCGCGCATCCAGCTCCACCGCGATGAGCCGTCCCACGCGCGGGGCCAACGTCGCGGTCAGCGCGCCTGGCCCGGGCCCCACCTCGATGACCACGGCATCGGGCGGCAGGTCCGCCGCGTCCACGATGCTATCGAGGATGTTGGGGTCGGTGAGGAAGTGTTGGCCCAGGCCTTTGCGTGGCTTCAGGCCCAGTTCTTTGAGTTGGGCCAGCAGGGTGGGCGGGCGTTGCGAATCCATGGGACGTTGCAAAGTCTACTCGCCAGACAAATAGCGCTCAATTTCCTCGGCGAAAGCTTCGAAATCCCCCAGACGCCGTTTCAGAATGCCATAAACCCGTTCGTCATCGATGCGCGTGTAATCATGGACGATGAGATTTCGAAATCCTACCATTTGTTTCAGCCGAAGCGTCAGTTCTGAAGAAAGAATGCCCGCCTGATGCAAAATCTCAAAGGTCTCCCGATAGGTCGAGGCGGGGGGCAGCCCCTCGATGCTGATGATCCGTTGGCTGACATCGAAACAGACCTCGATCGCGACTTGCAGGGAGCGCTCGACCGCTTTTTTCAAACGTTGATTGCGTTGATAAGCATGTAGATTGGGCGTTGCATCTCGTTCTTGTTTGAGATAGGCGACTTCTTCAGCCAGGCGTTTCAGTCGGTTTGTAATGATGCCGTTGACGCTCACCGAATCGTCCCTCCCGAATGTCTTGATGCAGGATGCGCTCGGCAAATTCCCGCAAGGGCTGCTGATCGAAATAGAACTTGAAGGTTCGCACCTCGAATTCCACGCGTTCGGCCTGGTGGGCGGGATGCTCGTACAGCAGCCGCCCCGCGGTCAGCACCTGGAATCGCAAAAGAAGAGGCGCCCGGTGTAAAAATGTCACGTCCAACCGTCGCCCCTCCACAAAGGTTTCCAACGCCTCTATCAGACTTATTTCCCGCTCGAATTCAGCCATGACCTGATCGAGGTCGGGTTCTTCCTCCTCCCGCCGGGGGGACGCGGCCAACAGAATCGCCAGATCGATATCGGAATCGGGCCGCGCGCGGCCCTGGGCCAACGAACCAAAGAGATACGCTGCGATGACGTCAGGCTGGGCGGCCAGAAAATCGATCAGGCCCGCCCGATCCAGGCCGGGCGTGGGATGGTCTGGAGGCAACTTGAGCATGGCATGATGGTAGCATAAAGTGAGCGGGATGAAAAAAGCGGCGGGCCGGAGGCCGCGCCGCTTGGGATGGAACGTTGAGCAAGTGTTATGCTTCGCCTTTGGTGTTGATTTTCAACACGGAGTACAGGGCGCAATAGCCGATGGCTCCGGTGATGAGCAGGATCGCACCCACGACCAGAGCCACGATGCTCCAGAGGCCGAATCGGGGCTCGACGACAGCCCAGCCGACATAGAGCAGGACGATTCCGAGGATCACGCGGATAATGCGATCCCACATGCCTTCATTTGCTTGCATAAGAACCTCCCGAGAATGATGAATTGAGAAAAAAGTCAGGGCGAGTTCTCGCCATGTCACTTTAAGTAACTGCTAACGTACTCGATTTCAGGCCACAAGAAGCCACGAAGGCTCGAAGTTTTTCGAAGACGCGAAGGGGAAAATAAAGAAAAATACGTCGTGCCTTCGTTTTCTTCGTGTCTTCGTGGCAAAAAGCGGCGGTGCGACCTTAGCAGTTACCACTTTAAACTAAACGTATTTTGAAATCAGGTGTTTTCGGCCTCGGCCACCCGGAGCTGAAGCTCCGGGCTACGAAACGACGCCGGGTGAACCCGGCTTCCTGCGGCGCGCGACATGCGCCATAGCCCCATTTATGGGGCGTCGTTCTTAGCCCGCAGGTTCACCTGCGGGCGGCGGCGCGGCCAGAGAATCGCCTTTCATGGATGATCCAATGCAAACCAAAAGCCTTGGTTTCAATTTGCTTTCACTTTAGAATATACGAGGATCGCTGCATCATGTCAAGCGAATTTGAACAAAATCGGCCATTTCTTATGAAAATCTGATGAATGTTCGGGGTTGGAGCATCGGAATTGGGGATATCACGGCGGTTATCGCATTTTCGCGAAAACAAAGTATAATTGTTTGTTGAGGCGTTTTCGCCCGTATTCCCGCCAGGCTTGTTCAATTGATTCAAACCCATGAACCCCGACCGCATCCGCAATTTCTCCATCATCGCCCATATCGACCACGGCAAATCCACCCTGGCCGACCGCTTGCTCCAGATTACCGGCGCTGTCTCCGAGCGCGAGCTCCAGGACCAGATGCTGGACAGCATGGATCTGGAGCGGGAAAAGGGCGTCACCATCAAAGCGTCCGCGGTGCGGATGCTCTACACCGCGTCCGACGGCGAGACCTACGAACTCAACCTCATCGACACGCCCGGACATGTGGATTTCAGCTATGAGGTGTCGCGGGCGTTGAAGGCGTGCGAGGGCGCGCTCCTGGTGGTGGACGCCACCCAGGGCATCGAGGCTCAAACCCTGGCCAATCTCTACAAGGCCCTGGAACTTGACCTGGAGATCATCCCCGTCATCAACAAAATCGATCTGCTCGCGGCCCGGCCTGACGAAGTCGCTCAGGAGATCGAAGACCTGCTGGGCGTGGACGCGCTGGATATCCCACGGGTTTCGGCCAAAGAGGGCACCAACGTCGAGCAGGTGCTGGAGGCCATCGTCGAACAAATCCCGCCTCCCCAGGGCGATCCCGACGCGCCCCTCCAGGCCCTTATCTTCGACAGTCACTACGACCCCTACAAAGGCGTCATCGCCTATGTGCGGGTGTTCCATGGCCGCATCCGCAAGCGTGACCTGCTCCAGCTCATGTCCACGGGCGCGGAAGTGCAACCCATTGAAATCGGGATTTTCTCCCCCAGGATGACGCCCGTGGAGGAGCTGGCCGCCGGGGATGTGGGTTATGTGGCCACGGGCCTGAAAAGCGTGCAGGAATGCCGCGTGGGCGACACCATCACCCTGGCCGCAAACCCCGCGCCTGAACCCCTGCCCGGCTTCGAGCCCATGAAGCCCATGGTCTTCGCGGGCGTCTATCCCGCCGAGGCTGACGACTACAACCTGCTGCGGGATGCGCTGGAAAAGCTCCAGCTCAATGACGCCTCTCTGGTCTTCCAGCCCGAGACCTCCCAGGCCCTGGGGTTTGGCTTCCGCTGCGGCTTTTTGGGCCTCTTCCACATGGAGATCATCCAGGAGCGTCTGGAGCGAGAATACGGCCTGGACCTGGTCTTCACTGCGCCTTCGGTCGAATATCAGGTCACCCTCACCGACGGCAGCGAAATCGTCATCGACAGCCCGGCCGAACTGCCCGAGCCCAACCATATCGAGGAAATCCGCGAGCCCTGGGTCCAGATCGACATCATCACCCCCACCGATTACATCGGCACGGTCATGGACCTGGTCATCAACCGTCGGGGCGAGTTCAAAAACCAGGAATACCTGGACGCCCGCCGCGTCCAGCTCAGCTACACCATTCCCCTCACCGAAATCCTGGTGGATTTCTACAACGAGCTCAAGGCCCGCACCCGCGGCTACGCCTCGCTGGACTATCACTTCCACGAATACCGTCCGGCCAAGATGGTCAAACTCGACCTGCTGGTGGCGGGCCAACCCGTGGACGCGCTCTCCATCATCGTGCACGAAGACCAGGCCTATCAGAAGGGCCAGAAACTGGTCTCCAAGATGAAGAAAGTCATTCCCCGTCAGCAATTCGACGTAGCCATCCAGGCTGCCATCGGCAACCGCATCATCAGCCGGGCCAATGTCAAGGCCCTGCGCAAAAACGTGCTGGCCAAATGCTACGGCGGCGACGTCACCCGCAAGCGCAAGCTGCTGGAAAAGCAGAAAAAAGGCAAGAAGCGCATGAAGATGATCGGCTCCGTGCAGGTGCCGCAAGAGGCATTTATGGCCGTATTGCAGTTGGATGATGACAAATGAGTGATTCGAGTTCGAGACCATGACTCGGAAGCGCTATTTCGATTTCCTCCCTGTCATCGACATGTTCCAACGGGCCTATTTTTTGAAACTCCTTGCCAAAGGATGAGGAAACCCTGATACTATGTCTAAACATCGTGCACCTCGCAATCGCACGATCACCCTTTCGCCCGAGGAAAGGGAACGTTTCCGCGCCCGCTTATTGCGCCTAAATGGGCCGACCTCCATTGACGCTGTGCGTGATCAGACGATTTGTCAGGACGCCTTGGTCGCCTTGAAGTGGCTGCCTGATGATTCAGTGGACCTGGTTTTCGCAGACCCCCCTTATAACCAGACCAAGAAATTCAATGCCGTCTCCTTCCGAGAGATGTCTCTGGAAGCCTACGAAACCTGGCTGCTTTCCTGGATTCCCGAAATCAAACGCATTCTCAAACCCACGGGCGCCTTCTATATCTGTGGCGATTGGCGTTCCTCGACCGCCATTCACCGCGTTCTAGAGCGTTATTTTATCGTCCGCAATCGCATCACCTGGGAACGTGAAAAGGGAAGAGGAGCGAGAAAGAATTGGAAAAACAGCTCCGAGGATATCTGGTTTGCCACCATGTCCCGTGATTACACATTCCACGTGGATGATGTCAAACTGATGCGCCGCGTCATCGCGCCTTATCGGGATGCCAATGGACAACCCAAGGACTGGCAGGAGAACATCGATGGACGATTTCGATTGACATATCCATCCAATTTGTGGACCGATATTACGGTTCCGTTCTGGTCTATGCCCGAAAACACCGAACATCCCACCCAAAAGCCGGAAAAACTCCTGGCAAAAATCATCTTGGCCAGCAGCAATCCAGGCGATATTGTGCTAGACCCCTTTTTGGGCTCAGGAACGACCTCTGTGGTCGCCAAAAAGTTGGGACGACACTATATCGGTATCGAAATAGACGAAACTTATTGTTGTCTGGCGGAAAAACGTTTGGACATGGCGGAAAAAGACCCTTCGATTCAGGGATATGCCAATGGTGTCTTCTGGGAAAGAAATTCACTGCCCCAACAGCAAAAATCCAGGAGGTCGAAAGGGCATACTGCAAAACAGCCATTGTTGTTTACTGATCTGGAGAAGGTGGAATGAAGAGCGCCATTTTTTATAGCGACGCCTATCATCAGATTGAGAACCGGGTCAAGGATTTCATCAATAGGCATCCAGCATTTCTGTCATCTCGGTCCATGGACAGCCCGCGAGCGGTGGGGGACGCCATCGAGTCCATTATTCGGGATGAGTTCGATCAAATCTTGGGCGATCTCAGTCAGGAATACTCGGCGCAATTCGCCCGGCGAGCAATGGCCGATATCGCCTTTACTGATCACGAGGGGCTGTATTACATTGTCGATGTCAAGACCCATTGCACCGATACCCGTTTCAACATGCCCAATTTGACCTCGGTACAGCGTTTGGCTCGATTTTATGAAGATGATTCCAACTATTTTGTCATTCTCCTGATCGAATATCATATTGAAACGCGTCCGGTTGTCACCAATGTCATCTTTGTCCCCATTGAATTCCTGGGGTGGGATTGCTTGACGATTGGCGCTTTGGGATGGGGGCAAATCCAGATCGCCAACGCCAAGCACATCACGATAAACGCCGGTTACTCTCGTAAGCGATGGATGCTCGAACTTTGTGATGCTGTTCTGGCCTTTTATCCGCGCGAGATCGCCAAAATCCAGGAACGCATATCTTATTTCGAGAAAGTTCGTGAATTTTGGCAATCGAAGGAAAAAGACTGATTAAATGTAACTACTAAGGTATCGCGACCACTTTTTGCCACGAAGACACGAAGAAAAGCGAAGGCACGACGTATTTTTCATTATTTTTCCTTCGTGTCTTCGAAAAACTTCGAGCCTTCGTGGCTTTTGGTGGTCTAAAGTCAAGTACGTTAGCAGTTACGATTAAATCCATCAAATACCATGACCACGATTCGCCGCCTCTTCCCTTACCTCCTCCTCGCCCTCATCTTGCTGGTGGGGTTTGCGTTGCGCACGTTCAACGTGGATTGGGCCGACGGGCAGCTTCCCCATCCCGACGAGCGCTCCACCGTCGCTTTCTTCGCGCCTACCATCCACTGGCCCGAGGACGCCTCCCTCATCCTCGACGTGGACCACTCCCCGCTCAATCCCTTCAATGACCCGGGCAGCGGCCGCAAGCGCTCCTACACCTACGGGCACTTCCCCCTCTACCTGCTGGTGATCACGGCCCGCCAGACCCCGAAACTGGCCCCGCTGGCCGAAAAGCTGGGCGCGCCCGAAAAGATCGTGACGATGATGCAGCAGGCGGATGGCGTGCCCGGTTACGCCTGGGTGGGCCGGGTGTTGGTGGCCATCTTCGACACGCTGACCATCCTCTTCCTGTTCCTCATCGGCAAACGTCTGTGGGGCGTGCACGCGGGCCTGCTGGCCGCGGCCTTTGCCGCGTTCACCGTCCAGCAGATTCAACTGTCCCACTTCTTCGCGGTGGATCCCATCTCCGCTGCGTTCGTGGTCATCACCATCTACTTCGCCATCAAGATGCTGGACACGGGCGGCTGGGGATATACTTTGCTCACGGGCGTCATGGCGGGGCTGGCCGTGGCGTCCAAGTTCAGCGCCATGCCCGTGCTGGCCGCGCCCGTCATCGCGGGCGGGCTGCTCACCTGGCGACAGGCGAAGTCGGAGGATCGGATGAAGACGCCCGGCTGGTTGTTGGCCGCGGCCGCGTTGCTCATCGCCTTTCTGACCTTCTTCATCACCTCGCCCTTCGCCATCCTCGATTGGAAATCCTTCCACCAGTTCGTGATCAAAGAACAGGGTGCCATGGCCCGGGGCGAGGCCGATCTCCCCTACACCCGCCAGTATCGGGGCACGACGCCCTATCTCTACTTCATCGAACAGCAGGTGTTGTGGGGCATGGGCATCCTGCTGGGGCTGGTGGGATGGTTGGGATTTGGCTGGGCCATGGTGCGAGCCATCCTGGGCAGGGCCCAGGCTGGCGTGTGGATCATCCTGGCCTGGCTGGTTCCCTACTTCTTGATTACGGGCGGTTTTCTGGCCAAATTCAATCGCTACATGGCGCCGGTGGATCCATTGTTGAGTCTGTTGGGGGCGGGGATGCTGTGGTCGCTGGCGGTGTGGGTGGCAGGAAGGAAGAGTAATCAGTTATCAGTAATCAGTGATCCGTCTTCAGAGGAAGAAGGACAGAACGACGCACACTCAATACCCAATACCCAATATCCTAATCCTAATCCTAATCCTGATCCTGATCCTGATCCTGATCCCAATCCCCCCATCGCTGAACCCATCCCCGAATCCGTGTACACCGCGCCCGAACGTCGGGCCAAGCGTCTCTTCTGGGCCATGGGGCTGATCGTGCTCATCCCCACCATCCTCTGGGCCCTGGCCTTCGTCAATGGCGTCTATCGCACCGAACACCCATTCATCACCGCGTCCAAGTGGATGTATGCAAACATCCCCGACGGCAGCACGATTATCACTGAGCACTGGGAGGAGGGCATGCCCCTGAACCTGCCCATTCCGGGCGGGTATCCGGCCGCGCATGGCTGGAAGAGCGTGACCATGCCCATGTACGAGGAGGACACGCCGCAGAAGTTCGAGATCATCAAGCAAAACATGCGGGAAGGGGATTATTACGTGCTGGCCACGAAACGGCTCTACGGCGCCCTACCCCACCTGCCCCAACGCTATCCCATGAGCATCGAGTTCTACAAGCTGCTGTTCGAGGGCAAGCTGGGCTATGAGCTGGTGGGCGATTTCCACACCTACCCCAAGTTGCTCGGCATCGAAATTCCCGACCAGAGTGCGGACGAAAGCTTCTGGGTCTACGACCATCCCCGCACGCTCATCTTCAAGAAGGTGCGGGACCTGAGCGATGAGGAATGGGATCAGCTTCTGGGCGGGCTGTGGGAAAAGGCCATTCCCTACTACACAGGGGATGAGAAGTCGGGCGGGCTGTTGAGCAAGCTGACCTTGGGCCTGCTGGGGGGCAAAAAGCAGCCTGGGGAGCCGAAAGAAGAGAAAAATTTGCTCCTGGATCAACCCGTGGACACGCTGCCCGACGTGGGGCGGGTGGCCTGGAACCCACTGCGGGAAAGCAGTCTGGCTTCGGTGATCGTCTGGTGGCTGGCGCTGCTGGGATTGCAGATACTGGCCTGGCCCGTGGCCTTCACGGTCTTCGGCAGCCTGCGGGACCGGGGCTACGCGTTCGCGCGGGCGCTGGGGCTCATTCTTCTGGCCTGGGTGAGCTGGATGCTGGCCTCCTCCCACCTCCTCATCAACAACCTCCTGCCGTATATCATCGCTCTCGTCCTGCTGGCGTTGCTGTCCTTCCTGCTGTGGCGGCGGCAGCGGGAAGCCATGGCCGCGTTCTGGCGGGAGCGACGGGGACTCATTCTCATCCTGGAAGGCGTATTCACCGCGGCCTTCCTCTTCTTCGTATTCATCCGCCTGCTGAATCCCGACCTGTGGCAGCCCTGGTTCGGGGGCGAGAAGTTCATGGAGTTTGCGTTCCTGAATGCGGTGTTGAAGACGCCCTACTTCCCGCCCTACGATCCCTACTACGCGGGCGGGATCATGAATTACTATTACTATGGCTACCAGCTCCTGGCCGTCCTCATCAAATTGACGGGGTTGAAGCCCACCATTGCCTTCAATCTGGCCATCCCCACCCTCTTCGCCCTGACCTTTACGGGCGTGTTCAGCCTGGCCTACACCCTGGCGCCCCGACTGCGGGGCCGGGCGCAATCCTGGCAGGATGGGCTGGGCGCGGGGCTGCTGGCGGGCGTCATCGTGGCGGTGATGAGCAATCTGGAGGGCGGCCTGGCTCTCATTCGTAATCTGGCGCAGGTCAGCCCCAGCCAGTTTACCGCCACCTTTCCCGGGCTGCAGACCCTGGTGCGGGCCGCGGCCGCCATTCCCGCGGTGTTGGCGGGCAACGTGCAGCCTCCCACCTACAACTACTGGGATATCTCCCGCGTCATCCCGTATACTATCAACGAATTCCCCTACTGGTCCTTCCTCTTCGCGGACCTGCATCCGCACATGATGGGGATTCCCTTTACCGTGTTGTTCCTGGCGCTGGCATATCAGTTGCTGGCGAATGGCTCGCGAAGCGAGAGGACAGTATTCAGTGTTCAGTATTCAGTGTTCAGTGAGCAGGGGGCGGATGCGTCACTGAACACTGAACACTCATCTCCCCAAGAGGAGTCGTCCCTGCCCGATGCCGCAATTCCCTCATCTGAGGATACATCTTCATCTTCACTGAACACTGAAAACTCCACCCCTTCGCCCGAGCTGGAACTCCCATCTCGTCCCTGGGCCGCGTTTCTGCTCATGCCTTTCGTGCTGGGCGCGATTGGGGCCACGAACACCTGGGACCTGCCCACTTACCTGGGGCTGGGCGCATTGGTCTGGCTGCTGCGAGAGTGGCGGATGCAAAGACGCATTCGCCTGATCCGCACCCTTCTCTTCATCCTCTACCTGGCGGGCGCGTCCATTCTCCTCTACCTGCCCTTCTACAGTCACTACACCACCGTTTTCCAGACGGGCGTGGCCCTGACTTATGCCAAGACGGATCCGGGCGCGTGGCTGCGCATCTGGGGCTTTTTCGTCTTCGTCGCCATCAGCTATTTCGTGGTGATGCTGATTTATCGCCCGGGCGACGTGCTGGGCCTGGCCTGGCTCTCGGGCCTGTTCCGCCACTTCGATCGCAGCGCCCGCTTTCTCGATCACTTCGAGGCACTGGTCGCCCGCCGCTGGGATTTGCCCTTCACGCAGGCGGTGATGGCGCTGACCGTGGTGGCCGCGGGCGTGCTGGCTGCATTTGGCTATTGGGTCATCGCCCTGCTGCTGGCGCTGGTGGTTTTCATCGGATTGTTCCTTTTCCGGCAGAAGGCCGACCCCGCGGATCAGTTCGTCAATGCGCTCTTCTTCACGGGCCTGCTGATTCTGTTGGGCGTGGAGATCGTCTATCTCAAAGATTTCCTGTGCGGCTGCGGGCCCGGTTTCTTCAGCAAAACCCACGGCGAATGGTATCGCATGAACACGCTATTCAAGTTCTACATCCAGGCGTGGGTGATCCTGGGCGTGGCCGCGGGCGCGGCCTTGCCCTGGATGGTGGATCTCACGCAAAGGCGCAAAGGCGCAAAGGGGGAAAAGGGCGCGTCGGTCTGGCGCTGGGTGTGGCTAATTACGCTAGGGGTTTTGTTTGCGCTGGGGCTGGTGTTCCTGGTTCTGGGAACGAAAAGCCGGGTCAATGACCGGTTCCCTGGCCCGCGGCCCCCTCGCAACACCCTGGACGGCATGGCTTACATGACCGTAGGCCGTTATAACTGGCCCGATAACAGTCACACCATCGAACTGAAGTACGACTATGACGCCATCCGCTGGCTGCAAGAGCATGTGACGGGGACGCCCGTAGTGGCGGAAGCGCCTGCCAGTTGGTATGAGGTGAACGGACGCAGTGTGGGTTACGATTATTATCGGGCGGGCGGGCTGCGCGTCGGCTCCATGACGGGCCTGCCCATCCTGCTGGGCCAGCATCAGGGGGAACAGCGTTACGGCTGGCAGGTGGGCCAGCGGGAGCAGATCGCCCGCGAGTTCTGGCAGACCACCGACCTGAACCGCCTGCGTCAGCTCATCGACCAGCTTCACATCGATTACGTCTACGTAGGCCAGCTCGAACGCATCCTCTTCTCCCCCGAACAGCTGGCCAAGTTCGACGCGCTGGTGCAATCGGGCGAGGCCGAGGTCGTCTACCAGAATCCCGGGGTGACTATCTATCGCATCATACGGTGGGAACAGTCACCATGAGCGTCGGCTCACCACATAACGACGAAAATAAAAATGCAGTTTGCAGGTATGCAGGCAGCAAGTGGCAGGTGGCAGGTGGAGAGAGCGCAGATTCCTACTGATTACTGATCACTGATAACTGATTACTCTATTTACGGAACAATTGTCAGCAAGGAGATATCCATGTCCCAACAAAATGAAATCACCTTTCGCGAGGCCATCCAGCGGGTCGTTTCGGAATTAACCGGGCCTATCTCCATGGATGAATTCGTCCGCCGCGTGCTGGAAATCCGGCCTTCGATAGCGAAAAACCCCCGCCAATCGGTTACTCAGGTCCTTTGGGAACATGAGGGCACGATTTTGACGCGTCTTGATAGGAACACCATCGTCCCCTTGCATGCGGTGATGCCGGGCGTACGATTTCGTTGGCTGCTGTCGAGAGAGGAAGCCGAACAAGGAGCGCTGCGCCTTAACCCCACCTTTTTCGGTTATCTGCCGCGAAGCGCGGATCCCGCCTCCATGCTCTCCCTTATTGATGAACATGGAAAGGAGATAAAAGTCCGGAGGGCCGCACTGCAGACGGATTTGAGAAAGGAAATAGAGGAACTCGCCGAAAATCTCCCCATCCCCGTAGACGACATACCCGATGAAATCCTCCAAAATACGTATCCTGCCTTGGATCTGGCAGACTGGATGCGAGCGCATCAAGTCGAAGAGGGAGACAGCATCTTGTTTACGATTGTTGAATGGGGCGAGACGCGCCGCGCTTTCCAGATCGCCCATGAACCTTATGCTCAGATAGAGCCTCATTTCGAACACATTTTTGAACAAAGCCGCCTGATGGAATCGACGCTCTTCGATATGCTGGAACACGAACATGATGAGGCCCTTTGGATGCACCACGCGATCCCGCGGATGCACGTGATCCTCGATGGTCCTCGAGACCTGCCCGGACTTCATTGGACAACAGCGGTCATCGCCGGAAACCGCATGCTGTTTGACGATTTGTTTATCTTCTATGCCGATTCCCGGCGCGGGCTGGCTATGTTGGGTGTGGACTCAGTTCTCGACCTCTACCACGAAGATGCTGAAGCGCCTCAAGAAACAAATCGAGTGTTACGATTCAAAGTATGGTATCGACGCAAAAAATCCCGATGGGAACGGATTGAGATTCGAGAGGATCAGACGTTTTATGAGTTGGATGCCATCATCCGACTGGCCTTTGACCATGACCCCGGCGATCACTTGGGCGGGTTTTGGAAATGGATTCGACGGGATGAAACCAAACGCTTTCGGAAAGTTTCTGTGGGCGTAGTCTATCCCTTCTTCCCTGATGCTACTGCCATTAATGACCGGACTCTTTCTGAGTTAAGGCTAGAAGTGGGCGACCAGTTGCTCTATGTCTATGACTTCGGCGATTGGGTGGAACACATTCTGGAGTTAGAAGCCATCGAAGAGCTTGAGCCGAAGGTCACCTATCCCCGGGTGCTTCCCAAGCCCCGTGGACGCGGTCGCAAGCGGGTTTCATAAGGCGATTCAGGGTGGCATCTTCACATAGCAGGCGCCACGAGCGGTAGCTCGCCGATACGGACGAAAATGACGGGGTGCGCAGCCCCGTAAACTGGTAGACCAGGAAACCAGGGAAACCGGGCCGATTCGCTCATTCGCCCGGTCTACTGGTTTTCCTGGTTCGCCAACGCTATTTCCCAAGTGAACGTTTTTCGTTCCACGGCCAAAACAGGGTCAGGGCCATCACTGCGGCCAGCACAATAATGACGCTTGCCCAGGCGGCGATGGCCAGGAATGTGCGCCCCGAAAGGGGCAGCCAGGGCGCGAAGCCCCCTGCCAGCAACGCCAGCCACATCAGACCCACCCCAAGCATCCACAAACCTTCCATCCAGCGCCGTCGCGTCTCATTTCCAAATTGGGCGATGAGCAGGCCCATCAAAGCGCTGGAGGCCCACACCAACAACATATCGTGCAGATAGAAGATGCGCAGCGCGCCCACGCCCCATTGCCAGACGGCAGGGACGAACATCATTACGGCGGCCCCTATCTGCACCACCAACCCCAGCATCCCGAATCTCACCAGCCGGGGCAGAACGCCCCAATTCCGCCAGAATTGCCAGAGATACAGGGCTACGAACGCCGCCACAACCAGGTTTGCCAGCGCCGCCAGCCAATACATGGCCGGGGTGAGCATGTCGGGCGGCATGCCCAGCAGGAAGGTGGGGATGATGAATAGCGCCAGGGAAGCGACGGGCAACCAACGTCCGGGCGTCACATCTTTTTCGCCCAACCGGGCCCAAATGGCCCCAAAGAGGGCCAGCAGCAGCCATCCCGAGGTGAACAGATCCAGGAAAAGATGCAGGAAGAGATGCTTTACAAAGGGATTTTCGATCTTCATCGCCAATAACGCTGGCTCGGCCATGGCGCCCAAGCTGGCGAGAAAGAGCAAAATCGCCGCCCAATTCCACAAGCGCAAGGCCAGAGCGCGCTCTTTGACGCCATGCACCATCCGGACGTATAACCCCATGAACCAGAACCAGGTCAGGCCCGCAAAACCGGCGCTCATCGCGCCCAGGGGCAGTTGGGCTGAGCCAATGGTTGTGGATTTGTAGCCGTTGGGCCAGAACGCGGGAAGTTGGAGGAGGGAGAAGATGAAGGTGGCGGCCATCTGCCAACGTACGCCGCGAGGCAGCTTGCGACCCGTCAATCCTGGTAGATGATGCCAGATGAGCGCCATCAACGCCAGGATAGTCCAACCGAACATGGTATGGCTGTGGGCGTGCACGACGTTTCGGATTTCACCCCAGCCCGCGGGCATGCCGTAGACCAGCGCAAACCGCAAAAGCGAGCCCGTGGATCCTGCCAGGACCAGAATCAAAATGGCGAGAAACGCATATTTGCGAAAGAAGGTTCGAGGCATGATGTGTCGTTGGCGTCTGTGAAGTGGGAGGCCAAAGAAAGGGAGCGTGCGTGGAAAACGCTGCGCTCCTGCTATGAAAATAGAGCCACGAAGGCGCGAAGGAAAGCGAAGGCACGAAGAAAAAAGACTGAAGACTAAAGATTATCTGCGGAAATCAGCGTTGCATCTGCGTCATCTGCGTTCTCATTTTCATCGGTATCGGCGCGCCGCCGCGCGTGGTGCCTGCTATGAAAATAGAATGATCGCTGGTTGCGGAAGGATCGCCAGGCCCGCGTTGGCCGAGGCGGCAACGGGCGAGATGCGTCAAACGTGAAACGTGACGGTCTCACGCATCACGTTTCACTCGTCACGGCATTGGCTTCCCGCGCCAACCTGGCCGCGGGGCGTTTTCATGGGTATCGGCGCGGTCGCGCCCGCCGTCGGACTGCTTTGAAAATAGAGCCCCGAAGGCGCGAAGGAAAGCGAAGGCACGAAGAAAAAAGACTGAAGACTAAAGATTATCTGCGGAAATCAGCGTTGCATTTGCGTCATCTGCGTTCTCATTTTCATCGGTATCGGCGCGCTGCCGCGCGTGGCGCCTGGTTTATGGGGCTACGCGCCATGGATATCGGTGCGAGCGACCCGCGCTACGTGCGTTATCGCCCAGGTGGGAAGAAGGCGATGACATCGCCCGCGTGGATGGGCTGATCGAAGCCGCCATGATAGCGCACCTCCTTGCCATTCAAGAGAATGCGCCAATAAGGTCCCTCGCGCGGGATATACACCTTCTCGAAGTCGGTGGCCCAGGTGGCTTCGACGTCATCCTCGGGCGCTCGCCATTCCACCACGAAGAACTCTTCTCGCAACCGGGGATGGTAGTTGAAGAACTTGCGCAGCACGTCGGCCAGAGTGTCATCGCTGTGGGCGTGGATGACCTGTTCTTCCATGCCGGCGATGGCCTGCAATTTGCCATAGAGCTTGGCGGTGACGGTGATGGGACCTTCGTCTACAGCCCTCGCCGCGTTGTAGCCCGCCAGCATCTGGTAATTTTGTAGCATCAGATATTTGTTCCATCCGCCGATGGCCGCCGCGGCCAGCTCGCGATCATGGCCATAATGGAGGATGCGATCCGCGAAAAACGCCTGAACCATGGAAACAGCGCCCATCACCCATTGCGGGGGCGTGTGGATGCCGCGCGGGCCGTGCCCTGCATGGAGGATGCCTGCATGGAAAAGATAATCTGCGAACTCGTCACTCATGTCCACCCCCACAGCCCGGGCGATCCAGGTGGCGAAAAACTGCCGCCGCTCCTCCAGATGCTCCTCATCCATCTCCTGCTCCCAACCGAGGATGGATGCCGTTTCGTCGAAAGACGCCAGATAGTCATAGGCCCCCACAACGAACTCCGCCGCATCGCGCAACAGCGTCTCCGATGTGCGCCGCATGATAATGATGGTCTGTTCATCGTCCAACCCCAGATAGGCGATCAGCCGTCGCCACATGTGCAGGGGATCGTCCAATCCCGTCAGTTCCATGGGATATTCACGGGCCTGGGTTTGAGGGGAAAGGCTTTCTAACATAAGTCACCTCGAGGACAAGGAATGAAGCGAGGATGCTTGATCGATATTATATTGGATGCCCCGAAAAAGGAAAACGTTGCACCTCGTTGCGATGGGAGTTACGAAGTCAGAAGTTGATCGATCGGTTCGATGATCATTCTGGCGTAGATTTCTCCCATCCGTTCGGGAGAGAAAGGCATGTCATTGCGTAGCCACCATTTGACCAGGGCAATGGTTGAGGCGACAACGTGATTGGCCAGGATGGCAGCGGGAATGCTGGGGGTGTAGCGGGCAATTTCCCTTTGTGCCATTGTGTCTTAGTGTTCTTAGTGGTTTTCGGGTGATGACCTTAGTAGTTACCCCCAATGAGATATTCCACCCTGGGCGCTGTGGGGGTGGTTGGCGACCATGGAGGATTGCTCAAAACAGGGAAAGCCGCGATAATACGCGCATGACCAACCTCCCCCGTTCATTGTCACAGAACCCGCGCGTCCTGCGCCTGGCCCGCATCTTGTTGGGCGCGAGCTCGCTGGCGTTGTTCCTGTTGCTGTGGGAGGGGTTGGTGCGATGGCAGGATTATCCCCCCTACATCCTGCCCGGCCCTGGCGACGTTTGGGCTCGGTTTCTGGCCGCAGCCGCGGACGGCAGCCTGGCCCGGCACGCCAGCATCACCCTGGTGGAGGTGCTGGGCGGGTTGGCTCTAGGCGTGAGCGTGGCCACCCTGTTGGGGTATCTGCTGGCCAAATCCCCGCTGCTGGACCAGCTCGTCTCGCCCTACATCGTGGCCCTGCAAGCTTTCCCCGTCGTGGCCCTGGCTCCTCTGCTGGTCATCTGGATCGAGGACAGCCTCATCCGCACCATGATCGTGGCCGCGCTGGTGCTCTTCTTTCCGGTGCTGGTGAACATCATCGCCGGTTTGCGCTCGGTGGAGCCGGAACTGGTGGCCATGATGCGATCGTTGCAAGCCACCCGCTGGCAAATGTTCATCAAACTGGAAGCGCCTTTCGCCCTGCCCGTGCTGCTGGCGGGCCTGAAGATTGGCGCCACCCTGGCGGTCATCGGCGCGGTCATCGGCGAATTCGTGGGCGCAGACCGGGGCCTGGGCTTCCTCATCAACCTGGCCCAGGGCCTGCTGGACACGCCGCTCATGTTCGTGGCTCTCTTCACCCTGGCCGCCATCGCCCTGGGCCTGTATGGCCTGGTCAGCCTGCTGGAACGCCATCTCCTGGCCTGGAAACGAGCCGTCTGAACCCCTCGATCGATACCCAATCCTACGATATGAACGACAACCGCTTCGCATTCTCTCCAATCCTGATCCCAATCCCAATCCCAATCCCAATCCTGATCCTGGTCCTTTTTCTGTCCGCCTGCGGCGCGCCGGAGAGGACGACGCCCACATCCACACAGACGTCCGCCCCCATCGCTCTGGGAGTGGGCTATATTCCCAGTGTGCAGTTCGCCCCTCTCTACGTCGCCATCGACAAGGGCTATTTTGCGGACGAAGGCCTGACTGTTTCCCTGGAATATGGCTACGAGACCGATTACATGAAGCTTCTGGCCCTGGGCAAACGGGAATTCATCATCGCCAGCGGAGACGTGGTTATCCTGGCCCGGGCCCAGAAACTGCCCGTGAGCTATGTGGCGGAATGGTATACGAAATACCCGGTGGTCGTTTTCTCGCCCCAGGAAAAAGGCATCGAAGCGCCTGAAAACCTGGTTGGGAAGACGGTGGGGATCCCCGGCCTGTTCGGCGCGAGTTATGTGGGCTGGAAGGCGTTGGTCTACGCCGCACGCCTGCCCGAAGACAAGATCATCCTCAAGACCGTGGGCTTCAACCAGACCGCGGCGTTGCAACAAGGACAGGTGGATGCGGCCGTGGATTACGCGGCCAACGGGCCGGTGCAATTCCAGGTCCAGGGTATCCCGGCCAACGTCATCGTGGTGGATGACTACATGCATCTGCCCAGCAATGGCCTGGTCACCAGCGAGAAGGTCATGGCCGAGCATCCCGATCGGGTGGAGGGCATGGTGCGGGCGTTGCTGCGCGGCGTCGCTTTCACCCTGGCGAATCCCGATGAGGCTTTCCAGATCAGCCTGAAACATGTGCCTGAGGCGAAGCAAAACATCGCGATGAGCCGGGCCATCTTCGACGCGTCTCTGCCTTACTGGACGCCCAAATCGCCCGACGCGTTGGGCCGCACCGACCCCGCCATCTGGCCCGAGACCGCGCAATTTCTGGCCGATGCGGGCTTCACCGAGACGCCTGTGCCCACCGACGGCATTTGGACCAACGACTTTGTGGAGAAGGCGGGCGTGACGCTCGCGCCCTGACGCTCCCATGCTCCTGACCCTGGAACACGTTTCCAAATCCTTTGGCGACCCGGCCGATCCCTTGCACGCCCTGCAAGATGTTTCGTTTCAGATGAGGCGGGGAGAGTTCGTGTGCCTGGTCGGGCCCAGCGGCAGCGGCAAATCGACCTTGCTGCGGCTCATCGCCGGGCTGCTGCGCCCAAGCTCGGGCCAGATTTTGTTGGGTGATGAGCCCATCCGCGGACCCAACCCGCGGGTGGGCATTGTCTTCCAGGCCAGCAACCTTATGCCCTGGCGCACCGTGCTGGACAACGTGGCCCTGCCCCTGGAGCTGCGGGGCGAGTCCAAAGCCCGGCGATATGAAATCGCGCGGGCGCAGATCGCGCTGGTGGCCCTGAATGGCTTCGAGCATCACTATCCGCATCAGCTTTCGGGCGGGATGCAGCAACGCGCGGCCATCGCCCGCACCCTGGTGCAAAACCCCGAACTCATGCTGCTGGACGAACCCTTCGGCGCACTGGACGCGCTCACCCGCGAATATCTCAACCAGGAGCTGCTGCGCATCCACCGGGCCGAGAACGTGACCATTCTCATGGTCACCCACGCCATCCACGAGGCGGTGTGGCTGGCCGATCGCGTCCTCGTGCTCTCCCAGCGCCCGGGCGTGCTCAAAGCCGACATCCCCATCCCACTCCCCCGCCCCCGCACCGAGGCCCTGTTCACCGATTCCCGCTATCTGACCCTGGTCAAGCAGGTGCGGGCGCACATCGACCGCCCTACCGTGGCGGGCCTGTCATCGAAAATGCCATAAACCGAACGCTGGAAATCGAGCTAAAAGTGGTATTGCGCAAGCGCAGCCCATTTGGTAGACTAATGCAGCAACCGGCTACATTGAGACTTTTCAGAGAACGAGTATGGCGCAAAGTGCTGTCCTAAAAAAATTTAATGTCCTTCCGCCCGAAGCGCAACAACAGGTTCTGGATTTTATCGCTATTCTCGAAAAGCGTTACCGAACAAAGGCGGGAAGACAAGCGCGCGTTCCGCTGACTGAAGAAGCGTTCGTAGGCATATGGAAAAGTCGCTTAGATAGGCAGGATAGCGCCGCCTGGGTAAGGGCGCTGCGAGAGAGCGAGTGGGGCCTGGCTCTTCTGCCTTATCCTCCAAACCAAATATAGCTTGACAATGTCATATTCGCGCTCAAACACCCGCAGGTTCACCTGCGGGCTAAAAACGACGCCCCATGAATGGGGCTACGGTGCATGTCGCGCGCCGCAGGAAGCCGGGTTCACCCGGCGTCGTTTCGTAGCCCGGAGCTTCAGCTCCGGGCGGGACCGGGAAATGTGACATTGTCGAAATATAGTGGCAGGCCCGCGTCCGCAGAACCTGCCACTTGCAACCTGCTACCCGCAGATCGCATCACTTCCACTTGATGGTGCAGCCGACGGGCGGGGTTTCGGCCACGGGCGGCTCCTCGCCCGCCAGCAACGCGGCGATGGCGTCCCGCAGATAGTGATGCTGCACCGCGTCCGGGTCCTCGAAGTTGTCGTCCACCGCGCCGTGATAACGCAGCACGCGGTCTTGGTCGAAGACGAAGGCCTCGGGCGTGCGGGTGGCGCCATAGGCCCGGGCCACCTTCTGGGTCTCATCCCACAGGTAGGGGAAGTTGTAGCCTTTGGCTTGGGCCCGCTTTTTCATCTCCTCGAAGCTGTCGGCCGGATATTTCACCGGATCGTTGGCGTTGATCATGGCGAATTTCACGCCCTGGGGCTTGAACCGGGCCTGAAACTGGATGATGCGGTCCTCCCAGGCCTGGGCGTAGGGGCAATGGTTGCAACTGAAGATGACCACGAGCACGGGCCGGTCGTTCCAGTCGGAGAGGCTGTGCATATGGCCGTCGGTGCAGGGTAAAGTGAAATCGATGGCTTGGTCTCCGATGCGAAGCGGCATAAAAACCTCCTTGAAATGGGATGGGGAGAGAAACGACGCTTGATGCGTGAAACGTGATGCGTAAGCCCTGGCGTTTGTAGAACGCAGAAGCATCGGATATTATTTTCCAACACGGATAGGAAAAAACACGGATAATCATCAGAGGAAGTCTTCATTTTATTGATTTTTATCCGTGTTGCCTGATTGTCCGTGTTGAATGAGGAGGGCGTCTTAGCAGTTACGATGCTTTTGAGATTTTCTTCGTGTCTTTGGCTCCTTCGCGTCTTCGTGGCTATATCCTTACGAGACGGCGTTCTTTCCATCTATTTTCGAACCATCGCCTTGCGTAAGGCCCGGCGGATCATCTCGGGCGAGGGCAGGGGCGAGATGCGCCCGTCGTCCCAACGATAGACGCGGCAGGTAAGGGCTGCGGGCGCGTCGGGCGGGGGAGGGTCGAAATCCTGGCCGTCGATGAGGATGGTGGGGGAGCCGACGAAATGCCAGGCCCGGGCCTGGGCCTCCGTCTCCATCTTGTGGATGGCGATGGGCGCGTCGACGCCTTCTTCGGCCATGACTTGCTTCAGTCGGGCCAGGGTTTGCTCGTGCGAGGGGCAGTCTTCGTAGTAGAGAAAGTCGATTTTCATGGAGACACTATACCACGCCGCGCCCCGACCGTCTATCATCCCCCTTACAGTGTGCGTTTCGGAATGGGAGCGCACGCATGGCGATCCATTCGACTCAAGTCGTAACCCCGTAGGCCTACGGTCAGTGGACGGCGCAGGCCGTCCATTTTCGTGGCGAAAACGGGTCGACGCAGGTCGACCCCTGGCGTGAAACGCCTCGATGGGCACGAGTTTACTCAGCCAGTGCTGCATAGCAGCCCAGAAAAAACGCCCCGAAATTGAAACGCCCCCTTACAGTGTGGCTAATACTGGGCCAGGTTGCCTTTGACCTGGGCCTGCTTCAGTGCCCAGACCAGGGCCGCAACGCCCGCGGGCATGAGCGCCAGAGAGAATCCCGTCAGCGCCAGGATGGAGGGCGTCAGTTGGGCGAAGGAAGCGCCGTTGAGGAGCGCCCCCCGTAGTCCCGCCAGGGCGTAGGTGTGGGGCAGCAGCAGGGAGAGTTTTTGCACCGGTTGGGGCAGGATTTGCGGCGGGAAATAGACGCCCGAGAGCAGCGCGGCCGCGGCCTCCACCGCCCATGAGACGGCGTTCCCCCGCTTGAACACCAGGATCAGCGCCGCGCCCATCAGACCCAGGCCGCTGATGGCGACGCTGGCGAGCAGGGCGACGACCAACGCCCCCAACACGTTCGCTCCCGCCAGCGGAGCGCCCAAAACCAGCCCCAACAGCAGGTAGAGCAGCGTCTCGCCTAACGCGTACAGGTAGGGCCACAGGTTGGCGCCGAAGACGAGCAGAGGCAGGGGGACGGGCAGCAGGGCCTGGGCCTCCAGCGTGCCCATCTGTTGCGCTTCGGTGAGCATCCCCGCATAGCCGCTGAGGCTGATGCTGAACAGGCGCATGAACGCAAGGCCGATGAGCGCATACGCGAAATAGCCGCCCTGATAATTCTCCAGCCCCGGCTGGGGGCCGGTGACCAGCTTGCTGATGAAATAAAACACCGCCACCTGAAACAATGTGCTGAGGAAGCGCAGCACGAAAGCCAGCCGATAGGTGAGCGCGATATGCACATCCCGCCGGAAGGTCTCCCACAGCATGGCGGGCCAATGTCTAACGCCCATACTCCGTCTCCCTGCCGGTGACATGCTCATACAGCCGGGCCAGGGCCGCGGTGCGGGTTTCGGGCTGGGGCAGTCCGGCCTGAGCGAGGAGCTCTTCGGGCGCGCCATGGGCCAGCAGGCGGCCATGGTTCAGGATGAGAACGCGGCGGGCGAAGGGGGCCACCGCGCCCAGTCGATGGGTGGAGAGGAGCACGCTGGCCTGGGGCTGTTCTTGCAGATACATCCCCAGCAGGTGCATGAAATCCCCGGCCGCGGCCGGGTCCAGGCTGCGGGTGGGTTCATCCAGCAAAAGGATGGTGGGGCGATGGAAGAGGGCCCGGGCCAGGGCCAATCGTCCCCGTTGTCCGCTGGAAAGGCTCCCCACCCGACGGTGGATGAATGCCTCCATCCCCAGCGTCGCCGCCAGTTCGGCCAAACGCCGTTGAAACGCCCGCCCGCGAATGCCATAGCCGGCCGCGAAGAAGCGCAGGTTTTCGCGACCATCCAGCCGCCAGAAGAAACTGCGATCCGGATCGGTGATGACGCCAATGTGCGCCCGCACCGCCCGGCTTTGGGACAATGGCCGCCCCGCCACCCAGGCTTCCCCCGCATCGGGGCGCAGCAAGGTGGCCAGGATTTTGAACAGGGTGGTCTTGCCCGCGCCGTTGGGCCCCAGCAACACCGTCATCTCCCCGGCGTCGATCTGAAAATGGATGGGGTGCAGGGCCTGAACGGGGGGCTTGCCGGGGTAGGTCTTGGCGAGGCCCTCCACGCGAATGGCGGGATGCCTGTGGTTCATGCTTCATCCACCAGCAGGACGCATTCGTGGGTGCGGCCATCCACCTTCAAGGTCATAGGACGTTCCAGCCGGGCGTTGGCCACATAGTCGGTTTCCTCCACGACGGGCAACGAGCGCAGCCATTCCCAGTGAATGCCTTCGCCGTTTTGACCCGAAATGTTGATATACCCAATGCCCTGGGTGGTGATATTGTGGAAGAAATGGGAGCCCTGCGACGGCTCCACCCGGAAATCATCATACACAGCCTCGACGATGGCCCCTACGCCCGAGATATCGGCCCAACGCACGGGGATGCCCAGCCAGCGGTCGGAGGTGCCCCATCGACCGGGGCCAATGAGCAGATAGGGGCGTCCCTCCTTGATCAATCGGGCGTTCATACGACCGATTTCCTCGGCGATCTGCATCGTTTTGCCGATGTCGAAGGTCTCGGGCTTGACGTAGACGATATCCCGCATCTCGCGGTTGACGAAGTTGCCCAGGGCGTGGGATGAAAAACATTTGGCCCGGCGGCGATCCGCTTCCGTGATGTCCACCGGCCCCAGCTCCGCCCGCGCGGTCATGGGGCGCAGTTGCAGAAAGGCGAACTCGGGCGGCTCCTTTTTCGTCAGCTTCAGGTCCACCGAAAATTCCATCTCCACTTCCGCCCCCATGCCCTGTTTGCCCAGCTCCAGCGCGTCCACCAGGATATCGGGCAGGGGGAATTGTCGATATTTGAGCACATTGGCGAAGGTGAGCACCCGGTAGCCGGGGATCATGACCGTGTCGCGGATGCGATGCTCCGCAGGCACGTAGGTGCTGGAGAGATATTGGACGGGGGGTTCGTCCAGCGCGTCGCTCACGTCCCGCCGCACCAGATTCTCCGATTCGGTGATGTCCAACGCGTGGTAATCCTCCCCCATCTTCAGGGCGTAGAAATGGGTTTGGGCGTTCTTGAGGATGTCATCCACCGAGGATAGCTGGGGTTGAATGTGCGGGTAACGGGGACAGAAACGCAGGGTGCGTTCGCCCTCGACCACGGCCCGGCCCAGGCCCAGGGCGATGGTGGCGATGCCGTCCTCGGGCTTCATGCGGGCGAAGGGATAGTAGTTGTAGGATTGGGCCACGCCCGAGATGGCGGGATAGAAGAAGTCGCCATACCGATCCCCCACCAGCCGCTGAATCACCACCGCCATCTTCTCTTCCTCGATGCGGCGCCCGATGCGGCGGGAGAAGGCTTTGGGGCCGCGAAAGTAGGTGGAGGCGTAGACGAGTTTGACCGCGTGGATGAGGTGCTCCAGCCGCCGTTCCAGGCTGGGGTGTTCGTTGGGGAGCATGTAGGTGCGGTAGAGGCCGGCGTAGGCCTGGAATTGGGCGTCTTCCAGCAGGCTGGAGGAGCGCACGGCCAGGGGATAGCGCACCTGAGAGAGGAAGGCCCGCAGGTCGTTCTCCGCCCATTTGGGAAAGATGCCCCACATGAAGCGGGCGGAGATCTCCTGATCGCTCAGGTCCGCCTCCGCCAGATAACCCAGGCGGTTGGCTTCGATGAACTCGTCGAAGACTTCGGTGGTGATGACCAGGGTCTGGGGCACATCCAGCAGGATATCCTTGTATTTCTGTCGGAACTCGCGGTGTTCGTTCATCAAGGCCAGCCAGAACGCGAGGCCGCGGGCTTTGCCCCCCAGCGATCCCTGTCCGATCTTGAAGAAATCGGTGACCAGATCGAAATCGTCCGCGGCGAAATCGACCACGACGCCCCGCTGGCGGGCCCGGCGGCGGGCGTGGATGAGCCGCACCAGGAAATCGCGCATGGCCTCGATGCTCTCGAAGTCATCCAGACGCAGATCGCGCAGCTTGGCGCCCAACACCGTTTCGGTGCGGGTGAAAAGCCAGCGGGAAAAGTCGTTGCGCTCGGCGTGAAAGCGCAGGGATTCCGCCGGAACCGTTTGCAGCGCCTTTTCCATGCTGCGCAAGTCCGAGGCCCGGGCCACCTCCTGGCCGTTGGGCAGGCGGAAGATGAAATCGCCGAAGGCCAGGCTGTGGATGAAAAAGGCGTGCAGGTCCTCTCGCACGCGCGGCGAGGTTTTGTTCAGAAAAGCGGCCTGCAATTTGCGGGCGTGACGCTCGTTGTTTGGATCCACGCTGGTGAGCATGAGCGCGATATCGAATCGATCCTGGCGGATCATGCGCAGGAGATCGACGCCCGCTTTCGGGTCCAACACGCCGTTGCGGGGGAATTCGACATCGGAGATAACGCCCAGAATGTAAGGTTCGAACTGGCGATAGATAGCCACAGCCTCTTCGTAGGTCTCGGCCACGAGGATTTTGGGCCGGGCCCGCATGACCAGCAGGCGATGCTCCTCGTTCAGCTTGCCTTCCAGCACCTTGCGGGTCTGGCTGACCACCTCTTTGTAGAGAATGGGCAGGATAGTGGAGAGATGCAGGGGCGAGTTTTCCACGAAGAGGATGATACGCACGCCCGCCAGTTGCGTGTCCTGCGGCGCGTTGCGCCTGTCCTCCTCGCTCTTGACGATGGCGACCAGCAGTTCGGTGTTCCCCGTCCATACAAAAGCCCGATCGATGACCCGCGGCTGGCCGGGCGCATGGAACGCGGTCGGGTCCAGCATGACGCTGTGGGAGATGAGGACGACAGCGATGTCGGGGTCCCGGGCCTTGATCTCTTTGGCGAAGGCCAGCGCGTCCATGTCCGCAATGCGGGGCATGGTGATGACCATCTGATAGCGTTTTTCCTCCAGCCGTTTGAACGCTTCTTCAGCGGTGGAAACCCAGTGCAATTGCGGGGGATGACTCAGATTCAGGCCCCGATATTCATTGATGATATGCTCCGACAGCCGCCCATCCTCCTCCATAATCCAGGCGTCGTAAGGGCTGGAGACCAGGAGAATGCGTCGCACCTTCCAGGACATCAATTCATGATAGATTTTGAAGCTCGACTCCAGGTCACTGACCTCGTCGATGAGCTTCTCCAAATCTAATTTCGTATATCTCATAAGTCCACGTTCCACTGATTACTGATCACTGGATGCACTGCAAAAAGATTTTTCAACACGGAGACACGGAGGACACAGAGAAAAATAAGGGGGTTCACGGAGAAAATCCTCTCCAAACCTTATCTTTTTCCTTCTCCGTGCTCTCTGTGTCTCCGT
>Ga0256832_1000124_pt1 | contig 45844 bp, 39 predicted proteins | sample 134614metaG_FD_190534 | JGI IMG/M metagenome (GOLD analysis project Ga0256832, IMG submission 190534) | Hydrothermal vent microbial communities from Lau Basin, Pacific Ocean - 134-614 | ecosystem: Environmental > Aquatic > Marine > Hydrothermal vents | place: Pacific Ocean: Lau Basin | collected...
TACAACCCGCAGGCCTTCTTCACACACGCGGCATTGCTGGATCAGGCTTGCGCCCATTGTCCAATATTCCCCACTGCTGCCTCCCGTAGGAGTCTGGGCCGTGTCTCAGTCCCAGTGTGGCTGATCGTCCTCTCAGACCAGCTACGGATCGTCGCCTTGGTAGGCCGTTACCCCACCAACAAGCTAATCCGACATAGGCTCATCCGATAGCGCGAGGCCCGAAGGTCCCCCGCTTTCCCCCGTAGGGCGTATGCGGTATTAGCTCGAGTTTCCCCGAGTTGTCCCCCACTACCGGGCAGATTCCTATGCATTACTCACCCGTCCGCCACTCGTCAGCGCAGAAGCAAGCTTCCGCCTGTTACCGTTCGACTTGCATGTGTTAGGCATGCCGCCAGCGTTCAATCTGAGCCAGGATCAAACTCTTCAGTTCAATCGAGATGTCATTCGAAAATGACAAATACATTGACTCGACAGAATCACCATCGGGGCACAAACCCCGATGAATGGTGCTTTTGCCGATATCTGGTGTCGCAGAACATCGACGCAAGCGCCCACACAAATTACCTGACCATCTTGTTAAAGAGCTCGGAGCAGTCGTTGGTTCACCCCGATAGGGCCGACCATTATACCGCCCTTCCTGCTTCCGTCAACACTTTTTTCGTGTTTTTCCCGGCAGCGGCAAATGGTCGCCGCGGGAGGTGGGCATTATACGACATGTTTTACCCGCGTCAACACCTTTCGCTTGATTTCTCGAATCCAGCCCCAAAAAGCTCACCCACGACTAAAGGAGTCATTTGTAAATTCGGAGTAAACAACGCCTCTCGAAAAGGGCAAGAACCAAAGGCGCTGCTAAGATTGCATTGTCGCACCATCAACAACCAAACATCCCGAGCCAATCGGGCGACGCGATTGTCGACCTAAGACTATCTCAACGATAGGGGGAGAAGATATGCGGAGAATTTGTTTGCTTCTGGGAGGGAGCCTGATGCTCCCTTTGCTGGTGTCCTGCAGTTCGGAGACCAACTTCGACCCTTCTCCCGCGGTCGCCGAAAGCAGGGCATCCATTACCGAGACGAATGCAGGAATCGCCACGAGTGAGGCCAGTGCCATCATCGACATCGTCAGCCTGGTCGGCACCTCGGATGAAAGGCTGCTCAGTGTCAGCGACACTTCGCTCTCATGCACCTTGGCGGGATATGATGGCAGCGGCAGTGTCATCCTGCAGGGGCGGTTGCGGCAGCCCGGAGATACCATGAAGATCACTTTCAACGGATGTACATTGGCGGGCGCCCCACTTGCCGGCTCAGTCAAGGCCACGCTGGTCAAATATAGCCAGGATGATCGAGGGGAGCAATTTACCACTCGGTATCTCTATCAGGATTTCTTGATTGGCTCGGCAGCCAATCTCATCAGCCTGAACGGAGATCTCACCGTCGAGAGCAACTATGATTATCTGACGGAGACATCGACCACCACTCGCACGAGCAGCTCGTTGGAGCTGGCCCAGGGTCAGATGATCGTTACCGTGACCGACCTGAGATGCGTCGACGCCTATACCGGGTTGTGGGACACGGCGCCGTTCACCATGGAGTGTCAGCTGCGTTTCAACAGCACCGCATTGGGAGGTAGCCTCTCCGTGGTTACCGTGGAACCGTTCAAGGGGGTCGGAGGTGAAAATAGACCCTCTTCCGGAGAGCTGCGAATCAATGGAGCCAACAGCAAGGCCCGACTCATTGCCCAGCAGGATGGCGAGCATGTCCTGCTCCAGTGGGATCAGGACAACGATGACCGTTACGAGGGCCAGATGTTACGGAGCTGGGATGAACTCAAGCGGGATATGCTCGATTGGCGTTCGCTACTCACCCCTTAGTCAGTTCCCTCGCCAGGCGACCCGACCGCGAACCGACCAGGGAGCCGGAACGGCTACTCAGCTCTTTCTTGGCTTGAACCGCGCCGGGTCCACGTCGTGGCGATGCAGCAGACGGTAGAATTCGGTACGGTTGCGCTTGGCCAATCGGGCCGCCTGGGTCACGTTGCCCCCGGTGATACGGAGCAGTTGAACCAGATAGTCCCGCTCGAACCGGCTGCGGGCATCACTGAAGGAAGGCAACTCCCCTGCCTTGTTGCGCAGCGCCTGCTGTACCAGTCTGGCCGAGATCACGGGACTGGCCGAAAGGGTCACCACCTGTTCGACGATGTTGTACAGCTGGCGGATGTTCCCCGGCCACGGCGCACTCACCAGCTGTTCCAGCGCCTCCGGGGAAAAACCACTGATCTCCTTGCCGTATTTGTCCGCAACCAGCTTCAGAAAATGGCTGGCGAGCAGCGGGATATCCTCCCGGCGCTCGGCCAGGGTGGGCAACTCCAGAGAAACCACGTTGATTCGATAATAGAGATCTTCACGGAAGTTGCCCTTTGCCATCTCCTCTTCCAGGTCCCGATGGGTGGCGGAGATGAGGCGGACATCGACCGGGATCGCTTCCACCGAACCAACCGGTCTCACCTCGCGCTCCTGTAGCACCCTCAACAATTTGACCTGTACGGAGAGCGGCATGTCTCCGATCTCATCCAGAAACAGGGTTCCGCCGTCGGCGGCCCGGAACAGACCAGGATGGTCCCGGGATGCCCCCGTAAAAGAACCCTTGCTATGCCCAAACAGTTCCGACTCGAGCAGCTGCTCGGGGATGGCTCCACAGTCGATGCCGACGAAAGGGCGATCGGCACGCGGGCTGGCACGGTGCACGGATCGGGCCAGCAGCTCCTTGCCGGTTCCGCTGTTACCCTTGATGAACAGGCTGGCATCACTCATCGCGATCATCCTCGCCTGGCGTAATACATCTTCCATCAGTGGACTGCGAGTGATGATCCCTTCCCGCCAGCTCTCGTCCTCAGCCTGGCCTGCATCCGGCATCCCGCCAGAGAGCAGAAAGGCCTTCTCCACCTGCTCCATCAGCTGCTGGGTATCGAAGGGCTTGGTCAGGAAACCGAACACCCCCCGTTTGGTCGCCGCCACGGCATCGGGAATGGAGCCATGGGCCGTGAGGATGATGACCGGCAAGGCGGGGTATCGGCTGTGTACCGTCTCGAACAGCGCCATGCCATCCATCCCGCCCATGCGGAGGTCGGTGATGATGAGGTAGGGCTGGAAGGAGGCGAGACAGGCGAGCGCCTTTTCCGCGCTCTCCACCGCTTCCACCTCGTAGCCGGCCGACTCCAGCCGCAGCGACAACAGCCGCAGCAGGCTGGGATCATCGTCCACCACCAGAATACGTTTCCCTGCCGGCCGATTCATTCCCGCCCCCGGATGCTGTCCTCGATCCGCTTGAGTTCCTCGAGCTTCTCGTTCAAATCTTCAATCTCTTGCTTCAATACATTGACCCGGTAGCGTGTCGCCACCAGCTTCCGCTGGGCCGATTGCAGTTTCCCTTTTTCATCAAGCAATACCTGAAGAATACGCGCCAAACGGTAATTCTCCAAGTTCTCCTTCTCATTTTTCTCGTCCAGACAGGGTCCCAGAGGAGACCTCTTCTTGGATGAGACCTTCAAGGAAGGATTCATCAACAACATGGCCGCCAACAGGCGCGGTTCATTGCACGTGTCGGGAGCAAGCAACGTCTGCTGCACCGCATACTCCCGCTCGACCTCTTTCCGGGACATGTGCAATGCCAGATCGAAATAGGCTATCAGCTGCTCCAACCGTTCACCCCCCTCGACCACGGGGAGCGGCTCTTCTTTCACCCCGCGGGGAAGCGGCAGCATCTCCTGTACCGACGTACACCCCGCCGACGAGGCCAGAAAAACAAACATCAGAACGGCTAAACCGGTTGGCCGCCGACCGTACCACCTTTCTCGTGCTACCCGCCTCGTCACGATGCACCCGCCGCAGCAACAATCCGTTCAACCGTACCGGCACTACTCAATGGCAAGACGACCCGTAAGTGAGCGCCGCCGGTACGCCCTGTATCGACCACCTCGATATCGCCGTAGTGGGCATTCACATATTCTCGCGCGATGGACAACCCAAGCCCCGAACCCTTGACGTGACTGTCTGTCTGCCGTCGCCCCTGATAGAAAGCCTCGAAGATTCTTTTCCTGTCCCGCGGATCGATTCCTGGACCGTTGTCCCTTACCTCCAGTACCAGCTTGTCCTGCTCCTGCTTCATCCGGATCCAGATACACCCCCCGATGGGGGTGAACTTGACCGCATTCGACAACAGATTATCCATCACCGTGCGAATCTTGCTCTCGTCCACCCGGATCTTGAGCGGCTGCAGCTGGGTCACCAGGCGCACGGCCTTGGCCTTGATGGTGGGACGGTGATCCCGGATTACCTCTTCGATCAACTGCTGCATATCCACCTCCCGGGTGGTCAGGCGGGGAGACCGGGTCTGTGTTGTGGTACTGAAATTCAGCAGATTCTCAATCAACTTCTGTAATTTGAAGGTGTTGGAACGAAGAATGTCCACGATCTCCGTCTGTTCACTGTTGAGGGGCCCCACCACTCCATCGCGCAGCAATTCGGCACTCTCACGCATCGCCGTGAGGGGCGTCTTCAGCTCGTGGGACACATGGCGCAGAAAGCGGGTCTTCTCCTGGTCCACCTCCATCAACCGTTGACGAAGCCACTCGAGCCGCTCTCCCACTCGTTGCAGGTCGCGGGGGCCGGATACCTCCACCCTCTGCTTCAGGCCGGAACCTCCAAGATTCTCGATGGCCTGCTCGATCTGGTGAATCGAACGGGAGATGAACAGCGTATAGATACCTGCGGTCATCAAGGTCAGCGGAACCAATGCCAGGGTGACCCAGAACAGCACCTGTTGCGCATCGGTGGCGATTCGCCTCATCAGGGCCACCTCGTGCTCAATCAGGCCATTGCTGTCCGCCTGAATCCCGGCCACCATGTTGGCCAGCTCGCGGAATCGGGGTGCCAGCGCCTCGCTGCTGTCATATCCCTTTTCCCCCAGCTGGCGAAACAGCTCCTCTTCTGCCTCAATCAGGTGTTTTATTCGTTGCTGATAGACTCCCCCCAGTGACATCATGGCGAGATTTCTGGCGGTCAGTCCAAACTCTGCATGACTCTGATGATAGGCCCTGAGCAGATTTTCATCCTTCAGTACAACATACTGCCTCGCCGCCCGCTCCATCGCCTTGACCTGCTCTCCCAGCAGTTGGCTGTTGTGGATGGCCTGCGCAGCCTGGTGGACCGCCGATTGACTTCGTTGCGCCAGCCGATCCACCTGGAGCGCGGCGTAGATCAGCGCACCGATGAGGGGCAGTGCAACCAGGGCAAATCCATAGAGAATGACCCGTCGGGTGGATTTGGGGCGAAAACGTTGAAAAAGTCCACTCATCGACTCTGTGCCTGCCAGGCGATCCGCTGCTTCCGTGGATCGATACGCTATGTTTTTTTCAGCTCAAGACCAAAATGCTGATAGGCATTGCGCGTCGCCACCCTTCCCCGGGGCGTACGCATCATGAAACCCTGCTGAATGAGGAAGGGCTCGAGTACGTCCTCGATGGTATCTCGCTCTTCACCTATGGCGGCAGCCAGGCTGTCCAGCCCCACCGGCCCTCCGTCGAATTTCTCGATCATGATCAGCAGCAGCTTTCGGTCCATCATGTCGAACCCCCGGGAATCGATATCCAGCATGTCGAGCGCGGCGGCCGCAACCTCTCCGGTCACCCGGCCATCCGCCTTGACCTGCGCGAAATCCCGCACCCGTCGCAACAGGCGATTGGCAATCCGCGGCGTACCCCTTGCCCGGCGGGCTATCTCGTGGGCGCCCGCCTCGTCGATAACGACACCGAGGATACGGGCAGAACGGTTCACGATGGCGCACAGATCGCGCACCGAATAGAATTCCAGCCGCTGTACGATACCGAAACGATCGCGCAGCGGAGAGGTCAGCAAGCCGGCACGGGTGGTGGCACCCACCAGGGTGAATGGCGGAAGATCGAGTTTAATGGAGCGGGCCGCCGGCCCTTCGCCGATGACGATATCCAGCTGGTAGTCCTCCATGGCAGGATAGAGTACCTCTTCCACCACCGGACTGAGACGATGGATTTCGTCCACGAACAGAACGTCGTTGGGTTCCAGGTTGGTCAGCAATGCGGCCAGATCCCCCGGGCGCTCCAGCACCGGACCGGAAGTGTGTCGCATCTGGACCCCCAGCTCGTTGGCGATGATGTGGGAAAGGGTGGTCTTGCCCAATCCGGGCGGACCGAAGATCAGCACATGGTCCAGCGCCTCCTTGCGCCCCTTGGCAGCGTGGATGAAGATCTCCATCTGCTCGCACACCCCTTGCTGGCCGACATAGTCGACCAGCCTAGCGGGACGAATCGCCACCTCCTGTGCGGGCTCCTCCTCCAGGGCGATGGGATTTACCAGACGATCGGTCTCTATCATCCGAATCTCCTCCTCATCTCATCGCCCTCTTGAGTGCATGGCGGATGATCTCTTCACTGGTCAATCCCTCGTCCGTGACGCTCTCCACCAGACGGATGGCCTCCTGGGGCTTGTAGCCCAGGGACTCCAGCGCCCTGCGGGCATCCCGTCTGGGATCGCCATCCGGTATGGACGGCACCTTTGCCTCACTCACCGCTACCGAAGGGAGCGCGCCCTCCAGCCGGTCGCGCATCTCGACGATGAGACGCTGCGCGGTCTTCTTGCCGATCCCCGGCAGGCGCACCAGCCGGGCGGTGTCGTCATCCTGTACCGAACGGGCGAAATCGGTCACCGAGATGCCCGAGAGCAGGGTCAGCGCCAACTTTGGACCGACCCCGCTTATCTTGATCAGGGCACGGAACAGCTGCCGCTCCTCCCGGGAGGCAAAACCATACAACAGATGGGCATCTTCCCGCACCACCAGATGGGTATGGAGCGTCACCCCATTTCCCGGCTCCGGGAGGGTGTAGAAGGTGCTCATCGGCGCCTCCATCTCATACCCCACGCCGTTCACCTCCAGCAAGAGGGAAGGGGGATGCTTTTCCACCAATTTACCGGTCAAACGGCCGATCATGACCCCCTCCGAGCCGAAAGTCCCTGCGCCGAAATCACCGGACCGCCCCCAGCCGTGAGAGGAGTTGCCGACTATGGCCGTGGCACAGCGCAACCGCCAGGGCATCGGCGGCATCCACCGGGGGAGGGTTCGCCAGATTCAGCAATGCCTTCACCATATGCTGCACCTGCTCCTTCTCGGCACGTCCCCGACCCACGACCGCCTGCTTGATTTCCGCCGGCGCATATTCGCTCACCGGCAGCGAGCCCTGCATGACTGCGCAGATGGCCGCGCCGCGCGCCTGCCCCAGCTTCAGCGCCGAACCGGCATTCCGGTGCATGAACACGCTCTCGACGGCCACTTCGTCGGGACGATAGCGCCGGACGATTTCATCGATCCCGTCGAAGATGCATTTCAGCCGCTCCGGCAGTCTCTCTCCGCTCACCCGGATGCAACCGCTGGCGACATAGAGGGAGCGCTGCGCATCCTGATCCACGATCCCGAAACCGGTCATCCGGGAGCCGGGATCGATGCCAAGGATGCGAAGCGTCATCCGGTCGTCTCAGCTGGCCATCTTTTCCAGCACGTCGGCAGGGATGTCGGCATTGCTGTAGACCTGTTGCACATCGTCCAGATCCTCCAGCATATCCACCAACCGCAGCACTTTCTGCGCATCCTCCAGCCCAAGGGCCACGGTGGTGGATGGGCGCATGGTCACCTCCGCATATTCGGGCGTCAGGGATGCCGCCTCCAACGCCTCCTTCACCGCACTGAAATCCTCCGGCAGGGTGATCACCTCGATGCTCCCGTCGTCACCGGTGACGACATCCTCAGCTCCAGCCTCCAACGCCACTTCCATGAGCTGCTCTTCATCACTGCCAGCGGCGAAGCCGATCACGCCAGCCTTGGTGAACAGATAGGCCACCGAACCGTCGGTGCCCAGGTTCCCCCCTGCCTTGCTGAAAGCATGACGCACTTCGGCGACGGTACGGTTGCGGTTGTCGGTCAGACAGTCCACCATCACCGCCACGCCGTTGGGGCCGTAACCTTCGTAACGCACCGCCTCGAAGTTGTCCCCTTCCTGGGCTCCGGCTCCCCGCTTGACCGCCCGCTCGATGGTGTCCTTGCTCATGTTGCTGCCCAACGCCTTGTCGATGGCTGCGCGCAGGCGGGGATTGGCGGCGGGATCCGCCCCACCCAGTCGGGCGGCGACGGTGATCTCACGAATCAACTTGGTAAACAGCTTGCCGCGCTTGGCGTCCTGCGCCCCTTTGCGGTGCTGGATATTGGCCCATTTACTGTGTCCTGCCATGAAACATCCTCATCATTTTTCTGCGGTGCCGCTAAAAAAATCCGATCGGGCCGTCACGGACGAGGCGGATTTTTGGAGCGGCGCCAAACCCGGTGATCCCGACCACCCTGCCCCGACCATTTCACCCGATCCCCCCGTTTCGTCACCCGTCAGTGGAACCATCGAAATATCCGGAATACGAGCGGGCTAGGCAGAGACCTCGAACATCCGGTTCAACGCAATCCGCGCCTGCGCGGCCTCCTCCTCGGGAACGACGATCCGGTTAACCACCCGGTCTTCCACCAGATTCTCCAGGGTCCACAGCAGATGCTGGGGGTCGATGCGGAACATGGTGGAACACATACAGACCATCGGTGACATGAACTGGACGGCAATCCCCTTCGGCTCCAGTTGCTCCTTCAGACGGCTGACCATGTTCAGTTCCGTCCCCACCAGCCAGCGACTCCCGGCCTCGGCACTGCTGACGGTGTTGAGAATGTACTCGGTGGAACCCACGTAATCGGACTTCTGACACACCTCGAAGCAGCACTCGGGATGGGAGATGACCTTGGTCTCCGGATAACGGGCCTTGTACTGATCGATGTGCTCGGGGCGAAACATCTGATGCACCGAACAGAAACCGTTCCACAAGATGATTTTGGCCTCCCGGATCTGCTGCCGGGTCAGCCCGCCAAGCGGCCTGGTGGAATCCCATACCACCATCTGCTCGAGCGAAACGCCCATATTGTAGCCGGTATTGCGTCCCAGATGCTGATCGGGAAAGAACAGCACCTTTTCCCGCTGCCGGAACGCCCATTCCAGCACCCGCGGCGCATTGGTGGAGGTGCAGACGATACCCCCGTGGCGACCACAAAAGGCCTTCAGGTCCGCTGCCGAATTGATGTAGGTGACCGGCGTGACCTTTTCGTCGGGATCCAGCACCTCGGAGAGCTCCTGCCAGACATCCTCCACCTTCTCCAGATCCGCCATGTCTGCCATGGAGCAACCGGCGTTGAGATCGGGCAGGATGGAGATCTGCTCGGGCGACGACATGATGTCCGCCACCTCGGCCATGAAATGGACCCCGCAGAAGACGATGTACTCGGCGTTGGTCTGTGCCGCCTGACGAGAGAGCTTGAGGGAGTCACCGGTGAAGTCGGCATGCCGGAACACCTCCTCGCGCTGATAGTGATGCCCGAGAATCACCAGGCGATCGCCCAGCGCATCCCTGGCCGCTTGAATACGTGCATCCAGCTGCTGCTCATCCAGTTCCGTAAAGCGCTGTAGCGCGACCCCTGTCGTACCCATGCCAGTTCCTCAATAACGGGAAATAACGGTCGTAAACCACTCTATTTTACTACAAAAGGGAAAAGATACCGAAACCGGCCCGGATACCGGCCCCTCTCCGTCACTCATCCAGCAGCTCGGTATCCTCGTGGCGGTAAGGTGGCGTACAGCAACAGAGAAACACCAACGGTTCTCCTCCATCCGCTTCGATGTCGTGCGGAGTCCCCGCGGGAATATGGATGGTGTCACCCACCGTCACGGGATACCGTTCCTCTCCCAGTCTGACCCGTCCGCTACCGCTGAGGATGTGATAGATCTCGTCGCTGGAGCGGTGCCGATGCAACAGCGTCTTCCGCCCGGCGGGCAACGAGGCCTCCGCCAGACTCTGCCTTCCGGGGCCATGACGGGCAGGATGCATCAGCTCCCGAATGGTGGATCCGTCTTTGGTGGTAAAGGGCTCGGTTTCACGGTAACAGGTGATGAGACGCATTATCCGGCAAAGAATTCCCGTGGTATCCCGTTTACAGGCGAAAGCGCTGATGTAGCTTCGGCATCGACACCCTGGTTCCTTTCAACAGCGAAGCGAAACGCTCCATCGCCTCCTCTTCCCCGTGAACCAGATAGGTGATCTCCGGCTGCCGGATCCGCCGGTGCCAGGCAAGCAGCTCATCCTGCCCGGCGTGGGCGGAAAATCCACCGATGGTGTAGATGCGCGCACGCACCGGAATCTCATCGCCAAACACCCGCACCCGTTTGGCGCCATCCACGATGCGGCGGGCAAGGGTCCCCTTCGCCGCGTAGCCCACGAAGACGATGCTGCTGTCCCGCCGCCAGAGGTTGTGCTTCAGATGATGACGCACCCGTCCGCCGGTACACATTCCCGAACCGGCGATGATCACCGCTCCACCCTTGATGCGGTTGATGGCAATGGACTCCGCCGTTTCCCTGGTATAGCTCAGCCCTGGCAAATCGAAGGGATCGTTGCCGTTCTCGAACAGTTCCATCGCCTCGCGATCGAAACACTCCGGATGATGCCGGAAGATCTCGGTGGCCGCAATCGCCATCGGCGAATCCAGGAACACCTGCAGTGAGGCGGGCAACCGATCCGCCTCGACCCCTTCACGCAGGTAGTACAGCACCTCCTGGGCCCGCTCCAGAGCGAAACTGGGGATGACCACGTTGCCGCCCCGATGGAAGGTCCCGCCGATGGCCTCGTACAACTCCTCGATGGAGGGCTGCAATGCCTTGTGGGGCCGATCACCGTAGGTGGTCTCCATCACCACCACATCGGCATCCGGGGGCGGATCCGGGTCCCGAAGGATGACTCGCCCGCCATAACCCAGATCGCCCGAGAACAGCACCCGACGGCGGCGACCTCCCTCCTCGAGTTGCAGCAGGATACTCGCCGAGCCAAGGATGTGTCCTGCGTCGTAGAAGGTAGCCTCGATTCCGTCCCCCAGGCGCAGTGGCTTGCGATACGACGCCACCCGCCCGAAATAGTCCATGGCATTGAGGGCGTCCAGGGTGGTGTAGAGCGGCGCCACCTCCGGAGCCCGCCTTCCCCGCCTCTTCGCGCGTCGCAAGGCGCGGGCGGCCTCTTCCTCCTCGAGACCGGCAGCATCCAGCATCACCAGCCGGGCGAGCTCACGGGAAGCGGCCGTGGTGATGATCTCTCCGCGAAAACCCCGTTTGGCCAGCAGCGGAATCCGCCCGCAGTGGTCCAGATGAGCATGGGTCAACAGCAGAACATCGATCTCTTCAGGTGCAAAACCGAACGGCCGGGCATTCTCCTCATCCAGCTCTCGCCCCCCCTGGTAAAGGCCACAATCGATAAGGATCTTCTTGCCGGCACACTCGACCATATGACAGGAACCCGTCACCCCCCGTGCCGCACCGTGAAATGAAATCTCCATGCTCTCCGCCTCCTCCGCAATATCGAGGGAATCCGATCGGCTTTTCAGCGAGGGTCTTCATGCAGAAACATCAGCCCGATCGACCCCTTTTCCTTGTGAACCACCACGGTACGGAGAGATTGCTCCGGAACCGCCGGCATCGGGCGGGGGAAATGGACATCGATCAACTCCCCCTTGCGCAGCTCCACCTTGGCCGGAGGCTCGATCCCCACTCCCCCGGCGCTGATGTCGGTCACATTGCTGGTGGCCACCATTTTACCCCGTTTGACCAGATCCACCGGTATCCGCACGGACCGGCGCTTCTGCAATCGATGCTCCATCTTCCTTCTCCTTGGCCGTCAATACCGAGCTTCCCTCCCTTTTTTGCTTCTACAAAAACTATAGACCATGGCAAGGTAACCGGGGCGATTCTTGACAGCCAGCCCCTGCGGCGGGATAATCCGCTGCTCTCAACGCGCCCGTAGCTCAGCTGGATAGAGTACCTGGCTACGAACCAGGTGGTCGGGAGTTCGAATCTCTCCGGGCGCGCCAGTTTTTGAAAAAAGGACCTGCCGGCGCGGGTCCTTTTTTGGCTTGAGGTGCCACCGGAATCGAAACCCCGGCCAGGAGCCCTCAGGTAATGCGCTTCCGGAACTTCCCGTTCGTCTTTTCCGGTATACGAACGACAAGACGATTCAACAGCCACCTTGTTCTGAGTAATCGACCTGCCACCCATGAGCCACGATACGCCTGCCATCGGCTTCATCAGCCTGGGCTGCCCGAAGGCGCTGGTGGACTCTGAACGGATCGTCACCCGATTAAGGGCCGAAGGATATGAGATTCGGGGAGACTATCGGGAGGTGGATCTGGTAATTATCAACACGTGCGGATTCATCGACGCTGCGGTGGAGGAGTCGTTCGATGCCATTGGAGAGGCGTTGAGCGAGGTCGGCAAGGTGGTCGTCACCGGCTGTCTGGGAGCCGACGGCGACAAGGTGCGGGAGGCCTATCCGGAGGTGTTGGCGGTGACCGGCCCGGAGGCCGCCGACGAAGTGATGGCCATTGTGCACCGGCACCTTCCGCCACGACAGGACCCCTTCACCAGCCTCATCCCCCCTGGCGGAATCAAATTGACCCCCCGGCACTACGCCTATCTGAAGATTGCCGAGGGCTGCAACCAGCGTTGCAGTTTCTGCATCATTCCCCGCCTCCGGGGCAGGCTGGTCAGCCGCCCTCTCGACGCGGTGATGTCGGAGGCGGAAAATCTGGTTTCTGCTGGGGTGAAAGAGCTGTTGATCGTCTCCCAGGATACCGGCGCTTACGGGGCAGACCAGAGATATCGCACCGGCTTCTGGCGGGGACGTCCCCTGAAGACACGGATAGAATCGTTGGCGAGGGCACTGGGGGAGCTTGGGGTTTGGGTCCGGCTCCATTACCTCTACCCCTACCCCCATCTGGACGAACTCATTCCGTTGATGCAAGAAGGGCTCATCCTGCCCTATCTGGACATCCCCCTTCAGCACGCCAGTCCTTCCATCCTGAAGGCAATGCGGCGCCCAGGCGATAGTGAGCGTTTACTAGATAGGATTCGGCAATGGCGCACGAGCTGCCCGGAGCTCGCCTTGCGCAGCACTTTCATCGTCGGTTTCCCCGGGGAAAGCGAGGCGGATTTCCGGTTGCTGCTGGATTTTCTGCTAGAGGCGCGGCTGGATCGGGCGGGGGCCTTTGCTTACTCCCCGGTGGCAGGGGCGGCCGCCAATGAGCTGCCCGGCGCCGTACCGGAAGAGATCAAACAGGCGCGTCTCGAGGCGTTCATGGAAACCCAGGCGAAAATCAGTGCGGCGAAACTGGCGGAAAAGGTGGGGCAGACGATGGTCGTTCTGGTGGACGAGATCGATGAGTCCGGCACGGCCATCGCCCGAAGCGCTGCCGACGCACCGGAGATCGATGGGGTCGTTTACATCGAGGAGGGCTCCGATTTGCGCATTGGTGAGTTTACGGAAGTCCGAATCGTCTCCAGCGACACTCATGATCTGACCGGGATTCCCCTTGCCGGCAACTGAAAAAATGCCGGGCCGACGGCCGACTATCCCTTTCTGTAATCCGTCTTCCACTCCAGCACCGGGCTGACCACTCCCTTCAGTCGGCCGGGCCAGTCCCCGCGCGCGGTTCCCGGCTCCATGCTTCCTGCGATGGCAAAAGAGAGCACGGCCAACTCATTGAATTGCGGGATGTCCGGGTGCCGCGTGATCAGGGCACAATCCACGAAATAGGGGCCCTCATTGAGGAAGTTTCCCGGAATCCATACCGTACTGGTGTAAAAGCCGGCGGGGCGTGGACGCTGATACCATTCCGGATCGTGATCCAGGGTGACGAATACCAGTACGCCGTCCTCGTTCTTGACCCGGAAATGGGGCAGCATCACCTCCCCCCCTTCGAGCACCTCATACTCCATCTGAATGCCGACCGGCTGCTGGATATCGAAGTGCTCCGCAACGTCACCCTTTTCCGTGATGACCCGCGTCGCCAGCAAACGGGCGAACCGCCCCCCTGGGGCGGTGTCCGTGTCGTTCCACTGACGACACGCCATAGTGGATCTGCCGGCCAGCAGATACTCCCCCACGATCTCCCGCGCGGGCCCTTCGCTCACCTTCGTTCCCCGATCGAGCCAGATCACCCGGTCACAAAGAGAGGTTACCGCCGGCATGTTGTGGGACACGAACAGCACGGTCCTGCCCTCCTTGCCCACGTCCTGCATCTTGTTCATGCACTTCTGCTGGAACGCCGCATCTCCGACGGCAAGAACCTCGTCCACGATCAGGATCTCCGGCTCCAGATGGGCGGCCACCGCGAAGGCCAGTCGAACCCGCATCCCGCTGGAGTATCTCTTTACCGGGGTATCGAGGAATTTTTCCACCTCGGAGAAGGCAACGATCTCGTCGAAGCGCTCGTCCACCTCCCTCTTGCGCATACCCAGGATGGTGCCGTTCAGATAGACATTCTCCCGCCCCGTCAACTCGGGATGAAATCCGGTTCCCACCTCCAGCAAACTGGAGACCCTCCCCCGGATGGTCACCTCTCCTCTGGTCGGAGGGGTGATCCTGGAAAGGATCTTGAGCAGCGTGGACTTGCCGGCACCATTTCCCCCGATGATGCCCACCACCTCCCCTTCGTCGACGGAAAAGGAGACATTTTTCAACGCCCAGAGAATATCGTCCATCTGCCCGTTTTCTGCCTCCAACCCTTGCAGCTCGGCCTCGTCGAAACGGTAGAGGGAGCGATACTTGCGAAAGTTGTTCAACGGACTCCGTACGAAATCCCAAATCATTCCGGCGATATTGTCACTACCCCGCTCCTTCACCCCCAGGCGGTAGATCTTGGATATCCCTTCGACATTGACAGCGATTTGGCTCATGATCTTTGACAGCGGAATGAATGATCAGATGACATCGACGAACACCCGTTCCATCTTGCGGAAATAGATGGCACCGGTGACGAGAAGAATCACCGCGACAATCGTTCCGGGCAAAATGAACTGCCACGGAATCTCGGTTCCCAGCAAGCATGCCCGAAACCCTTCGATCACCGCGACGATGGGATTCAGCGAATAAATCAAGCGGTATTCATCCGGAATGGATGAAGCGGTGTAGAGAATCGGTGCCGAATAGATCAGCATCCGGATCAGAAACGGCATGGCGAATTTCACGTCACGAAAACGGATGGAAAGCGCGGACAGCCATAAGCCAATCCCCGCCGGGATGATCATCATCAACAGGATCAAAAAAGGGAGCAGCAACACATTCCAGGTCGGGGGCACCTGATAGTAGGCCATCACGGCAATCAGTAGCAGCAGGGAAATGGAGAAATCCACCAGCTTGGCCAGCACGGGAGTAATGGGAAAAAGCACGCGGGGAAAGTAAACCTTGCCCAGCATGCTCTGCCCGGCGACCAGGCTCTGGCTCGCCTTCGACATCGCCTCGGACATGTAGGTCCAGGGAATGATGGCTACGGTGGAGAAGAGAACATAGGGAATACCGTCGGTATCCAATTTCGCCACTTTGCCAAAAATGATGGAAAAAATCACGATCTGTATCAGGGGATTCAGGATGGCCCATGCGAACCCCATGATGGTCTGGGCATAAAGGACCTTGATGTCTCTCCATACGAGGAAAAAGAAGAGATCCCGGTAATCCTTCAGCTCCTGGAAATCGATGCCCTCCCACTTGCCCGGCGGTCTTATCCGGACAATAGGAGCATTGTCGCTTTTTGAATCCATCGTCGCTGATTTTATCGATTGGAGAAAATGATTAGACATTCATTCCGGCATACTGCGGAATCGTTTCCGGCAGGGTGAATCACCGCAAATCCCGCCCCAGCCCGTCCTCCCGCGCCCCCTCCGCCGGAATGGTGAAGCACGATGGACAAAGCTCTCTCGACCGCTACCGCATCATTTGTGCCAGGCGGTCACCCTGACGCTCTCTTTCGCTCCCTTATCGTCATTGTCGGCTACAGCTTGAGTCATCCTCCCGATAGGAGAAAGGCCCCTTTGCTTGTCCCGAATAACCTCTTCGACGAGTTGACTGTCGATTCGGCTCTTCTGTTCGGCGAAACCATACACCAAGGCCATGTCACACAGGAGATTGATCAAGCGTGGAATTCCACCGGTACTCTCCCAGATGAGTTCATAGGTGCTCTCATCGAACAGCTCGGGATCCCCTCCCGCCACCCGCAGTCGGTGCTGGATATATCCTTTGACCTCCTCCAGGTCCAGTGGCTCGAGATAATAGTCCACGCCTACCCGCTGGACGAACTGCTCCAGCTCCGGCCGGCGCAGCAACTCCTGCAGCTCCGGCTGTCCCACGAGAATCAACTGAAGCAGCTGATGCTTGTCCACGTTGACATTGGACAACATACGCAGCTGCTCCAGCGCACCCGGCCCCAGATGCTGTGCCTCGTCGATGATCAGGACGACCCTGCGCCCCTCGCTGTATTCCTTGATCAGAAATTCGACGAACGACTCGGATAGCTCGACAGAATCCTTGCCGCGATAGTCCAGCTCGAACGCCAGAAGGATCCAGCGCAACATCTCCTCGAAGGTGTCACACTGTACATGGGAAACCATTCCTATCGTAATGTCGTCATCGAGCTGCTGCAACAACTTGCGCAACAGCATGGTCTTTCCGGATCCTATCGCCCCCGTAATCACCGAAAACCCGACCTGGTTCATCAAGCCATACTGCAACAACGTCAATGCTCGGTGATGCTTCTGCGTGGGGAACATGAAAGCCGGATCCGGAGACAGGGCAAAGGGCTTTTCATGAAAGCCATAATAGGACTCATACATGATTGCGACCACCTCTGTTGGCTGTCCGGCCCCCCTCCCGGTCGAAATGAGAGCTGTCGCGGAAGAGACACCGTCTTGGACTAGTAGTAATAGTAATCGTACCCATGCCCAACCTCTTCCGACTTGTTCAACACCGTTCCCAGCACATCTTTGTTCTCGAGTATCTCTATCGTTTTTGCGAACTCGGTTATGTCGGTCTTCCCCTCCTCGACCACCAGCAGAAAGGCATCGACGTATGGAGAGAATGCCTCGACATCATCACCCACCAGGATCGGAGGCAAATCGAACAACACCAGACGGTCGGGATAGCGCGCCTTCAGCTCGCGAACCAGCCGTTCCATACGGGTGGAAGAGAGACGTTCCGAGGATCGGGTGTGACTGTCATTGTGGCTCGGGATCACGACAAAGCCATCGATACCGGGATTTATCAGCATCTCATCGATGGGAATGTTCCCCTCCAGATAGTCCGGCAAACCCTTTTCGGGTTCGATCCCCAGACACTTGTGAACGCTGGGCCGGCGCAGGTCTGCATCCACCAGAACCACCGTGTTTTCATGTTTCATGGCAATGCTGATCGCCAGGTTCACGGCCGTCAACGTCTTGCCCACATTGGCGCCCGGGCTCGTGATACCGAGCGCACGCCAGTTGTTCTGCTGCATACGATGCAGCACCCGGGTCCGCAGCAACTTGTATGCATCGATGATCACCTGCTGATCACTGCCCGCAATCAGTCGGTTTTCCCGCATCACCTCTTGCGGGACGACGATGCGGCGCGTCTTGGTGTATTCGAAGGGCTGAGCAGACTCGCTCCGGGAAACCGGCTTCTTACGCCTTTTCGACTGCCGCTTTTCCGCAGCCAACTCTACCGCTTTCGATATACGATCCATAGGGACGGCCTTATTGTTGCTTGACAATGAACAGCACCACGAAACTCGCTATCACCAACAGCGCCACGGCACTTCCGATCATGATGGATCGAATCCGGCGGGCACGCTCCCGCTGCACGTCTTCACTGTTGAGGATATAGGGAATACAGACCAAAGGTGGAGCATGAGAAACGGCCAGCACCCCCTTGCTACCCTTCACGGTGTGGTCCGTGTACTCCTTGAACGCCACACTGACAAGCCCCGAAGCGAAAGCCAGCACACCGCCCAGCAAAAAGATTCCCAACCGATTCGGCTTTTCCGGAATGCTGGGAACATAGGGTTCGGCCACCATGGTGAAGCGCTCCGCCTTGCCTCCCGCCTCCAGTTGCTCCGCCATCCGTGCCTCGAGCAACTTGTCCTTTATCTCCTGATACTTCTTCTTCGCATTTTCGTAGTCCCGGGTAAGGGACAGGAAATCCCGCTCCACCACCGGGGCGCTGGCCAGGCGAGCCTCGTACTTCGCCAGCTTCTTCTCCAGCTTCCTGCGAGTGGATTGATCGGCGGCGATATCGGCCAGCACCGAATTGAGCTGTGTCTGCAGGGCGATATAGGTCGGATTGTCCGGCTTGACAGGGGCTGCCGTGAGCACGGCGCTTCTGTCGATGGATATGTTGCGCAACTCCCTCTCCAACGCGGCTACGCTCTGTTGTAGCTTCTTGACATCCGGATGTTCATCCGAATAGCGCTGCCGCAGCTTGGCCAGCTTCTCCCGTTGAACACTCAGCTTGGCTACAAGGCTGCTGGCTCCGCTGTTCAAACCGGTCTGGTTCTCCAGGGCCGTGATCTCTCTGCGCAGCTTGACCACATCCGGATGGTCTTGCGCATAGGTGGCAGACAGGCGGAGATACTCCGCCGTCAGGCTGTTCAACCGCTCTCCCGGGCTCTGCACCCTCGCTCCCTTCTCCGTATAAACATCCTTGTAAGGATTGGTGATCGCCAATTGAGCCTCCAGCGCCATCTTGCGATCTTCCAGCGCACGGATGCGATCGTCGAGACGCTGAATCTTGTTTTCGGTTTGCTCCAACAGCCGCAGGTTCAATCTTGAAAGCTCCGGCGTGGCACCCAAGTGCTTTTTCTTGAACTCGGCGAGCTTTCTTTCACTTTCCGCCATCTCGGCCGCCAGCCGTTCCGCCTCCTCCTCCAGGAAGCTGGAAACTTCCGCCGCCTGCTCACCACGCTGCTTGCGGTTTTCAATCATATAGAGCTCCGCCAGCTCTGCGGCAACCACGCGGGCGATCTCCGGAGAGGGATCCTCGAATGCAACGGTGAACGCCACGGTGGCAATCCCCTGCCGGGTGCTTCCCGCCTGGCTGGTCTTGATATCCACCATCTCCACATAGATGTTCTCACTCAGGCGCTTGATCACCTCCTGGCGCTTGCCGGCGGCACGCTCCTCCGGATAGAGATTCAATTTCTCGGCAATCTCCCACAGCTTCTGGGGACTCATTATCCGCTGCCGGATCGCTTCCAGACGCTCCTGGACATACCCGGTAACCGTCGACTCGACCACCGACGGCGGAATCTCCTGTCGCTCGATCAAAATCGTCGCCTGAGCCCTGTAGATAGAGGGTAACCCGAATGCCAACAACAAACTTATGTATAGGACGACGGCGAAGGGGATGACAAAGTACCATTTACGCCGCTTCAGGATGGCCCAGTAATCGCCGATGGAAGGAGCGATTTGAGCGCGTGCACCTGGCTTCTCGTCTGCTTTCGCTAATGAACTGGACACTCTTTCCTCTTGATCCCGCAAATCCGACTCGAATTCATATATGGGACAGTCGGCTCGCCCCAAAGGTTCTGAGGGTACAAGGTTCTCTACGACCGAAAGTCGTGGACCCCTACAGGACCTCCCCTGTTCTGATCCCGTCTTGCCGGAGAAGCGCAACCGGGAGACTAAGTCTTCCGGGACAACCTACAGAGGCGTGGGACGGGCATAGCGCATGGAAAGATAGATTGCATTGCTCTCGGCGCTCCCCGCATCGGTGTCCCGGTTCTGGCGCCGGTACCGATAGGAGGCGCTCACCGACCACCACTGCGTTATCCGCCACCTCAGGCCGGGAGTGAGGGAGAGATAGCGACGATTGGCGTCCGGATTGTCCCGCCGTATGGACTCGTTCTGAAACGCCTTGACCTGCAGCGAAAAACGCATCGTTTCCGATAGATCCCGCACCATGTTGAATACCAGCGTGTCGGAGTTGACCACATCACCTGCACCGCTGGCAAAGGTGGATCGACCGATGCGCCCGCTGAACTTGGTCAATCCTGTCCGTTTCTCCGCGTACAACTGAACCAGCACCCCCCCTTTCTCACCGCTGTCGTAGCGGCTCTCGTACCGGGTGCGTTGCCACCCTATCTGGAAATGCCCCGTAGCAGTCTCCGAGTAGCTGTGCTCGAGACCGAACAAGAGATTGTCGCTGTCATACTCCCGGTCAACCGACGGTGCCCGAAAAAGCTTCGTGCTGAGGGTGGTGGTAAGCCGATCCCGTTCGGTAATCCGGTAGAAATGTCGCCCGAACAATGAATGATTCTGATAGTCGAACAGGGTGGTGTTCCCGGTATCCTCGAACACTACATTGTCGAATCCATATCCCGCGGCGATCTCCGTTCGAGGTGAGAACCGGTAGCTCCACGAAGGCTTTACGATGTAGCGGTTCCGTCGGATGCTCACGTGAACGAGACCGGCATCCACATCGTCATCCGGCTCCTGACCGACATCGGAAAGGTCGGTAACGCGCACCGAACGAACGATGGAGTCGCGCCGCCAGGAACCGGCCACCTCCCATCGACTCAACTCCCCTTTCCTGGCAAATACCAGAGAGATCAATTGATTATCCTTCTCCCGATAGACATCGTCCCCCGAACTCAGAAGCATGTTCAATCTGGCCACGCCCCGCAGCTCCATCGCTTCGGTTATGCGCGACAGTTTCAAGGCCCCCAGCAACTCGGAACTACTCGTGGTTCTATGATTGTCGACGGTGAGCGCTGCATTGTCATCGTAGAAAGCTCTCAGCGAAACACTAGGCTCCAGCACCAGCGCCTCCCCGAGGGCCGCCGTGCTGACCAGGAAAAGTGAAGGGAGAGAGCATATCGCCTTGCAAAAAGATCTTTTCTTGTTCTGGATCATCCCGATTTCGTCATCCATCACAGGAAGAGGCCGACGCGAACAATCAGCCGTCGTGAAAGCCAACCCGGGATCGACCTCCCATCACTCCCCCCGGTTCAAGGGACGACCACCACATCGCCGCTCTGCAGGAGGATGTTCTCCTCCAACCTCTCCCCTTTCTTGACTGCAGAGTAATGGAACGGGAAGGTAATCTCTCCGTCCCCCTTCTTCCTGACGATTTTTATCTTGTTTTCAGAGGCATAGGGAGTCAACCCCCCTGCCAACGTGAGTGCCTGCAGGACGTTGACATAGCGACCCACCACATACTGCCCCGGATTGTTCACCTTGCCGACGACAAAAATCCGGTACCCCGCCACTTTGGTAACCGTGACCGTAACGACCGCATCAGGGATATATTTTTGCAGGCGTCGAGTCAACTCCTCCTGAACCTCGACCGGCGTCTTTCCCGCCGCCTCCAGATCCCCGGCCAGCGGGAAGGAGATTCCGCCATCCGGCCTGACCAGCACTTCCCGTTGCAAATCGGGTTCCTTCCAGACGAAGATCTCCAGCACATCTTCCGGCCCGATGCGATACGCCGGCGCTCCCCCCACCAGCGAGCTGTCCACCGCCGCCGTCTCCTCGGCCGCAGCCGGCCCCGTCCACATGGCGAGCAGTATCAGCAAAGCACTCCACTTCATCCGGACCCTCTTTCCCTTCATCTTTCCTGGCTGCACTGTCATGGCTGGCATTGTCGTCGATTACCTCTTGCTCATCAATCCTTCTCGGGTGGCGGAACCTCTTCTTTCCCCGTTACCCCCCGTCGTGAAATCACCACTACCCCAATCAGGGCAAGCATGATTATCAGGAAAGCATCCGGGATATCCGTCCGCCGGGGGTGCTTCGTAGTCAACACCTTCGTCAAGCCGGGGCCGGTCGAATCAGCGGCTGGAACACTCCTCTCCGAATGGCGGGGCTGCTGCCCCCCATCCTGGCCGCCGAGAACCTCATCAGCGACCGCCTGAACTCCGAAACCGGCACCACCGATGAAGAGTAGCAGGCAAAGCAACCACCCGGCTCTCACTCCCGATTGGTCACCATATTCCATGTACCCCCCCTTGTAACACCAAAGTCTAATTTTATCCCTATCTTCAATGAACGTCTACCAAAAGACAAGCAATAAGCTATTGTGCAATGTGGAAAAAACGTGAATTATTCTCGTTTCCATGTGGGTTTTCGTCCCCCGCTCCTTCGGATGAAAGGAGCTTTCTCACCCGCACAAGCCTCTTTGGAATGGGATCACCGATTCATATTTGTCGTCCGGCTCCCTGCTACCTTTAATCGAAATGTGCCGCGAATCGCCTTCCTCTTGCTCGCAGGTTACGAAACGGCTCATGCTTTCCTCTCGAGGCATCCTCCCAATGATCCCGGAAGCACGGCTTCCTGAACACTCCCGGACAATCAATCAAGCGGCTCTCCCTTTACCACCGGCCATCGCTGAACCGGCTTCGACGAGGAGCTACGGACATCTGTCGAGCACCCTGCTTTCCAGCACCGCCCGCCAGACATCCGCCATTTTCCGGTAACCACCAACGTTGGGATGGATGCCATCCGTGAGATCCGCCGGATAATCGAGCGTACCGTGCAGATCGACGACGATCACCTCATCCCCCTTTGCCCAGTCGGAGAGCAGGTCGTTGAACGTCGAAATGCCGGGATTCAGGGGCCACTGGTCGATGATCGTTGCCAGCAGGACGGTGACCGCTTGTCCCCTGGAAACGGACCAGGCATCGATCGCGCTCAGAATATCACCGATCCGGGCATCACTGACTGCCGCATCCCCTCCGCCGATGAAATCCTGGGTACCTGCATACAGCAACACCACGTCCGCGGGATTGGCGTCGAGCCACCCCTCGACATTCGCCGCGATATAGGCGGTGGTCACCTGGCTGCCGAGATGACCCTCATGGCGGTCAGGGGCAGTCGACTGACTGCCCACGAACTCCACCGCGTAACCCTCATCCACCAATGCTCTCCGCAGCGCCCGGCGATAACCGGAGGTGACATTCACTCCATCGGTACTGCCTGCAGTGATGGCGTCACCCAGAGGCATGATGCGGGTCTCGCCGATAATGATCTTCACCGTGCCGACCGCCTGACCACCCTGCTGATCGATCACCTTGTAAGTGAAGCTGTCGGTACCCCTTGCACCGGGATGGGGAGTGTAGGTGAAGCGGCCGGTGACATCCACTACGGCGTTCCCCTTTTTTCCATCCGTCAGGCGATAGAACCTGAGGCGGGTATCGTCACCGTCGGGATCGGTGGCGTTCAGCGGCTTGTTGGCAACAACCACATTTTGTGGGGTAGCCTCACAGACGCCACTAACCAGAGGGGGTTGGTTGACGGTGGCTGCAGCCCCGCCGACATCATTGATATTGATGATCACATCCTGGGTAGCAGACAAGGAGGGCGAACCATCGTCCGTGACCTGAATGGTCAGCGTGTACTGCGTGGGCTGTGTTTCATAGTCGAAAGCCGCGGTGGTGCTTATCTGACCGGTCGCAGCATCGATTATAAAACCGCCAGGGTTGTTTCCTGTAATGGCGTAGGAAAGGGTATCACCGTCCACATCACTTGCTTGGACCGGACCGGGGTTGACCGCCGTATTGGAAAGATTCTCATCCACATTGAAGACTTGGCCGGAAGTAATAACCGGAGCATCGTTGACAGCATTGACGGCGATGGTCACCGTCCCCTGGGCCGTCCCGCCGTTCCCGTCACTCACCGTGTAGCCGAAGCTGTCGCTGCCGTTGAAGTTGGCCGCCGGCGTGTAGGTGAAAGTGCCGTTACCATTGTTCACCACCGTGCCCCCCTGCGCCGAGGTGGTGTCCGCCGCGCTGACGCTGAGGGTGTCCCCGTCCGGATCGGTGTCGTTGGCCAGAACGTTGCCGGTGGTCACCGGCGTGTCTTCGTTGGTAATGACCGTATCCGCCACCGCTACCGGCGGGTCGTTGACGTTGGTCACCGTCAGATTGAACGGCGGCAGCGACGCGGAGGCCCCCGCCGAGTCGGTCACCGTGATCACGATCCCGCTGGTGGTGCCCACATCCCCGTTGCCGGGCGTGCCGCTCAGCTTGCCGGTGGCGGTATTGAAACCGGCCCACGACGGCTTGTTGGTGATGCTGAAGGTCAGCGTGTCGCCCGCATCCGGATCCGATGCCGTGGGGGTGAAGCTGTACGCAGTGTCCTCCGCCACCGAGGTGGGCGGCGTACCCGAGATGGTCGGCGGGTCGTTGACGTTGGTCACCGTCAGATTGAACGGCGGCAGCGACGCGGAGGCCCCCGCCGAGTCGGTCACCGTGATCACGATCCCGCTGGTGGTGCCCACATCCCCGTTGCCGGGCGTGCCGCTCAGCTTGCCGGTGGCGGTATTGAAACCGGCCCACGACGGCTTGTTGGTGATGCTGAAGGTCAGCGTGTCGCCCGCATCCGGATCCGATGCCGTGGGGGTGAAGCTGTACGCAGTGTCCTCCGCCACCGAGGTGGGCGGCGTACCCGAGATGGTCGGCGGGTCGTTGACGTTGGTCACCGTCAGATTGAACGGCGGCAGCGACGCGGAGGCCCCCGCCGAGTCGGTCACCGTGATCACGATCCCGCTGGTGGTGCCCACATCCCCGTTGCCGGGCGTGCCGCTCAGCTTGCCGGTGGCGGTATTGAAACCGGCCCACGACGGCTTGTTGGTGATGCTGAAGGTCAGCGTGTCGCCCGCATCCGGATCCGATGCCGTGGGGGTGAAGCTGTACGCAGTGTCCTCCGCCACCGAGGTGGGCGGCGTACCCGAGATGGTCGGCGGGTCGTTGATCGGAATGATGGTGATGTTCACCGTGGCCGTATCCTCTCCGCCGGCACCATCGGTGACTCGGTAGGTGAAGCTGTCGCTCGTCGTTTCGCTGCCGTCGTGGACATAGCTCCAGGAACCGTCGGCATTCAGGATCAATGAGCCGTGCTGGGGAGAAACGACGGGAGTGGTATCCAGCGTCAGGTCGTCGCCGTCCACATCCGTCACCTTGTCCGTACTGAGCAGGCCGGGGGCCGTGGCCTGGTAGCTCCCCCCCTCGTCCACCTGGATAGTATCACCCTCTGCGACGGGATCGTCATTGACGGCGTTTACCTGGACCGTCAATGTCTTGCCGGTGGTCTGGCCATCCTTGTCGGTGAGGGTTATACCGACCTCGAGCGGCCCGTTGTAGTTTGCATCGGGACGAATCCGATTGCTGCCGGGAGGATCGAGCTGGTAGTCGTTACCGTCGCTCACCGTCAGGGTGAAATCGTCGGGATAGACATTGTCTGGATCGGTCACTTCGAGATCATCGAAGGTGATCTCCCTGGCAGTGTCCTCGTCCATCACGATGGGCACCACTTTCTGGGAGATCACAGTCGGATCGTTGACGGAAATCACCTTCACGGTAACCGTGAACGGCTCACTGACGGCCTTGCCGTCACTCACCGTCAACTCCACCGAAAGGTCACCATTGTAATTCTCGGCGGGATGGATGGTATTCTGCTCCAGCCGATAGTAATCGCCACTCTGGACGATCACGCTCAGCTCTTCCGGCGCACTGTCGGGATCCTCGATGAGCAGATCGGACGGAGTGATGGTGACCGGTGTGTCCTCGGGGGTGGAGATGGTTCGCTGCGCCTTGATTCTGGGTGGATCGTTCACCGCCTTGATGTCGATACAGACATCCTTCGGTTCACCATCGTCGATGCCGTCATTGGCGATGTAGGTGAAGAAGTCGCAATGGCGGACGACCCCGTCCACCTCCACGGCCGAAGGAGGCTCGTCACCGTTGTGGACATAGGTGAAGGTCCCGTCGGAGTTGAAGGTGAATCCATCCACCGCTGCATGGAGTGGCCCCTTGCCCTCCACCAGCCGGGCGGTCAGCTGTCGGTTGCCGCCATCCTCGTCGTTGCCCAGAACCCCCTCCTCATAGGTGAGCAGCTCCAGCGTGCCTCCTTCCGCGAGCTCGTAGGCGTCGTCCGCAGAGCGTGGCGGGATATTGCCACCGACCCCCTTGTCCACCCAACTGCAGGAGGAGAGCAGGGCAGCCATGCCCAACGACATGAAGGAAAGGAGGCGCGCCGTCATATTCTGGTTCCGTTCGGTTGTCTTTACCTTTCCCGTCCGGGGTAAAGTTTCGAGCAGCGGATGCCGATACCCTTATGTGCGATGGCACACGCTATGTACCGTCTGCTTCGCCGGATGCGGTTGTTCGTTCGTGATTTCTTGAAGTACCCGGGACCGCCCGTCACTCCCCTCGTCCTTTCAGGCAACGCGGTCCTTCTTGTCGTTATATGCTTTCCATTCTACGTCCTGGAGCCCTGCCGATCAAGAAAAAGCTCATGTCACCAAAAAGTTAGCAACTTTTTCAAGATCTTGTTGCGTATCCACTCCAGGACCGGGGGGAAGGGCGGCCATCGAGACATGAATGTTGCCACCATGCCACAGCACCCTCAGCTGCTCGAGGGACTCCATGCGCTCCGGGGGACAGGGCGGGAGGGCGGTGTAGCGCCGGAGATAGCCGGCCCGGTAGGCGTAGAGCCCGATATGGCGGTAGTGCTCCGCGCTCTCCGGCAGCCGTTCGGTGGTCCCGTCGAAGGCATCCCGATCCCACGGCACGGGGGCGCGGCTGAAGTAGAGCGCATAGCCGGCGCGATCCATCACCACCTTGACGGTGTGGGGATCGAACAGCTCCGCAGCCTCTTCGATACGGCTGCAGAGGGTGGTCACGTCGGCGCGGGAATGGCGTTCCAGATCTTCCGCCACCTGGTGGATCAGCTCCGGCGGCATCAAGGGCTCGTCTCCCTGGAGGTTGACCACGATCCGATCTTCCCCGTAGTCCCGGAGATCGATCACCTCCGCCAGCCGCTCGCTGCCGGAGCGGTGCCTGGTGGAGGTCATGCAGGCATCCCCGCCAAATGACTTCACGGCCCGTTCGATCCGCTCGTCGTCGGTGGCCACCACCACTTCCGCGGCCCCGCTGGCCAGCGCCCGCTCATAGACATGGCGAATCATCGGCTTGCCGGCGATCTCGCGCAGCGGTTTGCCCGGCAGCCGTTCGGAAGCATAGCGGGCCGGAATGACGACGACGAAATCCACCGGCTACTTCACCTCTTCCTCTGCCGGGAGCTGGCGGGCCTCGCTCTCGAGCATCACCGGAATGCCGTCCCGGATGGGAAATGCCAGGCGGTCCGCCTTGCAGATCAGCTCTTCGCTCTCTTTGCGGTGGAGCAGGGGGCCCTTGCACACGGGACAGACCAGAATGTCGAGCAGTTTGCTATCCATCGATTTTCCTCTTCAGCAGTTGCAGGATCTGCGATGTGTCGCTCTCCCGCAGGCGTGCATTCACCGGCAGATACCAGTGATGCGGCATGGCGAACGGCTGGCATTTTACCGCGTCCTTCTCCGTCATCACCACCGGGTCATCGTCGCCGAATGCCAGGTCCGAGGCGCAGAAGCGGTGGTGATCGGGGAATGGATGCTCCTTCACCAGGATCCCGGCCTCCCGCAGCCGGGCGAAGAACCGACCCGGATTGCCGATCCCCGCTACCGCGTGAACCCTCCGACCATACAAGGAAGAGAGCGGTTGGCAGCGGGTGGGCTCGGGCAGATTGCAAAGAGTGCCGCCCTCCAGCTGCATCAATACCTCTCCCGGGCGCGGAAAGCCGCCATTGACTACCACCAGGTCCACCGTCTTCAGCCGGGCGGGGGGCTCCCTGAGCGGCCCCGCCGGCAAACAGAATCCATTACCGAAACGACGCACGCCGTCCACCACCACGATCTCCAGATCCCGCTGCAGCGCGTAGTGCTGCAGGCCGTCATCGGAGATGATCACGTCGCAATCATGATACTTCAGCAGCGCCCGGCAGGCCTCCACCCGGTCGGGTCCCACCGCCATGGGACAACCGGTGCGCCGTGCTATCAGCACCGCTTCGTCACCCACCACGGCGGTATCGCTGTCGGGACGCACCTGCTGCGGCCAGCGGCTGGCCTTCCCTCCATAGCCGCGACTGACGATACCCGGCCAGTAGCCGGCAGCGAGCAGCTGCCCGGCCAGCCAGATGACGAAGGGGGTCTTGCCGCTGCCGCCGACGGTGAGATTGCCCACCACGATCACCGGCCTGGGTATGTGCCGACTGGCAAGGCTCCCTCTGCGATAGGCCTCGCGCCGCAACGCCGCCACCGCGCGGAACAGCCAGGAGAGGGGAACCAGCGGCAAGGCCGCCACCCTGCTGCGGTACCACAGCCACTCCAGGCTCATTGCTGCTCCGGCTCCTCGAACTGCATCCGGTGGAGACGGGCATAGTAACCACCACGCGCCAGCAGTTCCCTGTGGGTACCCTTTTCCACGATGGTTCCCGCGTCCATCACGATGATGGTATCCGCCCGTTCGATGGTGGAGAGGCGGTGGGCGATGACCAGCGTGGTGCGGTTGCGCATCAGCCGGTCCAGCGCCACCTGGATGTGCCGCTCCGTCTCGCTGTCCAGAGCCGAGGTCGCCTCGTCCAGAATCAGGATGGGGGCGTCCTTCAGAAAGGCCCTCGCAATGGCAAGCCGCTGCCGCTGACCACCCGAGAGCAAGGTGCCATTCTCACCGATGGGGGTCTCCAGACCTTGCGGCAGCCGGCTGATGAACTCCATCGCATGGGCCGCCTCGGCAGCAGCGACGATCTCCGCTTCACTGACCTCCCCCTGGCGGGCGTAGGCGATGTTTTTCGCCACGGTATCGTCGAACAGGGCCACCTCCTGGCTGACCAGTGCGATCTGATCCCGCACCGAAGCCAGCGTACAGTCGCGGATGTCGTGCCCATCCATCAGGATGACGCCGCTGTCCGGGTCGTAGAACCGGGGCAACAGACTCACCAGAGTGGATTTGCCGCTGCCGGAACGGCCCACCAGCGCCACCATCTCCCCCGCTTCGATATGGAAGGAGATATCCCGCAGCACCGGCCCCTGATCCTTGCGGTAGGCGAAGGTGACATTCCGGAACTCCACCTCTCCCCGGATCCGCCCCAGGCGGTGGGTTCCGGTATCTTTCTCCGGCGGGACATCGAGCAGCGAGAAGACCGACTGCGCAGCCGCAATCCCCCTTTGCAAGGTGGCGTTGACCGTGGTGAGCCGCTTCACCGGCTGCACCAGCAGCGACATGGCGGCGATGAAGGACATGAAGGTACCGGCGGTGATGTTCTCGAGCATGCCGGGGAGGGTGGTGATATAGACGATCACCGCAATGGCCAGAGCCACCAGAAACTCCACCACCGACACGTTGACGATCTTGGTGGCGTCGTGCTTCAGGTTCTGGCGCCGGTTGTACTCGTTGACCTTCCGGAAGTGGCCGTTTTCGAACGCCTCTCCCCGGAAGATCTTGATCACCCGCTGACCCTGCACCGCCTCGTTGGCCGCGCTGCTCACGTTGCCCATCGACGCCTGCACCCGCCGGCTGAGCATGCGGAAGCGCTTCCCGGCCAGCTGCACGGTAAACATGACAATGGGGCCGATGATGGCGAAGACCAGCACCAGAGGTGCGCTCAGATAGAGCATCCAGCCCAGCAGGCCGACGAGGGTCAACACATCCCGCACCAGGATGGTCACCGCCTGGGTGCTGGCATTGGCAACCTGTTCCACATCGTAGACCAGCTTGGAGATGAGCTGACCCGCGGCCACGGAATCGAAATAGGAGATTGGCTTGCGCAGCAGCTGCTCGAACATCTGTCCACGCAAATCCCGAACCACGTTGCGTGCCACCCAGCTCATGCCGAAGGAAGCGGCGAAGCCGGCCGCCCCGCGCAGCAGGGCGACGGCCAGCAGGGCAAAGGGAATGATGCGGATGATGTCCGGATCCTTCTCCACGAAGGTGCCGTCGAGCAGCGGTTTCATCAATGCGGCAAAAGCGGTCTCGGTGGCCGCCGCGATCGCCATTCCCGCCACCGCCAGCAGGAATACTCCCTTGTAGCCATACACATAACGCAACAACCGGCGATAGATGGCCCACCCGCTGGTTGTCTCACTGGATGACGACATCGAACCGTCCTGTACCCCTCATGTCTGGCCGGCACCGCCGGAAAAACATCTGCTCGACGGAACCCGCAAAGGTCGATAGTTTACACCCGGGAGTGCGATGCTCGCGCCGGAATCATCGTTGAGGCAAGGAATTGCGATGAATTTTTCTGCGCCCGAGCGAAATATTTCTGGCCAACCAATTCGGGATTGCACCGACGACACAGGACGCAGGATCACTCCTTGTCGGGTCGTCGCGTAGCGAAGGTGAGGTGGGTGAAGTTGAGCTGGCGGGCCGCATCCATGGCGCGGATCACGAACTCATGGGGGGTCTTGCGATCGGCGCTGATGATGAGCTGCGGCTCGCTGGCTCCCCCTGCTGCCTTTTTGATGGCCCGCTTCAGCGTATCCAGCTGGGTGTTGATCACACTTTGGCGATTGACGAAGTAGTGACCCTGGGCGTCGATGCTGATCTCCACCACCTGTGGCTTGAGCTCCAATGCCTCCCCGCTGGCCTCCGGAAGATCCACGGTCACCTCGGACTCGCGGGTGAAGGTGGTGGAAACCATGAAGAAGATCAACAACAGGAACACCACGTCGATCAGCGGGGTGAGGTTGATCTCCAGATCTTCCTCTCGGCGGTGGGGACGAAGATTCATCAGGCAACCTCTCTGGGCCGATCCGGCTCCCGCTCACCGTGGATCACCTCCACCAGCTTGAGAGACTCCTCCTCCATATTGAGCACCAGCTCGTCCACCCGGCGACGGAAGAAACGATAGAACATCAGGCTGGGAATCGCCACCGAGAGACCGGCTGCCGTGGTGATCAGCGCCTCGGAGATGCCCCCCGCCAGACTGCCGGGATCCCCGACGCCCTGGGTGGTGATGGTGGCGAACACCTTGATCATACCGATCACGGTACCGAGCAGGCCGAGCAGGGGAGAGATGGATGCGATGGTTCCCAGCGTATTGAGAAACCGCTCCAGACCCGCCACCACCTGGCGACCGGTATCCTCGATGGCCTCTTTCATCACCTCCCGACTGTGGTTCAGGTTCACCAGCCCGGCCGCCAGTACCCGCCCAAGGGGGGAACCGTTGCGGATCTCCTCGATCTGCGCGGTGGTCAGCTGGCCGTTTCGGTGCCACTGCAACACCTGATCCACCAGCCCCGGCGGCACGATTTTCGACTTGCGCAAACTCCAGAACCGCTCACCGACAATGGCCACGGCGAGAATGGAACAGAGGATGATCGGCAGCATGAGCCAGCCACCGGCCTGAACGAACTCCAGCACGTTAGATGCCTCTAATCAGCTAATTAAAATGGACACAATGTAACAAAGTGCGGCCCCCACGGAAAGGGCCCCGTTCTATAACCGCTCCATCCGCTCCCGCTGCGCCTCCAGCTGACGCAGGGATTCGACCAGCCCGGTCACCCGCGCCCGCTCTTTCTCCACTACCGCCGCCGGGGCCCGTTGCAGAAAGTTCCCGTTGGCCAGTTTCGCCTCGCTGCGGGACAGCTCCTTGCGCAGCTTTTCGATCTCCTTGCCCAGGCGCGCCAGCTCGGCCTCCTTGTCGATCAGCCCGGCCATGGGGATCAGCACCCGCATTCCGCCCACCAGGGCAGTGGCTGATTCCGGGGCGGTTTCGGACGCCTCCAGCCAGCGGATGGACTCGGTGCGTGCCAGGGCGGTGATGTAGTGCCCGTGGGCCTCCAGCCGTTCCCTGTCCTCTGCCGAGCCGTTCTGCAACAGCACTGGCAGCGGCTTGCCGGGCGGGATGTTCATCTCACCGCGGATCCGGCGCACGCCGAGGATGAACTCCATCACCCACGCCATCTCCACTTCTGCCGATTCGTCGATCTTCGATTCGTCGGGATGAGGCCAGGGCGCCAGCATGATGCTCTCTTCCGTCCGTTTGCCGGCGAGGGGAGCCACCCGCTGCCAGATCTCCTCGGTGAGGTAGGGCATCACCGGATGGGTCAGGCGCAGCAGCGCCTCCAGCACCCGCACCAGCGTCCGCCGAGTACCACGCAACCGGACCTCGCTGGATTGCTCCGGGATCAGCAGCGGCTTGCACAGTTCCAGATACCAGTCGCAGTACTCGTTCCAGATGAACTCATAGATGGCCTGGGCCATGTGATCGAAGCGGTACTCTGCAATCGCCTTCTCCACCTGCTGCTCCGTGCGTTGCAGGCGGGAGACGATCCAGCGATCCGCCAGCGACAGCTCCACCTCGCCCGTCGCACCGCAATCCTTTCCCTCGGTGTGCATCAGCACGAAACGGGCGGCATTCCAGATCTTGTTGCAGAAGTTACGATACCCCTCGATACGGCCGAGGTCGAAGTTGATGTCCCGGCCGGTGGAGGCCAGCGCCGCGAAGGTGAAGCGCAGGGCATCGGTGCCGAAGGCGGGGATGCCCTGCGGAAAGTCCCGCCGGGTCTGTTTCTCGATGCGCTCGCGCAGATGGGGCAGCATCATTCCGGCGGTGCGCTTCTTCACCAGCTCGTCCGGCCCGATACCGTCGATCAGGTCGATGGGATCGAGCACGTTCCCCTTGGACTTGGACATCTTCTGGCCGTGAGAATCCCGGATCAGGCCGTGGATGTAGACCTCCCGAAACGGCACGTCTCCCATGAACTTCAGCCCCATCATCACCATGCGGGCAACCCAGAAGAAGATGATGTCGAAGCCGGTCACCAGCACACTGGTGGGGTAGAAGGTGTTCAGCTCGGCGGTATCCCGGGGCCAGCCGAGCGTGGAGAAAGGCCACAATGCGGAGGAGAACCAGGTATCGAGCACATCCTCGTCCTGCCGCAGGCATACCTCGTCGCCGAAACCGTGCTTCTCCCGCACCTCCTGTTCGCTGCGCCCGACATAGACGTTGCCCTGGTCGTCGTACCAGGCGGGTATGCGGTGGCCCCACCAGAGCTGCCGGGAGATGCACCAGTCCTCAATGTTGCGCATCCACTCGAAATAGGTGTTCTTCCAGTTGTCGGGAACGAAACGGATCTCCCCCTTCTCCACCACCTCGATGGCCGGCCTGGCGAGCGGCGCCACCTTCACATACCACTGGTCGGTGAGAAACGGCTCGATGACCGCACCCGAACGGTCGCCGCGCGGCACCATCAGCCGGTGATCCTCCGTTCGCTCGAGCAGCCCCTCCCGCTCCAGATCGGCGACGATGCGCTTGCGGGCCTCGTAGCGATCCAGTCCCTGATAGCGCTCCGGAATCAGGCCGGCATTGGGGGCGTCACCGGCGACGATGCGGGCGCTCTCATCGAACACGTTGATCAGTCCGCCGCAGGGCAGCGCCAGCATCTCGCTGCTGTCCCGGTGGCGTTGCCACACCGCGTAGTCGTTGAAGTCGTGGGCCGGCGTGATCTTCACACAGCCGGTACCGAACTCGGGGTCCACGTACTCGTCCACGATGATCGGGATTCGCCGGCCGGTCAACGGCAGCTCCACCTGCTGGCCGATGAGGTGGCGATACCGCTCGTCGTCCGGATGCACCGCCACCGCGGCATCCCCCAGCATGGTCTCCGGCCTGGTGGTGGCCACCACTAGGTAACCCTCCTCGTTGACCAGCGGATAGCGCAGATACCAGAGGTGGCCCTGCTCCTCCTCGGAGATCACTTCCAGATCGGAGACCGCGGTATGCAGCACCGGATCCCAGTTCACCAGCCGCTTTCCGCGGTAGATCAGCCCCTCCTCGTAGAGGCGCACGAACACCTCGCGCACCGCCTCGGAAAGCCCCTCGTCCATGGTGAAGCGCTCCCGGGACCAGTCCACCGACGCGCCCAGACGGCGCAACTGGCGGGTGATGGTGCCGCCGGACTCCTCCTTCCACTGCCAGACCCGCTGGACGAAGCGCTCCCGCCCCAGTTCGTGCCGGCTCTTTCCTTCGGCGTCGAGCTGCCGCTCCACCACCATCTGGGTGGCGATGCCGGCATGATCGGTCCCCGGCTGCCAGAGGGTTCGGTCCCCTTTCATCCGGTGGTAACGGATCAGGATATCCATGATGGTATCCTGGAAGGCATGCCCCATGTGCAGCCGGCCGGTGACGTTGGGCGGGGGGATCATGATGCAGTAGGGCTCGCCCTCTCCCCGGGGCGCGAAGTAACCCCGCTCTTCCCAGAAACGGTACCAGCGCTGTTCGATGGCGTGGGGGTCGTAGGTCTTCTCCATGGATATGGTTCTGTCTCTCAATCGATATTGTGGTGCGCGAGCGGGTAGCCCCGCTCCTGATAATAGCGGTAGCGCGCCCGCCCCTTGGCCCGCTGCTCCGGGCTCCGGTTGACGATCTCGGCCACCCGGCGGAAGCGGCTGAAGAAGGGCGGGGGATCGCCGGCCAGGTTGATCAGGACATCGGCCACCTCGCCCGGATCCTGCTCGCTGCAGCCGATGAGCACCGGCAGCTCCTCCTCTCCGGCGTCGGCGAGACGATGGGGAACGAAGCTGCCGGGACGGAAGGTCCACAACAGCTCGTCCAGCCGCTCCACCTGTTGCCGCGAGGCACCGTTCAGATAGATACGGTGACCGGCGCGGAACGCCTTTTCGGCCAGACGACAGGCGAACCGTTCACAGCCGGCCTCGTCATCGGTCGCCAGGAGATAGAAATCCACCCGGGTCATCGGGCCACTTTATCCAGCAGGTATTGCATGAGCAACGGTACCGGCCGGCCAGTGGCATTCTTTTTCTCGCCGCTCTGCCAGGCGGTCCCGGCGATGTCCAGATGGGCCCAATGCATCTTTTCGGTGAACCGGGCGAGGAAACAGGCCGCAGTGATGGTTCCTGCCGGACGTCCACCGATGTTGGCCATGTCGGCGAACCGGCTCTTCAGCTGCTCCTGGTACTCCTCCCACAGCGGCAGCTCCCAGGCGCGATCGCCGCTCTCCTGACCCGCCTTGAGCAGGTCGTGGACCAGTGGGCCATGGTTGCCCAGTACCGCCGACGCCTGGTGACCGAGGGCGATGATACAGGCGCCGGTGAGGGTGGCGATGTCGATGACCACCTGAGGCCGGTAGCGCTCGGCATAGGTGAGGGCGTCACAAAGGATCAGGCGCCCCTCGGCGTCGGTATTGAGAATCTCGATGGTCTGTCCGGAAAGGCTGGTGACGATGTCCCCCGGCTTCGTGGCCTCTCCGTCGGGCAGGTTCTCCGTGGCCGGAATCAGGCCCACCACGTTGAGCGGCAACGCCAGCTCGCCCAGTGCCCGAAACACTCCCAGAACGCTGGCTGCACCGCACATGTCATATTTCATCTCATCCATGGCGGCGGAAGGCTTGAGGGAGATGCCGCCGGAGTCGAAGGTCACCCCCTTGCCCACCAGCACGACGGGCTGCTCCTCCCCCGCACCGTTGTACTCCAGGATGATGAACCTGGCCGGCTGGCGGGAGCCGCGCGCCACCGCCAGCAGGGCACCCATCCCCATCTTCTCCATCTCCTTTTCCCTCAAGACCTTGTGAGTGATGGTGGCGTAGCGTTTCGCAAGCGCGGCCGCCTGGCGGGCCAGATGGGTGGGGGTACAGACGTTGGCGGGGGTGTTGCCGAGATCACGGGTGAGACGGATACCGGCGGCAATGGCGGTCCCCTCGGCGACCGCTCGCTTCCCTTCCGGCAGCTCCTTGCGATCGGTGACCATCAGCGTCATCCGGCGCAGCGGGCGATAGGTGGTCTCGGTCTTGGTCTTGAACGGTTCGAAACGGTAGAGGGCCTGATCGGTGGTCTCGACCACCTGGCGCAGCCTCCAGTGAAGGGAACGCCCCTTGACCGGCAGCTCACCGAGATAGCTGGCCGCCCCGGTGGCCCCCGTCTCGTTGAGAGTGACGGCCGCCTTGCGCACGATCTTGCGAAACGGGCTGTCTCCCAGCTCCCGCTCGTGACCACAACCCACCAGCAGCACCCGCTCCGCCTCGATGCCGGGAACCGCATGCAGCAGCAGCACCTGCTCCAGCTTGCCATCCATGTCGCCCCGTTTCACCACCTCGGTCAGCAGCCCGCCCGTCGCTTCATCCAGCTTCTGGGCCGCCGGGGAAAGGCGGCGCTTTTCGAATACGCCGACGATCACACAGTCCGTACGTTGCTGCTCCGGGCTTCCACTCTTTATGTTGAACTTCATGGCCACTCCTGGTTGTCTGACCAATTCCACAGATCACGGTAACCGCGCGGTCGTCCCCTCGAGGCTGCCGTACCGAACCGGTGGGATCGGAAGGAAGATCCGGGCGATCACCACAAAATCCTGCAATCGGCCGAATTGTTACATATCATAAACGGGTTTCTGCCGTGCACGCATTATAGATGATTATCACGCGCTACATCTTCCGGGAGATCACCGGGGTCTGGCTGGCCATCACCCTGGTGCTGCTGCTGATCTTCGCTGGAAACCAGCTGGTGATGCTGTTCAACGCCGTGGTGGCGGGGGAGCTCATCGGCAAGCAGGTGCTGGTGATGCTTGCGCTCACCCTGGTGAACAACCTCGCCCTGTTGCTGCCATTCGCCTTCTTCATCGCCATCATCATCGCCCTGGGGCGAATGCACCGTGACAGCGAGATGATTGCGCTGGCCGCCTGCGGCGTGGGGCTGGGACACCTGTTACGCATCGTTGGGCTGTTTTCGATGGTGCTGGCAGCAATCATCGGCACCCTTTCGCTGTGGCTCTCACCCTGGGCGGAATACCGGATGCAACGGCTCAAGGACGAAGCGAAATCGGTCACCGAGATCGGCGGGATACCGGTGGGCACGTTCCGCAGCTTTGGCACCGAAACCGGGGAAGGGGTGTTCTACGTGGAGAAGGTGGATCCGCAGCGAGGCCGCCTGAAGGAGGTCTTCGTACAGATGCCGGGAGAGTCACCGCTGCAGCAACAGGTGGTGGCGGCGGAACGGGGTTACCAGAAAGAGGACCCGCAGACCGGCCAACGCTATCTGATCCTGCAAAACGGCACCCGGTACGAAGGCATCCCTGGCGAAGCGGCATTCCACATCGTGCGCTTCGAGGAACATGCCATCCGCATCGATGCCCGCACCAGCTACCGGGATCCCCGGCTGCGGGCGGTTCCGACCATGGAGCTGGTCGGCTCCGGTGATCGCGAACGGATGGCCGAGCTGCAGTGGCGGCTGGCAGTTCCCTTTTCGGTCATCCCGCTGGCTCTGCTGGCGGTGCCGCTGAGCCGCACCTCACCCCGGCAGGGGCGGTATGCCCGGCTGTTCAGCGCCATCCTGATCTACATCATCTACGCCAACATGCTGGGAGTCGCCCGGACCTGGCTGGAACGGGGAGATACCCCCCTCCATCTCGGGCTGTGGTGGGTACACGGCCTGATGCTGCTCTACGTGGCCTTCGAGGTGGTGCGTCAGAGCGGTGTCCGCTGGCGCCTCCCGGAGTGGGGGAGGGCGGGGAGATGACCATCCTGGACCGTTACATCGGCCGCACGGTCTTTTTCGGTACCCTGACCGCCCTGGCGGTACTGCTCGCCCTCTATATCTTCATGACCTACATCGGCGAGCTGCAAAAGGTGGGGCAGGGGCAATATACCGCGCTGCGGGCGCTGCAGTTCACGCTGCTGACCCTGCCGCGCTGGAGTGGGGACCTGTTTCCCATGGCGGCCCTGATCGGCAGCCTCATGGGGCTCGGCACGCTGGCCAGCAACAGCGAACTGACGGTGATGCGGGCCGCCGGAATCTCGGTGATGCGTATCACCTGGGCGGTGATGAAGGTGGCCCTGCTGATGATGGTGGCGGTGGTGCTGATCGGGGAAGGGTTGGCCTCCCACGCCGAACAATACGCCTACAAGCTGCGCGCCTCGGCAATGGGCAAGCACGTCTCGGTCAATACCGGCTCCGGCCTCTGGATCCGGGAGGGAAACAGCTACATCAACGCCCGGACCGTCTACTCCAACACCCACCTCGGCGGGGTCTATCTCTACGAATTCGACGAGGCGAAGCGACCGCTGACCCTGACCTACGCCCCCGAAGCCATCTACGAGGAGGGCGGCTGGGTCCTGAAGGAGAGCGTCCAGACCCGATTCGGGGAACCCCGTATCACCACCCGCCGGGAGGGCGAGACCCTCTGGCAGGGTATCCTCGACCCCGGCCTGATCGACGTGGTGGCGGTGGAACCCGAAGGGCTTTCCAGCCGGGAGCTGCTCCGCTACATCGCCTACCTGGAAGCCAACGGCCTCGACTCCGCCCGCTACTGGGTGGCTTTCTGGAGCAAGCTGGCCTCACCGCTGGCCACCGGCGCCATGATGCTGCTGGCCATCCCCTTCATCTTCGGATCCATGCGCTCGGCCACCATGGGCAGCCGCTTGCTGGCGGGCACCCTGATCGGAATCGGCTTCTACCTGTTCAATCGCGGGCTGGGACAGCTGGGGATCGTATACTCCATCCCGCCATTCCTCAGCGCCACGCTGCCCACCATTTGCGCCATCCTCGTCACTTCCTATATGCTTCGCAGAATAAGGAATTGAGGACACCTCGACGGATGCAGCACGCCGCCGACATCATCGAACCTCAGCAGGCCGCCACCCTTCCGGGCCTGTTCCGGGAGCGGGTCCGGCGCACGCCGGATGCCGTCGCCTACAGCCAATTCGATCCCGCCTCCCGGCAATGGGAAGAGACCTCGTGGCGAGAGATGGCAACGCTGGTCGGCCGCTGGCAAAGGGCCCTGCAGCAGGAGGGCCTTCGGCCGGGCGACCGGGTCGCCGTCATGCTGGGCAACTGTCGGGAGTGGGTCGCCTTCGACCAGGCCGCCCTGGGTCTGGGGCTGGTGGTGGTACCGCTGTTCGTCAACGACAATCCGGAAAACCTCTCCTATGTGCTGGACCATAGCGGCGCCAGGCTGCTGTTGATCCAGGGTAGCCGGCAGTGGCAACAGTATTCACAGGTCGCAGACCGGCTCGACCGGCTACAGCGGATCGTCTCCCTGGAGCGGGTGACTCCGGGGCAGGATCCCCGCCTGTGCTGGGCGGAGGAGTGGCTACCGGCGGGGGAGAGCGGCGATCTCGTGGTCGGCGAGAGCGCTTCCGACGAGCTGGCCACCATCGTCTATACCTCCGGCACCTCCGGCCGGCCCAAGGGGGTGATGCTCAGTCACCGGAACATCCTGTCCGATGCCCATGCCGGCCTGCAGGTCGTCACCATCTATCCGCACGACCGTTTCCTCTCTTTCCTCCCCTTGTCACATATGCTGGAACGTACCGTGGGCTACTACCTGCCGATCATGGCGGGTGCCTCCGTCACCTTCGCCCGTTCCATCCAGCAGTTGGGCTCCGATTTCGAGACAGTACAGCCTACCGTCTTCGTTTCGGTACCGCGCATCTTCGAGCGCATCCATCTGCGGATCGAGGATCAGCTCACGACCCAGCCGGCGTGGAAGCGCAAGCTGTTCGAGCTGGCCGTGGAGATCGGCTGGCACCGCCACGAGCGCGCCCAGGGCAGGGGATCGTGGCGCCCGGGTGAGCTGCTCTGGCCGCTGCTCGATCGGCTGGTGGCAGGAAAGGTGAGGGAGAAGCTGGGAGGAAAGGTCCGCCTGACCGTGTGCGGCGGCGCTCCCCTGGCACCCACCATCGCCAAGCTCTTCGTCGGTCTGGGGGTAGAGGTCCTGCAAGGATATGGATTGACCGAGGCGAGCCCGGTGGTCAGTGTCAACACCCTGGAAGACAACCTTCCCGCCAGCGTCGGCAAGGCCCTCCCCGGTATCGAGGTGAGCCTGGGGGAAAAGGATGAACTGCTGGTCAGAGGCCCCAACGTCATGCTCGGCTACTGGAGCAACCCCGAAGCCACCGCCGAGGCCATCGACGAGGAAGGATGGCTGCATACCGGTGATCAGGCCCATATCGATGAACAGGGACACATCTTCCTCACCGGGCGCCTGAAAGAGATTCTGGTACTGGCCAACGGGGAAAAGATCCCGCCGGCCGAGATGGAGATGGCCATCATCGCCGACAGTCTGTTCGAGCAGGTGATGGTCATCGGGGAACAGCGCCCTTTTCTCTCGGTGCTGGCGGTACTCAACAGGGAGCAGTGGAACCTTCTGGTCCAGGAGCACAAATGGGAGTCCCGGGAAGACGAGCTGCTGCGCGACAGGGAGGTGGAGTCGGTCGTGCTGCGGCGCATCAGCAAGCAAACTGCGGCGTTCCCGGGCTATGCGCAGGTTCGAAGGGTCTCCCTGAGTCTGTCCCCCTGGACCGTCGAGGAGGGGCTGATGACCCCGACGCTGAAACTGCGCCGCAACCGGATCCTCGAGCGCAACAGGAAAAACATCGAGAGACTCTACGCAGGACATTGAAAAGGGAATGCCATTGCGCGCGGAAACAGATCGGGGTTGCATCCCGGTCCGGCAACAGGTAAATTTGGATTATCAATAAGAACTGATTTGCTGGATCCGAAACCTTTATTCGAGAACACCCTGACGGCAGGGCGAAAAGTGGATCCGGAACCACTCATCATAATCATTGGCTGTAAAACTCTGTTGGGGGGTTAAGAAAGATTTTCACTGTCCGATAACCCGATTATCCAAGGGTGCGTCGGTAGTTTCCGCTACGATACTCCCCTGAATTGCACAGAAAACGTGACCGCGGATGGCATCGGCCTTCTGTGGCTTGACGACGATATATACGGAATATATGGATAGCGGGCTGCAGATTTCAGGAGCTGGCAGCAGAGGTTGAACAGGAGAATTTACGTTATGACCATGCGACTCGAAATGCCTTTGATGGAGCGGATGCTGAATGAGGCGCCGATTGGAATCCTGCTGCTGGATGCCGCCGGCAAGATCTCTTCGGTCAATTCGACTTTGCTCGATTTTCTGGGCACCGATCTCGATGCACTCAAGGGGAAAAACAAGACAGACCTGTCCGAGCCCCAGCTGCAGCTCCTCTTCGAACCCCGGCAGACCATCTTCATTCCGGCCATCGCCGGCAAGCCCGAACGGTGGCTGCGCTGCGACAGTCACCGCCTGGACAGCAACTGGGCCATCCATTACTACACCGACGTCACCCGGCAGCACCGTCTGGAAGGGGAGGTTCGCCGTATGGAGGAGGCGCTGCGGGAACACTCCTCCACCGATCCCGATACCGGCCTGTTCAACCGCCGCGGGCTGCTCAGCCGCCTGGAACCCCAGGTATCACGCTGCCGCCGCTACAACACCGTCATGTCGGTAGTGATGATCAAGCTTCTCCGCAACCAGGGCAAGGAGCCCCTGGAAGAAGGGGATCTGTCCACCGTTGCCAGAATGATCAAGGATCAGGCCCGCTGGGCGGATACCCTGGCACGCATGGGAGAAGACGAGCTGATCATGGTATTGCCCGAAACCTCCAGTCAGGGGGCATGTGAACTCGCCGAGCGGTTGGTGAAGCAGATTCAGCAGCTACCTGCTGCGCTGAACCCCGATAAACAACTCAGCACCGCCTTCGGCGTCACCGCCTGGCGTACCGGCGACGACACCAACACCCTCCTGACGCGGGTGGCCGATGCAATGGAGAAGGCCCAAGCCGCCGGGGGAAACTACGTTGCGATGGCCTGAAGAGCAGCGCCGGGCAGGATGTTCTCTGTCGGCCGCTGTCGAGAGGATGGTGGCCAGGGACAGGATCGAACTGCCGACACGGGGATTTTCAGGGTCGGTAAAATCGGGATAGGGAGGCGCTCACGGGCTTTCCCTCCCACACCACCCCGCACGCGGGTCCGTACCAAGGCGGTTCGGTAACGTTAAATGTTTCGACACGGCGCCAACTCCGGTAATCCCAAGGATGCGAAGTTGTCCTTCTTGAGCACCAAACAGATTCCCCGCGTATGACTACTACGCCATGGCCCCTTCGCGCTCCACGCCGTTGCATGGGCCAGCCGTTCATCGAAACCCAAGTGGATCAGTTCTCGTTTGCGCTTGCGGTATACCTTCCACTGCTTCCACACTACAGACCGCAGGCGTCGCCTGATCCACCCGTCCAGGTCTCGTAGTACCGATGAGGTCTCACAAAACCCATAGTAACCTCGCCAGCCTATCAGGTACCTGGACAGCCGACCGACACGCTCCTCCAGACTCGTGCACCGGCTATACGCCGCGTCAGACGTCGTACCTGGGCCTTGAACCGCCCCTCCAACAGGGTAATAGTGGGGACGACGAGCCGGTCTGCCTGCTTCGACGGTTTCCGGAAGTGCGCCGCATTGTGGAGCCAGCTGCGAACTATTCCAGCCAAGCGGAGGAGTCCACCACGTGGTTCACACGCGGTCGTCCTCTCGGGACACCTCAGTGCCGATACTTTCAAGGAAGCCTTCCACATCCCCGATTGAGCGCTCGGGGACGAGTTCGATGCGATTACCGATTACCATGATTTGCAGCCGCTGGCCTGGACGCAGGTGCAGGGCGTCTCGGATCCGCTTGGGGATAACAATCTGATATTTGGGTGAGATCTTCACAGATTCCATGGTGGGGTCCCTGTTTGCCCCAGTGGTATCACTATATGCCATCGATCATTGATTCGTTGGCAATTCCCGCGCGACTTCCGTCGTTCCAGGACTGAACGGGGCCTGGTTGAGGCTATCGAGCACAGCCGGGCGAGCCCCTCCCTCGGAATCGAAGGTCTGTATAGCGTGCTGCAGGTTGCCGATGTTGGAGAACGGCGACACCACGAAGTGATCCTTTCCATCCGGTCGGCAATTGGCCTCGATGTATTCACCGATGGTGAGCAGCGGACGCTTCTGGTCCAAATGCAGGCCCGCTTGGCTTCAACCACCGCCATGGCACGGCCGTGACGGTCGTACAGCACGTAATCGGCGAAGGTGCCGTCAGGCAACCGGTACTCGTAGCGGATGCTTGCGCCATCGGTAAGATCCCGGCTCACATCCTAGAGTTGGGCATCGATTACAACGCGGGAGAAAGCCTCTTTCTGTACGTCTGGTGGCGTCATTCAACCCCCTTTATCAGCCTGTCTACCCTGTCCGCAACTTCACGCGCGACACGCAACGTGGCAGCAACCAGTTGTTCGTCCACATCCATATATCCTTCGTATTCCGCCAGGTTGCGCTTGCGGTGGGCCTGATCGAGGACGCGCCACTGTTCCATGGGCAGATCCACCGTATGCTGGAGACACTGGAACACCAAGTAACGGGACCCCGACCGATAGCCCCGAAGACGCAGCGCCGCAAGCGCCAGGGCATGGGCTGCGTTGTAAGCCAGATCGAAGCGGCTTTCGAGATTGAGTTCCTGATGTTCTGCGTCATCCAGCCGGCGCAGACCGGAACGCACCAAGCCCTGAATTTCGGCTCCTGCCGGCGGCTCGCACTTGAGCTGGCCGACACGTACCAGGTTGTCGAGCTGCTGGTTACCCATTTTCGGTTCCTATCAGCACGATATGGTCGCCCGACAGCGCACCGGAAAGAAACGGATTGCCGCTCGCTTTCCGCTCCTCGAACTCTTCTGGTGTATAAAGGGTGGGATTGATCTTGCGGCCCAGGCTTTCCTCCACGGGCGCGAGCACGCGGTAGACATCTTCCAGTGTTACACTATCGGCAACGATCAGTAGATCAATGTCGCTGGCAGCCGTATCCACTCCTTTGGCGACAGAGCCGTAGATCGTGGCGAATCGGACGCGGTCTGCCAATGGTCCCAAAGCTTCGCGGATCGGTCCGGCCAGTCCCACGGTCTTCCTCACCAGGCTGCACAGCTCCGCGAACACCGGCGAGTCAGGGTTGGCCTGATAGTGCTTCTGGTTGCCGATGCGCTTCACCGTCACCAAGCCGCTCTCGGCCAGGCGTTTGAGTTCGCGCTGGACGGCGCCGGAGCCGGCACCGATGCGGTCGATCAGCTCGGAGGTGTAGAAGCTGCGTTCCGGCTCGCCGAACAGCAGGGCCAGCACCCGCTGTTGGGTGGCGGTGAACAGGGCGTCGGCCAGGCTGATGGGTGCTGTCGTGTCAGCAGCTACCTTGCAGCGTGTTGGACGGGAGCGCTTTTCTGTTGGGTTACCCATAGCGGGCAGTGTAGTACCCATAATGGGTATTGCGCAAGGACGGGAACGACGTCGTAGAGAAAAAACTGCCTTACAGGTCAGATTAACTTATTGAAATTATTGGTGGCCAGGGACAGAATCGAACTGCCGACACGAGGATTTTCAGTCCTCTGCTCTACCAACTGAGCTACCTGGCCGAGAGTCGGGTATTAAACCGGCTGGATGGGGTAGGTGTCAAGTGATGAGGGAATGGTAGAGGGCCTCCAGTTGGTCGTTCAACCGCTCCATGTCGAACTCCTCCTCCACCTTCTTCCTTCCGGCCCGGCCCATCTGTGGCCAGCGCTCCGGATGATCGAGCAATCTCGCCAGAGAGTCCGCCAATGCATCCACATCCCGCTCGGGCGCCAGATAACCGGAAACACCGTCTTCGACCAGCTCGGGAATGCCGCTGTGGTAAGTGCTCACTACCGGGATTCCCATCGCCATGGCTTCCTTGGCCACATTTGGAATCCCCTCCTGCTCCCCGTTGGCGGCGGTGACACTGGGAGTCAGCAGGATATGGGCCTGCTCCATCAATCGGGCCAGCTCGTCGTGGTCTTTCCAGCCCAGTAACCGGATGTTCTCCCTCATTCCCAGTTTTTCGATCAGCTGCTCCAGTTCCCCTCGCAGGGCCCCGTCCCCCGCGATCTGGTATTGGATCTTCCTGCCCGACTGGAGCAGTCTGGCCACCGCTTCGACGCCGTAAGCGACCCCTTTCATCTCTACCAGGCGGGCAACGGTCAGGATTCGGGCCGTCTCTCCTTCCGGCAGGGTTCGGGCGCGAAACCGGAAACGTCCGCAATTGATCCCCGAATGGAGCACGTGAATCTTCTCTTCCTTGCAGCCCTGAGAGACTATCTTCTGTTTCAGGCTCTCGCTGACCGGAAGAAACAGATCGCCCTTGGCGAACAGTTCTTCGTAAAAACCGGACCCCCGGGTTCCATGCTGGGTCACGTCGTGACCACGAAACGAGGTGACATGCCGGGCCGGCAGGATCCCGGCCGTTTTCAGCGGAATCAACCGCCTGCCCAGCGTCCCGTACTGGGCGTGAACGATGTCATACGATCCTTGTTCCAACTGACGGCACAGCAGGGCGAGTTGTCCGGATTTGGTGAGCAAAATCCCCTTGCTGGAGGAAAACAGCGTGCGGAGCAGCTGCTTCCACGCCTCGATCCGTCCTGATCGACAGAGTCTCCATCCCAGGGAAACCGAATGAATGAAGCGGCTCCAGGTGCCGTCGGGAACCGCATTGAGACAAAAGACCCGATCCAGCAGGCGATACTCCTCGATCTCCGGGTGGACCACATCGAGGGGACGCACGCTTCTGGCGAAGATGTCCACTTCGTGACCGCGATCGATCAATCCGGTGATCTGGTTGATGATGAAGGTCTCGGAAACGACCGGAAACGCGCTGACGAAGAAAGCGATTCTCATGAAAACGGGGAAAGAGACTTCAGGATGAGGGGGAGTGCCGGTTTTTCAGGGAACGAAGGAAAGGCCGCAGCTCCTTTCGATAGAGATAGCCGCCCAGCGGCTCTGCGGAGTCGAAGTACCTGGCCACCTGCAGGTAGGATCGAAGACGTTCCAGGGGAGAGGGGATCGCGCGGGCATATCCGTAATTCATCCGGCAGAAGAAGCGCTTGCCCTCCTTCCTCAATTCCTCTCCCCCTTCCGGGCAGAGCTCGCACAGGATGTCCAGCAGCTCCAGGCTGTCCTCGCACCAGGCCTGGATCCTGGCAGCGGATCCCATGTTGCCGTCGTGGATGCGAAAACCGGCTTTTACCTCTTCCACATCCACCCTGCCAAGGCGGGCGGCGACCTTCAGCTCCGCCCCCACGTCCTGGAACAGGTTGTGCCTGGAGCCCAGCCCCCCGACCTCCCTCAGACCTTCGGTGTTGATCAAGGTGCTGCAGAGATAGAAGGTGGTTTCATTCCGGAACCAGGCCCGCAGCAGTTCGCAGAAAGTGA
>Ga0256832_1000125_pt1 | contig 45768 bp, 39 predicted proteins | sample 134614metaG_FD_190534 | JGI IMG/M metagenome (GOLD analysis project Ga0256832, IMG submission 190534) | Hydrothermal vent microbial communities from Lau Basin, Pacific Ocean - 134-614 | ecosystem: Environmental > Aquatic > Marine > Hydrothermal vents | place: Pacific Ocean: Lau Basin | collected...
ACGCCCATCCTGTCGATGCCGGCCTGCATCTCACCGGGCTGGTGGCCTCGCCCGATGGCCGCCGCACGCTACGCGTGGAGGCGACGGGCGACGATCCCCTGGCGCTGGGCCGGGCCCTGGCGGAAGAATCCCTGGCCCGCGGCGCGGCGGCGATTTTGAGTAATCAGTGATCAGTTATCAGTCATCAGTATGAATCTGCGTTGCGAGGCATCAGCGTCTTCCCTTTCATCTTTTTTCATACACCCGAACCTCATGCATGCCCCTTTCGATAGGCCCGATAGATACTCTTGAAAGCTTCGTAGCCTTCTTCAAAACCTTCGGCAAATTCTGGATCATTGGCCTTTCGTCCTTTGATATACCCTTGCAGATCGCTCATGGTTGTTTCCTCTACCCAATAGGACTCTGGCAGCAGCTCATCGAAATCTTCGGCAGCTTTGATTTCACCTCGGTTCAGTCCAGCGACGCGGCCCTCGTTTGGTCGAACCGCTGAGATGCGAGCCAATGGTTCGCCTTCATCAGTGACAATGATCTCGACGCCCTGTTGCGCCAGTGCGAGCCATCGCTGGAACTCTTTTTTGGCGTCTCGGATCTCGACGGTTTTGACTTCAACTGCCATAGCGCATCTCCTGAACAATGATTGCATTGATCCTAACATAATGGACATGAGACCGTCAAATCATCTCTCACCATTCACCATGACTTTTTCTCCCACCATCGTCATCACCCGAACCGCGCACCAGGCGGACGAACTGAAGGCCCTGCTGGAGGCCGCAGGCTTCCGCACCCTGCTTTATCCCGCCATCGCCATCCAACCGCCCGCGGACGCCGGCCCGCTGGACGTGGCCCTGCGCCACGCCCGCGACTACGACTGGTTCCTCTTCACCAGCGCCAATGCGGTGGAGGCCGTGGCCCGACGCCTGGATGCGCTGGGATTGCCCCCAAACGCGCTGCACGGCCCGAACATCGCCGCGGTGGGCCCGGCCACCGCCTGGGCCGTCGAACGTCGTCTGGGGCTGGACGTGGACCTGATCCCGCCCAAAGCGGTGGGGGAGAGTCTGCTGGCCGCGCTGCCCATTCCCGCGGGCCAGCGGGTGCTGCTCCCGCGGGCCGCCCAGGCTCGGGACGTGCTGCCCGACGGCCTGCGGGCCCGGGGTGTGCGGGTGGACGTGGTCACAGCCTATGAGACCGTGCTGGGGAGCGGGGGCGAGGATCTGCCCGCGGCTCTGCACTCGGGACTGGTGGACGCCATCACATTCACCAGTCCCTCCACTGTACGCAACACCCTCATTCGCCTGGAGCGAGAGGCGGGCCTGGGCGTAGAGGCCCTGGCCGGGGCGGTCATCGCCTGCATCGGGCCCGTCACCGCGGACGCAGCCCGGCAAGCGGGCCTGACTGTGGACATCATGCCCGAAGAATACACCACGCCAGGACTGGTCGCAGCATTGAGAGATTGGTTCGGAGAGCCGGCGGTCAGTCTTTAGTCTTCGATCTTTCGTTTCCTCTCATAAGGACTTTTATCATGAGCGCAACTTCTTTCCCCACCATCCTGCCCACAGCTGTGACGTCATCGAGGCCCGGCAACGGCCATCGATCCCTCCTGGCCCGCCCTCGCCGCCTGCGCCTTTCCCCCGCGCTGCGGCAAATGGTGCAGGAAACCCATCTCCATCCCGAGGATTTCATCTACCCCCTGTTCGTGCGCCACGGCGAGGGCGTTCGTCACCCCATTCCCTCCATGCCCGGCCAGTTCCAGCTCTCCATCGACACGATGATCGAGGAAGCGGAGCGGGCGTGGAGTCTGGGTGTGCGCTCGGTCATCCTCTTCGGCATTCCCGAACACAAGGACCCCTACGGCAGCGAAAATGACGATCCTCACGGCATCATCCCTGAAGCCATTCGGGCCTTGAAGCGGGCGCTGCCCGGCCTGGTCGTGGTCAGCGACATCTGCATGTGTGAATACACCAATCACGGGCATTGCGGGATCATCAACACGCCCGACGAGCCCGCGTACAACCCCAATCTCCCCACGGGCTACGTCCTCAACGACCCCACCCTGGATTACATCAGCCGGGCCGCGGTGACCCACGCTCGCGCCGGCGCGGACATGGTCGCGCCCAGCGGCATGATGGACGGTATGGTGGGCGCTATCCGCTCGGGCCTGGATGACGCCGGGTTCGAACACATCCCCATCATGAGCTATGCGGCCAAGTACGCCAGCGCCCTCTACGGTCCCTTCCGCGACGCGGCCGAAAGCCCGCCCGCATTCGGCGACCGCAGCCAGTATCAGATGGACCCGGCCAACGCCCGCGAGGCCCTGCGCGAGGTGCAGATCGACATCGCCGAAGGCGCGGACATCATCATGGTCAAGCCCGCCAGCTTCTACCTGGACATCCTGGCGCAGCTCAAGGAGCAGGTGAAGCTCCCCCTGGCCGCATACCAGGTCTCGGGCGAATACGCCATGATCAAGGCCGCGGCCGCCAACGGCTGGATCGACGGGACCCGCGTCATGCTGGAGAGCCTGCTCGCCATCAAACGCGCGGGCGCTGATCTCATCCTCACCTACTTCGCCCTGGACGCCGCAAAATTGCTGTAAAAGGTCATGCAACACGGATAAAAGAAAACACGGATGGGAAAATGGCTTAATGATAGCATCAATCGAATGTCATCCGTGTTCCTTCCATCCGTGTCACAAAAGACGAATCTTCCAATCCCAATCCCAATCCTCCCATGTCCAACCTCACCCCCTCCGCCACAGCCGAACGCACCTACCACGACCGGCGCATGGTGCACGCCGACTTCGACAAAGCGCCCTTCACCATCGCCTGGGAAGTGACCCGGGCCTGCGCCTACGCCTGCGTCCATTGCCGGGCCGACGCCCAACCCCAACGCCATCCCCTGGAACTCACCACCGAGGAAGGCTTTCAGCTCATCGACCGGCTGGCCGCGTTCGGCAACCATCCCATCCTCATCTTCACCGGCGGCGACCCCATGATGCGCCGCGACCTGTTCGATCTCATCGCCTACGCCACTGAAAAGGGCCTGCGCTGCTCCCTGACGCCCACGGCCACGGCTCTGCCCACCAAAGAGCGGCTGCAAAAGGCCCGGGACGCGGGCATCCGCCGCATCGCCCTCAGCCTGGACGCGCCCCGCCCCGCCATCCACGACGACTTCCGCAAGGTGGCGGGCTCCTGGCAGCGCACCATGGACATCCTGCATCGGGCGCATGACGTGGGCCTGAGCGTGCAGGTGAACACCACCGTCGCCAAACACAACGCCCACATCCTGCCCGAGATGGTGCCTTTCATCAAGGAGGTGGGCGCGGTGCAGTGGTCCGTCTTCTTCCTGGTGCCCACGGGCCGGGGCCAGATCGACTGGATGATCTCCCCCGAGGAGCACGAGCGCATTTTCAATTGGCTGTATGACCTGGCCCAAGAAGCGCCTTTCGACGTCAAAGCCACGGCCGCGCCCATGTATCGCCGCGTGGCCATCCAGCGCAAGCGCCAGGAACTGGGCGAAGATGCGCCCATCGCCTTCCAGGGCGCGGGCTTCCAGTACGCGGACGGCCTCAACCGCCCCACCAAAGGCGTCAACGACGGCAATGGCTTCCTCTTCATCTCCCACATCGGCAATATCGAACCCTCCGGCTTCCTGCCCATCGTGGCCGGAAACGTCCGCAAAGATGACGTGGTCGAGGTCTATCGCAACCATCCTTTATTCAAAGACCTGCGGGACCCCGACAAACTGAAGGGCCGCTGCGGCGTCTGCGAATTCCGCGACGTGTGCGGCGGCCAGCGCGGCCGGGCCTATGGCGTCACCGGCGATTATCTGGAAACTGACCCGGCGTGTGTGTACGTTCCTGAAGCCTTTCGCGAGGCGAAGTAATCAGTTATCAGTAAGCAGTAATCAGTGAGGAACAAACCGTTGGACTGATGACTGATTACTTTTCCAATGAGAACCCTGACAATGATGACTAACGAGCCAACATCGAGATTTCTGAGAGCCACTCGAAGACTGATTACTGACACGACGCCCGTCTGGTTCATGCGCCAGGCCGGGCGCTACATGCCCGAATACCAGGCCATCCGTCGCCAGCACAAAAGCATCCTGGAGATGATCGCCCGGCCCGAGGTCGCGGCCGAGATCACCCTTCAGCCCGTGGACACCCTGGGCGTGGATGCGGCCATCCTTTTCGCCGACATCCTGCTGCCCCTGCCGCCCATGGGCCTGAATCTGGAATTCGTCCCCGGCCGCGGGCCCGTCATCCACAACCCCGTGCGCTCGCCCGACGACGTGGCCGCGCTCCGGCCAGTGGACGTGCGGGCCGACCTGGGGCATGTGTACGAGGCCATCCGCCTGGTGCGGACGGAGTTGGATGGTCGGGACGTTCCCCTCATCGGTTTCGCAGGAGCGCCCTTCACCCTGGCCGCCTACATTATCGAGGGCGGGCCGTCCCGCAACTTCGTCGAAACCAAGAAGCTCATGTACGGGCAGCCCGCCGCCTGGCGCGCCCTCATGCAAAAACTCACGCCCGTGCTCATCGATTATCTGCTGGCGCAAGCCGACGCGGGCGCACAGGCCTTGCAGCTCTTCGATTCCTGGGTGGGCGCACTGAATCCTCAGGATTACCGCCGTTTCGTCCAGCCCTATTCCCGCCAGATTCTACAAACCCTCATGGCCCGGGCCGACGTCCCCGTCATCCACTTCGGCGTGGGCGCAACCACGCTGCTAGGGGAGATGAAGGCCGCGGGCGGGCATGTCATCGGCCTGGATTGGCGCATCCCTCTGGATGAAGGATGGGCGCTGTTGGGCGACGACGTGGCCGTGCAGGGCAATCTCGATCCCACCGCACTCTTCGCCCCCCTGCCCGAGCTGGAAAACCAGGTGCGGGACGTGTTGACCCGCGCGGCGGGTCGACCGGGCCACATCTTCAACCTGGGCCACGGCATCTTGCAGCACACGCCCGTGGAGAACGTGCGGGCCGTCGTCGAAATGGTCCATGAATTTAACCGGAAGTAATCAGTAAACAGTGATCAGTAATCAGTATCCATCCGCGCCCCCACTGATTACTGTTTACTGATAACTGATTACTCAACGTAAGATCACTCTATGACTCGACTCATCATCATCGGCGGTGGCATCGCCGGCCTCTCCGCCGCCTACTTCGCCCTCACCCGGCCCCAAAACCCGCCCGATGAGGTCATCGTGCTGGAAAAAGCCCACCGCTGGGGCGGGAAGATCGCGACCGAGCGGGTGGATGGCTTCGTCATCGAAGGCGGGCCCGACACCTTCATCGCCATAAAGCCGTGGGGCATGGCCCTGGCCCGAGAGCTGGGCGTCGCCGACCGTCTGCATGGCAGCAACCCCAAGCAGAAAGCCACCTACATCCTGCACAAAGGCCGCCTGCATCCCCTGCCCGGCGGTCTGACCATGATGATCCCCACTGATTTCGGGGGGATGCTGCGCACCGGGCTCATCTCCTGGCCTGGCAAGCTGCGCATGGGCCTCGACTTCCTGCTGCCGCCCGCGAAGTCGCCCGGGGAGGAGAGCCTGGGCCGGTTTGTGGGCCGTCGCCTGGGGCGGGAGGCTTATGAGGCGCTCATCGAGCCGTTGATGAGCGGCATCTACGCGGGCGATGGCGACCAGCTCAGCCTGCAAGCCACCTTCCCCTATCTGCGAGACCTGGAGGTGAAGCATGGGGGATTGGTGCGGGGCGCGCTGGCCGCCAAACGGGAGCGGATGAAGCGCAACGGGGCCGCGCCCGGCTCCCGCAGCATGTTCGTCACCCCGCAAACGGGCCTGGCCGAGCTGGTGGAGGCGTTGGTGGTGAGGTTGCGTAAATTGGGGGCGGAGTTGAGGTTGGGTGTGGAGGTGAGGGAGTTGAAAAAGGATAGTCACCAATATTCAGTATTCAGTAATCAGTATGCAGTGTTGAAGGCTGACCGACTCATCCTGGCTGCGCCCGCGTTCGTCTCTGCCCGCCTGCTGCGCCCGCACGACCCTGAACTCGCTTCCCTGCTGGACGCCATCCCCTACGCGTCCACGGCCACCATCTCCCTGGCCTACCGCCTGGCCGACGTCCCCCGCCTGCTGGACGGTTACGGCTACGTGATCCCCCGCCGGGAGGGGCGCAAAGCCCTGGCCTGCACCTGGACCTCCACCAAATTCCCCCACCGCGCGCCCGAGGGCATGGCCCTGCTGCGGGTGTTCGTGGGCCGCGCGGGCCAGGAAGACGCCATCGATTGGACGGAAGAAGGGCTGTTGGCCATCGCCCGGGAGGAGCTGCGCCTGACCCTGGGCGTCACCGCTGAGCCCTTTCTTCACCGCGTCTTTATCTGGCCGCGGGCCATGCCCCAATACAACGTGGGCCATCCCGCTCGGGTGGGACGCATCCTGGCCGGGTTGGAGCGCTGGCCGGGCCTGGCCCTGGCTGGCAACGCCTACCACGGCATCGGCATCCCCGACTGCATCCATTCGGGCGAGATGGCGGTGAAATCCTTGTTCCGAAGCCAGGATGAGAGAACGCAGGTGAACGCGGATGCAAGCAGATGAACGCAGAAAAAATCAGAACGAAGGCGCCATGCGCGGCGGCGCGCCGATACCGATGAAAATGTCTCGCGGCCAGGGCGGCGCGGGAAGCCAAGCACGTAATGCGTAATGCGTGATGCGTAACGATCTCACGGATTACGCATTACTCATCACGTCCGTTGCAGCCTCGCCCAACGTTGGCATGGCGACTTTTGGCAGGGAGGGCCAACGCTATTTTCGGAACAGATCTGCGGAAATCTGCGTTGCGAAGCATCCGTGTCATCAGCATTCCCATTTCCGTTCGTATCGGCGAGCCGTTGGATTGTCCGATAAGGTCCTGCTCAGGCCGCTTGAGGCAACCTGTCCCGAACGACGAGGTCAGCCAGCGGGAGTCCTTTCAGCTCCAGTCGAGACAAATTGAATCGCTCGCTGGCATCCTCGATTTCAATACCAATGATGCTGCCCTGATCGTCCAGATCGATGACAACGCCGGGAGCGATTTCTGCCGATTCCACGCTGATGCCCTCGTTCAATTGGATATAAAGCATGTCCGTATCTGGAAAATACTCGAAGATCATGATGCAAATCCTGGCTAAGGTTTGAAACGACGATCGAAAAAGGCATTGTGAACGGTTTCTCCATCCGCTTCTGTGACAACGCGCAAATACTTTCCTCTTTCTTCAATCCAGCCCCAAAAGCGGATGCGTCCGTTTGGTTGCGTTTCGGTGCGAATCGGATGGGCTATTACCCGTTCGATCCACTCCCATCGCAAGTAGGGACGCCGTTTCAAAACGCTGTTGATGAAATAGTTCGTCGCCTTCACGGTTTCAACATTATAACTTAGTCGTCATAACTTGCCAACCCCACTCCTGATCCAGCACTATGACTCTCAACACCACCCGATCCCAACAATTCTTTTCCCAGGCCCAAAGCCTGCTCCCCGGCGGGGTGGATTCGCCCGTGCGGGCCTTCAAGTCGGTGGGCGGCCAGCCCCTGTTCATCGAGCGGGGCGAGGGGCCCTATCTGTTCGACGTGGACGGCAACCGCTTCATCGATTACGTGCTCTCGTGGGGCCCGCTCATCCTGGGCCACGCCCATCCCGACGTGGTCGACGCCCTGACCGAGGCGGTTCGCAAGGGCACCAGCTACGGCGCTCCTTCGCCCCTGGAGATCGAGTTGGCCCGGCTGGTGACCGAATTCATGCCCAACATCGAGATGGTGCGCTTCGTCAATTCGGGCACCGAGGCCACCATGAGCGCGCTGCGCCTGGCCCGGGCCTACACCGGCCGCCACAAGATCATCAAATTCCAGGGCTGCTATCACGGCCATGCCGACTTGCTGCTGGTGCAGGCAGGGTCGGGCGTGGCGACGTTGGGCCTGCCCGATTCGCCCGGCGTGCCCCCGGCCATGGTGCAGGACACCCTGGTCGCCCGCTACAACGATCTGGACTCGGTGCGGGCGCTGTTCGACGCGTTCCCCGAAGAGATCGCCGCGGTCATCGTGGAGCCCGTGGCCGGGAATATGGGCGTCGTGCCTCCGGCAGAGGGCTTTTTGCAGGGGCTGCAGGCGATAACCCAGGCCCATGGCGCGCTGCTCATCTTCGATGAGGTGATGACCGGCTTTCGCGTGCATCCGGGCGGCGCGCAAACCCTGTACGGCATCCGGCCCGACCTGACCGCGCTGGGCAAGGTCATCGGCGGGGGGCTGCCTGTGGGCGCGTACGGCGGCCGGCGGGAGATCATGGAGATGGTGGCGCCGGTGGGGTCGGTCTATCAGGCCGGGACCCTTTCCGGCAACCCCCTGGCCATGACCGCGGGCATCGTCACCCTGCGCAAGCTGACGGAGCCGGGTGTGTGGGAGACGCTGGAGGCCCGGACGGAGCGATTGTCTCGGGGCATCGGCGACGCGGCCCGGGCCGCGGGCGTGCCCATCTATCAGACCCGAGTGGGTACCATGTTCGCCGCCTTCTTCACCGAAGGCCCGGTCACCGACTGGGATTCGGCTGCGGCCAGCGATACGGCACGCTTCGCCCGCTACTTCCGGGCCATGCTGGAAGCGGGCGTCTATCTCGCCCCCTCCCAATTCGAGGCCGGCTTCATGTCCCTGGCCCACGACGATGGGGTCATCGACGCCACCGTCGAAGCCGCGCACAGGACCTTCCGCGCTATTTGATCTCATGCAAAGACGCCAGGGCGCAAGGGGGAAAAGAAGTGTTGGCAGGTGGCAAGTCAGCTTGCGCAGCTCTACTTGCTTCCTTCCGCCTGTCACCCGCCACCCGCCACCTGCGACTTGCAAACCTGTCTTGACGACTTGACGCTTTTGCGTGAGAGATTTTCCTGCCCAGTGGGCCGAGTTTCCATTGCTATGGCGCTAATCCTCGCTTTCCGAGGCTTCGATCACGGTGCGGGCGGCCTCTTTGACCCCGCGCGCCATCTGCTCCCCGGCCTGGGCCAGCTTGTCTGTGGATTCGGCAAAGGCCTTGCCCAGGCGGGCGCTCTCGATCATGCCCGTCGCGGCCGTGCTGGCCCCATCCTTTATCAAGACAGCCCCCCCTTTGGCGCTCTTGGCCGCAACTTTCGCCGTGCCGGTCATCATGCGCGCGCCCGCTTTCACGCCCTTGCCCATGAGTTTGGGCGGAGCCAGCAGGGCCTTGCCTTTGCTCCGCGGCGCTTCTCGCAGCACCTCATAACTCTCCACAGTGACGATGCGACCCACATTCGCGGCGGTGCGGCCCGCCTCCCTGGCCACTTCCATCAGATGCCGCCCCGCGTTGCCCGCGCTTCGCTTCATTTTGCCGCCAAAACGTTTGGCGCCTCGCCCGGTGGATCGGGCCATGTGCGCGCCGCTATCTGCGGCCAGCAGGGTGGCCTCTTTGCCGCCGCCCGCCAGCTTTTTGGCCGCTTCAGGCGTGGCCGCGGCCTTGGGTTTCACCCTGGCCAGCAGATCCGCGGGGACGCGTAGCAAACTCTCCCCGCGGCGGGCCCGCTCCTCGTTGAAACGCTGATAAAGCCGCAGACGGGCCTCGTCGGAAAGAGCCATATCCTTCGTTTTGCTCAGCGTCTGGCGCAGGGCCCGAAAGCTGGCCACCGACTCCTGACAGTCAGGACACTCCCGGAGATGCGCTTCGAAGTCTGCGCGCTGCGCTTCGTCCAAAAGCCCATCCACATAATCGGGAGCGAGTGCGCTTGCCTGTTGATGATTCATGTCATAACCTCCTCGTAATACTGTGCAAGATACTTTTGTAGAAATTGGCGTCCGCGGTGAACCCGTAGCTTCGCGGCGGACTCTGAAACGCCCAATGCCTGGGCTGTTTCTTTCATGGAAAACCCTTCGATCTCATAGAGCATCAACGCCGCCCGCAGTTTGGGCGACATAGCTTCCAGGCCTTGTTCCAGCAGGGCGCGGTTTTCTTGTTGCAAGATGAACGTTTCGGGCACGATGACCTCCGCATCGGACAGAGGCCTTTCATCGTCCTCGTCGTTTTCCAGCGACAGATCCCGGCCTTGTTTTCGGATGTTCGAGCGCAACATGCTCAGCGCCGTGTTGGTCGCCACGCGGTAGAGCCAGCTCGACAACTTCGCGTCACCGCGAAAACTATCGATGCGGCGATACACCGTAATGAACGTCTCCTGCATGGCGTCTTCGGCCTCCTGGGGATTCTGCAGGATACGATAGCACACGCGGTACACCATGTCCGCGAATCGCTCGATGAGCTCCTCACAGGCCCAGGATTCATGGGCTTTCAATCCCTGGATGAGCTTCTGTTCATGAACATCATCCATCGTTGTTGGCGTCATAGACTGCCTCGCTGCATGCAGCATGGGGCGGCCCCGAGTTTATCCCGGGAACCGCCCGCAGGATGTCGTTAAAAAACGAGCTGCTGTTGAATGACTCTGTTATACCACTGAATGGTCTGCGTATGCACCGTCATCGCGTCCTTGGTCTCCTGGATGGAGCGGACCAGCGTTAGGACGCTCTCGCTGATGAGGAATTCGCTGACCACGATGCGGTCCGACATGATCCCGATCTGACCTTCGGTCCACAGGATGCGGTTCGCCATCTTACCAATATCTTCTGCAAGAGAAAGCGTGGTGATTTCCGAGTGATCGATGCGGTAGTTGATGTCGTCCGCGGCGACCGCAATGGCTGCGGCGTCCTGTTCGATATCTCTGGCTGCCGCAATGATGCCATCCAGATCGCGAACGATATCAGGATTCGTCTCCATATCACGGGCTTGCTGCGCCATCAGACGCATTTGAAAGGCTTCATCTTCCAGCGTGATGGCCTGTTCATGAATCCTGTTGGCGTCTGTCTGAATCTGTTGCCAATCCGGCCCTCCTCCCCAGGCGAAGGACGCCCGAGGCAGGAGAAGCAATATCAGGGCAAGTAGAACAGTCAACCATGTTTTCATTGTGAAAGAACCTCCTTTGGAGAGAAATGGCAACTGCCAGGACAGTCTGATTCTGCCTCGAAAAATGTCATGCCGCAAAGATGCGAAGAGCTGACGACGCGAAAAAGGCTTTTATTTTCACCTTTTGTCTGGTCGCGTCCTCATCGTCTTTGGCTTTGACGCGTTGGCAATGGCAATGAATGAAATGAATACAATGAATGAAAGAATAAAACGAAAGAAAATGAATGTGGCGTTATCGCCAACCGACGATAAGACGCCCGCTTATTCAAATCGGTTACATTTACGCGGCGTCATCTTGGCGAATCTTGGGTCGCCAGCTTCGCCCGACGAAGCGGACGTGCGGGTCTATCTGGATGAATTCCTGATGGATTCACGCATCCTCGACATGCCCTATCCCCTGCGCTGGCTCATCGTCAAACGCTTCATCTTGCCCAAACGCCCGGCCCAATCCGCCAGCGCCTATCAAAGCATTTGGTGGGAGGATGGCTCGCCGCTGATCGCACTCACCGACCGGGTGCGGGCCAAGCTGGAGGCCCGACTGAATATGCCCGTGGTCATGGCCATGCGCTACGGCCAGCCCTCGGTGCGGTCGGGCCTGGAGAAGTTGTTGGGACGCATCGAACCGGGCGGGGAGGTGATCCTTCTGCCCATGTACCCGCACTACGCCATGTCCACTTACGAAACCCTGGCGTTGAAGACGCTGGCGGAGTTCGAGAAGCTGGTCGGCGTGAAGGTGACGGGTGACAGGGCCGCGACGCGCTGGCTGCGGGGGGCCGTGGCCCAGGCTCAGGCGGATAGGAAGGCCATTGCCCGGCAGGTGGGGGAGTACACGCTGCGCATCATCCCGCCCCATTATGATCATCCCGACTACATCGCCTCACTGGCCGCCAGCATACGTCCCATCCTCGACTCAAATGATTTCGTTCACCTGCTATTCAGCTATCACGGCATCCCCGAGCGGCATTTACATAAGACCGCGCCGCGGGGCGCTGGCTGCCTGCGCGATGGCTGCTGCGCGACGGCGGCCGCGGCCCATGCGGTGTGCTATCGCCACCAGGTCTTCACCACGACGCGGCTTGTGGCCCAAACGTTGGCGTTGCGGCCCGACCAGTATTCGGTGGCCTTCCAATCTCGCCTGGGGCGGGACAAGTGGCTGGAGCCCGCCACCGCGGATGAGCTGGCGCGTCTGGCCCGCGTGGGCGTGAAGCGCCTGGCCGTGGTCACCCCTTCCTTCACGGTCGATTGCCTGGAGACTCTGGAGGAGATCGGTATCGCGGGTCGGGAGACGTTTCTGGACGCGGGCGGGGAGCATTTCCAGCTCATCCCTTGCCTGAACGACCGGGATGATTGGGTGGCTGCGATGGCGGGGATGGTTGCGGCCTCGGCCATGGCGTGACGGTCGTTAACCTGACGGTAAGAGGGCTGTCAACTGTGAAAACCGCACAAGCCGAGGCAGTGATCCGCCAACGCCGCCCCCACCCCTGCGCTTCCTCACAAGGGTAGGTTACCGGGAAACACGACGAGGACTCGGAAAATGGTGGGTTTTATCACGAAATAACGCGCAGAAGTCCCACCTTTCACGGGCGGTTCGCTGAAAATCATGGGAAGTTCGACGTAAAAAGGCGGGGAGGGAGCCATCCCCGCCGCATCCAAGTAAATCAACAGTATCCTTCAGCGCCGGGGGAGCCCGCATGACCGAATTCCTGATGACAACGCGATTTGCCAAAAATTAGGCCGCACCCTGGATGATGAGTCGAGTTGGCATTCAGTGGAAACTGCGATATCATGAGCACTGTCCTTTCATTTTATCCTCGGAAGCTTTTGATGCCTCAATTCGGCGTATATTCTGAAATCGGTAAGCTGCGCAAGGTGCTGGTGCACCGTCCCGATCTGAGCCTGCAGCGCCTCACGCCCGCCAATCACGATGAGCTGCTCTTCGACGACGTCATCTGGGTGCAGCATGCCCAGTTGGAGCATGACGCGTTCGTTCAAATCATGCGGGATTGGGGCGTGCAGGTCTTCTATCTCGCTGACCTGCTCACTGAAACCCTGGCGGCCAGCGAGGAAGCCCGTCGGCGCATTGTCAGTCTGGTCATCACCCCGCACACCGTGGGCGCGGCCCTGGTGGAGCCGCTGCGGGCCATGCTGCATGAGCTCAGCCCCGACGCGCTGGCCACGCACCTCATTGGGGGCATGACCAAAGGCGAGGCGAAGAAGCTCGGGGGTAGCGACTTGTTTCGACACGCTTCCCTGGTTGGCGTCACGGCGACCGACGACGCTTTCATCCTCCCGCCCCTGCCCAATTCCCTGTTTACCCGCGACTCCTCCTCCTGGATTTACAACGGCGTCAGCATCAACACCATGTATCATCAGGCCCGCCACCTGGAATCTTACAATGTGGGGATGATCTACCATTTTCATCCCATGTTTCAAGAAGCGTCTTTCGAGTTCTGGATGCCGTTGCTGGAGGAGGGGGATGGTTGCCGGTTCGACGCCGAAACTTTTGGCCGGGCCAGCATCGAGGGCGGGGACGTCATGCCCATCGGCAATCGCACCCTGCTGGTGGGAATGAGTCAACGCACCACGGGGCAAATGATCGAACAGCTCGCGGCCCGGCTTTTCGCCGCGGACGCGGTGGATCGGGTCATTGTCGCCCACATGACCCGCGACCGGGCGCACATGCACCTGGACACCGTCTTCACCATGCTCGATGTCGACGCGGTGACCATCTATCCCAAGGTGGTGGGAGCTATCCGGGCGTACAGCATCCGTCCGGGCGACCACGAGCGCCAGTTCCATATCACGCCCGAAGCCGATTTTCTTGAAGCCGTGCGCGACGCCATGGGCGTGAAGTCGCTGCGGGTGATTCCCACGGGCGGGGATGAGTATCAGCAGGCCCGGGAGCAGTGGGATGACGGGAATAACACCGTCGCCATCGAGCCGGGCGTGGTCATCGCCTATCGCAAGAATACATACACGAATCAAGCCATGCGCCGAGCGGGCATTCGCGTGCTTGAGATCGACGGCTTTGAACTTGGGCGCGGCCGGGGCGGAGGCCACTGCATGACCTGTCCCCTCCTGCGCGACGGTGTCTGATGCGCCATGACCGAGCTCCAGACTTATTTGCTGCACCGCATTCCCATCCATTTCCGCGTCGATGACGAGGCCGCGGCCCGACGTCTGGCGGACCAATGGCGATCTTTTCGGGCGTCGACCCTGCCCGATACGCCCGCCATCCACTTCGCTCTGACGTTCACCGATGCGCCCATTGTCGCTCCTGACCTGCCCTGCATCAGCTCCGGCCCGTACGTGGCGCACTTCCGAGAGGGGGAGCGTCTGGTGACAGTCTTTCATGGATGGGGACGTTTCGATATCGATCTGGAGAGCGGAACCATCGCCGGGGAGATGGCAAGGGTGGCCATCCGGGCTTATGGCGTCTTTGAGGATATGATCCTGCTGGCGATGACGCCTTTGCTGCGCCGACGGGGGTATTTCCCCATCCACGCCTTTGCTGCGGCCGTGGGAGAGCGGGCCCTTGTGCTGCTGGGCGATGTGGGCGCAGGGAAGACGACTTCGGGCGTCAGCCTGCTGATGCGCGGCGCTCGTCTCATCGCCAATGACGCGCCTCTGGTGCGTCTGGCAGGGGATGAACCCATCCTGCACGCCTATCCCGGCCTGATCAGCGCCTATCCCGACAGCATCGCCCGTTTTCCCAGGCTTTCGCACCTGCTGACCGAAGGTCAGGTCCTCGACGGCAGCGAGAAAATCAGCTTTCCGGTCGACGCCATCCACCCTGACCCCTGGGCACAGTGGGGGAGACCCGCCGCTTTGCTTTTCCCCCATATCGCATCCGATGCTCTCCAATGCCAAATCGCTCCTATGCCTCGTTTCGACGCCCTCAAGCGTCTGGTGACTCAGTCTATCGAGGACTGGGATGCTGAAACCATCCCCGCACACATGCATGTCTTGCGGCGATTGGTGGAATCCGCCCCGGCATACCATCTCACCCTGGCCCCGGATATCACTGATCTGCCCGATTTGCTATTCGAGCTGGGATGAAGTTGAGCGCCTTCCGCCCGTAACTTTTACCATTGCTTTTCGTCTTAAGGAGTGTAGTGGGAAGGCTTCTATCGAAGGACAACGAGGTTGACAATGATGATGTGACGCGCCTTCCAACAAAAACCTCCAGGGGAATATTCGAATTTCTTTGTTCGCGTCGAAAATTTTCTGTTCGCGTCGATTTGGATTTGTTTTCGCGATTTCTAAATTTTGTGCAATTTTATAAATCCGCGTTCATTACCAACAGGATTTACTTGACACAGAGAGGGTTCTCTGATAGAATGCTTACAATGGTGTATTTTATCCATTATCCCCCTCCCCCCTCCCTTTTTCGCTCTCGTTTGCAGGAGGAGCATCGTGGAAAAACATAAGCGCATGCTTTTCATCGCGCTCACTGTGGCTCTGGCAATCATGCTGGCTTCGGGTATCGTCAGCACATTGGCAGGTTCTTCCAATGGTGAATTGATCAAAAATGGCGATTTCGAGAATGGTTTTCGTAGGGTCGATGGCTGTGGCATGGTCGGCGTTGACTGGGGCTGCTTCAATACAGGCGGCGCAGGCGGCTACGGCTTCTATGATGACGCATGGGATCCGGTCGTCGCCACGGGCGCACATGCTCAGCTTATCGAGATCAACACCAAGGAGATCGGTGGCGACCAGAACCGCACGGCGGGCATTTACCAAACCGTCAGCGTCACACCTGGCCAAACCTATACCCTCTCCTTCAACGGCATGATTCGGGCCAGCGATTTTGCCGATGGCGGCGATCCCTGGCGATACGTCATGCTGGTGGGCTTTACCCACAATGGCAGCACGAACTGGGCCGACGCCCAGGTGCAGGAAGTCAATGTGGGCCCCATTCAGGATCGGCTGAATCCCACCCAATATTACAATGTCAAGATGAATGTGACCGCCCAGGGCGACAAGCTGACGATCTTCATTGCCGGGCGGATGAAATGGGGCGATTGGTATAAGGAAGTGGATTTCGATATTGACACCGTCTCTCTGAAGGGCCCCGCCCCCGCTCCCATTCCCACTCAGGCGCCTACTGAGGTGGCTCCTGCGCCTACGGTCGCGCCTACGGCGCAACCTGCTCCTGGCGAGCTGGTTTGCGATGGTCCCAACCTGTTGCAGAACCCCGGTTTCGAGGATGGGTTCGACGCCGATGGCACCGCCACGAAATGGGGTAAGTTCAACAACGGCGGCCGCGCCAATTACGGCTACTACAAGGAAGAATGGGGCCCGGTGGTGGCGGAAGGCAAGTACGCCCAACTGCTGGAGATCAACTCCAAGGGTTACATGCCCACCGACCCCGACCGCTGGATCGGCATCCACCAGAAGGTCAGTGGTCTGAATCCCGGCGGCACTTATCAGCTCAGCGTCAAGGCCATGATTCGGGAGCGTGCGGATCACAGCGATGAGGACGCCTGGCGTTACGAAACCTATTGGGGCGTCAACAGTGATGCGGGCAAGATCAGTGATGTCAGCGAGCTTGAGATACTGTCCGGCATCCCCGTCTCCGGCATCTACCTGCGCACAGCTCCTGGCGGTTACGCCAGCTTCTCCACCACCTTCCAGGCTCCGGCCAGTGAGATTCGCCTGTACCTGCTGGGGCTGAAGAAGTGGGCCACCTCCGAACGCGAGGTCGACTTCGATTTCGACGCTGTCGAACTGCGAGCCTGCCACACTGCCGGCGCAGCGTCCTCTGATGATCCGCCTGCGGATTCCTCTGGCGGCAGCGGCGCTTACAATCCCGATAGCAGCAGCGATTCCGTCGCCTCGGTCAGCGACGGCGCATCCGACGACGCTCAGGCTCCTGTTGAGGTTTGCACCTACATCGTGCAGCCGGGCGACTACATCTCCCGCATTGCTGACCAGTTCGACACTTCGGTGGAGTGGCTGGTGGCCAACAACAACATCGCCAACCCCAACCTGCTCTTCATCGGCCAACCGCTGCTGGTGCCTTGCGGCGTCAGCACTGCTCATTATGATCCACTCCCTGCGGACAACACCCAGGTCAACGCGGGCGCTCCTACCGACGTCGCCTCCGCTCCCGATGAAGATTCTGTAGCCCGCGAGGACGATCAACGCCAGCGAGAGCCCACCGACACCGACACGGAGCAGCAAGAGCACACCATCGTCCGGGGCGAAAGCCTCAGCCAGATCGCCTTCCGCTACGGCACCACCGTGCAGGAATTGCGGCGCATCAACCATATCGAGAATCCCCGGTTGATCCGTCCTGGCCAGGTGATCAAGCTACCCACCCAGTAAGAACGCTTCCCCTCCAAAAATCAAGCCCCCTGCCACGCGGCGGGGGGCTTTTTTGTTCCGAAAATAGGATTAGGGAACGCAGATGACGCAGATTGAAACGGATGAACGCAGATAAAAAATCTGTGAAAATCATCAGCGAAAATCAGCGTTCCCATTTCGTATCAGCGAGCCATAGCTCGTGTCGCCTTTTTTTACCGCCCTCCAACAACGACGCCCACGGGAACCTCCCGCTCCTCGGCCAGGCGATCCGCGGCCACGCCCTGCATGCTCCATGGGCCCGTCCAGGTGATGGCGACCTCCATCAGCCGCCCGCGCAGGTCCCGATCATCTTCGAAGAAGACGAGCCGGTTCTGGGGCGTGCGCCCGCGCCATTTGCCTTTGTGCAAGTCCTCCACCAACACTTCCACCGTCTGATGGAGCCAGCGGCGGTTGAGCTCGCGGCTAATGCGCTCGTGTTGGGCCTCGAGAAGTTGGTGGCGGCGCTTTTTCTCCGCCTCGGGCACGTCGTCGACCATGCGGCGGGCGCTGACGGTGCCGGGCCGGGGGCTGTAGCGGGCGATGTGCACCTTCTCCAGCCGCAATTCCTCCAGGATGTCGTAAGTGCGTTGGAATTGGGCCTCGGTTTCGCCCGGGAAACCGACGATGATATCGGTGTGAATAGCGACGTCGGGGATGATTTCGCGGATGCGATGCACCAGGCGGCGGTAGTCGTCCGCGGTGTAGCCCCGCTTCATCCGGGCCAGCATCTCATCATCCCCGGCCTGGATGGGAACCTCGATGTGGGGCATGACTTTGGGCAGCCGGGCCACGGTCCGCAATAGATCGTCGCTCATGTAGCTGGGATGCCCGGTGAGGAAGCGGATGCGCCACAACCCCTCGACCTCGTGCACCGCCTCCAACAGATTCACCAGATTCGGGCGGCGGTCGGGGAAGTCGTAGCCATAGCGGTCGACGATCTGCCCCAGCAGGGTGACTTCCCGCACGCCTTGGGCGACCAGTCCCCGCACCTCGGCCACGATCTCATCCAGCGGGCGGCTACGTTCCACGCCACGACGGTAGGGAATGATGCAGAAGGTGCATGCGTGGGAGCAGCCGTAGACCACGGGCACATACGCGGCCACGGGCGGTTCGCCCGTCAGCGAAAGATGCTTGAGGGAAGCGATGGGATAGGCTTCATCTTGCAAGCGATGGCGCAGCGCGATCTGGCGCTCCTCCAGGCGGCGCAATTCCTCCGCGGTCATGCGGTTTTTGATGTGGTCGACCAGGGGTTTGGCCTCGCTTGGGCCCATGAACACGTCCACCCAGGGATAGGCGCGTAGTAGCCTGGGCGAGGGTTTCACGCCTACGAGGCAGCCCATGAGGGCCAGGGTGCGGTCGGGTTTGCTCTGACGCCAGGGCTTGAGGGCTCCCAGTTTGCCCAGGGCTTTGTTCTCGGCGCTCTGCCGCACCACGCAGGTGTTCAGCACGACGATATCCGCTTCATCCACGTCCGCGGTGGGCTCATAGCCCAGTTTTTCCAGTTCCGCGCCGACGTGGGTGGAATCGGCCACATTCATCTGGCAGCCGATGGTCCAGATATGGTACTTTTTCATTGTTCCTCCGTTGGCGATCCCTCGTACAAGGGGCCAGGTTTTCAGTAATCAGTATTCAGTGTTCAGTGCAAGTCCGGGGCGGGCGAGCTCGCGTCGCGATGGATGAAAATGGCGGGCTGCGTACCCCCGTAAACCGGTAAACCAGGAAATCAGGGAAACCAGGCCGATTCGCCCCGCCCGGTCTACTAGTCTACCGGCTTCCCGGTTTACCAACGCTTTTTCAACGCAACGGCAACTATTTTACTCGAATGCGAGGGGGGAGGCAATTTTTCGGGCGCGTGGGGGTGTGATACAATAAAAAGCTACCTCAATTCATCCCATGCAGGTTCGAATCCTGCCCGGCGGAAGGTGAGCAGGATTGGGATCAGGGTCAGGATTGTGCGTCGACATTCGCCAATCCTAATCCTAATCCTAATCCTAATCCATCCCTACCTTCCCGTCGGTAAGCGAGATTGGAGAACAACATGACCATCACGACCCCGGAACAGATCACCGAGGCCCTGAGCCGCGTGCTTCTCAAAGTGCGTCAGCCCGCCCGCTATGTGGGCGGCGAATGGAACAGCGTGCGCAAGGATTGGTCGGGCGTGCGCAGCCACGTGGCCCTGGCCTTCCCCGATATCTACGACCTGGGCATGAGCAACCTGGGTCTGGCCATCCTCTACGATACGCTCAACAAGCGAGAGGATGTGCTGGCTGAGCGCGTCTTCCTGCCCTGGATCGATATGGAAGGCATCATGCGGGAGGAGGGCATCCCCCTCTTCAGCCTGGAGACCCGGCATCCCGTGGCCCAATTCGATATTTTGGGCGTCACCATCCCCTACGAACAGCTCTATACCAACGTCCTCAATCTCCTCGACCTGGCCGGCATTCCCCTGCGCAGCGCCGACCGCTCGCCCGAACACCCGCTGGTGCTGGCGGGCGGTTCGGGCATGACCAATCCCGAGCCTATGTGGCCCTTCCTGGACGCCGTTTTCCTGGGCGAGGGCGAAGAAGCCATCCATGAGATTGTGGATGTGCATACGGCCTGGCGGGAGGAGGGGCGACCCGGCGGACGGGTGGAGCTGCTGCGGCGATTGGCCCGCGTCGCGGGCGTCTACATTCCCGGCTTCTACGAAAGCCACTACCATCCTGACGGAACCCTGGCGGCCACCACGCCCAAACCCGAGTTCGCGGACGTCGCGCCCGAGGTGGTGCAGAAGCGCATCGTGCCCGTGCTGCCCCCGCCCATCACCGATTTCATCGTGCCCTACATCGATACGGTGCACAATCGGGCGGCCATCGAAATCCAGCGGGGCTGCACCCGCGGTTGCCGCTTCTGCCATGCTGGCTACGCCTTCCGTCCGGTGCGGGAGCGTCCGCTGGATGAGGTGCTGGCCGCGGTGGATCGGGCTATCGAAAGCACGGGCTTCGAGGAAGTCTCCTTCCTCTCCCTCAGCTCCTCCGATTACTCCTACATCGCCGAACTGGTGGACGAGGTGACGCGGCGCTACGCGGACAAGCGCCTCTCTATCGGTCTGCCCTCCCTGCGTATCGAGAGTTTCAGCGTGGAGTTGATGGAGAAGCTGGAGAAGGGGCGACGGAGGTCGGGCTTCACCTTCGCGCCCGAGGCCGCCACCGATCGCCTGCGCGACGTCATCAACAAGCCCATCCCCACCGATCTCATGCTCCAGACGGCGCACGAGGTGTACGGCCGCGGGTGGACGACCATCAAAATGTACTTCATGATCGGGCATCCCACCCAGACCATGGAGGACGTGGCCGCCATCGCCGATCTGGCCTTGCAGGTGCGGGCCATCGGCAGGGAGTATGTGGGCAATAAAGCCAAGGTGCGGGTCGGCGTCTCCATCCTTGTGCCCAAACCCCACACGGCGTTTCAATGGGCTTCACTGGAGGATGAAGAAACGCTCAACCTGCAGCTCGACTATCTCAAACGGCGGCTGCGGGTTCCGGGCGTGCACTTCACCTGGAGCAAGCCTCGCGAGTCGCTGATGGAGGCGTTTCTCAGCCGCGGCGACCGCCGTCTGGCCGAAGTGATCCAGCGGGCGTGGGAGTTGGGTGCGAAGTTCGACGCCTGGGGCGATCAGTTCAATTGGGAGGCCTGGCGCCGCGCGTTCGAGGAGGCGGGCCTGGAGATGGACTGGTACGCCCGCCGCGGGCGTTCGGTGGATGAGGCCCTGCCCTGGGACCACCTGAGCATGGGCGTGGACAAGGGCTTCCTGGTGCAGGAATGGCTGCTGAGCCAGGATGGGGCGGTCATCGATGACTGCCGGGAGCATTGCTACTCTTGCGGCATCCTCACCGTGTTCAAGAAAGAGCGGCGGCAGGCGCAGGAGGTTCTGGGCCCGAGCAGTTGGGGGTGTCCCGCGTTCGGGCGAGGCGTGGAACGCCAGCCCGTCTCCCGCCAACAGGTTCCCCTTTTCTTCGATCCCGAGATGAGCCCCCACAAGGTCCCCCTGGGCCAGTTCGACCACCCGGTCTTGCAGCGGCGTCGGGTGTTCGAGGATCACGAGGCGCGAGCGAAGGAGAAACGGCTTGTGGGTGGCAAGTGAAGGCGCGACCTGTCCACGGGGTGCGACTCAAAGTTGATCCATCGCATCAGCCTCATCCGCGGTGAATTGAAACGCACGTCATCCATAAACGCGCATCAAATTGGGATAAGTTCATAATAGTCCGATGGCGGACAAGCCTGCGCCGATACGGATGAAAATGGCAGGGCGCTTAAACTGGAAGCAAAATGAAAACCAAGTTTTTGGCTCGACTTCCATGCGAATATGACGCGGTTCTAAAACCACCCGCAGGTGAACCTGCAGGCTAAGAACGACGCCCCATGAATGGGGCTTTTCTGCCGTGGCCGCATTCAAGCCGGGTTCACCCGGCGTCGTTCCGTAGCCCGGCGGCTTCAGCGCCGGGCGGGCGCGGCCCCAAAAATACCGAGTTTCAGAATGACTTCAGTTTAGCTCCGTAAACCGGTAAACCAGGAAACCAGGGAAACCGGGCCGATTCGCTCCCCCTCCCGGTCTACTGGTGTACCGGTCTACCGGTTTCCCGGTTTACCAAATCTATTTTCAGAGCAGGCGACACGAGCGATACTCGCCGATACCGATGAAAACGCCTCGCGGCCAGGCTGGCGGGCCGTGAAACGTAATGCGTGATGCGTAACGATCTTACGTTTCACGTTTTCACGCATCACGCCCGTTGCCGCCTCGGCCAATCTTGGCTTGGCGATCCTTTCTCAATCAACGACAACGCTATTTTCGGAACAGACTCTATCTCTACCGCTACGCGCCAGCCTCAACGGCTCTCTGCGATGGGCGCGTGAGATACCAGCGCTGGTAGGAGATGACCAACACCATCACCAGGAATTGGAAGAGAGTGGGGAGGACCGCAGTGAACTGATCCATGTAGAAGGTCACCACCTGCAGCACGGTGAGGGCGAGGATGCTGCCCAACAGCGCCAGGGTCATGCCCGCCCGCTCCTGCCTGAACAGGATGGCGACGAAGGCCGCCAGCGCCACGACACCCACCGCGCTTTCCAGGCCCGCATGCACCCACTGCATCACCACGCCCCCGGCGTCCGCCTTCTGCGCCTGCGCCACCATCCACGTCAGCAAATCATCCTGGGTGGCCTGGGGCGAGATGGCGACCCAGGCGAAGAAAACCAGCGCGGCCAGGGAGCTGACCGCGTTGATGAGGAGCGCGGCCAGGATCAGCCAGCGGTGTCGGACGCGGCCCAACCTGTGCATGATCTCGTAAAACCTGGTGCTGATGCGTTGTAGCAGCGAGGGCTGGTAATCACTGAAAGGGACGTTGCCCGCGGCCACGTAGCCCCACAGCAGGTCGGCCAGCCGGGCGATTTCGGGGCGGGGGTGTTGACGGGCCAGTTCCAACTTCTCTAGCAGCTCCCGCCCCTCCACCTCATCCAGGTCTGCATACACCGCGTCCTGCAATTGTTCCAGGGCCAGGAGGATGGCCCGCCGCGGGTCTTCGGGATCGGGTCGTCGCACCAGGAGATACACCACGCCGAAGGCCAGGAAGAAGGCGTAGATAATGGGCGCGGCCGCGGGGAAGAAGTAATCGTTGTTTTGGGTGATGAATTTCCCTACCTCATCCATGAACAAGCCCGCGCCCACGCCGTTGAGAAAGGCCGCCAGATACATGACGCCAGGATTATCCCAGATGAGGAGGATGGTCACGGCCGCGAAGAGGGCGAGCCCGCCCCAGAGGAGATGGGCAATGTGGAGGGTGCTTCCGCCCACCTGCGGGTATCCCGTCAGCTCCAGAAAAAGCCGCACCAACACGACGGTGGCGGCGAAGGTGATGACCGAGATCAGGATCAGGGTGGAGGCTTGCTCCCGTTCGACCAGGGCGTGGCGGTATCGGATTGTCATAGGGCGGTCTCCCAGCGGATGGGATTATGAGAAGCGGGTGATGAGGCGCGCCAGCGCGTCGAAGCCCCGCTCCAGCGTGGGCATGTCGGGCCCGAAGCTGATGCGGGTGTAGTTGCCGTAGCGGGCGATGGAGCGCCGTCGGTCGGGGTTCACGTCGAAGAACACGCCGGGCACGGTGATGACCTTCTCCTTCAACCCCTCTTTGAAGAAGCTGAGGCCGTCGTTCAGGGGCGCGGGCAGGCTGGAGAGGTTGGCCCACACGTAGAACGTCCCCGCGGGCTCCGATTCGATCTCGATGTCCAGGTCGCGCAAGCGGTCCAGGGTGTATTGCCGCTTTTGCGAGAAGTGTTTTTGCAGCGCCTCGGTCTCCTGGAATACGTGCTCCGGCTCTAGCAGTTCCAGGGCCGGGGCCTGGAAGGGATGGTTGGGTCCGCCGTCCAGGAAGGAGCCGGCGCTGGCGATGGCGTTGATGACCTCTTTGGGCGCCAGGGTCCAGCTCAATCGCCAGCCGGGATAGCGCCAGTTCTTGGTGAGGCCGTCGACGATGATGACCGGGTCGGCGTCCACGTCCTCGACATAACGGGCGGCGGAGACGATTTTGGGGGGATAGCCGTTGGGCAGGCCGGTGTAGATGTAGTGGGAGTAGAATTCGTCGATGATCAGGGAGCAGTGCAGGTCCCGGGCCATCCGCACCCACCGGCGCAGACGCTCCCCTTCCACCAGTTGCCCGGTGGGATTGCAGGGGTTGCTCACCAACAGGGCGCTGAGCCCCCGCCCCAAAATCTCCCGCTTGAGCATGGCCAGGGGAGCCTGATAGCCTTCATCGGGGTCCAGGAGGATGGGGATGGGGATGAAGGCTTTGAAGACGGAGAGCAGTTCTTCGTAGGCGGTGTAATCGGGCAGGAAGTGGCCCATGTTGATGTTGCCCAGGGCCGCGGCGATGCGGGTGAGCGCGGCCCGTCCGCCCCCGGCGATGCTCACGTTCTCCCAGGTGTACTTGCTGGCTTTATCCTGCCGGAAGAGGGCGTTGTAGAGGTCAGCCACCTTCTGGCGCAGGGCGATCTCGCCGGTGATGGGGCTGTACTCCTGCGCTGCGGGGTCGATGCGCAGGGTCTCGACGCGGGGCGGCGCGCCGGGGATGGGGCCGGTCTCGGGCATGCCCTGGCCCAGATTGGCCCAGTCGGGATGGCCGGGCCGGTAGCCCTCCCGCCGGGCGCGGTGCATGACGTAGATGACGCCGGTGCGGGGCACGCGGCGGAAGCCGGGGATGGTGGGTTGGGTCATCGTTCAGCAATCAGTTATCAGTAAGCAGTAATCAGTGGGATTGGGTGGCGACGTCGTGGGCGGCGCGGGCGATGAGGGGGATGATGACGCCCAGGCCAGCGAAGCGCTCATCTTTCGTCTGGCCGCGCACGTAGCGAATGTAGATTTGGGCGGCGATGACCGTCAGGCGGAACAGGCCCAACGCGTGGTAGAAGTGCACGTCCGACATGTCCCGGCCCGAGATGGCCGCGTAGCGCTCGATGAGCTGGCCGCGGGTCCAGAAGCGGGCGTCGCCCACGGGCATTTGGGCGATGGCCTGCATGTAGGGCGGGTCGTCGGGCTCGGTCCAGTAGGTGAGGAGCGCGCCCAGGTCGGAGAAGGGATCGCCCAGGGTGCACATGTCCCAGTCGAAGACGGCCACGATCCGGCCCGGATCACCGGCGGCGAACATGACGTTATCCAGCTTGTAGTCGTTGTGCACCAGGGTGGGCGGGGGAGAAGGGGGCTGATGGGCCTTGAGCCAGGCGTAGACCTCGTCCATCAGGGGCAGGTCTTCGGTCTTGGCGGCCTGCCAGCGTTTGTACCAGCCCTCGATCTGGCGGGTGATGAAGCCCTCGGGCCGACCGAGGTCGCTCAGCCCCAGCGCCCCGAAATCCACCGCATGGAATTCGGCCAGGGTGTCGACCAGGGCCCGGCTCATGCGTTGGGGCGCATCGGCAATGGCCGCGAATTCGGGCGGGATGGATTTACGCACCACCACGCCCTGGCGGCGCTCCACGATGAGGAAGACGCTGCCGATGACGTCAGGATCGTCGCAGTAGAGATAGACCCGCGGGGCTTTGGGAAACGCCTTATAGAGCACGGAAAGCACTTTGTACTCCCGGCTCATGTCATGGGCGTGTTTGGCCACCGGGCCCAGGGGTGGGCGTCGCAGCACGTATTGCTGCTCGCCGAAGTCCAGCAGATAGGTGAGGTTGGCCACGCCGCCGGTGAACTGGCGCACGGTCAGGGGCTGGTCTGCGCCGGGGAGTTTGTCTTTCAGCCAGGCGTGCAGCCGGGCCTCGTCGAAGCGCTCGTCCGGGCGCACGGGGGCGGTGTCGGGGGATGGTTGGGAGCGGGGCATAGCGGTGGTTGTGAGAATGATGGTTGGATCGTGCTTGGCCGGAGGATGTGAAACGTGATGCGTGAAAACGTGAAACGTAAGATCGTTACACATCACGTGTTCAGGAATGGACATGCAAGCAAATCATGCTCGCTCGTTACGACACATGCTTTTCGTATTCGCGCAAAATGCGGCGGGCGACGACCATCTTGTGCACTTCATCCGCGCCGTCGTAGATGCGGGCGGCCCGCTCATGGCCATACCAGTAGGCCAGGGGTGTGTAGTCAGTGACGCCCAGGCCGCCATGCACCTGAATGGCCCGATCCAACACCCGCTGCAACATGCCCGCCACGAAGAACTTGATCTCGGAGATCTCGTTGCGGGCCGCGTACGCGCCCTGCTCGTCGATGCGGGCGGCGGTGTCCAGCACCAGCAGCCGGGCCGCGTCGATCTCCGCCCGGCTTTCCGCGATCCACGCCCGCACGATCTGCCTGCTGGACAGCGGGTCGCCGGGAGCCAGCTCTCGCTGCACCGCATAGCGGCACATGAGATCGAAGGCCCGCTCCGCGATGCCGATCCAGCGCATGGTGTGATGGATGCGGCCCGGGCCCAGGCGCTCCTGCGCCAGGATGAAGCCCTCGCCCTCCTCGCCGATGCGGTTGCTGACGGGCACACGGGCGTTTACGAAGCGCACCTCGCCGTGGGTGAAATAGCCCTCGCCCACATGCCCGGCCACGGGCGTGTTCGCCTCCAGCACGAAGCCGGGATTGTCGGTGGGCACGATGATCATGCTGGCCCGACGGTGCTTGGGCGCGTCCGGGTCGGTGACGGCCATGACCACGGTGAAGGCCGCTCCGTCGGCCGAGGTGGAGAACCACTTGTGGCCGTTGATGACATATTCGTCACCCTCCCGCACCGCGGTGGTGCTCATCCACACGGGATTGGAGCCCGCGTGTTCCGGCTCGGTCATGGAAAAGCAGCTTCGGATCTCCCCGGCGATGAGGGGCTTGAGCCAGCGTTCTTTCTGCTCCTCGCTGCCGTGGGCCAGGAGCAGCTCCATGTTGCCGATGTCGGGCGCGGCGCTGTTGAAGACGTAATGCCCGAAGACCGAGCGGCCCAGCTCCTCGCTGATGTAGGCGAATTCGGTGAGGGAAAGCCCCAGGCCGCCGTATTCCTTGGGCATGTGCGGGGCCCACAGGCCCATTTTCTTCACCTTCTGGCGCAGGGGGGCCAGGGCTTCTTCCGCGCCCTTGAAGCCGCGGGGAATGTAGATGCGTTCCAGAGGATAGAGCTCCTCGCGCAGGAACTGGCGAATGGTTTGGATCATGTCCGCGATGTGCGGAGGGGGTGCGTAGAGCATGGCCGGGCCTCGTTGGTGTTGAGAGAGCATTGGGTAACGTTTTGCCACGCCCCATTCTAAAACCAACCTCGATGAACTGCAATCTCCCCGCGACCCCTTGTAACCTCACTGCATCCAATAAAGTGAACGACTTACTGCCAACGTCATCCTGTTGCCTCAACACGGACAACCTGAACACTGAATACTTCAACAATGTCAAATTTCCTCCAAATACGTCATTCCGACGACCGAAGGGAGGAGGAATCCAGCCCGAAGGGCGCTTCGCTAGATTCCTCGGTCGCTTCGCTCCCTCGGAATAACGTAATGTGACATTGTCAAGATACTCACACCACCAACCGATTACTGATCACTGATAACTTCCCAACCACCGCCCATGTCCAGCAAACACACCCCAATCCTAATTCCAATCCTAATCCTAATCCTAACCCTAACCCTGGCCGCCTGCTCGCCCGGCGGGAACGCCGCGCCCGCGGCCGACGACGGCAAGCTTCACGTCGTCGCCACCACCTCCATCATCGGCGACGTGGTCAGCAATATCGGGGATGACGATATCCATCTGACGGTGCTCATCCTTGCCGGGTCGGACCCCCACAGCTTTGAGCCCAGCCCGCAGCAGATCGCCGCGCTCTCCGATGCGGACCTCGTGTTCGTCAACGGTTTCGATCTGGAGCAAACCCTACTGCCCATCCTGGAAAGCACCGCGCCCGAAGACAAGGTCGTGGCCGTGTCCGAGGGCGTCGAGCCCATCGTGTTCAGTGGGGATGAGGAGCAGGCGGGGGTGGACGGGCATCGCTACGATCCCCACACCTGGATGGACCCCAACAACGTCATCATCTGGACGGAGAATATCGAGCGGGCGTTGAGCCAGGCGGACCCGACCCATGCCGAGGCGTATCACGCCCGGGCGGAAGCCTATCGCCAGCAGTTGCGCGAGCTGGACGCATGGATTCGTCAGCAAATCGAGCCCTTGCTGCCCCTGAAGGTGGTTACAGACCACAAGGTTTTCGGCTATTTCGCCCGCCGCTATGGCATCGAGCAAGTGGGCGCCATCATCCCCGCGTACAGCTCTATGGCCCAGCCTTCCGCGCAGGAGCTGGCCCAGCTTGAGGACGCCATCCGGCAGTTGGGCGTGAAGGCCGTGCTGGTGGGGAACACAGTCAACCCGCAGTTGGCCAGGCAGGTGGCCGAGGATACGGGCGTGAAGCTCATCCCCATCTACACGGGGTCGCTCAGCGGCCCGGACGGGCCCGCCTCGACATATCTTGATTTCATGCGATATAATGTGAAAGCCATCGTCGAAGCGGCCCAATAGGAAAAAGGATCGGAGCGCCCCATGGAATCTACTTATCCCGTCATCAATCTCGCTGAAGCCATCGCCTACCAGGACGACGCCGTCGTTAGCAAGACGCTGGTGAACAAGGACGCGGGCATCGTCACCCTATTCGCCTTCGATGGCGGCCAGGAATTGAGCGAACACACCTCTCCTTACGACGCCATGGTCTATCTGCTGGAAGGATCGATGGATATCATCATCTCCGGCCAGCCCCGACGGGTGCACGAGGGAGAGATGATCATCATGCCCGCGAACGAGCCCCATGCGCTGGTGGCGCTGGAGAAATGCAAGATGCTGCTGGTGATGATCAAGGCGTGATGGAAAAACGCCATCAGCTTGTGGAAAACGATAGGTTGAATTTTTGTTCTGGTCGTGGTAGGATAGGGTTGTCGAGATGAGTTTTTCATAAGTCCGGAGGTTGAATTTCCCAATGCCCGAGATCGTCGCCCGACCGTTGCTAGGCGATTGCCGAGAGATACTGAAGACGTTACCCGATGAATCCATTGATTTGATCGTCACCTCGCCTCCTTATGCCGATCAAAGGAAAAACACCTATGGAGGCGTTCATCCCGACGACTACGTTGAGTGGTTTTTGCCTATCAGCGCTGAATTGTTGCGAGTGCTGAAACCCACCGGGACGTTTATTTTGAATATCAAAGAACGCGTCGTCAAGGGGGAGCGTCACACCTATGTCATCGAATTGATTCTGGCCATGCGTCAGCAGGGCTGGCTTTGGACGGAGGAGTTTTGTTGGCACAAGAAGAATTCCTATCCCGGGAAATGGCCCAATCGCTTCCGCGATGCGTGGGAACGGCTCTTGCAATTCAACAAACAACGTCAATTCAATATGTATCAGGAAGCAGTGATGGTGCCCGTGGGTGAGTGGTCCAAAAAACGCCTGCGCAACCTCAGCGTCACAGATCAACGAAGAGATGAATCGAAGGTGGGGAGCGGGTTTGGGAAACGCGTCGCCAATTGGGTGGGACGCGAATGGGTTTATCCCACGAATGTGTTGCACATGGCCACCGTCACGAAAAACAAAAACCACAGCGCCGCCTTTCCAGAAGCCCTGCCCGAATGGTTTATCAAACTTTTTACGAAAGAGGGCGATTGGGTGTTGGATCCGTTCATGGGGTCTGGAACGACGCTGCGCGTGGCCTACCGCTTGCGCCGCAATTCCATCGGCATCGACATCATGGAATCGTATTACCAGATGGTCAGGGAGATGCTGGAGAACGAACAGCCTGTGCAATTGGCGCTTTTGGAGGAAAAGCCCACCTATGACACGCCAAATTCTTGATGAAGTGCGTCAATTTGTCCAGGAAAATATCGGGGAGTTTCATGCGAATCGGCTTGCTAAATTGCAGCGCATGGAACTGAAAAAGGTGCTTCGACGTAAAAATCCTTATTTGTTTCGAGCCAAAAATATCCTGACCGCGCATGAATTGGTTCAGGGGATTTTGGATGCTCATCTTTCGTCTCAAGAGGAGACGCTCTTCGGCCAATTTTTGGAGGAGGTGGCTATTTTCGTGGCCCAACAAGTGCATGACGGGCACAAATCTACGGCTGAAGGGATTGATCTGGAACTTCAAATCGACAATGTGTATTACATCGTATCGATCAAATCTGGCCCCAATTGGGGAAATAGCAGCCAGATCAAACGGATGCGCACGAATTTCAATCAAGCGAAAAAGCGGTTGCGCCAAAGCCGCCGAGTAACGAATGTCGTTGCCGTCAATGGGTGTTGTTACGGTCAGGACAACCGTCCCGATAAGGGGGATTATCTGAAACTGTGCGGTCAACGGTTTTGGGAGTTTATTTCGGGCGATGCGCGACTCTATGTGGAGATCATCGAGCCCTTGGGGCATCAGGCCAAAGAACGCAATGAAGCCTTCCAGGAGGAATATGCTCGTTTGATCAACCTCTTTTCACGGGAGTTTATGGACGAATTTTGTGTGGATGGCGTCATCGATTGGGAGAAATTGGTCGCCTTCAATTCCGCCGCCAAAAGATCATGATACTCCTTTCCGCCTACCAGACCCGTGAGCTGTTGGCGGCCCGGGACGCGGGGTTGCCCGAAACCGACGTCTCTCTTGATTTGGGCCTGAGTCAGACGCTCGTTCGGGTCGGGCCCGAGGGCGTTCTGTTGCCGGGGGACGCGCTGTTGCCCTGGCCCGAGATCGAGCGCATTCAGGACAACGAGCAGGCCGTGTTTCGCATCACCGAGGAGGGCGGGATCGAGAAGGTGCAGGCGTTTTCCGAGACGTTCGGGCGGTTGTACTCACTCATGCCCACCGCGGGCGCGCCCACCATGCTCATTTCGGGCATTCCCATGCACCGCATCAAGGGCACGGACCCCATGACCGACACCCGCACCAAGGTGAAGGCGGCTGGGCCCAGAGGTCGGGTGCTGGACACCTGCACGGGGTTGGGGTATACGGCCATTCTGGCCGCGCAGCGGGCGGAGGAGGTGGTCACCATCGAGCTGGACCCGGCCGTCATCGAGCTCTGCCGGGTGAACCCCTGGTCCCGGACGCTGTTCGATTCCCCCAACATCACCCAGCTCATCGGCGACAGCTTCGATAGTATCGCCGAATTCGAAGACGCCTCCTTCGACCGCATCATCCACGACCCGCCCATGTTCAGCCTGGCCGGGTATCTCTACAGCGCCGACTTCTATGGGGAATTGCACCGGGTGCTGAAGCGGGGCGGGCGGGTGTTTCACTACATCGGGGATTTGCGCAGCAAGTCGGGGCGCAATGTGGCCCGATCTGCGGCCCGCCGCCTGCAAGGAGCGGGCTTTCGCGTGGTCAAGCGCCGTCCCGAAGCGTTCGGGCTGTTGGCGATCAAGTAATGCGACCAAGAGCGGCTGCGCACTTGCCACCTTTTCTGTGTTTTCTGGTAACTGCTAACGTACTGGACTTTAGGCCGCCAAAAGCCACGAAGGCTCGAAGTTTTTCGAAGACACGAAGGGAAAAATAAAGAAAAATACGTCGTGCCTTCGTTTTCTTCGTGTCTTCGTGGCAAAAAGCGGCGGCGCGACCTTAGTAGTTACGTTTTCTGTGCGCTCTCAGTGAACTCTGTGCAACGCCATTTACGAAGCAAGACTATCCACGCTCGTCCTCGATCACCCAATAGCCATAGCCGGACGCGGATTTGGCGCCTACGCCTATTTCGACAAGACTGCGTTGCAGCCAGTCCGCGCCTTGCTCCACGGCCACGGCGTCATTGCTGACGCTGGCCACACCAAAAAGGAAACGGCTCGCCTTCCCAATGGCCATCATAAACACCGGCTTGGGGCTGAGGAGATCGGCCGCGGGGGTGTAGTCAGAGCCGCCGTAGTAGACGCTCCAATGGGGATTGATGACATCGCGTTCGATCACCGGCGCTCCCAAAGGGATGGCGTCCAAAAAGATGAGATCCCCCTGCGTCTCCCCCTTCTCTTTGCTCGCGCCGAAGAGATGCGTCACCATGTCCTCGGGGGCGTCGGCCACGGCTTCCGCATAGAGCCGCGTGACGCCTTTGAGCGACGTAGCGGGAATCCAGGGGATGCCATGAACGGGGTGCATGGCAATGTCCGCTTCCAGGATTTTGTGGCCGGCCTTGCCGATCAATATCCGCCATTCGGGGCGGGCCGTAAACGTGACGGCCCGCAGCCGCCGACTCAGCGCGCGCCAGCGTCGGTTCAACGCAGCGATCAAGTCCTTTTGCGAGACGTACTCCGCCGTGAGCGCCCGACGATTGGCGAATTCGCGCAGCAATTCGAGCGAGCCCCGCCTTTCGCCATAGGCGAGCAAGCGATCGAGGTAAAGGCCGAAGTTATCGGAGTTCCCTCCTTGCTCCATGAGGATGCTGGCGGTGTCTTTAGGAAGGGGGTAGGGCGTTTTCCAGGGGTTGAAACGAGGCAATCGCCATTTCATGGCATGTCCTCCTCGGTCGAGTGTTCGCTGGCGTTGGTTTCAGCGGCCTCACTTTCCCGTTTCTGCCGTTGGGCCCGCACGGCCCGGCGCAGGGCCAAGGCGTAAGCGTGGGCTTCGGAAGCCAGACGGAGATATTGTTGGCTGTTCAAGCGAGTGATGCTGTTCAACAGATCGTCATCAGGAAGAGAAAACACCGCGTTGAGGCGTTCGGCCAGATGACGATAGACATGGGTGTAAGGACTTTGCTCACGGCCGCCGCCCCGAATTTGGAGATAACTGAGGGTCTGACCCAGGCCGTGGCGATGAAGGAGTAAGGGGAGGGAAGACGCAATATCGCCGTAGTGGAAAAAATTGGTTAGGCGGCGCGCTTCTTCCACCGCGCGCGCTGCAAATTCATCTCGTTCTTTGGGAAGAATCTGTCGCCTTGATATCATGCCACGCTTTCCTCCTCTTCCTCTGCTTCGTCAACCTCTTCGCCTGCCCATCGCACTCGCAGCAGGCCGCGCCCCAGAGTGCGCCCCGCCCCCACCTGCACCACGTCATCGAGAAGGGTTCGGAACCACCCGAACACCTCCTCGGCGCTCTCCAATCCTTCTATGGGCTTGTCAGGAGCTTGGACCTCGACGGGAGTGTAGAACAGGGCCTCTGGAGGGACGTATTCTTCGCTCCATAGCGCTCCCTCCTGCACGACCCCTGTTTCAGGATCGATGCGGATGCGATGAGTAATCATCGTGCGAGTGGTCACGAAGAACTGGAAGGCTTCATCAGGCAGGACGATGAAATGAGACGTCATCTTCTGCACCCAATAATCAAAGCTTTCATCCAGAGGAAACGCCGTATCCGCCAGCCACTGGCCGAGATGGGTCATGGCTCGTTGTTCCCGAGCTCGAAAGGTGAATTCTTCCAACACGAGTTCCTTCTTTTCGGTGATGACCGGGCTTTGCGGCGCAACCCAGGCGATTCCGGGAGGCGGGGCGGGGATTTGGGGGATCTCCTGACCGACGCCGACGCGATGGGCTGTTCGCAAGAAGCGAGCGAACGCCTGAGCCGAGGTGGCCCACACGAAGACGCCGAGCAAGGAGCGAACGGGAAATAGCAAGAGCTGGGCGTCGCCGATGGACAATGCTGCGGGGAATGGCGACTTTCCCTTTTCACTTTCCTCCTCCCGGGCGTCCGCCTCTTCCACCTGCTCGGGGAGGGCTCCAAAGACTGCGGCCTCTATCTCCTCGTCGACGCGCTTCGCTCGCGCAAGGGAGCGAAATGAGCCCTTGAGGGTGCTACTGAAAATGATCGGATATCCCGTCGTTTCATCCCGCTGGATGGGCAGGTCCACCGCAGCGTCGGGATCGAATCCGACGCCGGCGTGCAAAGGCGTTTCAGTATAAAGAAAGAGTAAGTCACGGGCCTGGTTCATCAAAATGTCTCCTTAAATTCACTCAATTCGTGGCAAAAAATCCAGGGAAAAGCGGTGACAATGATTTTCGCCAGAATCCAGTTAGTGAAATGAAACTGGCAGAAGCGGTGCGACGCGTTTACCCACATAATCGAACCATTCGTGGAGATAGCCATAATCGGTCGGCATGGGAACGTCGATCCGGTGCAAGGAACGATCCCTGGGACGAAGGGTCATTACGTCATCCATCAGGAAGCGCGTATGAAACAACGTCATCTGAAGGGTGTAGCTCGGGGGGCTTCCGGGCAGACGCACCACCCGGAACCATAAAGGCGAAGCTCTGCCGAGGCCGCGACGCGGGCCCAGGGTGGCCGTGGCCCTTGCTCTTGCTTCCCGTTCTGGCACGCCCTGATCGCGCAGTTGGCGGTAAAGGGAACTGAAGAAAAAGGTCAGAGGCAAGCCGAATATGGCGCGTTTCACCTGGTTGACGCCTTTGGATAGTCCCTTCAAGAAGTTTTTGACGGCTACGTAATCGTCGGGCTGTCGAGAGCGGAAATCGCGAAAGGCCGCGCCCACTTCATTGAGCGCCTCATGCCATGTGGGGTAGGTTTTGTTCAGAATGAAGATGGAGCAGGCTTGGGGGTGGAGCAAATTGGCGCTGGGCGTTTTGGGGAGAGCCGCCGCAGGGGTCCAGCCAAAAGCTCCCCGCAATTGACTCAACTTGGCGCCAATTTCTGTAGCATATGCGACGGGGTCGTTGCTTTCACAGAGAGGCGAGGGAAGGGATCGCGGCCACTCCGCGGGCAGGGCCTTCGCGTACAGGGATCCTCCGCCTCGTCGCACGCGCGCCCCCACGCCTCCCAGCCAGATCAAGAGCCATGTTGTCCCCAGGGTCAGCCGCCATCCCAGGTCCACGTCCAGCTTTTGTTCATCCACGATCAGTTCGGGAGGCGGAAAAGGACGCGTCTGAATGCGCACTCGAAATCGCTGTTGAGCCAGGATGCCATCGCGCCGATTTTGATAGATCGAATAGAACAGATACCCGATCCCAGGAAAATCGTCGCGATCCATATCGAACAGGGCGGTTTCGACTTCGCTGCCGGAGCGAAAGGCGACCATCGAGGCCCGGTGCGCGTGGCCGAAGATTGCATTTTCCAGCGAACGCACTTTGGGGGGATCATCGCCGAAAAGACCGCCCAAGAGAGCGCGCAGCCAATAGCGAGAGAGCCCGCGAAAACTGGGCGGGCGGATTTCGGCCTTCTTATCGGCCCCGCCTGAAAAAGTGGGCGTTATGGCTTCCAGTTCCAGGTCGAGGAATCGTAATGCTGGCATGAAAGCGCCTCCAAAAAGCGTTGAGAACTCAATGAAAGACGTATTTCGCAATGATATTGAAAATCAATCCCAAAATGAACAACATGCCCGCAGCCCGATTGAAGTACATGCTCCAGGCCACGTACCACAGGGGCCACACGGGCCAGTTCTCGGGCTTTTCTTTGGGTTTGGGCAGGGAAAGCGCCAGCCAGACCGTGCGCAATCGCCACGCGGCCAGCACCGTCGCCAGAATCCAGAATCCCACCACCTGCTGGATGACCAGGGCGAAGATGAGCAGGTAGAAGAGGATGAAGGTAGCCTTGAGCAAGAGGATGGCCCGCTTCTGGCCCAGAACCACAGGCAGGGAATGGATGCCCGCCTTGCGGTCCTCCTCCATCTTGTCGATATGCTTGCCGATGAGCACCGACGCCACGATGAGACCATAGGGCAGGGAGGCCCACCACGCGTTGGGATTGAGCTCGCCCGTAATGGAATAGTATGTCCCCACAATCATCAGCGGGCCCCACACCACCAGCGCCGTGATCTCACCCAACGCGAAGCGTTTGAGGATGCTGGTGTAGCCCATGCTCAGCAGGAAGCCCGCCACCGCGAAGGCGATGACCAGCGGGCCTTGTACCGATGCCAGATAGAGCATGATGCCCACATCCAACAGGGTGAGAATGGCCGCGCCAATGAGCAATCGGTTGGGCGTGGTGAGGCCGCCCAACAGGGGATGGGTGGCATACTGCCCGCGGGGATAGTCCTCCGTGTCCACGCCGCGTCGGGTGTCGACATAATCATTGACGAGATTGTTGGTGGCGTGAGCGGCCAGCAACCCGATGATGGCCAGCAGCGCATAACCCAGCTCCGCCCAGCCGAAACGCCCGCTCAGTTCCGCGGCCAACAGTGCGCCGATGACGCCCGAGGTCAGGGTCATGGAGAAGACGCAAGCCCGGGCGATGACCAGCCAGCGGCTGATGAAATCCGCGTGCTGGATGTCAGGGACATTACACTGCTGCACTGCGATGCGCCAGCGGCCCAGGAGGGAGAGGTGTTCGGGCGGGGCGGGGATGCCCTCTTCGGGCAGGATGGAGTCAGCCATGGCGATGAATTGAGATGGAAATGAGAACGCGTTGGGAGTGGATGAAAGGAAGGTTGGAGATTGTCAATATCCTGTCCCAATGGTACTCTAAAACCCTCACATTGCCAACCTTCAACCGCCGCTTTCTCTCCCGACCATGCCCGAAATCACGCCCGAATTCGCCCGAACCCTGTACGAAAACGCAGACGCGGCCCACGCCTTCGACCATGTGCTGCGAGTCACCCGGTTGGCCGTGCATATCGCCCAGGCCGAGGGTGCGGACGTGGAGATCGTACGCGTCGCCGCATTGCTGCACGACGTGTCCGAAGGACGCCGCGATCATCACCTGGCCAGCGCCCGCATGGCCCGCGACCTGCTGGCCCAAGCCCCATCCGACTTCGTGGACGCGGTGGCGCACGCCATCGAGTCCCATCGCTTCAGCCAGCCGCCCGATCCCGTCACCCTGGAGGCCCAATGCCTGCACGACGCGGACAAGCTGGACGCCATCGGCGCGGTGGGCGTGGCCCGGGTTTTCGCCTTCGCCGGGGCTCACGGCAACCGACTGTGGACCCATCCTCTGTCCGAACTCGACCAACGCATCGGCCCCGACCGGGACGCTTATCGCCGGGCGCACGGCGGCGGCCGGGACTACACCCCCTCCCATGAGCTGCTATGCAAACTGGCGGGCCTGGCCGAGAACATGTACACGGCCACAGCCCACCAGATCGCGCGTGAACGTCACGATTTCATGCTGGCCTTCTTCCAACGGCTGGACGAAGAGGCCCTGGGATTGCGCTAGCGCCTCAGCCTTCCACCAACTGGTAGCGGAAGGGGAACAGGGCGATGGGCAGGAGTTTGAAGTGCTGTTTGGCGAAGGGAATGCCGATGATGGTGATGGCCAGCAGGACGCCCGACGTCAGATGGATGAGCGCGATGCCCCAGCCGAAAAGAATCAGCCAGATGACGTCGAATAACAGGGCGAGGAAGGAATCCGCAAGGGGGGATTTCTCCACGTGTTTGCCGAAGGGCGCGAGATTGGCCACGCCGATCTTGATGGATTGGATGCCGAAAGGGATGCCGACGATGGTCAGCATCATGGCCAGACCGCCCAGGACATAGCCCAGACTGGCGAAGAAGCCGCCGAAGATCAGCCAGATGATGTTTCCTAAACAACTCATGAGGGTGCAATGTCTCCTTGATGAAGTGGATGATGTCAATTGCTTTACGCACGGCGCTTACAGCAGGTTTCAATCAGTGATTTTGCTTGCAAATTTTTCAGGGCGATGTCGGGGTTTTGTCAGCAGATTTTCATCTTTTCGTGTTATAATGGGGCCAGATCGGTCATCTGGGACATCGCCTTGCCGTTTTACCATTCATTGCTCATTTTTTGGTCGGGCTTCATCTCTCGCCGATGCGAGCTCGGCGCACCTTTTTGAGGAGATAGGAACATGCGGAAAACCGGAACTGCCCTCGTGATTTTGATGACGCTGCTGCTGGGGCTTGCAGTGTTGGCGGGATGCAATTCAGGCCCGTCCGAATCGGAGGTCGCCACACAAGTAGCTGAGGCCGTGGCCGCGACCGAGGCCGCGAAGCCCACGGACACGCCGGTCCCGACGGACACGCCCACCACCGCGCCCACAGACACGCCGACGCCCGCGCCGACGGATACGCCCACGCCCGAGCCCACGGACACGCCCACGCCTCTTCCCACCAACACGCCCACGCCCGAGCCCACCGCGACGCCCACGCCGACGCCTGAGCCCGTGCAGGTCACTCTGAACAAGAACGTGAATCTGCGAGGCGGTCCCGGCACGAATTATCTGGTCGTGCGGAAAGGCAAAAAGGGGGAGACGTTCGACGTGCTGGGCAAGGCCGAGATGAAGGATGGCGTCTGGTGGGAGATTGACCTGGGCGAGGGCAAGACGGCCTGGGTGCGCGAAGACCTGGCCACGCTGACGGGAGAAGCGGACGCGGTGAGCGTGGTCGCCGAACTGCCGCCCACGCCCGAGGCCACGCCCACGCCCAAACCGCCGCCCGGACCCCGCGGCGTCATGCTCTACTCCAACGCCAATCTGGACGCCCAGCAATGGGAGCTGTGGGAATACAACTTCAACACGGGCAAGAAGCGCTTCCTGCACGCCTGGCGCACTGAGGTCGATTTCAGTCCCGATGGTCGCCAGGTGGCCTATTTCGCCTGGCCGGGCGACAAAGGCCGGGATCAGGTGGGCATCTGGATCATGAACAGCGATTACACCAACGAGCATCGCATCCTTCCCGGCGGCGCCTATCCCTCCTTCAGCCCCGGCGGCGACCGCCTGGCCGTCATGGGCGATCAGATTTATATCGTCAACAGCGACGGCAGCGGACTACGCCCCCTCATCCAGGGCGAATACCCCGACTGGTCGCCCGTTGACAACCGCATCGTCTTCCGCAACTGCTTCGGCGGCGACTGCGGCATCTGGATCACCGACGCGGATGCAGGCGGGCGTATCCGTCTCACCACGGGGGGCAGCGACGGCCAGCCCGCGTGGTCGCCCGATGGCAAGCGCATCGCCTTCATCAGCCAGGAGGAAGGCAACTTCGAGATTTACGTCATCAACGCAGACGGCAGCGGCCGCAAACGCCTGACCAACCGTCTGGCTTCCGACGGCCTGCCCGTGTGGTCGCCCGACGGCCGGTGGATCGCCTGGCGTAGCGATGAGGGCGGGACCTGGGGCATCTGGGTGATGCGGCCCGATGGTTCGGGCAAGCGCCGCCTGTTCGACGCTCCCGTGCTCCCCGTCTGGTTCTTCGAGAAGATGGCCTGGCGGCGGTAAATGCGCTTGCAGGTTGGAAGGTCGATCTGGCGCGAATCGCTAGGTTCGGCATGCGCAATCATCGAGATTGCGAAAAGATCGCCGGGTTGACGTTGGCCGAGCCTGCAATGGTGCGTAGTGCGTACTCCGTTCAGTTGTCACGCACACGCAGTACGGAATACGAGATCGGCTTCCCGCACCCGCGTGGTTGTCGGGACTTCCACCACTGATGAGGCTGGCCCGCGCGTCCGATCACACCTCGAACGCCCATTCGCCCTGACGGAAAATGGGCTCTGTGGAGCCGTCGGGCAGAACGCCGTCGATGTCCATCTCCGCGGAGCCCATCATGAAATCCACATGGATGAGGCTGTCGTTGCCGCCCGCGGCCGCGAACTCCTCCGGGCTCATGTCCTCGCCCCCCTTCAGGCTGGTGCGATAGGCCCGGCCCAGGGCGAGATGACAAGACGCGTTTTCGTCGTAAAGGGTGTTGTAGAAAAGGATGCCGGTCTGGGCGATGGGCGAACTCTGCGCCACCAGGGCGACTTCGCCCAAACGCATCGCGCCCTCGTCCGTCTCCAGCAGTTTCTGCAGGATGGCTTCCCCCTTTTCGGCGTGGGCTTCCACCACCTTGCCGTTCTCGAAGCGGAACCAGAAGTTCTCGATGAGGTTGCCGCGCAGGTTCAAGGGCAGCGTGGCCCGCACGACGCCATCCACCCGATCCTTGTGGGGTAGGGTGAAGATCTCCTCGGTGGGGATGTTGGCGGTGAAGCGCACGCCGTCGGGCGTCTGCCCGTAGCCACCCGTCCAGATATGGTTTTCGGGCAGGCCCACGGTCAGGTCTGTGCCGGGCGCGGTGTATTTGAGGGCGACGTACTGTTTCTCGTTCATGTAGGCGCTGCGTTTGGCCAGCTCTTCGGTGTGCAGACGCCACGCCTCCACCGGATCGGGCTCATCCACCCGGCAGATGGTGAAGATGGCGTCCCACAGCGCGGGCACGCGCTCTTTTTCGGGTAGATGGGCGAAGACCTTGTTGGCCCAGGCGGGCACGGACGCGCTGATCACTGTCCAGGGCGCGTGGTCCTTGCTCAACAATTCGGAGAAGGTGCGCATGTTTTTGGCCGCGACCTTCTGGGCCGTGCTGATGAGTTCGGGGTCCTGGTCTTTCAACAGGTCGGGGTCGGTGGCGTAGATGGAGAGGATGGCCGCGCCCTCTTCCGCCAGGCCCGTCAGCGCGTCCGCATACCATTGGGGGAAGAAGTCGAAGCTGTCGCGCGGGGCGTGTTGATAGCGGATGAGGGTGAGCTGCTCATCGTTGTAGAAGGGGTGGACGTATTTGGCGCCCGCCTTGTAGGCTGCGATGGCGATCTGGCGGGCCAGTTCGGCGGCCTCGACGGGGGCGCGTAAGACCACCTGCTGGTCGGGCTGGACGTTCATCCCCACTTTGACCACCAGCGAGGCGTATTTCTGAAGTCGGGTTTCGAAAGTGTCGGGCATGGGATTTCCTCAGAAGGATGAAAGGCAGTAACTATACACGTACCCTCTCAAAGCAAGGCAAAAACCACGAAGACACGACGGCACGAAGGCACGAAGGAGAAAATATCAGGTTTTCTTCGTGTCTTCGTCCCTTCGAGCCTTCGTGGCAGAGCGTTTTGCCGGATACCTATATAGTCACGAAAGGGATGGGATTCATTCACGGAGCTAAACTGAAAGCAAATTGAAACCAAGGCTTTTGGTTTTGCATTGGATCATCAATGACGGGCAATTCTCTGGCCGCGCCGCTGCCCGCAGGTGAACCTACGGGCTAAAAACGACGCCCCATAAATGGGGCTGTGGCGCATGTCGCGCGCCGCGAGAAGCCGAGTTCACCCGGCGTCGTTTCGTAGCCCGGAGCTTCAGCTTCGGGTGGCTGAGGCCGAAAACACCTGATTTCAAAATGCGTTTAGTTTAGCAAAGAAAAAGGATGTAATGGCCGGTGACCATTCCATCCTTAAATTGTACCAGGGAACGCCTCAACTCACGCCATTTCCTCCAGACGCTTTTGCCATTTGGCGGTCAGTTTCTCGTAGAGGGATTCGCTGATCTCCCCATTGGCCAGGCGCATGTCCAGGTTGTCGAGCATGGCCTGGATCTCGGCCTTGGTGGTGGGGACGGCGGGAGTCGTCTGCTGGGGTTGTTGGGGTTGTTGCTGTGCGCCCGCCATAGCCTGGGTGATCATCCCGGCCATGCCCGCGCCCATGCCGATGCCTGCGCCCAGACCCAATCCTTCGCCCATGGCGCTGCCGCCCTCGCCCGAGGCTTTGGCCGCATCGCCCATGGCCAGGGCCGCCTTGAATTGCAGGTATTTCTGCATGTCGCCGATGGCGCCCATTGCGGCCCGCTCGTCGATGGCCTTCAGGGTCTCCTCGGGCGCGCTGATGGATTCGATGAAGATCTGCTTGAGCTGGATGCCCACCTGCTCGAAATTGTCGGAAAGCTTCGCTTTCAGGGCCACGCCCAGCTCATCCATCAGCCGGGGCAGGTCGAACAACCCCGCGCCGGTCTCGCCCAGCAAGTCGGTGAGGGCGGAGACGATCTGTCCCCGCAGCCAGTTGGTGATCTCGCTGGTTTGATAGAGGCCGCGCTGGCCCACGATCTGGGCCACGAAGCGCTGGGCGTCCTTCACCTTGAAGGAGTATGCGCCAAAGGCCCGCAGCCGCACCATGCCCAAATCGGGGTCGCGCAGGGCGATGGGCTGGCTGGTGCCCCACTTCTGATCCAGCATGTCGATCATGTTCACGAAGTAGACCGACGCCTTGAAGGGAGATTCGCCGTCGAAAGCCAGCCCCAGCAGGTTGATGAGCAGGGGAATGTTGGCCGTAGTCAGGGTGTGACGACCGGGCCCGAAGGTGTCCAGGGCCTTGCCATCGCGGAAGAAGACTGCGTTCTGGCTCTCTCCCACGATGAGCTGGGAGCCCAGACGAATGTCGCCCCAGCCGACTTCGGGCACCCGGGCCACGAGCTGGTCCGGACCCATGTCCGGGGCCTGGATGATGTCGAAAATGCGTACCATACGATATGTCTCCTTATGGGTTGTGATGGGATGATGCTTCGTGATCCGTCTCCAGCGACGATTGTTCGGAGATGAGAGCGGCCGCGTCTGCAGTCATGGCCCGAATGGCCTCTTTGCGATGGTCCAGGCGCTCGCCCAGGTCGTCCAGTTCGTTGATCAGGTCGACCAGCGATTGGGAGTAATCTTCGCCCGCGCGGATGGCCTGCTCCATGGCGTCGATGCGGGCGTCGATCTCGGGCGCGGCCGCGGCGACGCCCTGGTCGAACTGATGCAGCTTCTCCAGCTCGGGCTCGCGGATGGTCTCCATATCGAAGAAGCCGGCGTAGCCCGAGGGCGCGGTGCGGATGCGGTCGATGAGGGTTTGCAGGCGGTTGGCGGCTACGTCCACGTAGGGGAGGTCGGTGAGCTTGCCCTTGTTCAGCAGCAAACGCTCGATCTCGACGATGCGCTTGCGCGATGCTTCCAGGGCCAGGGCGATGCTCTCCCGCAGACGGCGATCCGCCTCCCGGCGGCGTTCTTTGTCCTGATAATCGCCGATCACAGGCAGATCGCTGAGAAATGAGGTCGCCGCGTCCAGCCCCTGCTGGGCCTTTCCCGCAACCTTTTGCGTAAATTCCTTCATGAAAACCTCCTGAGGTCAGATGGATGTCAGTCTTTGTGAATGAAAATCTCAGTGCCGCAGTAGGGGCAGACGATGAGCCCCTTGCCCGCCAGCTCCAGTTTGGCTCCGCAGTTCGGGCATTTCTGGTCCGCCTTCAACTGGGAGGCCTCCTCCGAATAGAGGATGCCATCCTTCCAGTTGATGGCGCCAGAGAACAGATTTTTGCCCACCAGGTCCCGCACCAGGTCCTCCACCTGATCCCGGGGCAGGTTCAGCTCCAGGGAGATGTCGTTAAGGGTGACTTTGCCCTGGGTGAGGACCATGTTGAGGATGGTGCGCTCCTGCTGCGCCCGAGACATCTGCGCTTCTTCCTGGCGGCCATGCCAGATGAGATATGCGCCCACCGCGGCCAGGGGCAGCACGATGAAGATGAAGACGAGGACGAAGCCGAGAACCTGACCGCCCACGGTGGCGGCGGCTTCGCTGAACAGGGCCGTGACAAACCACGCGCCCGAGCCCAGGCAGATGAGGATTGCCAGGGTGACGAGGATGATGCCTGCAATGCGTCCAGTGCTTTTCATGATGGTGATGAAGGGAATCGGTGTCAGTAATCAGTGTTCAGTAATCAGTAATCAGTGCGACTAAATGACCGCGCGACTGCGCGACCAGGCGACCAAACGACCGCGCGACCGCCCGACCATCAGCCAAAACCACCGCCGCCACCGCCGCCGCCACCGCCGCCGAAGCTTCCGCCGCCCGACCAGCCGCCGCCCGACCATCCCCCGCCCGAACCGCTGGAGGATTGGGGTCGGCTGGTGAGGGTGGAGGAGGCCACGGTGAGCATGGAGGCCAGGCCCGCGCTCATGCTGGCGAAGCTGCGGCTCATGCCCGAGCTGGCGTCGGAGAGGGAGGGAACCCCGCCCGAGCCCGAGGGCGACGCGGGGCTGGCGTGGCCGGGCGCACCGCCGGGCGCGTGGGATGGGCCATAAAGCCAGGGCCGTGGGCCGTACCAGGTGGGCGCGGGCACCATCTCCTGCACCGGCTCCCATAGCTTCAGATAGCGCTTTTCCAGGCCGAAGGCGATGGCGTAGGGCAGATAGCGCTCGAACAGGTCGGTGGCCTTTTCCAGGTCGGTGTATTTGTCCAGTTGCTTGAGATAGGTGCGGAACGCCTTCCATTTGGCCGCTTCGTCCGCACCCTTCTGCGTCTTTTTGGGCATGAAGAAGGCCATGATGATGAGGCCGAGGCTGAAGATGAAGGGGCCGGCCGCCAGGAGAATCCCGGCATCGGTGACGACGGTGAGCAGGGGAGCGATGAAGCACCCCAACACGATGCTGAGCATCAACAGAATTACGCCCAAAGTCAGCCACAGTCTGCGGGTTTGGGCGGGATTGGAGACGAAATAGCCCTCCTCCGTCACGGCCTCATAGATGAGCTTCTTGGTCTTGTCGGTGTATTTGTAAAAACTATTCTTCAAATCGGAGAGCTTACGGTCGCTTTCTCCATCGAAGAGCTTTTCCAGCAGATAGCGCTCATATTCCCGCAGCGAGTCGTCCGGGTCTTTGCGTTTGGTGTAAAGGAAATCGCGGGTGGAATAGCCGCTGTCTTCATCCTCGGCCAGCTCCTCCATGTGCAGATAGCCGCGGCGGGCCAGGTCTACGATGGTGGCGATGACTTCCTTGGTGTCCGCTTTCTCATCGATCAGGGTTCCGGCCATGGCTGGAGGCAGGTCGGATGGGGGTTCAGGCAGGTAGGAGGGAGCGATGGCGGGCCGGGGATCGCGGCCTTTGGCGTACCACAGCAGGTAGAGGGCCACGGGCGCCAGGAAGATCATCATCAGCGAGAAGAGAACCACAAATACATTGGCCACCGTGCGCCATCGGGAGACCACGGCCTCCTTGTCCGCCTGGGCCTGCCATGTGGGGACGGCGCTCGCCACAACCCCATGCGTGAACTGCACCCGCACTTCGAAGGGCTTTCCAGGCGGAATGGGGTCTATGGCCGTGAATTTGGCGGTTTGTTCGTCCAGCAGCGCCATGTCGGCCATGACGTAGTACGCGTCCATGTTTTCGATGACCGCGGGCGGGGGAACCTTCACGGTCACTACGCTGGACTTCACCTCGGCCGGGCGGTCTGCATACACCGCCTTCCACCAAAGCTGATCTCCTTCGTCATAGATTCTCAGACCGCCATGCACGACATAACGGATGGTGAAGGTGCGCACGGCGTCCGTGGTGGGTTCGAAAAACCACTTGACGTATTTGCTGCCCGATCGATCTTCCACATAGAATGTGCCGGGCTCGCCTCCCTTGCTCTCCAGATAATCGCCGTTTGCGTCGCCCACCCGAATGTCGGTGATGGCTTCTGTGTTTTTCGTGCTGATATCCCGATAGCCGAAGGTGAACGGCCCGCCGATGAAGTGGATTTCCTGTTTCTCGACGACCAGGAACGTCCCATCTTTGTTGACGGTGATATCGACGTCGAAGCGATTCCAGACGACGCTTTTGCTCTGCGCGGAGGCGGGCAATGCGATGAAAACTGCCAGAATGGCCATGAGCATCGCCCATCGCCACGTGCGGTTGAACATATTCAGATCATTCCCTTCCTTGCGAATGATGGATTTGAAGGCGGCCAGCATGATGGATGCTCTTATCTTAGCAAGAAACATGGAACCAGGCAAATGAATGCAAAACCGGGCGATCTCACCGATTCGACGCGGTTGCCTGATTGACTGACAAAACGCGTTGAGGTCTGCTTTGGTCGCTCATACTGTCGACTGAGGTCGCACCATGGCAGGCCTGCGGCCAGTGGACGGCCTCCACCGTCCATTTTCATGCTGGAAAAGCAGGTCGACGAAGGTCGGCCCCGGGCGCCATCGAATCCTCCTTCCTTATTTCCTCCCCCGCCCGTCTCGAAGCGGAGGAGGAAGCAGAGGAGGGGGCTTGCGCCTAAAGAGTCCGAGTTTACTCGGTAAAAGCGGGCGGAAAGGCAGACTGCAAGATTTGTCAGTCAACCAGCGCGGTTGCCATCGAGATCGTTCCTCAGTACAATGAGGACTGTCTGATTTCCTATCCACATTACGCAATTTCCCATCCTCAGGTTTCCACTTTCCGACGACGCCATGAAAAAACGACTGCAACGTATCCGCGAAAAAGGGCAACTGCTCGATGAAATCATGGCGTGGAAGCGCCAGGAAGTCCCCAAACAGATGGCGGAGACGCCCGAAAGCGATCTCCAGGCCCTGCTCACCTTCACCCCGCCCGCAGAGGATTTCGCGGCGGCGCTGGCCCGGCCCGGCGTGAGTCTCATCGCCGAGG
>Ga0256832_1000126_pt1 | contig 45719 bp, 43 predicted proteins | sample 134614metaG_FD_190534 | JGI IMG/M metagenome (GOLD analysis project Ga0256832, IMG submission 190534) | Hydrothermal vent microbial communities from Lau Basin, Pacific Ocean - 134-614 | ecosystem: Environmental > Aquatic > Marine > Hydrothermal vents | place: Pacific Ocean: Lau Basin | collected...
ACAGTTGCAGGACCTTGCCGCGGTCAAAATCGAAGAATACAAGTCCGGCGTGAGGGTAGCTGGTAAAGTTACCCAGTGTGTTGAACATGTTGTTGCCGGCATAATCCGGAATACGCAGCCGCTGTTGTGACAGTAGTTTGACAAATCCCGGATAGCCACCGCGATGTGATGCATCCATGCCTTGTTCAGGATGGGCGCTTGCAACGAAAAAAGTGTCAGCTCTGCTGATCCACGCTTGCTGAGTGCTGTTCAAGATCCGGCCGCTATGGATATCCGTTGCTGTTGATTTTTGTTCCGACTTGCCAATTTCCACAGACCGGCGCTGGATATATTTAGGACAGTTGGCATAAGCCTGCTCAACCTGTATACGGACAGCTTTTTCCCTAGTAGATTGAACGTTTCCATTAATACGCAGGCGGCGTCGAGTACCCAGTTCAATCAGCAGGATGCCTAGCAGTTCGTTGGCTTCCAGATTGCGCCATAACGGATCACCGAAAGCGATATGGCATTGTGACCGTTGTAACCACAATGACTTGCCATCGCCTGTGCGCAGAAAGCCGGGCTGACCGAACACAAGAGAAGCCCAGACATTACCCTGCGCATCGAGACTGCCGATAACGGCCATGGACTGTTGGGCGATAAACGCCATCGCAGCCTGTGGTATGCGATCCTGAATTGCTGCTGCAGATAAACCGGCGGCTGTGGCTACACCGTTTTGCGCTTGTACAGCCAGTTCGCCCTCGTGGTATACGCAGTTATCTGTCATGTTAGCGTTCCGGAAATCGGATGAGGAACCGGGGCGGGTGGGCCCCGGTTCATTGCATGCCACGCGCCCGGTCAGTACACCAGGATGGTGTAGCCCTCATTCATCAGCGTGGCGACACCGGGCAAGCCAGCCGTACCGGGAATCGGGTTGTCATTGAGGAAGTTGAATTCTGAGGCATTGATTTCATCTGCTGTACCAAATACGTCGGCACAGCCCTGGGAAACGCCAGCCACCTTGTCCTTGACCCGTTCGAACAGCCCGTGGACGGGGTTATCCGGATTGTTCAGTTCGGCAATCCAGCGGGTGCCGGTGCCGAGAAACAGGACTTTTACCTCCTCGCCCCGCTGCTTGAAGTTGTGGGCAACGGCAAGGCCATTGAAGACGCGCCCAAGTGCCTCCTCGCCGGCCTTTGGATCGGAATGAATAAGAATTGCTGCTTTCATGATGTGCTCCTGTATTGAGTTGATTACCACGGTCACGCCGCTTGAGGACAAGTGTGGTGCCTCAGGAATATTGAATAAATATCAGATACTCAATTTAATTACTCCATTATTCGGAGTAATATATGGTGGTGGATAAATTGCAAGCCATGAATGTATTTGTGCAGATCGCAGAGCGTGGCAGTCTGACCGCTGCCGCTGAAGCGATGAACAAGTCACTGCCGTCCGTAGTGCGAGTGCTTGCCACGCTGGAAGAATCACTTCAGGCGCGCCTGTTCAACCGAACCACACGCCGCATCGCGCTGACAGAAGAGGGGCGTGTGTATCTGGAGCGGTGCCGGAAAATTCTTATGGATATCGAGGAGGCCGAGCGATCACTCGGTCAGCATCAATCCGAGTTGAAAGGCCAGATCACCGTTACCGCACCGGTACGCTTCGGCGAGATGCATGTGGCGCAGGCAGTCTCGGAATTCCTTAGACGTTACCCGAACACGCGAGTGAATCTAACCTTGCATGACCGGTTGGTTGATCTTATCGAAGAAGGTATCGATATCGCCGTGCGCATTGCGCACCTGCCTGACTCAAGCCTGATTGCAAAGCCGGTCGGTGTTGTTCGGCAAGTGGTTTGCGCCAGCCCCTCATTACTGGCACAGGCAGGCACACCGGAGCGCCCTGAACAACTTGCCGGTATGCCCTGTGTTCAATTCACAGGAATGTCGGGCAGTCCAGAATGGGAATTTGTGCGGAATGGGCAGCAACATACGGTCTTGATCAAAAACGTACTGACCTGCAACCAGGTGGGAGCATCGCTCCATGCCTGTGTGTCGGGTACAGGCTTCGGACGGTTCCTTTGTTATCAGGCAGCTCCCTATGTAAAAGACGGGCGATTAGTGAAGGTGTTGGCTGATTACGAGCCGCCAGCATTGCCACTGAGCCTGGTGTATCCACATGCACGCTTGCTATCTTCAAGGGTGCGGGCAATGGTGGACTGGTTGGCCACTTCGCTACAGCTTTCTTTAGAAGAATAAATGTTTTTGGTCACTGCTAATGTCCCATAAACTTCAGATTCGTCACCCCGGCCCCGGCCTTCGCCGAAATGACGAATCTGAAGTTAACGGGACAGCAGTGAACCGGAATGTGAAATTTCTCAAATACGGATCAGGCTCTGAATCGGGCAGCAGCGGGCGCCGGGTGAGATTATCGCCCGGCGCCGCTATCCGATTGCCTAACTGGTTTGGAAAGTAATCTTGATGAGATTCAGGGTATAGGGGAAAGTGCTGCCCGCCGCCGTGAAATACACGGTGTTGTCGCCAATGCCCTTTGGTATCACAGAACCGATGAAGTTGCCGGGAAAGGTTCCCACCTGGCTCCATGGCCCCCATGGATCATCGGCTGCAAACACCGCGCCTTCACCACCTGCGCTGATATCGGTGAGGCCACTGAAGAACAGGTATTTCTTCAGTTTTGAATGGTACATGGCCGATGACTGGGCATAGGTGGAAAGCCCAGGAACCGGTACCGCGTCGCCCTGATTGCCGGACCATGCGGGTCCTGAACCGCTGTAGTATTCATAGGCCGTGTAATCGGTGGCCATGTTCTTGGGCACCCTCGCCAGATAGAGATCCATGCGTGTCAGACTGGACTGATTGAGTTCGTGATCCATGCCCAGGGCGTACAAATAGCCGTCGCTATTCTCGCCATAAGCCTGTCCCATTTGAATGAACACCATCACCTTGAAATGGCTGGCATTACTATCGTTCCACGGCGAGCTGCCGGTCGCCTTGGTCCAGGTGACGCCGGAATCGTCGCTGTAGGACAGGTAGCCGTCAGTCACAGTGCCCGCCGGGTAATGCGCGGCGACGATCAGGCGGTTGCCGATGGCAATGATGCTGGAGGTCTTGACCCAGGTGCTGCCGGCCTCCACCGGATCCACCGGCAGATCGCGATAGACGACGCACTGATCGGTACCCGTGCAGTCCTGGAAGGTGGGTGGCGTCCCGGACAGGGCAACCAAGCCATTGGGCGTGAAACGGCACAAATCGTAGCACTGGCTGCAGTCATTATGATCACAGAAATCATTGTAGAAACCCGCACCGGTGGGTACGGTGAGGCCCGGTTTCCATTGACCGGCGGGACAACTTCCCTGAGTGGCGCTGCCATTGACCGCCCAAGAGACCACGACCCCCGGCTCGCTGGCACTCACGTTGCCAGGATAATTGGGGACACAATTTTTCATCCCCGTGCCATCGCCAAAGGCCATGTAGAGCTTGTCATCGCTGGCCCAGGTGGACGGCCAGAGATCGCCCATGTAATGCAAATCCGTGGCATTGGCCGTGTCGAGGCTCAGTCCAGTCAATTGCAAACTGGTGGAACCGCCGCCGCTCGAGCCACCCCCGCCACAGGCGACCACCACGATAGCCACCAGTAAACCGGAACAAATGCGTAACAGTGCTTTCATATCGTCTCCTCCTTGCACGTGGTGTAGGGTTCCTTACCACACAGCCCACACAGCGAGAATATCGGTCATAGCGGAGCCGACTTGAAAGAAATGTCAGGAACCGAAAAAATCCACCTGCCTCTATGAGTCTCGCTGGCACCCGGTGTCGGGGTTCTGCAGGATCAGGTATACACCAAAGGTAGCGTTGGCGGCGTCCACTATCCGGTTCACGATGGTCAGCGACACCTGGAGAAGCACAGTGTAGCGCGCATGCCCTTGTCCACCGTGCCAGGCCGGCTCAGCGGAGGGATCACTTCCACAGGCAGGGGGGCAGCTTGGCGATCTGCAGGATGGGCTGGGATTCGATGAACCTCCACGGTTCCAGATTACGCTCCACCATTATGCTCCACCAGCAGCCTCGAGATGGGACTATGGATGGTGCGCTGTTCCAGTTGCGCCACCCGCGGCCGGGGATCCTGTTTTTCGGAAAAATATGACGGAAAAATATGACGGAGGGATCAAAAAAATAACCAATTCATAAATGGTTAAAAAATCCCTCCGTCAGCGTTTAAATCTCACACCGTTTCAGTAATTATGATTCGACGGGTTATGCCTGTGCAGCTCGGGATGGGCTTCTTCATTACTTGGCTGACCCACCAGTACTCTCTTGAGTTAGTAATCGTCTCGAAATAATTGCTACAGGGTTATTTGCCCGTGTGGGAGCATCTTTCCAGGTGCGAATCGCGCCTGGAAAGATGCTCCCACCGTATTTGGCATCGTTTGGCATTGTATTGTATAGGTGCGCTAAGGGATTACGTGTCTTCACTCACTGACGCTTCAGGCATTCCCAGGGTGGTAAAAACTCCCCGATGACTGTTAAACCAATTTTGAGACCTTTAATATCATAAGCTTGGTTGGACGCCAGAAGCCTAATGACTTCCAAATTGATAATAAATAGGGTTAGATACGCACAGGCCTTTACCCAGTGACGAGACCCAGGGCGCGATGGCGGTATATGACGTAGACAAACTGATGCATGAAGCCCGCAAGCTGGCGGCGGATTATCGCCGCGCCACCGGACAGGCCCTGGGTATCAGCAGTGAGATCGCCACTCACGATGTCATCCGTCTGATGCATCTGGTGCCAGCAGAGCCTGGCGCCGGAGGGTATGACGCCATAGGCACCGGCCCTCGCGAGGGCAAGTACATCCAGATCAAGGGTCGCACCATCTTCTCTGACAAAAAGGGCAGCCAGCGTATTGGCCAGATCAAGGTGGAGCAAGACTGGGACAGCATCATGCTGATTCTCATGGATGAAAACTATGAGCCGCGCGAAATTTATGAGGCTGAACGCGAAGCCATCATGACCGCAGCCGGGGAAGGCTCGGAAAAACGCGCCAAACGCGGCGCCATGTCAGTGGCGAAATTCAAGGCCATCGGCACACTGGTGTGGTCCGCTGACGGTCCCCAAGAAGAAGATGTAGCCTCCGGGCAAGCTTCATAAGTCCGTTCGGTTTTCTTTCACTCATAATTTATCCCGATGCAGACGATTACCCATATCCTGGGATCTTCCGGTCCCCTCGCCAAACATGTGTCCGGTTTTGCGCCGCGCCGTCAGCAGCAGGACATGGCCGAGGCGGTGGGCCAGGCACTATCCAACAACGAACTACTCATTGCGGAAGCAGGCACCGGTACCGGCAAGACGTACGCCTATCTGGTGCCGGCCTTATTATTGAGCCAGGAGCAGGGTAAGAAGGTGATGATCTCCACCGGCACCAAAAACCTGCAGGACCAGCTCTTCCATCGCGACCTGCCCACGGTACGCAAGGCCCTGGGGGTGTCCACCTCCGTGGCCCTACTCAAGGGTCGCGCCAACTATCTGTGCTATCACCGGCTGGAGATGCTGGAGGGACGGCGTCTGCGCCCCGAGCAGCAGGACCAGCTGGCGCGTATCCGCACCTGGCTGGGCCGCACCGAGCGGGGCGACATCGCCGAGCTGGGCGAGGTGCCGGAGGATGCCCCCATCTGGCCCCAGGTCACCTCCACCACCGACAACTGCCTGGGTAGCGATTGCCCGGTCTACAGCGATTGCTTCGTGGTCAAGGCGCGCAAGGATGCCCAGGCCGCCGAGGTGCTGGTGGTGAATCATCACCTGTTTTTCGCCGATCTGGCGTTGCGCGACGAGGGTTTCGGCGAGGTGCTGCCCGGCGTTAACGCCTTCATCTTTGACGAGGCCCACCAGCTGCCCGACGTGGCCAGTACGTTTTTCGGCAGCAACCTCAGCGCCCGTCAGCTCACCGAGCTGGGTCGCGACGCCCAGGCCGAGGTGCTGGCCGAGGCGCCGGACGTCACCACGGTGGAGGCCAGCATCACCAAGCTGGACAAGACCGTGCGCGATTTCCGCCTGGCCCTGGGCAAGGATTCGCAGCGCGCGCCCTGGGCCTCGCAGGATGACAACGCGGCCCTGGCCGGCGCCACCGAGGATCTGGCCGAGTCCTTGCGGCGGCTGGAATCGGATCTCGAGCCCCTGGCCGAGCGGGGCAAGGGCCTGGAGCGCAGCTGGCGGCGCTGCCTGGAGCTGAAAAACCGGCTGGATCAATTTATCGATGGCGGCAGTGACGAGCAGGGCATGATCCAGTGGTTCGAGACCCATGCCCGCGGCTTCGTGCTGCATTCGACCCCGCTGGAGATCAGCGAGACCTTCCGCGGCTACGTGGACAAACACAAGAGTGCGTGGATCTTCACCTCGGCGACCCTGGCGGTGGGCGATGACTTCAGCCATTTTTCCCGCGAGCTGGGCATCACCGACGCCCACGCCCGGCGCTGGGACAGCCCCTTCGATTTCGCCAAACAAGCCCTGCTGTACGTGCCCACCGCACTGCCCCAGCCCAATGCGCCGGACTACACGGCGGCGGTGATCGAGGCCGCGCGGCCGGTGATCGAGGCCAGCGGTGGCCGCGCCTTTTTCCTGCTCACCAGTTACCGGGCGCTGAACATCGTTGCCCGCGCCCTGGAAGACACCATCGACTATCCTTTGCTGGTACAGGGTAGCCTGCCGCGCGGCGAGCTGCTGGAGCGTTTCCGCGAACTGGGTAATGCGGTGCTGGTGGGCACCAGCAGTTTCTGGGAGGGGGTGGATGTGCGCGGCGAGGCGCTGAGTTGCGTGATCATCGACAAGCTGCCCTTCAGCTCTCCGGGGGACCCGGTGATGCAGGCGCGCCTCGAGGCCATGCGCGAGCGCGGGCTGAATCCGTTTTTTGATTACCAGGTGCCGCAGGCGGCCATTACCCTCAAGCAGGGGGTGGGGCGGCTGATCCGCGATGTCAGCGATCGTGGCGTTTTGATGATCTGCGACCCGCGGTTGTACGGTAAGGGCTACGGGCGCATCTTCCGCCAAAGCCTGCCACCCATGCCGGTGAGCCGCGAGCTGGCGGATGTGCAGCAGTTCTTTTCAAAGGAAGCGGCGGGGCAGCATCCCGGCAAGGAAACGCATGCATGAAACTGTTGGCCATCGACACCGCCACCGATGCCTGTTCCGCGGCCCTGTCCATCGACGGCGAGATTCGCGAGCGTTTCGAGGTCGCCCCCCGTGCCCACACCGAGCTGATCCTGCCCATGATCGACGAACTCATGGCCGAGGCGGGGCTGGTTATCGGCCAACTGGACGCCCTGGCCTTCGGCCGTGGTCCCGGGGCATTTACCGGGGTGCGCATCGCCGTGGGCGTGGCCCAGGGCATCGCCTTTGCCGCGGATCTGCCGGTGGTGCCGGTGTCCACCCTGGCGGCCCTGGCCCAGGGGGCGGAGGCGGATAAGGTGCTGGCGGCCCTGGATGCGCGCATGGACGAGGTCTACTGGGGTGCCTATATGCGTAATGGGGCAGGGCTCATGGAAGCGGTGGGCGAGGAGCATGTTTCTGCCCCAGAGCAGGTGCCACTGCCGCCAGGTGACGCCTGGCAGGGGGTGGGAGAGGGGTGGGCCGCTTATGAAACGGCATTGATGCAGCGCTGCGCGGGGCAGGTGGGCGCCTGGGATGCAAAGGCCCTCCCTCGCGCCCGTGATGTCGTCCGGCTGGGTGAGGCGGCTGCAGGGGATGGCCGGTTGCTGGCGGCCGAGCAGGCGCTGCCCGTGTATTTGCGGGATAAAGTCACCTGGAAGAAAGTCCGATAGAATTACTGAGGGATTGGGATGAATGTCCCGATGTTATAATCCATGCCGGTCTTTGAAATCTGGAATTCCAGGTTGTATTTACGGAACACGTTAATGCCCTACATGCGGTTTGGCACAATCCTTTTACTGATCCTGCTCACGGGATGTGGCGGCTCTCCTGCCAAGGATACGGCGAGATTCGCCAAACCCTTGTCCAAGCTCGAGCTGGTGCGCATCCTGGCGGGGCGGGAAAAAAGCCGGGTTATCAATCTCGCCAGGAAAAATATTTCCCAACTGGATCTGCGCAAGTTCAATTTCCAGAACACCGTGTTCACCCAGTCCTTTCTGGCGCAAACGGATTTCAGTTATGCAAGTTTCCGTCAGGCGCGTTTCGACAAGGCTGATTTGACCGGCGCCATCATGGAAGACGCCGATCTGCGCGGCGTGAACTTCACCGGCGCCAATCTCACGGGAGTGGATTTTACCGGAGCCAACCTGAGTGGGGCGGATTTTACCGGGGCCAATCTTCAGGGGGCGGTCTTTAACCGCAGTCTGGTGCAAGGTATAAAACTCAAGGGAGCCCGTTTGCATGAAGCGCGTTTCGTCAATGTCTATCTTGGCTCAACCGATCTCAGCAAGCTGGATTTGCGGGAAGTGGATTTCAAGGGCGCAGACCTGAGTAATGCGATTCTCCGTGGATCAAATCTGGAAGGCACCGACCTCAGTGGCATCAATCTGCGCGCAGCGGACCTGGGTTCGGCCAATCTGGAACGAGCCAACCTGGATTCGGCCATTCTCAGCGAGGCGTTGTTGAGCAGTGCCTTCTTGCAGGATGCCAGTCTGGAAGAATGCGACTTACGCGGTGCCAACCTGTTTCATGCGCGCTTGCAGGACGCCAATCTGAAAAAGGCCTTGTTGCGTGGTGCGAATCTCAGCGAAGTGAATCTAACCGGTGCCGATTTGCGCGGTGCTAACCTGTTCAGTGTCAGTGCGGTGAATTCCAACTTCAACTGGGCCGATCTTCGTCAGGCGATACTGACCAAGGGTGATTTTACCGGCACCGATTTCAGTGATGCCAAACTGGATGACGCTATACTGGTTAACGGCATCCTGGTCAGGGCGCGTCTGGTGTCGGCCAACCTGAGCCGCGCAAACTTGCGTGGTGTGGATTTCAAAGGCGCGGATATTCGTGGCGCCAATTTCCGCAATGCCGATTTGCTTGGCGCGAAAAACCTTTCCCGCGCCCGTGGTCTGGACAAGGCCAGGCATCTGGATGAAATTGTCTTGTAACTCTCCGTCAGACCAAGAATGTGCTCATCCCAGGGCCTGTTAACACTAATGACACCTCCGCGGTGGTGTCATTAGTGTTAACAGACCCTAGTTTCGCCCTCTTACCAGACGTACCCGGGAGAATTCATCTTTACTTTTAGCCCTGACGCCCTCATGAGCAAAGTCCAGTACATAGGCCTGATCGAACATCTTCGCCTTGTTTGTCGCGGACCAATATTGGGCAGATGGTGTGTTGGGAAATAACTGTAAATTGATGCGGGGGTTTTTACAGTGTATGTCGACGATGCTTGCCAGTTCCGATAAACGTGGCAGACGCCAGTCGGAGAAACCCGCATATCCCCCCAGACGATTGAGTTTTTTTACGGCGGCCTGTGCCGCCTGCCAGGTAAAGGGTGTGGCCTGGCCCTGACAGGTATGATTCTTCCATTGTTGACCCAGAGAGCAGCGCATCCAGGTAAGCCCGCTGTCGATATCGGTGAGGGTGCCATTGTTATCATCATCCAGCACCTGAACATGTTCACGATCGGCATGCTCGGGACATCGTCCCGCAAATACCAGGTTGCTTGAGGCCGCCAGGCAAAGCGCCGACAACACGTTTGTGAAGATTACTCGATAAGACAATGAGTGCTCCCGTAACAAAGGCGGCAGCCACCGCAAGAACAAACCGTGGTGGCTGCATGGTTGTTAACAGGCCCCAAGATCTTCCGGCCTAAAAGCGCGGATAGCCCGGTCCGCTCTTGACGGGTACACCACCGTGCTGCTCGTCTTTGCCGAGGTCAATGGCGATCCCCCGGTGGGCGTAGGTGGCATAGGCCTCCATCGCCACCATCTCGTTGCTGTCGTATTCAAGCACCTTGCCTTGCATGGGAACGGCGATGCACCAGTTGATCATTTCACGCAAGGTGCCCACCTTGCCCAGGTTGGTTTGAAACTTGGGCCAGGTGTGAACATTGGTGGCGGAGCCGTCGGGATGACAATTTGCGCAGGCCAGGCCGTTGGTACCCAGTTTGGGACTGTGCCACAGGGCATCTCCCTTGGCGACTGCGGTGAAAAGGGCGGCCCGTTCCTGGGCGGCCTGTGCTTCACTGCGAGGGGGCTTTGCCTGCGCAATACCCAGCGCAAACAACGCGCCCACGAGACTCAGTCCGCTACAGATGCAAATACGTTTCATGTGTGTGTTGTTCATGTCCGTTTCCCCCTGGGCTAAATTTTCAGGCCGTTTTTGATATTCGCGGGCAGTAAATCGGAAAATTCCCGCCAGTGAATGATGGCATCGAAATCACTGTTAAGGGCCAAGTCTGCGGCACCCAGCCCATCTTCAAAATCACCGGGATCCGATCGTCGTTGCTTGATCTGGGGGTAGTCCAGTTTCACGGGTGGGTAGGGCCAAGGCCAGGATGTGGATAACAGACCACTGGAACGAATATTACCGATCTCGTTGTAAACCACCTGGTGCACATGGCCGTGAATGGCAATCACCTTGTCGAATTTACGCAGGGTTTCGCGAATCTGTGGCGCATCGTAGGTTTGGAAATTCCATCGTGGATAATAGTCCCACAGGGGTGAATGGGTCATGATCACCACGGGGGTGTCCGGTGAGACATTTTTCACGTCTCTGGCCAGCCATTCCAGTTGTTTTTCACCCACGCCCCAGGCGCCGCACTGATGACATTCCAGCTCTTCCATCATGCCCATGCGTTCGCGGGGCGTGAGGCCCTTGAGTGTCCAGAAGTCGGGCACGAGAATGGAATTCATGCCAATGAAATGCACTCCCTTGTGATTGAATGACCAGTGCTCATCACCAAACAGGCCGCGCCAGGCCTTGCCCATGTCCAGGTAGTAGTCATGCTCCCCGGGAATAATCTTGTAAGGCATCTTCAGTTGATCGAGGATCTTTTTACCCTTCAGCAGTTCCGCTTTTTTACCGGACTGGCCGAGGTCGCCGGCATACAGCAAAAAATCGGGGCGGGGACGCATGCTGTTAACGTCGGCCACGCCCTTGCGCAGGATGTCGTCAAATTTGTGATCCTTGATGTCGTAAAGATGGGCGTCGGTGAGTATGGCGAAGGTAAACGGGTCAACGCGCTTGGTGGCAGCTTCCGCCACCCCTGCCAGGCCGAACAGGCTGGTGGCGGTGGGGGCAAAGATGCCGGTGAACAGCGTGGCGGCCCCTGCCTTGGTGGACATGCCGAGAAATTGCCGGCGTGAGATTTTTTCCATCTTGAAACCCTCCTTTCATCAGTCCGTGAGCAAAAATTAGACTCATTCTTAATGTGCTGGCACTTTAAACATAGTCTAAATTTATGGGTGTGCAAGGCGGATTGGGGATTTGTTAACAGCGCAATTTATATGGGAATTGTTTGTCCGCCGGCTGGCGGTTGTGCCGAAAACCGCTAGGCTTGAGGGCAGGATTTTTGCCGGCATGGGAGGTGAGCGGCTTTCCCCATACCCCTTTTCCGAACCAGCGGTTTATCGGTATCGGCAAAAAACTCACAAGATTTCAGAGAGTTGGTTTGAGTGGACTAAAGTTGGGTCAGTGCGGTGACGACACTGCTCAATGCCGTACAAGCATTTCAGCACCCGCATAGAGAATACCGAGGCACCATGCAAATAAACGCCGCCCAATCAGGGTTGTATCCCGCGCCGCTGCCCGCAACCCGCAAGCCAGCGGGAGAGAGTGTCGATGGCCATTCCGGGGTGTCTACTGCGACTGAGGTCCGCGTCCCTCAGCCGGTTGCCCCGGTGCCGTCTGTGGGCAGTGCCGAGCTATCGCGGGGTGTGTTGCAGGCCCGGCAAAGAGGAGGATTTGCCGGCGTGGTGAATGATGCTGGTGCCGGGCAGCGCGCCGTGGCGGTCTATGCGGCGGTGGCGGAGCAGGAGCAGCGTTCGGTATTGAACGAGGTGCTGGCGGGCATTGACCTGTTCGTTTGAGCGGCGGCTCAGAAACGCACGCCGATCTTGGCGCTAGTGGAGCTGTTGTCGCCGGTCTGCTCTGTTTCCGCGGCAAAGTTCACCAGCCCCAGGTTGAAGTTGATGCCAAGAAAATATTTGCTTTTGGTTAGGCTTTCATCGGCCAGGCCGGAGACATTGGTCTGGCTGTCGATCCACACCTGGCCGATGCCGGCGTAGGGGGTGAACATGGCGAAGCCCTTGGAGACCGACAGTTCCACACCCTTAGTGGTCATATCCAGTTCATCCACACCGGTGAGGCGTGAGTAGGTGCCGCGGATGGAGAGGGCGGGCATCAGCGTGCCGCCTTCCAGAATGGCGTAGCTGAGTTCGCCGCCGATGAGGCCAATATTGCTGGAGGGTACCGAGGTATAAAAGGCGCCCACATCCAGGCCGAAGGGCAGGCCCTTGCTGACGTGCAGCTTGGGTACCAGGAGGTGGCTTTCGGTGGCATCACCATTGGTGGCCAGTTCCAGGGCGTTGCTTTCCAGTTTGGTGCTGCTGACCTCGAAGCCGATATCAAAGCCCAGGGTGCCCATGGGTTCGGCGGGGCGAATGGCCTTGTAGCTGAGGGCGGCGCCGAGGTCGGCGGTGAGATCCTTGAACAAATCCTGATTGAGGTTGCTGATGGTGTTGATGTCGCCACCGGCCTGGGCTGTGGGAGAGAGCAGGACTGCCGGCGCGAGAATCAGGGCGGCTATGGCGGTGTGGATAGGTGTCCGGTGGCCTGGCTTCGACATGTTGAAAAACTCCTGCTCTGGTGACGGTGATTTCATTCTAGCTGCAACATTCTACCCGCAACAGATAGACCCGCATGTGATGACGCTCACAGGGCAAAAAGTGTTGCAAGCATTTGCATTATAGCGTCGTTGCCTGCTTCGGGTGTAGTGAGTTTGGGTATTTTCTTTCCCGGGGCCGGGGTTCACGCCATGCTTGTGGCGAGAATGCGTTGGTAGCTGTCAAAACGATCCTGGGAAATCTCCCCTTTCTCGAGGGCGGTCTGGATCGCGCATTGCGGTTCCACATCGTGACGGCAGTCGCTGAATTTGCACTGGCCCAGGTAGGGACGGAATTCCCGGAAACCCCAGGTGATTTGTTCCCGGCTGACGTGGCCCAGACGAAAGGCGCGCACGCCGGGGGAGTCGATGAGCTCGCCGCCGCCGGGAAAATGGTAGAGGCGGGTGGCGGTGGTGGTGTGGCGACCCTCGCCGCTGCGCGCGGAGAGGGTGTTGGTGCGCAGGGCCTCGTCGGGCAGCAGTACCTGAATCAGCGAGGATTTTCCCACCCCGGACTGGCCGACGAAGATGCTGGTTTTGTCACGCAGGTGGGCCAGCAGGTCATCCAGGCCACCTTCACCCTTGGTGGTAGCAAAGATCACGGGGTAGCCAATGTCTTTGTAGATGCGGAAGCGCTCTTTGAGCCGGGCTAAGGCCTTGTCGTTGAGCAGGTCGATCTTGTTGATGATCAGCAGCGGGGGGATGCCGGTGAGCTCCGCAGCCACCAGATAACGATTGATCAGGTCCACGTCCAGTGCTGGCTCCGGGGCCGCCACCACCAGGATCTGGTCGATGTTGGCGGCCACCGGTTTTAGCCGGTTGTCGGCGTCGGGCCGCTCCAGCAGGGAGCGGCGAGGCTCCATGGCCACCACCACGCCGGTGTCGTTGGGGCCCGGTTGCCAGACCACGCGGTCGCCGCACACCAGTGGCGGGAGGTTGCGGCGCAGCAGGCAACGATGGCGTTGTTGCTGCTCGTCCTCCACATCCACTTGCGCGCCATAGCGCACAATCACCCGGCCCGGCTGCTCAGGACCCAGTTCGCTGCCCCGCAGTTCCTCCTCGAGGCGGGATGTCTTTTTCCGGGAACGGGCCTGGCGTTCGGCCTGGATCTTTTCGGCGCGCCATTGCTGGCGGCGGGTAAGTTTACGCTTGGCCATGAACCCCGGGCTGGCTGAAGACAGGCACGGTGCTAGGCAGGACTGTTGCTGGAGAGCAGGGCGTCTATCTTCGCCGCACAGATGAAATCGTTTTCCGACAGGCCGCCGATGGCGTGGGTGCTGTAATGCACGAGACAGTGGTTGTAACCCACCTCCAGATCCGGGTGATGGTCTTCCCGGTGGGCGATCCAGGCCACGGCGTTGACGAAGGCCATGGTCTGGTAATAATCCTTGAATCGGAAGTCCTGACACAAGGTCTTGCCGTCGTCGCTGAGCGTCCACCCGCTGAGCTGGGCCAGCATGGCCCGGGCTTCATCGGCGCTCATGGGTGCCGCGCCGCCTTCGCAGGGTTTACAGGTTTTTTTCGTGAGTCCGGCCATTATTTCTTGAACTTGTAATAAGTGGTGTTGAGGTATTCAACAACATCGTCGAGATCGTCGAAGGAAAAATTGGCGTTCGATGCGGAATCACAGAACTCCACCCGGGCACGCAAATCCTCGTAGGTGTGAATGATGCGATTGGGCCGCGTGTATTGGCGATTGTCGTGGCAGCCCATGCATTTTTTCGCCACCAGCACCTCGCCGTGTTTGATATTTGGTTTGTGGTCCGCGGCCCACGAAGGTGTCATCAGCAGCATCGAAATCACCACTGCCAGAACATGCTCTCTACTCTTCATAGATCAAATACCTGTTTTGTTTCAAGGTTTTGTCCGACATGTTGCCAGAATGTACAAAGTGTAGCCGACCCAGGCGACGAACAACAGGGGCTGGCGAGAATACTGCGCTGCCGTTCCCGGCCGGATTCGATTCGCCGACGGAACCATTCATCCCATGGCTCTGGTAGTATCTCTTACATTATCTCAATCAACACGAGAAACACTATGCCTGACAGCATCACACCCAGCGACAAAAACCTCATCTGGATCGACCTGGAAATGACCGGCCTGGATACCCAGAACGATGTGATCATCGAAATCGCCACCATCGTCACCGACAGCGAACTGAACATCCTCGCCGAAGGCCCCATGCTGGCCATTCACCAGAGTGACGAAATCATGAATGGCATGGACGAATGGAACACCAAACAACACGCTGGCTCCGGACTCACCGAACGGGTCAAGAACAGCACCATCGATGAGGCCGAGGCCGAACGCCAGACCCTGGCCTTTCTCCAACAGTACGTGCCCAAGGGCAAGTCCCCCATGTGCGGCAACAGCATCTGCCAGGACCGCCGTTTCCTCGCCCGCTGCATGCCCGAGCTGGAGGCCTATTTCATGTATCGCAATCTCGATGTCAGCACGCTGAAGGAACTGGCCCAGCGCTGGGCGCCGGAGGTGGCCAAGGCCTTCAAGAAGGACTCCAGTCACCTCGCGCTGGATGATACCCGTGACTCCATCAACGAGTTGAAACACTACCGGGAGCATTTTTTAAAGATGTAAAGACACATTTCGGTTCCGTTAAACCAGGAATCGTCTAAAGGAAAGAAAATGATGGACATGTATAGCGTACGGGACTTGCGCGAGCGCACTGGCGAGTTGATCCGGGATGCCGAGACGGGCGAATTGTCAGTGGTGACAAAGCAGGGCAGGCCGGTGTTTATCGCCGTTCCCTTTGATGAAAAGGTGCTGGAATCCGGTATTCCTATGGCGCGGGCGATCAAACTGTATCAGGAGAAGGTGTTGAGTATGGGCAAGGCGGCGCAATTTGCCGGCTGCCCGGTGGCGGAATTTATCCAGCATCTTGTCAAGGCTGGCATTCCCAGTGTGCGCTATTCAAGCGACGAACTGGATGCGGAATTGGCCGCCATTGGCTGATTGTGGCAATCGCATTTTCTCTTCAAGTTCTTAATCATCTCAAAATAATTGCAACAGGGTTCTTCCTCCGTGTGGGAGCGCCTTTCCAGGCGCGAATCGCGCCTGGAAAGGCGCTCCCACAGTATCTGATATTGTAGAACTGTGCTATGGAATAAATATGGAATAACTTGCATTCACTCACTGCTGCTTCAGGCATTCCCACGGAGGCTATTCACCGATGTCTGTTAAATCAATTTTGAGACCCCCAATAAGAAAGAGTTTTCTAAACACAGCGCTAATAATTATTTTTCCTATTTTGTTCTATCATCATTGACAGTTTTCGTTTCACGGACCACACTCAACGCCATGAACTTTTCCTTCAACAACACGCGACGCTTTATGACCCACGCCATGGTTTGGCTGCCCCTGCCGGTAGCCAAGGCCGGTTTGCGCGCGCTGGAGAGTTCAAGACGATAGTCGATTTTTTTATCCCGAATTCAAAAGGCCGCAGATCGCAAGACTGCGGCCTTTTTCGTTTGGTCCCTTTTTCAAAGGGATGACGTATCTGAATCAATGACGTTCAACAAAGGAGGAACACGTCATGTCCGTGCCCGCGGCGTTTCTGGGAGTGGTGCTGATCTGGTCGACGACGCCGTTGGCCATTCAATGGAGCAGCGCAGGCTGGGGATACCTGTTCGGTATCTCCGGGCGCATGCTGCTGGGCGCCGCGGTGTGCGCCGTACTGCTGCAGATCTTCAAGCCCGGACTGCCCTGGCACCGCGAGGCACGCAACACCTATTTTGTCGCGGGCATTGCCATCTACGGCGCCATGCTCAGCGTGTACTGGGGGGCGCAGTTCATTCCTTCGGGGTTGATCGCCGTGCTGTTTGGACTGAATCCCTTGCTCACCGGTGTGATGGCGGCATTGTTGCTGGGCGAGAAGAGTTTCACGCCGGGCAAGGTGCTGGGCATGGGATTGGCGTTTGGGGGGTTGGCGAGCATCTTTGCCGACGACCTGCTGCGTGACAACCATGCCTGGCATGGGGTGTTGGCGGTGTTGTTCTCGGTGATCTTGCACAGCATGAGCAGTGTCTGGCTCAAGCGTATCGGCGGCGGCCTGCCGGGGTTGACGGTGACCAGTGGCGGGCTGTTCGTGGTGGCGCCGTTGTTTGTGTTGACCTGGTGGATCTTTGATGGCGAGTTGCCCACGACGGTGAGTGCCCAGGCGGGCTGGTCACTGCTGTATCTGGGCGTGTTTGGTTCGGCACTGGGTTTCACGCTGTATTTTTATTTGATCCGCAAGATGCAGGCCAATCGCGTGTCGCTGATCACCCTGCTGACACCGGTGCTGGCCCTGCTGCTGGGTAACATGCTCAATGGTGAACAGGTTTCGCTGGAGGTGTTATTGGGCAGCGGCTTGATCCTGTCGGGCCTGTTGCTGCACCTATGGGGTGATCGATGGGTGGCGAGGTTGTTGCCCGGTCGCTTGTCTCTTTGAGTACCGAGTGCGGGGTGGTGGGGAAGGCGTTTACGACAGGTGTTGTTGCAGGGCCCACAACACGTGTTCCCGCACCAGAGGCGACGCATGATGTTGCCGGGCCTGTAAGGCGCTGATGATGTCCGCGCTGGTTGGTGCATTGCCCAGGGCCACGGCGATGTTGCGCAGCCAGCACTCATACCCGATGCGGCGGATGGGGCTGCCCTCGGTGCGTTGCAGAAACGCTGCTTCGCTCCAGGCGAACAGCTCCAGCAGGGTGATGTCATCCAGTGCATGGCGCGGCAGAAAATCCGTTTCCGCAGTGGGTTGGGCAAAGCGATTCCACGGGCAGACCAGTTGGCAGTCGTCGCAGCCGTAGATGCGGTTGCCCATCAGCGGCCGCAGCGCTTCGGGAATCGCCTCGCGCAACTCGATGGTGAGATAGGAAATGCACAGCCGCGCATCCACCTTGTAGGGTGCGACGATGGCGCGGGTGGGGCAGGCGTCGATGCAGGCGGTACAGGTGCCGCAGTGGTTGGCCGCCTTGCTGCCGGTGGGCAGTGATGTGGGCAATGGGAGGTCGGTGTAGATCTCGCCGAGGAAAAACCACGAGCCGGTCTGCTCCGCCAGCAGGTTGCTGTGTTTGCCGATCCAGCCCAGGCCGGCCTTTTCGGCGATGGCCTTTTCCAGCACCGGCGCACTGTCGGTAAACACGCGATAACCGAAGGGGCCGATGGCCTGCTCGATGCGCGTCGCCAGTTGCTGCATGCGCTTGCGCATCACCTTGTGATAATCCCGCCCCAGGGCATAACGGGAAATATAGGCCTTTTGCGGATCGCCGAGAATCGCCTCGGGGTCGGCGCTCCGTGAGGGCAGATAATCCAGCCGCGCGGAGATCACGCTCACTGTGCCGGGCTCCAGTTCGGCAGGCCGGCTGCGTTTTTGCCCGTGTCGTTCCATGTAGGCCATGCGCCCGTGGCGGCCCTCCTGCAGCCAGTCGAGCAGGTGGCGCTCGGCCTCGTCCAGCCGGGTGTCGCTGATGCCCAGTTTCTGGAAACCCAGTGCCTGGCCCCAGCGCTGGATGTCTGCGGCGAGTGCTTGCCAGTTTGGGATGGCAGTTTGCACGGGGTTGTCAGGTGGCAGGTTCATGGGATGTGATTTTATTAGCCCTAAAAGACTATAATCGGACTAACCATTGCTGAGGGCTACAGAATGTCTACCGCAAAAGAGCAGATAAAACAGATCATCGAACGTCAGCCAGACGATAGCTCGTATGATGAAATAATGAAAGAACTGGCCTTTAAGCGAATGATTGATCGCGGCCTGGCGGATGTGGAGGCAGGGAATAGCCTCAGCAATGAGGAAATGCGACGTAAGCTCCAGTCATGGCAGAAATAGTCTGGACCCATGAGGCAGATTGCTGGCTGAAGAATATTTTTGATTATATTGCTGACGACGATCCTGTTGCTGCACAGGGAGTGGTATCGGGCATTTATCAGCAGGCGCAGCTATTGAAGGATTTTCCTCATCTTGGCCATCAATATCCGCACGAGTCGGGTCGGGATATCCGTATCCTCTTATACGGCCACTATCGTATACGGCCACTATCGCATCGCTTATGAACTCGCATCCGCCAAAGAGATTTACATTTTGGGCGTGTTTCATGGCGCGATGGACATTGAACACTACCTGTCATGAAACAAGGGCGTAGCTTGGTTATGAACACTGTTGCCGACAATGGCTCGCTTAGCCTACCTCTGCCGCTCTATCGCGCCGCCCAGGTGCGCGAGCTGGACCGCCTTGCCATCGAGGAGCAGGGCATCCCCGGCATCACCCTGATGGAACGCGCCGGGCAGGCGGCCTTTGCCCGCTTGCAAACCCGCTGGCCGCGGGCCCGTTCCTTGGGGGTGTTGTGCGGGGTGGGCAACAACGGCGGCGATGGCTTTATCGTGGCGCGGCTGGCCGTTGAGGCGGGCTACACGGTGCGGGTCTGGCAGGTGGGGGATGCACAAAAGATCCGGGGCGATGCACTCGCCGCCCGCGAGCAGTTGCTGGCCGCAGGGCTGGGCATCACGGCGTTTGACGGCAGCGGGCTGGGGGACTGCGAGGTGTTGGTGGACGGCCTGCTGGGCACCGGTCTTGCCGGCGAGGTGGCGGGGGTCTGGCGGCAGGCCATCGCGGCCATCAATGCGGCCCGCGAGGCCGGCGCCCAGGTGCTGGCGCTGGATATTCCCTCCGGTCTGCACGCGGACACCGGGCAAATGCTTGGCGCGGCGGTGCAGGCGCAGGTCTGCGTCACCTTCATCGGTTTGAAGCTGGGCCTGTTCACCGGGCAGGGGCCGGCACTGTGTGGCGAGATCGCCTTTGCCGATCTCGGGGTGCCGCCGGCGGTATTCGCGTCCGTGGCGCCCGCCGCCCGCCGGCTGAGCTGGGATCAGTACTCCCTGCCGCCGCGCCGTCCCACGGCGCACAAGGGGGATTTTGGTCACGTGCTGGTGGTGGGGGGCGATGAGGGCATGGCCGGCGCCCTGCGCCTGGCGGGGGAAGCGGCCCTGCGCACCGGGGCGGGGCTGGTGACTGCGGCCACCCGGGCAGGGCACGCCGCCATGATCAGCGCGGCCCGGCCGGAGCTGATGGCCCACGGCGTGGAATCCGTGGCGGCCCTGCGCCAGCTGCTCAAGCGCGCCACGGTGCTGGCGGTGGGCCCGGGCCTGGGACAGGCAGACTGGGGACGGCGCTTGTTTTCCGCCCTGCTGGACAGTCAGCAACCCCTGGTGGTGGATGCCGATGCCTTGAACCTGCTGGCCGCCGAGCCCCTGCAACGGCATAACTGGATATTGACACCCCATCCCGGCGAGGCGGCCCGTCTGCTGGGGCAGAGCGTAGCGCAGGTGCAGGCCGATCGCATCGCCGCCGCCAGCGCGTTGCAGCAAAAATACGGTGGCGTGGTGGTGCTCAAGGGGGCGGGCACGGTGATCGTCGATGAGGCGGGGGCGATCGGCCTGTGCAGCGAGGGCAATCCCGGCATGGCCAGCGGCGGCATGGGGGATGTGCTGACAGGGGTAATCGCCGGGCTGCTGGCCCAGGGCGCCGGCTTGGCGGATGCGGCCAGGCAGGGGGTGTGTCTGCATGCCCACGCGGCGGACCTGGCGGCCCGGGACGGCCAGCGCGGCTTGCTGGCCTCGGACCTGTTTCCCGTGATGCGGTGTCTGTTGGGCTGAAAAGGGTGAATACACCGAAAGCAATCCGCCTCACCGCCCCCGACGAGGCCGCCATGCAGGCCTTGGGCGCACGCCTTGCCCGGGCGCTGCAGGCCCCGCCCGCAGGGGGCTGCATTATCTACCTGCACGGCGAGCTGGGCGCCGGCAAGACCACCCTGGTCCGCGCCATTCTCCAGGGCCTGGGGGTGAGCGGGCGCATCAAGAGTCCCACCTACACCCTGGTGGAACCCTACGCGCTGCCCGGCGGGGCCATGGCCTATCACTTTGATCTGTACCGGCTCGCCGACCCGGAGGAGCTGGAGTTTCTCGGGGTGCGGGACTATTTTGCCGCCGATGCCCTGGCCCTGGTGGAATGGCCGGAGCGGGGCGAAGGCGTGCTGCCGGCGGCGGACGTACATATTCACATCCGCTATGCCGAGGGCGGCGAGGGGCGTGAAGTGCTGCTGACGCCGGTGGCGGGTGGGCGCCATGCCTGGTTGGCAACTGTCTAATTTTCGTACATATTTTCCTGCTTCATTGAGCGCTTGCCCGGCTAATCTCCAATCAAGAATAGAAATTCTCCCTATCTTTCTGTAATAAAAGAAAAAACTTGCATTTCCGCAAAATGTTTGCACAATTGGTAAACATGCGTATCGGAATAGGGAGGATCGGGCAGACGAGCATGCCTTCGCGCGCGCGGGCAAGGGCGTTGCGCGTGGCCGGTTTTCTCATGCTGGGCCTGTGCCTTCCCGTCGCCGCACTGGCCGCCACGGTCAATGATGTGCGCATGTGGGCCGGCCCGGAGAACACCCGCCTGGTCTTCGACATCAGCGGCCCCATCGAGCATTCCGTGTTCACCCTGCGCTCTCCCGACCGGGTGGTCATCGACCTGAAAAACGCCCGCCTGCAGCGGGCGCCCCGCGGCCTGGATTTCTCCCAAAGCGTGGTGCGCAAGCTGCGCAGCGCCAAGCGCAACCAGCACGACCTGCGCATGGTGCTGGATCTCAAGGACAAGGTGCGGCCCAAGAGTTTTCTGCTCAAACCCACCCAGCAATACGGTCACCGGCTGGTGATCGACCTGCAGGACACCCGGGTCAGGGCCAAGCCAAAGGTCGCCCGCCACAGCACCCCGCAGGGTAAGCACGCGCCGCGGGATGTGATCATCGCCATCGACGCCGGCCACGGCGGGGACGACCCCGGGGCCTCCGGCCGCCGCGGGACGCGCGAGAAACACGTGGTGCTGGCCATCGCCCGGCAACTGGAAAAACTCATCAAAAAAGAGCCGGGCATGCGCCCGGTGATGATCCGCAAGGGTGACTATTACCTGGGCCTGCGCAAGCGCATGCAGAAGGCCCGCGAGCTGCAGGCCGACCTGTTTATTTCCATCCACGCCGATGCCTTCCGCAACGGCCGGGCCAGGGGTTCCTCGGTATACGTGCTGTCGCAGAACGGCGCCACCAGTGAGGCGGCGCGCTGGCTGGCGGAGAGTGAAAACAATGCCGACCTCATCGGCGGCGTCAGCCTGGACGACAAGGACGACCTGCTGCGCTCCGTGCTGCTGGACCTGTCGCAGAACGCCACCATCGCCGCCAGCCTGGACGTGGGCAGCAAGGTGCTGCACGAACTGGGTAGCGTGGGCAGGCTGCACAAGAAACGCGTGGAACAGGCCGGTTTTGCGGTGCTGAAATCCCCGGACATCCCCTCCATCCTGGTGGAGACGGGCTACATCTCCAACCGGCATGAAGAACGCAAGCTGCGTGACAGGCATTACCAGCACAAACTGGCCAAGGCCATGCTCCGTGGCGTGCGGCGCTACTTTGCACAAAATGCCCCGCCCGGCACGCGCTTGGCCATGGGCGAGCAGCGCCACGTGATCAAGCCCGGCGAGACCCTCAGCGGCATCGCCCAGCGTTACCGCGTCACCCAGCTGGCCCTGCGCAGCGCCAACCGCCTGCGCAGCAGCCGTCTCAGGGTGGGGCAGGTATTGCGGATTCCGGTGTTGTGAGGGCAGAGGAAAGGGGAAAAGATAAAAGATAAAAGAGGAAAGGGAACCCCCTCTCTCCTTGGTAGGGGTGGCAGCCTTTGGTAATTTTTCCTCAAGGCTTGAGGGGGACTTTTTCTTCTCTCTGGCCCCTTTTCTATTTCCCCTGCCTTTATAATAGGCGCCATGAGTGACGCCTCCCGCCTGCCCCGCATTCAACGACTTTCCACCCAGCTTGCCAACCAGATCGCCGCCGGCGAGGTGGTGGAGCGGCCCTCGTCGGTGGTCAAGGAACTCATTGAAAACAGCCTGGATGCGGGGGCCACGGCCATCGACGTGGAGGTGGAGGGCGGCGGTATCCGGCGCATCTGCCTGCGCGACGACGGCTGCGGCATCGCCCGGGACGACCTGGCCCTGGCCCTGAGCCGCCATGCCACCAGCAAGATTCACAGCTTCGACGACCTCGAAGGCGTGGCCAGCCTGGGCTTTCGCGGCGAGGCCTTGCCCAGTATCAGTTCCGTGTCGCGCCTGGAGCTGCGCTCCCGGGCGCGGGGCAGCGACAGCGGCTGGCGGGTCACCGGCGACGGTGGCGACCACATCAGCGAGCCGGAGCCCATTGCCCATCCCGAAGGAACCACCATCGAGGTGCGCGACCTGTTCTTCAACACCCCGGCGCGGCGCAAGTTTCTGCGCACGGAAAAGACCGAGTTCTCCCACCTGGAAAAGGTGGTCAAGCGCATCGCCCTGAGTCGTTTCGACGTGGCCCTCAGCCTCAGCCACAACCAGCGCGTGGTGCAAAAATGGCGGCCGGTGAGCGAACGGGCCGAGCAGTTGCAGCGGGTGGCCCAGGTCTGCGGCAAGGAATTCGCCAACCATACCCTGCAGATCGAGTTTCAGGCCGGGGGCCTGCGCCTGTGGGGCTGGGTGGGCCTGCCGACCTTTTCCCGCTCCCAGGCCGACCTGCAATACTTCTTCGTCAACGGCCGCATGGTGCGCGACAAGCTGGTGACCCACGCCATTCGCCAGTCCTACCAGGATGTGCTGTACCACGGCCGGCATCCCGCCTATGTGCTCTACTTGGAGTTAGACCCCAGCATGGTGGATGTCAACGTGCATCCCACCAAGCACGAGGTACGCTTTCGCGAGGGCCGCACGGTGCACGATTTCATCTTCCGCAGCCTGCATCAGGCGCTGGCCGAAACACGACCGGGAGCCACAGAGCCCATTGCTACATCATCCGTGAAGGCCTTTGCCGATCCTGCTGCGGCACTGCCCACGCAATCCATGCCCGCGCAGCCCATGCAACAGACGGGGCTGGCCTATCCGCGACCGGCATCGTCCGGGGTTTCCCCGCAGGCGGTGCGGGAGCAATTGCAGGGCTACCAGGCGCTGGCCGAGGCGGGGGTGGAAAATGAACCGGCGCAGGATGCAGAGATTCCTGTTTTGGGTTATGCCATTGCCCAGTTGCATGGCGTGTACATCCTCGCGGAGAACCAGCAGGGCCTGGTACTGGTGGATATGCATGCCGCCCACGAGCGCATCACCTACGAGCGCATGAAGGCCGCGCTGGCGGGCGAGGGCGTCAAGTCGCAGCCGCTGCTGGTGCCGTTGAGCATCAATGTCAGCGAGGCCGAGGCCAAACTGCCGGCGGCCTTTGCCGAGGTGTTCGAGGAACTGGGCTTCGCGGTGGAGGCCAACGGCCCGGAGAGCATCGTGGTGCGCCAGGTGCCCAGCCTGCTGCGCGATGCGGACATTGAAGGCCTGGTGCGCGACGTGCTGGCCGATCTCAATACCCACGGCACCAGCCGCCGGCTGCGCGAGGCCATCAACGAACTGCTGGGCACCATGGCCTGTCATGGTTCGGTGCGCGCCAATCGCCGGCTTAGCCTGCCGGAGATGAATGTCCTGCTGCGCGACATGGAAACCACCGAGCGCAGCGGCCAGTGCAACCACGGCCGACCCACCTGGGTGCAACTCAACATGGATCAGTTGGACAAGCTGTTCCTGCGCGGGCAGTGATATTTTGATGAGTTTTTATGGTCATGCAGGGCAGGGAACCCTCCATCGTCATTCCGGCGCAGGCCGGAATCCAGAATTTATCCACTTCGACTGGATTCCGGCCCCGGCTTACTACATGCCGGGGCAGGCGCAAAGCGCCGGAATGACGGAAAGAAGAAAAACCGGGTGGAAATGCCCATGAGCCAGCATGCTCTTGCAACGGCCGAAGAGGATATTCCCCCTTCCGGATATAACTGGAAGTATATTTTCGACGTGGCCCGCGAGCACAAGCGCGCCTTGCTCATTGCCAACATCGTCGCGGTGATCTCCGTGCTAGCGAGCATCCCCATCCCGCTGCTGTTTCCCCTGCTGGTGGACGAGGTGCTGTTGCAGCAACCCGGTGTATTGGTGGCGTGGATGGATGGCTTGTTTCCCCAAGGCTGGCATGGCCCGATGTTGTATGTTTTGTTTATCCTGCTGGTGACGGTGTTGCTGCGCGTCGGCGCCCTGGCCATGAGCATCTGGCAGGTGCGCGAGTTTACCCTCATTGCCAAGGACATCACCTTTCGCATTCGCGCCTCGTTGTTGCAGCGCCTGCAGCGTATCTCCATGGCGGAATACGAGACCCTGGGCAGCGGCGCGGTGGCCTCGCATTTCGTTACCGACCTCAATGCCATCGACGAATTCATCGGTCAGTCCATTGCCAAGAGTATTATTTCCGCACTGACCGTGGTGGGCATCGCCGCGGTGTTGTTGTGGATGCACTGGCAGCTGGCGCTGTTTATCCTGTTGATGAACCCGCTGGTGATCTATTTCACCATGGTGCTGGGCAAGAAGGTCAAGCATCTGAAGAAAAAGGAAAACGCGGCGTTCGAGATTTTCCAGCAGGTGCTCACCGAGACCCTGGACGCCATTCAACAGATTCGCGCCAGCAACCGCGAAGGCTTTTATCTGCGTAATGTGATCGATAAAGCGCGTAATATCAAAAGCCATTCGGCGGCATTTTCCTGGAAGAGCGATGCCGCCTCGCGCTTTTCCTTTGGCGTGTTTCTGCTGGGCTTCGATGTGTTTCGCGCCATCACCATGTTGATGGTGGTGTTCTCCAATCTGACAGTGGGCGAGATGATGGCGGTATTCGGCTATCTGTGGTTCATGATGGCGCCGGTGCAGGAATTATTGAATATTCAGTATGCCTTCTTCGGCGCCAAGGCGGCGTTGGCCCGCGTTAACCGTCTGCTGTGCCTGGAGCAGGAACCCCGTTACCCGCACAAGAAGAATCCCTTTGCCGGCAAAAAGACCGTGGGCCTGCGGGTGGAGGATTTGTGTTTTCGTTATCACACAAAAACCAAAGAGGGTGAGGAAAGCCCGCTGGTGCTGGACCACGTCAACCTGCACGTGCGCGCCGGGGAAAAGGTGGCTCTGGTGGGGGCCAGTGGCGGCGGCAAGTCCACACTAGTGCAGGTGATACTGGGCATGTATGCGCCGCAGGAAGGGATGTTGTATTTCGACGAGGTGCCGGTGTCGGAGATCGGCCTGGATGTGGTGCGCGAGAACGTGGCCACGGTGTTGCAGCATCCGGCCATGTTCAACGACACGGTGCGCATGAACCTGTCCCTGGGGCTGGAATTTACGGACGCACAATTGTGGCAGGCACTCACCGTGGCGCAGTTGCGCGAGGTTGTGGAGTCCATGCCGGAGGAATTGGATACAATAGTGGGCACCCAGGGTATTCGGCTTTCCGGTGGACAGCGCCAGCGCCTGGCCATTGCGCGCATGGTATTGGCGGATCCCAAGGTGGTGATACTCGACGAGGCCACCTCGGCGCTGGATGCCCAGACCGAGGCGCGCCTGCACGATGCCCTGCGCGATTTTCTGGATCAGCGCACCACCTTGATCATCGCCCATCGCCTGAGCGCGGTGAAACAGGCCGAGCGGGTGCTGGTGTTCGATGGCGGACGGATTATCGAGGAAGGGAGTCATGAAGACTTGTTGCAGAACGACGGGCTTTATAAACGGCTGTACGGAAAGTTGCAGCATTGAGTATCGTGAGTGATTTTCTTTTTCGTCATTTTATGACTGAAGCCACCGGCTCTACCGGTGTGAATAACCAGGGCATTGCCGAGTAAGCATTATTGTGTAAAAGGGCTCTGTGAGAGCTGTTTTTTTGCAGGTATTTTGTAAGAGCTGAATTATAAAACTAGCGTCATGCCGGCGAAGGCCGGCATCCAGAAAGTTATCACCGCGTAGCTTCAAGATACGAGCAGACTGGATTCCTGCCTTCGCCGGAATGACGGAAGAAATAATTCAATAGGCGTAAGCGTAGAGACTGGAAAAAATTTGCTTTTATAGCCCCCTATGGGGGCTTGATTCAAACTACCGGCTATGCCGGTAGTAGATGACTAAAAGAAAAAGGAAACAACATGCCAAAGGCCAGTGAATTGAAAAGGGGCAGCGTGGTGGAGATCAACGGCGCGCCCTACGTGGTAAAGACCATCGAGTCCCGCAGTCCGTCATCCCGTGGTGCGCAAACCATTTATAAAATCCGTTTCAAGAATGCCCAGACCGGCCAGAAACTGGATGAAAGCTGCAAGGCCGACGACACCTTCACCGAGATGGATCTCATCAAGCGTCAGGCGCAATTCCTGTATCAGGACGGTGACATGTTCACCTTCATGGATATTGAGGACTACAGCCAGTACACCCTCGGCAAGGAAGACCTGGAGGAAGAAATCGGCTACCTGGTGGATGGCATGGAAGGTATTTACGTGCTGCTGGTGGACGACCGCGTGCTGGGCATCGAACTGCCGCAGACCGTGAGCCTGGAAATCAGGGACACCGCCCCGGCGCTGAAGGGTGCCACGGCCACCGGGCGCACCAAGCCCGCCACTCTGGTAACAGGACTGGAGGTACAGGTGCCGGAATATATCGAGACGGGGGAGGTGATCAAGATCAACACCGACGGCAATAAATTTATGTCGCGGGCTTGAGACAAAGGGCTGAGGACTAAGGACTAAGGACTAAGGACTAAGGACTAAGGACTAAGGACTAAGGACTAAGGACTAAGGACTAAGGACTAAGGACTAAGGACTAAGGACTGAGTGTGTGAGCTTTCCGGTTTTAACAGGCATGGGTGCGCGTGGATAACGCGAATTACAAAATTTCCGTCATTCCGGCCTTCGCCGGAATGACGATATAAATGAATGATGGATAAATAATTGAACAAAGAATCAGAACAAAAACGCTCAGACGAAAACCAGGAAACGGTGGGCGAACAACCCATGGCCACGGTGATGATCGGCGACAGCCGCATCACCCTGTTGGGCACGGCCCATGTTTCACGCAGCAGCGCGGAAAAGGTCAAGGAACTGATCGAGACCGGCGACTACGACGCGGTGGCCGTGGAGCTGTGTCCCAGCCGTTACAATTCCATCGTCAATCCCGACGCCCTGGCGAAGATGGACCTGTTTCAGGTGATTCGCGAAGGCAAGGCCTCCATGGTGGCCGCCAGCCTTGCCTTGGGCGCCTTTCAGCAAAAGGCCGCCGAGCAGATGGGTATTCAGCCGGGCGCGGAAATGCGTCAGGCCATTGATTGCGCCAAGGCCGCCAAACTGCCCGTATTACTGGTGGACCGTGAAGTGGGCATTACGCTGAAACGCATTTATCGCAATGTGCCCTGGTGGCGCCGCATGAATCTGATTGCAGGCCTGGTGGCCAGTGTGGTTTCCAGTGAAAAGGTCAGCGAAGAGGAAATCGAACGCCTGAAGGAGGGGGATATCCTGGAATCCACCTTCGCCCAGTTCGCCGAAGAGGAACAGGACCTGTTTCAGCCACTCATCGGCGAGCGCGATGAATACATGGTGGCGCGCCTGCAACAGGAGGTGGCCAAACACCCGCACGAAAATATCCTGGTGGTGATCGGCGCCGGGCATCTGGCGGGCATGCTCAAACGCTTGGAGAGTTTCTCCACCAATAGTGAAAGTGCGGTGTCATCGCGAACGGACCTGCAAACCAATGCACAAACAGGAGCGCAGGCAGAGCCCTCTCCACAAGCACCTGCGTCGGCCACGGCCCTGGCTCACATCGCCGATGAAACGGTAAACCGGCTCGATACCGTACCACCGGGTATGCGTTGGCTGAAATACTTTCCCTGGCTGATCGTGGCCTTGGTATTCGTGGGCTTCGGCATCGGTTTTTATCGCAGCCCGGAACTGGGTTGGGACCTGGTGCTGGACTGGGTGGTGATCAATGGGGGCCTGGCGGCGCTGGGTGCACTGATTGCTGCCGCTCATCCTCTAACCATAATCGGCGCCTTTCTGGCGGCGCCACTGACCTCGCTGAATCCCACCGTGGGTGCAGGTATGGTCACCGCCGCTATCGAACTCTATTTTCGGCGGCCCACGGTGGGTGATTTCAGTAAGCTGCGCACAGACACCACCACGATCAGTGGCTGGTGGAAAAACCGTGTAACACGCACCCTGCTGGTGTTCATGTTCAGTACCATCGGTTCCGCCATCGGTACCTATGTGGCGGGCTTCCGCATCTTCGGTAAACTGAGCGGTTAAAATCTCTTTTATTTCAATATGGTACGAAGGTAGGCAACAACATCAGCAATTTCCTGGGTGGAAAGCTGCTCTCCCCATACAGGCATTACTTCTGAACGACCCATTGCCTTTCCACCATAGGTAATAATCATAGTTTTATAATCATCATTTTTGTCGCTTTTTGTTAGGTCAGCAGGTGGAGGATTATACAATCGAGCCGCCCTTCCTTTTCCATCAGCTTTGATCCCGTGACAGAGTATACAATTTGTCTTGAAGACGACTTCTCCACGGCGGACGCTGTCTGTAACTATTCCCAGATAGGCAACAACATCGTTGATTTGTTCATTGGAAAGCTCATCATTCCATGGCGGCATAAACTCGGATTTTCCAACTGCCTTGCCGCCGCCACGTATGATTTTGATATAATAATCAGCGGCTGATGGTTTAATGCGCAGGCGTTCGGCGCCATAAAGCTTCGCGGCTCGTGATACACCGTCAGCCCTTTCCCCATGGCACATGCCACAATAATTCTTGAAAACAATGCCTCCTCTGACGACGGGCTTGGAAAGCTCTCTTTGTACAGAGTTTCGGCTATCGGCATAGAGAGCCGCTGTATCCCAGAAAAAATAACCGGCTAAGACCAAAAGAGCAATCTTCTTTATGGTGATTTTTCTGGTTATCATTCAATAGTAACCTCCATGTACATTTCTGGATGAATAGCGCACTCAACTTCAACCGTTCCGGCTTTGTCAAAGACGACGGTTTTTGATTGCCCCTTAGGAAAAGATCCCAGATCAAACGTCTTTAGATCAGATAGTGAAAAGATGTTGTGGAAAAATGGGTCCTCATTTTTGAAGCGTATAGTGTCACCTTTTTTTATGGTGATTGACTCAATCTTCTTGCCATCCTTCTTAAAGGTTTTGTTGTTTTGGGCTACAATAAATTCATCGGCATAGACAGTGCTTGAGAAAACTGCAGCCCAACAAATAAATAAAGAAAGGATATAAACGTAGCGATTCATTTCTTGGTCCTCTTTAAGTTATTCAAATATTATTCTGTCGGCAGTACTGGGTACGTGATTGGATTCGGTGCCCCTGTTAGGGATTTCAGAAATTCCACAAGATCAGATTTTTCCCTTGCTGTGAGGTTGAGTTTGGTGATGTTTGGTGAGAGGTTCTCTTTTGTTACGCCGCCACGATCGTAATGATCAACAACTTCCTCGAGAGTTTTGTAGGCGCCATTGTGCATATAAGGCGCAGTAAGTGCTACATCACGAAGTGTCGGTGTCTTAAATGCGCCGATAAGTATTTTTACTTTCCGGATTGCGTACCTTCCTGCGTCAGAAGCATCTTTCAGTCCTATGTTGTGAAAGCCGTTATCAGTGAAATTAAATCCATTGTGACACTTGACACAATTTCCTTTTCCTTCGAAAACCTTGAATCCGCGTAGAGCTGCGTCATTCATTGCGTGTTTCTCACCCTTTATCCAAAGGTCAAAAGGAGAATCAGTCGAAACAATGGTTCTTTCGAAGCTCGCTATAGCCTTTGCGATTGTCTTTTTGGTGATGCCCTCTCCGGGGTACGCTTTTTCAAAAGCGTCGCGGTATCCTTTGAGTGCGCTAAGTTCATCAATAAGGCTTTGTAGTTTTCCTTCAGATTTACCGATGCTCTGCGCCATTTCGCCAGCTGATTCAATGGGTCCCAGAGCCTGTTTTTCGAGACTTCTTGCGCGCCCATCCCAAAATTGAAGCGGCTGGTATGCGGTATTTAAAATAGTTGGTGTGGATCTGCCAAGAACTTTTTGTCCATGGCCAATAGCCGTAGGCAACCCATCTGACCAACCAAGGGCAGGGTTATGACATGTGGCGCAACTTATCCAATTAGATCCTGAGAGACGTGGGTCAAAGAACAACATCTTGCCTAGCTCAATGCGACTTTCCGTAATAAGGTTGTTGCTTGGTTGGGGGATTTCTGCGGGGCGTAAGTACTTATTGATATCTGTTGCCGCTACAGATGCATTGGTGATCATTAATGTGCTCATAAAAAATAGGCAGGTGTATGTTACATCTCTTGCGATGGTTGTCAGTTTCATCTGTAATCTCCTGTTACATTTCAAAAATAAAAGTTATAGCTTGAACCTATCTACTGCGGCATTTAAATCTCTCGCAGAATTATCAAGACTCTGTGAAAGAGTGTTTAGTTTTTCTGTTTCAATATTCGCGTCGCCTGATACCTCAAGAAGTTGGGTCACTGCGCTCGTTATATTGGCGACTGAGTTTGTTTGAGACGCCATTAGGTTATCTACTTCAAGCATGCAGGATCTCATGTCCTGAACTTTAGAGCTGCTTTCGTTTGCGTCATTTGCAAGTTTGGTGAGTCTGTCTATATTTTTCTTGGCATCACTAACGCTATTTTCCAAGGCGGATACAGTACTGTTAACGCTGCTTGATATTCCTTCAACCAAACCAGATATTTCTGAAGTGGCTTCTTCTGTTCTTTTGGCTAGTTGCCGTACTTCATCGGCAACGACCGCAAACCCTCGGCCATGGTCGCCTGCACGGGCAGCTTCAATCGCAGCATTCAGGGCAAGAAGATTCGTTTGTGATGATATATTGCTTATTGTGTCTGTGATTGAGGTAACTTTATCTGCTGCGTGAGATAGCTCGCGTGTTGTCTGGGCGGTTCTTTCCATGTCAGATTGGAAGCGAACAAATTCATCAACACTTATAATCAGTTGCTGAGCTGAATCTCGTGTGGCATCAGCTGTTTTCTGCGCGTCATTCGCAGCTTTCTCCAGGCGTTCAGCGACTGATTGTGTTACAGAGTTTACTGTGTCGGTATCACCTTGGATCGCTTCGACGCTATCATGCAATTTGGTCGATACGTCATTCACGACCTGCGCAGTATTACCTACTTCTGTTGATTGTCTGGCCAACATTTCTGCATCTCCACGAATCTGTGATATGAGTTGGTGTAGGTTTTCCACAGTTTGAGACATCGCGCTCACAGTCCGACCAATCTCGTCACTACCGGCATCATCCAACTTAACGCGAAGGTCACCCTCAGAAAGAGATGTCATAGACGATTCAACCATGTTTAAAGGCTTGGTGAGTAGGTATGCGGCAAGAAGGCTGGTAGCAATGCCAATGATAAGCCCGACAATAACCATCCATACCATTATCATTATTACTAATGAACCTCTCTCCGCTGACCTCTCATGTAGTTGAGTGAGAAGTGATCGTTCTTTCTCAACCAGCTCCTGGGATAGCTGGTTTACCTTTTTTGCACTATCGCTGATAGAGTGAACTATTTTCATTGCTTCTTGGTCGTTGTTTTTCCTTGCAACTTTGATTGCTTTCATCTGAATGGGGCGCATTTCCTTTATCAGCGTTGAGATCTGCTTGAGTTCTTTGCTATCCGTTAAGGTTTCACTTAGTACTTGGATCTGTTCATCCAATTGCGATAGGGCACGGATTGCAGCAACGGAAGCTTTTCGAATGGAAGAGTGTTCTTCCGCAGCTACTACATTCGCAAGTGCTCGTTCCATCTCAATTACCGCTACTCGCGCATTGACCGCTCCGTTAACGCGGTGTTGTGATCCTTGGACGATTTCTTCTATTGAATCATTCTGTTGATTTATTGTATATGCACCAAACAGACCTACTCCAAGTACAAGTAAAATATACAGGCCTGAATACCCAAGAATTTTTTTACGCCATCCAATATGTGATAAAACCTTTGTGAGAGCAGTAAGCACGATCTTCTCCAGTGACTATTTTCTCGTTGGTTAACAGCCTATTGCCACGATTATTTACCGGGCTTAATATGTTCAGCAGGACTATGAGAGCTCGCCGTTTGCCTGATATACGCAATCAATTTATTTACTTCATCGTGCGTTAATTCATCAGAAAATGGGGGCATGTATTTGCTCATGGCGTGCGCCTCCCCTCCATCATTTATAATCTTACGAAGATATTCATCAGGTCTATCCTTGAACACGCCTGTCGTGAAGTTGCTAGGAAGTTGCATGAATTTCTTGCGATACAAGCGTATGGTCATCCGGCCTTCACCATCAGCATTTTTCCCATGGCATTTCGCGCAGTATTGTGTAAAGAGTTTTTTACCTTCTAGGAGGGCTGGCGTACTCGATAAACCAGAAGCATTGGTAGCAATTGGTCTGGCAAATATCAGGGCGTTGCCCGGGCACAAATGAAGGACAAACATGGAATGAACAATTCCAAAAGGTTGTACATCAACTGCATTAGATCTTTGGATACCTTCAATATGAGATTTCATGTGATAGCTTGATCCCAGCAGGATGTACATTCACCTTCCCCCATCAATATGCTCGTCAACGATAACTGGTTAGGAGTTAATAACGGCTTATAAAAAGGCTTCTTAAGTACAATACGCACCAAAAAATAATTTCTTGGCAATAAGCTTTCTTTTATTAGGGGGACTGCCAGGTTTTCCGGTTTCGTGATAATGTCGTCCGAATTCCATTCATCGCCTCGGTATAGCATCCCCTTTGCTATAATTTCCGGCTGATTTTTTACCGTAAATCAACGCTATATGGGTCGTTTATATGTCCGCACACCATCGATACACCGCCGCCCCTACGGAAGACCGCGAGGACTGGGCCAACATCCGCGCACTGCTGCCCTATTTGTGGGAGTACCGCGGCCGGGTGCTGCTGGCCCTGGGCAGTCTGGTGCTGGCCAAGGTGGCCAACGTGGGCGTACCCCTGGTATTGAAGGAACTGGTGGATGTGCTGGACATGGACATCATCGTGGCCCTGCCCGTGGGCCTGTTGCTGGCCTATGGCGCACTGCGCCTGAGTTCTTCCTTGTTCAACGAGCTGCGCGATGTGTTGTTCACCCGGGTGCGTTATCGCGCCATGCGCCGCTTGACCCTGCGCACCCTGGCGCATTTGCACAATCTCTCCCTACGCTTTCATCTGGAGCGCAAGACCGGCGCCATCAGCCGCGACCTGGCGCGCGGCGCCGCCAGTCTCAGCACCCTGTTGAATTATTTTACCTTCAGTATTCTGCCTATCCTGGTGGAGTTCCTGCTGGTGGCCGGCATCCTGGTGAAACAATACGACATCGTCTTCACACTGATCATCTTCAGCAGCGTGGCGGTGTATGTGGCCTTCACCTTTGCCGTGACCAACTGGCGCATGGAATACCGGCTGGCCATGAACCGCTACGAATCCCAGGCCAACAACGAGGCCATCGAGAGTCTGATCAATTACGAGACGGTGAAGTATTTCGGCAACGAGCAGCTGGAGCTGTCACGTTGTGACGACACCCTGGGCAAGTGGGAAGACAATGCGGTGATCAGTCAGGCCTCCATGTCGGCGCTGAACTTTGGCCAGGCCGCCATCATCGCCGTGGGCGTCACCTTGATCATGTTTTTTGCTGCGGACGAAGTGCGCAACGGTGAAATGAGTATCGGCGACTTCGTGCTGGTGAATGCCTTTTTGTTGCAGTTGTTCATTCCGTTGGGCTTTCTTGGCATCGTCTACCGGCAGATGAAACACTCGCTCACCGACATGGATCAGCTGGTGAAGCTGCTCAACGAAAAACCGGAAATAACGGACAAACCCGGCGCGCCCGACCTGGTGGTCACCCATGGTGAGGTGCGTTTCGAGCATGTCGCCTTCGCCTACCAACCGGATCGGCCCATTCTGCATGACATTGATTTCACCATCCCGCCGGGCAAGAAGGTGGCGGTGGTGGGTGCCAGTGGCGCCGGCAAGTCCACCCTGGCGCGGCTGCTGTTTCGTTTTTATGATGTACAACAGGGACGGATTCTCATCGACGGCCAGGATATCAGCCAGGTGACCCAGGCCAGCCTGCGTGCGGCCATTGGCATCGTGCCGCAGGACACCGTTCTGTTCAATGAAAGCCTGCGTTACAATCTGGCCTATGCCAATCCACAAGCCAGCGAGGAGGAGATCATTGAAGCCGCCAGGCTGGCGCAGTTGCATGACTTCGTGCAAAGCCTGCCCGAGGGCTACGACACCGTGGTGGGTGAGAGGGGCCTGAAACTCTCCGGCGGCGAGAAACAGCGGGTGGCCATTGCCCGGGCCATTCTCAAGCGACCGAAGATCCTGATCTTCGACGAGGCCACCTCGGCACTGGACAGCGAATCAGAGCAGGCCATTCTCAGCGCCCTGAAACAGGCCAGCGCCAACCACACCACCCTGGCCATCGCCCACCGCCTGTCCACCATCGTGGATGCCGATGAAATCCTGGTGATGGAGAATGGGCGCATTGTAGAACGGGGTAATCACCAACATCTGTTGGCTTATAAAGGTGTCTATTCCACGTTATGGAATTTACAACAAGAAGACAGGGGAAAGATAAAAGATGAAAGATGAAAGACAAAAAGTAGGGTAGGTTAGCGTAAGCCACCGCTCGTCTTAATGGGGCGAGATAAGCGCTCGCGGCTGTGTATACCCATATGCCGTTGCTTTCATCTTTCATCTTTCATCTTTACTCTTTCCTCTGCTTTTAACTACTCCGGTCCAACGCATATTGCCGTGATGATATTTCCTGGCATGTTCCTCGGCCTCGCGCTGTGCAGGTTCTCTTTCGGCATAACAGCCCTTGCCATTCCAGCCTTCCAGTGAATGCAGGCTATGGGTGCAGATGGCATACCAGGGGCGTTGCGCCGGGCAATTGCCGGCCTCGGGGTAATTGCCCATGGCCTGTGCCAGGCCAGCAGCCAGCAATAAAATACCTAACCAGAAAAGACGCATCTCAGAGGTGCAGCCGGCGCAGCTCCGGTTCCGGCTGGCTGCGTTCCCAGGCTTCGTTGAAGGTTTTCATCAACAGCCGTGCCTCGCCGGGATTGTTGAATTCGGCGATGCCCTCGAAGCGGTCGTTGTGGGCACGGCGGATGATGCCCACCTCATCCACTACCATGAAGGTGTCTACGTGATCGTGATCCTCTTCGTCGGCGCGATGAATAAACACGTGGCTGCTGATACGCCGCGCCAGTTCCACAATGCGATGTCCGCGGGAGACCACATCATGGGGATCCAGCAACAGGATACGCACCTGGGAGCGGGGGTTGTTGATAGCCAGTTTTTTCACTGCATCGATGAAGGCCTCGTTGTCGAACACCCGCGGATCCAGATTGGGGGTGAACAGGTTCAGTGTCCTTTGTCCCTGGGAGACCATGTGAACGGCCACTTGTTTGTTATCTTCCAGCCCCCGCAGGTCGATATAGCCGCGGGTTTCACCCAGTACCTGCCTGGGCAGGTCCTTTATATTGATATGCACATCCAGCGGCGGCAGGGTGCGGGTCATGTGCTGGTGGGGGATGCCGGCGTCCATGAAGGTCTCGCCCTGGGGCTCAAAGCCATGCCTCAGATAAAAGTCGATGGCCTGCACCTGGGCGTCCAGTTTCACCCGTGGCAGTTGGCGGGCGCGGGCGATGGTGATCAGGGCGGTGAGCATCTCGCTGCCCACGCCGCGGTGTCGCCAGGCGCGTAACACGGCCATGCGGCCGATCTGACCGTCGCCGGTCATGCGCGCGGTGCCGATGGGACGGTCCTTGTCGTCCCGCGCCAGCACATGCACGGCCTGTTCGTCTTCACCGTCCCATTCCAGTTCCGGCGGCACGTGTTGCTCCTTGATGAAGACAAACTCGCGCAGCAGGCGCAAGTCGCTCTCGGCGGCCTGCCAGGTGACACGCTGGATGTGAAAGGCTTTGGGGGGGGAATCAGACGAAGCGGACATAGCCGTGGTTGTACAACGCGGTGAGCAGGCTTGTAAAGGCCGGTTGTTGCAGTTTTTCCTTTAATGCCGCGTAATGCCACTGGCGCTGGTCGCAAAGCAGGGGGGCGGCGAAGACCAGTTCACGGGACAGGGGGTAGTGCTGGCCATCCACAAACAGATCGCTGCCTATAAAGGCGAAGCGCGCGGCCTCGCTGCGTTGCAGCAGGCAGTGTTCGGCGAAGGCCCGCAGAAAACCGTTTTCATCCAGCGGCGTGTTTTCCTCCCGTTGGGTGTCGTTTTTGGCCTCGGTGATGTATTTGCCGAACCAGCGGGCGATGGCGGTTTCATCCTGCAGGCTGTGTTGCAGAATGTTCTGCACCTGGGCCAGGGCACTGGGGGCGATTTCCCCGGGATGGGCCGGGGGTTTCAGGTCGGGATCGGCGTAGCGCTGCGCCGGGTTCAGTTGTGCCGCCCTGTGCTCGGCGAAACTGCTTAGCAGCTCGGCGTGGCTAGGGGCGCGAAAACCCACGGAGAGGGTGATGCAGTCTTCCAGCGCCACGCCGTAATGGGCCACGCCCGGTGGCAGGTAGAGCATGTCGCCGGGCTGGAGTATCCATTCCTGGTTAGGGGCAAAGTCGCGCATGATGCACAGCTCCGTGTCCGGCAGGAAATTGTCCTCGGCCACCGGCGCGGTGCTGATCTGCCAGCGGCGGGTGCCCAGGGCCTGGATCAGGAACACGTCGTATTGATCGGTGTGTGGACCCACGGAGCCCTGGGCCGGGGCGTAGCTGGCCATCACGTCGTCCACCCGCCAGTGGGGGATGAAGCTGAAGCGGTCGCGCAGCTCGGCCAGTTCGGGCACGTAGCGATTGCATTCCTGCACCAGCAGGGTCCAGTGGGTCTCGGGCAGATGCGCAAAACGCGATTCCGCGATGGGGCCGTATTCCACGGACCAGGGGCGGGGGCCGCCGCGTTCCAGCACCAGGCGGGATTCCACCTCGGGCTCGCAACTCAGCCCCGCCAGCTCATCGGGGCTGATGGGGGAAATGAAGCCGGGCAGGGCGTTGCGGATCAGCAGCGGTCGTTTTTGCCAGTAGTGGGCGAGGAATTCTTCGGGGCTACGGTTGCCCAGCAGGGTGAGTGCGTCTGTCATGCGGCTAGTGTACGCCAAGCCTGCTGTTGCTCGCAGCGCTGATTCTGAAAAAAGGCCGGACAAAAAAGAGCCGCGACAGAAGCGCGGCTCAACCTAGAGGAGAATGCAACGACTTTCTGCATGGGAGGGAGGAGGAGCCGTTGCGCCCTTCGATGTTAAGTATGCAGGTATCGGGATCAATTTCTGTGAAGTGGGTCACAGAAAGGCAGTGACATAGATGAAAAATAAAAGATAACAAATAAGTTAAACCAATAAAAACAATGAGATACGGTATGGTGTGCTCATTCGATTCACGTTTCGGGGGATACAGTATGGCCACACCTAAGCACATAATCGATGAAGTGCTGTCTTTGTCTGATGATGAAAAGGCGGAGTTGGTTGATCAACTTTTATCCGCTATTGATGGTCTCGATAAAGACATCGAAAAAAAATGGGCCTCAGAGGCGGAAAGCCGAATCGATGCCAATGAAGCAGGGAAGCTTAAATCAGTCTCACTGGAAGAGGTCCTCTCTATATATAAATGAAAATCCGTTTGTTGGATGTTGCACAGCAAGAACTTGATGAAACCATAGAGTACTTTTACGAAGAAGTTCCTGATTTAGGGAAAGAGTTCCTTGCAGAAGTGTTAAAAGCACTGGATAGAATTGGCCGTCATCCCCATGCCTGGCATCCGTGTTCAGAGAGAACCCGACGGTGGTTATTGCGCCGCTTTCCATATGCCGTGATCTACCAAATTCTGGAAAAGGAAATATTGGTTGTCGCTGTTGCCTGTTTACAGCGGGAGCCAAATTACTGGCAAGCTAGAATTAGCAGTAAAACACATTATCCCGATCGATAGAAAATCAGCGCATAAAAAAGAGGGGCGCTTGCGCGCCCCTTAGAAGGGAGAGTAATCATGCGACAAGCTCGGGGGGGGGAGGGGGGAGCTTATTTGTCGCACACCTAAACATTAGCAATGGGTGTGCCAGTTTTGTCCGGCGCCCGGAAATGGTGGGTTATGGGGACTTGCGCCACGGGCGCTGTTCTTTTTTTGTACAAAAAAGCCCGGAAAAATGGCGGAATTGACAAAATTTCGTTGCCCCGTGACCATTTTTTGTCAGTCCATAGGGTGGGTTAGGTTAGCCCAGCGTAATCCACCAGTCCTTAGCCTAGGTAAGGTCTGATTAATTCGTCATCCCTGCCCCGGCTTACTACATGCCGGGGCAGGCTCAAAGCGTCGGGATGACGAGAAGACAAATAATCAGAGTTTCCCTAGATATCCGCCGCCTGCTGCGCCGCATTGCCCAGGTAGCTGCTGGGGGTGAGTTTGAGCAGGGCCGCCTTGGCCTCCTCGGGGATGTCCAGCCCACTGACGAATGCCTGCAGGCGCGTCTGGTCGATGCCGGTGCCGCGGGTCAGCTCCTTCAATTTTTCGTAGGGCTTGTTGATGCCGTAGCGGCGCATCACCGTCTGCACCGGCTCGGCCAGTACCTCCCAGCAGTTGTCCAGGTCCTCGTTGAGGCGTTGCGGATTCACCTCCAGCTTGCCCAGGCCCTTGAGGGTGGACTGGTAGGCGATCACCGAGTGACCCACGCCCACGCCCAGGTTGCGCAGCACGGTGGAGTCGGTGAGATCACGCTGCCAGCGGGAGATGGGCAGCTTGGCGGCGAGGTGGTCGAAGATGGCGTTGGCGATCCCCAGGTTGCCCTCGGAATTCTCGAAGTCGATGGGGTTGACCTTGTGCGGCATGGTGCTCGAGCCCACCTCGCCGGCCACCGTCTTCTGTTTGAAATAGCCTAACGAAATATAGCCCCACACGTCGCGGTCGAAGTCCAGCAGCACGGTGTTGAAGCGCGCCACGGCATCGAAGTATTCGGCGATGTAGTCGTGGGGTTCGATCTGGATGGTGTAGGGGTTGAAATCCAGGCCCAGGCTGGTGACGAATTTTTCCGCGATGGTCGGCCAGTCCAGCTCCGGGTAGGCGGCAAGATGTGCGTTGTAATTGCCCACCGCGCCGTTGATCTTGCCCAGCAGGGGCACGCTGGCGAGCTGGGCGCGCTGGCGTTCCAGGCGCGCCACCACGTTGGCGAATTCCTTGCCCACGGTGGTGGGGGAGGCGGTCTGGCCGTGGGTGCGCGAGAGCATGGGCTGGGCCGCATGTTCGTGGGCCATGGCGCGCAGTATGTCGATGAGCTCGTCCATCTGCGGCAGCAGGGCCTGGGTGCGGGCCTCGCGCAGCATCAGTGCGTAGGACAGGTTGTTGATGTCCTCGGAGGTGCAGGCGAAGTGGATGAATTCGCTCACCGCTTCCAGCTCGGCATTGCCGGCGATCTTCTCCTTGAGGAAATATTCCACCGCCTTCACGTCGTGATTGGTGGTGCGCTCGATGTTCTTCACCCGCCGGGCGTCTTCCTCGTGGAACTTGTCCACGATGTCGTTGAGCAGGTGGATGGCGTGCTCGCCGAAGGCCGGCACCTCGGGGATGCCCGGGTGGGCGGCGAGCGTTTGCAACCAGCGCACCTCCACCAGCACGCGATGGCGGATCAGGCCGAATTCACTGAAGATGGGCCGGAGATCGGCGCATTTCGACGCATAGCGCCCGTCGATGGGGGAGATGGCGGTGAGGCTGCTGAGGTCCATGCTGGCTCCAAAGGTCTGAAAATGAGGTCTGAAAGTGGCAACGGGGGCGAATGATACTATATTCGCCGCCGGCTGGGATCAGGCAGCAGGGTATAATCCATGGCTCGTTTCCGCAGGTTTTTGCGTTTAATCATCGTCTCAAAATCATTGCTACAGGGGTATTTTCCCCATGTAGGAGCGCCTTTCCAGGCGCGATTCGCGCCTGGAAAGGCGCTCCTACGGTATTTAGTGTTGCATCAGTGCGCTATAGGGTTGGCTTGCTTACACTCACTGCCCCTTTGGACATTATCATGCTGACAAATGCCCACCGATATCTGCTAACACTAATATCGTTTGTTTGCGGGTTGAGTATTTACCCGCTCCCAGCATCCGCCGTGCCCTTTGGCAGCTTTGATCCCCGTGCCATGGCCATGGGCGGCGCGGGGGTGGCCGCGGGGGACAGCGCCAATGCGGTGTTCTTCAATCCCTCCCTGCTGGCCCAGTACCAGACGCGCAAACATCGTGCGCGGAATTCCCATTTCGTGTTTCCCGTGAGCAGTGTGAGCGCCTCGCAGACGGCGGTGGACATTGCGGATCTGGCGCGCGACCAGCCGGAACAGGTCTTTTCCGACGCCATCGCCACCTACAACGCCAATCCCGGCCAGACCACCGCCGCAGGGGTGCTCAATGCCTCCCGCGCCCTGCAGAACGACCTGCGGCCCATCGCCAACGAGTCGGTTTTTTTCGATGGCCTCTTCGGCCTGGTGATCGGCATTGGTGATCGCCGCGAGGGCGGCGCCTTTGTGCTGAGCCGGCGATTCGTGGGTGACGGCATCGTCAATGAGACTGCCGCTGATGAACAACTGCTGGCGGATTACATCGAGGCGCTGGATTTCATCGTCAGCGCCGGCGCCAGCGGCGCGCCCCATCCGGAATTGTTTGATGCCGGCGGCAACCTGCTGGATCAGACCGGGAGCCTTACCAGCACCGCCACGGCAAAGGGTCTGGCGCTGACGGAGCTGGGGATCGCCATGTCCTGGAACGTTGAACTGTTTCACCACACGGTGGACGTGGGTTTCACTCCCAAGTTTGTGCAGGGCAGCACCTATGAATACACCGCGGTGCTGGCCAATTCCCAGCAGAGCAGCGCGAGTCTGGAAGACCCCGACTGGCATTTCACCCTCGATGTGGGGCTGAGCAAGGCAATGAATGACAGGTTTAAAGTGGGTGTGGTGGTGAAAAATCTGTTGCCCATGGCATTCGCCACCCAATCCGGTGGGCGCATCAATATCGAGCCCCAGCTACGGGCCGGGGCCGCCTACCGTTCGGCGCAGTGGGGTTACTGGGCGCTGGACCTGGATGTGTTGACGAACCCGGCCATTGGCGATGGGGATGACACCCGATACCTGTCCCTGGGCGGGGAATGGCCGCTGAAACGCTGGCGTCTTCGTGGTGGTTACAAGCAAAATTTCGCGGGGCGGGGCGGTTTCGCCAAGTGGACGCTTACCGCGGGTATTGGTTATGACTTCACGGCCGGGAATATCGATCTGGCCTACATCGACTCCGGACCGGAGCGGGCGGCCGCCTTGCAGGTGAGCAGCCGGTTCTAGATTTTGTTGACGCGCGAAGGTGTGTTTATGGCAGGCGTGTTTCGTCAGGACCGGAGTATCAGAACCGTAGTATCAGAACCGAAGTATCAGAACCCGTCATTCCGGCGCAGTCCGGAATCCAGAAGTGATTACCGCGTAACGTCAAGAAACGAGCAGCCTGGATTATTGGCTACGCTCACCCTGCGGGCCGCCCTTTGGGCGTTCAACGCGCTTCGCGCTTATGTTTCGGCCTCGGCTTTGGCATCCTGCGTCGCGTTACCTCCTCCACACATGAGGTTGTGCACCGGAATGACGAAAACGGTTGTCGGTGATTGACCACTTTCAGCCGGGCCTCATTCCCCCCAGGTTCGCGTGAAGAGGGGTAAATCGGCTATAATCTGGCGCTTACCGACAATCCGGCTGGCCGCGGAAAACAACACAGCGCATTGATTTTACGCCGGTTTTTTAAGAATTTAGAGGTCCCCCTATGTTAGAAGCCTACCGAAAACACGTCGCGGAGCGCGCCGCAGAGGGCCTGCCGCCCCTGCCTCTCAATGCCGAGCAGGTGGCCGCGCTGGTGGAATTGCTCAAGGCGCCGCCGGCGGGGGAGGCGGACTTTCTCGTTGACCTGCTGGTCAACCGGGTGCCGCCGGGGGTGGACCAGGCCGCCTACGTGAAGGCCGGCTTTCTCGCCGCCATCGCCAAGGGCGAGACCCAGTGCCCGCTGATCGATGCCAGGCGCGCCACGGAACTACTGGGCACCATGCTGGGCGGCTACAACATCGCCCCGCTGGTGGAGCTGCTGGAAGACGAGGATCTGGCGCCCATCGCCGCCAAGGCCCTGTCCAAGACCCTGCTGGTGTTCGACGCCTACCACGATGTGATGCACAAGGCCAAGACCAACAACTGGGCCAAACAGGTGGTGGACGCCTGGGCCGAGGCGCAGTGGTTTACCGACCGCGAACCGTTGGCCGAGCAGATTACCGTCACCGTGTTCAAGGTGCCGGGGGAGACCAACACCGACGACCTGTCGCCCGCCTCCGAAGCCTGGAGCCGCCCCGACATCCCCCTGCATGCCAAGGCCATGCTCATCGCCAAGATGCCCGACGCCCTGGAAAAGATCGAGGCACTGAAACAAAAGGGCCACCCCCTGGCCTACGTGGGCGACGTGGTGGGCACCGGCTCGTCGCGCAAGTCGGCTATCAACTCCGTGTTATGGCACATGGGCAATGACATCCCCTTCGTGCCCAACAAGCGCCAGGGTGGGGTGGTGCTGGGCGGAAAGATTGCACCGATCTTTTTCAACACCGCGGAAGACTCCGGCTGCCTGCCCATCGAATGCGATGTGGCCCAACTGGAAATGGGGGACGTGATTACCATTCACCCCTTCGCCGGCAAGATCACCAACGAGGCCGGGGAGACCATCAGCACCTTTGAACTCACCCCCAGCACCATGCCCGATGAAATGCGCGCCGGCGGCCGTATCCCGCTGATCATCGGCCGCTCGCTTACCGACAAGACCCGTGAAGGTCTTGGCCTGGAACCCTCCACTGTTTTTTTACGCCCGGTAGCACCGGCAGATACCGGCAAGGGCTACACCCTGGCACAAAAAATCGTGGGCAAGGCCTGCGGCGTGGCGGGTGTGCGCCCCGGCACCTATTGCGAACCGCGCATGACCACGGTGGGTTCACAGGACACCACTGGAGCCATGACCCGCGATGAACTCAAGGAACTGGCCTGCCTCGGTTTTTCCGCCGACCTGGTGATGCAAAGCTTCTGCCACACCGCCGCCTATCCCAAGCCGGTGGACATCCAGTTACAGCACGAGCTGCCGGAGTTTATTCAAACCCGCGGCGGCGTGTCGCTGCGCCCCGGCGATGGTGTGATCCATTCCTGGCTCAACCGCATGATCCTGCCCGACACCGTGGGCACCGGCGGCGATTCCCACACCCGTTTCCCCATCGGCATCAGCTTCCCCGCCGGCTCCGGCCTGGTGGCCTTCGGCGCCGCTCTGGGCGTGATGCCCCTGGACATGCCCGAGTCCGTGTTGGTGCGCTTCAAAGGCGAAATGCAGCCCGGCGTCACCCTGCGCGACCTGGTCAACGCCATCCCCTACGCGGCCATTCAAAAGGGCCTGCTCACCGTGGAAAAGGAAGGCAAGAAAAACGTCTTCTCCGGCCGGGTACTGGAAATAGAGGGCCTGCCGGACCTGAAAGTGGAACAGGCCTTCGAGCTGTCCGACGCCTCCGCCGAGCGCTCCGCCAACGGCTGCACCGTGCGTCTCAACAAGGAACCCATCATCGAATTCCTCGAGTCCAACATCACCCTGCTCAAGTGGATGATCGCCCAGGGCTACCACGACGAGCGCACCCTGCAACGGCGCATCGACGCCATGCAGGCCTGGCTGGACGACCCGCAACTGCTGGAGCCGGACGCCGACGCCGAATACGCCGAGATCATCGAGATCGACCTCAACGAAATCAAGGAACCCATCGTCGCCTGTCCCAACGACCCGGACGATGTGAAGCTGTTGTCTGAAGTAGCAGGCGAAAAAATCGATGAGGTGTTCATCGGCTCGTGCATGACCAACATCGGCCACTACCGCGCCGCGGGCAAGGTGCTCGAAAACAGCGGCAGCGTGCCCGTGCGCCTGTGGATCGCCCCGCCCACCAAGATGGACGAGCACCAGCTCACCGAAGAAGGCTACTACGCCATCTTCGGCCGCGTCGGCGCGCGCACCGAAGTGCCTGGCTGCTCCCTGTGCATGGGCAACCAGGCCCGGGTGCATGACGGCGCCACGGTGTTCTCCACCTCCACGCGCAACTTCCCCAACCGCCTGGGCAAAGATGCCAACGTCTACCTGGGCTCTGCAGAACTGGCCGCCGTTACCGCACTGCTGGGCAAGCTGCCCAGCGTGGCGGAATACATGGAAGCCGTGCACCACCTGCAACCCATGGTGGACGATATTTATCGTTATCTCAACTTCCACCAGATGCAGGAATACAAATCCGAGGCGGATGAGGTGATGCCGGTGGTGTTGGCCTAGACTGAACAGCCGGCACAGGGACAAACAAAGGGGCGCCTCTTGTTGCAAGGGGCGCCCTTTTTTATTGGGTCGCTATACAACGTGCCACTCCCGAGCGCGGATCAATACTCCGCCGACTCGCGGGAAACACGTATTGCCAGCCCCGCTCAGTTGGAGCATTAGAGCTGCGCACACTAGCGCGTGGGGAAGATGCACACTAAGAGCGCAGCCGAATGGCCTCTGCGACATAACGCAGAAAAGGAGGAAAATAATGCGCAGAAACCATGGCAACACCTTCTTTTTATATTACTGGTGTTACATACAGTATTTTTATGAAAGTGGAATTACAAGCGGAATATTTGCCCACTTTGGGGTATTTCTCCATTCAATATCCAGCGACAGACCCCAATATTCCAACAGACACCAACAGCCGGAATCCTCGTATCTTATTGATAATTATAATTTCTTTGTAGGATGAACAAAACAGCCTGCTCAGGTATTGATCAACCTGGTGAGGGAAACCTCTGCGTGATATACCCCAAAATGTCGTATTTCCCCAACCAATATTCAGCACAAAACTCGCTTGAGTTGATGGCAATGAAAATGGTGAAAAGCACAACTTGTTGAAATTTCAGGGAGTATGGCGGAGTATTCAGAATGGAGCTGGGAAAAACCG